>Ga0255780_10004888_pt1 | contig 11408 bp, 8 predicted proteins | sample 071ome_32_FD_179978 | JGI IMG/M metagenome (GOLD analysis project Ga0255780, IMG submission 179978) | Coastal salt marsh microbial communities from the Groves Creek Marsh, Skidaway Island, Georgia - 071405AT metaG (version 2) | ecosystem: Environmental > Aquatic > Marine > Intertidal zone > Salt...
CCTGTAAATGATTTGGGTTCTAGTATATGGTGAAGTTGATAACCATTTTTTATATCCAGATTTGGATGAAACAACAGCATCTCGAATATCTTTTCTTGAAGTTAATGGAAGTTCAAAATGTTCTCCACCTAGATTTATTGTATATGTTTTACCTGATTCAGAACGAACATATTTGCCATCAACATAATTTTTATATGTTTTTTTGACTTCAATCATGATGATGCCTTTAAATATGATAAGAGACCATGTCTGCCTCCCTCTCTTCCAAATCCAGATTCTTTATACCCACCAAATGGTGAAGAAGGATCGAACTTATTAAATGTATTAGCCCACACAACTCCTGCTTCTAATCTGTCAGCTGTCCATAATATTTTTGAACCCTTTTCAGTCCATACACCAGCAGATAAACCATACTCAGTGTTGTTTGCTATCTCGATTGCTTCTTCAGGTGTTCTAAAAGTTAAAGTAGTTAAGACAGGTCCAAAAATTTCTTCCCTTGCAATGCTATATGAAGGTTGGACATTTGTAAAAAGACTCGGTCTAAACCAGAATCCATTTCCTGGTAATTCACATTCTATTTGAAAAAGCTCTCCTCCATCTGATACACCTTCATTGACTAAACTAGTTATTTTATCTAACTGTTCTTTTGAGTTAATAGCACCAATATCAGTATTCTTGTCTAAAGGATTTCCAACTCTTAATGTTTGCATTCTTTTTTCTAATTTTTTTATAAATTGATCATGAATGGATTCTTGTAGTAATAATCTACTACCAGCACAGCAAACATGTCCTTGATTAAAAAATATACCATTAACAACTCCTTCAACAGCTTGGTCAATAGCTGCATCCTCATATACGATATTTGCTGCTTTACCACCCAACTCAAGTGTTAGTCCTACCTCTCTACCCGCTAAAGATTTTTGGATTAATTTACCTACTTGTGTAGAACCTGTAAATGCAATTTTATTTATACCTTTATGATTAACTATGCTTGCTCCAGTTGATCCATCTCCTGAAACTATATTTACAACTCCTGCAGGTAATCCAGCATCATGGCAAAGTTCTGCAAAATGTAATGCTGTGAGAGAAGTTGTTTCGGCTGGTTTTAAAACGACAGTATTTCCAGTTGCTAACGCTGGAGCCACTTTCCAAGCAAGCATTAATAGCGGGAAGTTCCAAGGAATAATTTGCCCAACGACACCGTAAGGTTTTAATTCCTTTGCACTCCACGAAAGGTCTAATTTATCAGCCCAGCCAGCGAAATAAAAAAAGTTTGCAGCTACTTGAGGTAGATCAAAATCTCTAGATTCTTTTATTGGCTTTCCGCCATCAAGTGATTCTAAAACTGCAAATTCTCTTGATCGCTCCTGTATTAAACGAGCAATTTTAAATAAATATTGAGATCTCTCATTGGGGGTTATTTTTGACCATTTTTCAAACCCTGATCTAGCTGCTTTAACAGCATTATCTATATCTTTTTGATTGGAGAGTGGAACTTTTGAGAGTATTTCTTCTGTTGATGGAGAGACAGTATTTAAGTATTTTTTACTTGATGGTTCGACAAATTTACCACCAATATAATTAGTATATTTTTTCTTAATTTTTACTATTTCAGAAGATTCTATTGATTCGGAGTATTGCCAATTAACCATGTTCTAACCTCTAGGAAAATAATAACTTGCTTGATATGCGCCTGTCTTCAATTTTCTAATTTGTTTTAAGACATCGTCTAATAAGCTTGACGCACCAAATCTGAATAATTCAGGTGTTAACCAGTTATCACCCATTTCCTCATTGATTAAAACTAAGTATCTAACAGCATCTTTTGCATCTCTGATACCTCCTGCTACTTTTATACCTGCTTTTTGGCCAGTCCATAATTCATAATCGAGTACCGCTTTTGCCATAACGTAGCAAGCTTGTCTTGAAGATCCAACTGCTAATTTTCCAGTTGATGTTTTAATAAAATCTGATCCGGCAGCTAAAGATATTAAACTTGCTTTTCTTATATTTTCATAAGTACGAAGATCACCAACTTCCAAAATGGTTTTCAGATGTACATCTTTACATACTTCTTTCAGGGCAACAATTTCATCATAAACTTTTCTGTAATCCCCTTCTAGAAATGCTTTTCGATTTATAACAATATCAATTTCGTCTGCGCCTTCATCAATTGCATATTTAGTATCTAAAATTTTTGAATCCATTGGTACTTGACCACTAGGAAAATATGACGATACAGCAGCAACTTTTACATTTGAATTCTTAACATTTTCTTTTGCGGTTCTGACTAGAGATGGATAAACACAAACAGCTGCAACGCTTGGTATTGACTTATCACTTGGATCTGGTTTAACAGCTTTTGCAGACATTTGAGATATTTTACCTTTTGTATCCTCACCTTCTAAAGTAGTTAAGTCACACATTGAAACTATCATATTTAGAGCTTCAAGTTTGGAATCTTTTTTGATACTTCTAGTTGCAAGGGATGCAACTCTTTCGTTCAAGCCAACTGCATCTATTCTTGATTCATATACGTGTTCTAGAACATCAACCCATTCAAGTTTTTTTACACTAGTCTTTAAAGCTGTTTTAGACATAAATTAATGCTAAATCATATATTTGGTTTTAGGTAGTGTTATTTAATCTAAAGCCTTTATATTTTCTAATTTTAAATTTGGAGTACCTTCAAAGGTTGTAACCCCACCAAAAACAGAAAATATTTCACTCCATTTTTTCTCTTTTTCTAGAAGTTTTTCTGCAACAATAGAGTTTGTTTTTTCATAATGAGTTTCAATAAGAACTTTGAGTTCAAGAATATCTAAATCAGTTATATGTCTTTGTTCTGGAGCTGTTTCTGAAATATATTGCTTAAAGTTTTTTTGAGTAGAAAGAACAAAAACTTTTCCACCTGTCATACCAGCTGCGAAGTTGAAACCTATATCTCCTAAAACAACTAAAGTTCCACCAGTCATATATTCAGCACCATGAGCACTACAACCTTCAACAACACCAATAGCACCGCTGTTTCTGACTCCAAATCTTTGACCTACTGTTCCTGAAATGAAAAGCTGACCGCCTGTAGCACCATATAGTAGTGCGTTCCCTGCTGCATGGTACGCTCCAACATTTTTTACTCCTTGCGGAATAATCGTTATACTTCCACCACCCATACCTTTTCCAACATAATCGTTTGCATTTCCAGTAAGTTTTAAATTTATACCATCCCTAATGAAGGCTCCAAAACTTTGACCAGCTGCACCAGATAATGAAATGTGAGCAGGAAAATCTATAATTTCATTACTTAAGTTTTTTAAAGTTATTTCCCCTGAAAGCCTAGCTCCAATACTTCTATCTTCATTTGCAATCGGATATTGTATATATGATTCTTTTTTTGATTTAATTGACCTAATAACTTCAGTAGTTATTCTTCTGGACAATCTCCCTTCTTCATGTCGAATAAAACCTGGATGTTTTTCTTCATATGCAAAATTCATTAAAATTTTATGAAGACTTTGAGATAACTTATTATTTGAAACCTTTAAACCTAACAAGTCAGCACGTCCAACTAAATCTTCTAAATCTTTTAAATTAAACATTTCTAAATAACTTATTACATCTTCAGCTAAAAATTTGAAAAGTTGTATAACTTGTTCTGGTGCACCAGGAAATTTTGCTCTTAAATTTTTATCTTGAGTTGCTATTCCTACAGGACAAGTATTTTCGTGACATTGTCTAACCATTTTGCAACCTAAAGCTAATAAAGGTAAAGTGCCGAAGCCAAATCTATCTGCACCTAATATAGTTCCAATAATAATATCTTTTGCTGAACGTAATCCTCCATCAACTTCAAGCAATACTTTATGCCTCATATTATTTTTTACTAAAGCCTGATGTGTTTCACTTAATCCAAGCTCCCAAGGTGAACCTGCATGTTTGATGCTAACCCAAGGACTTGCACCAGTTCCTCCATCGCTACCAGCAATAGTTATAATGTCTGCTCCGGCTTTAGCCACCCCAACTGCAATTGTTCCAACACCTGGTTCAGAGACTAATTTGACTGAAACTGGGCAATCTGGATTAAAAGTTTTTAAATCATAAATTAATTGAGCAAGATCTTCAATTGAGTAAATGTCATGATGTGGAGGAGGTGAAATTAGAGTTACACCTTCTACGGTATGCCTTAATTTTGCAATATGAGAATCAACTTTAAAACCTGGTAGTTGCCCTCCTTCACCTGGTTTTGAACCTTGTGCCATTTTTATCTGAAACTCTTCTGCAGAGCTTAAATAATCTGGTGTTACCCCAAATCGACCAGAGGCAATTTGTTTAATTTTTGAATTTTTTAATGTATTGAATCTCAAAGAATCTTCCCCACCTTCACCCGAGGAAGATTTCGCACCGATTTTATTTGCCGCTTCGGCTAGTGCTTGATGTGCTTCTTCAGATAAAGCACCGAGTGACATAGGACTAATAGTAAATTTTTGGAAAATATGACTTAGTTCTTCTAGTGGAAAGTTTTGATCATTGCTAGGTTGATCAGGAAAAGTAAATAAATCCCTTAAATGGACATCCTCTCTCTGTTCTAAAGTACTTAAGTATTCCTTCCAATCGCTTTTTTCACCTGAACGTACAGCTTTTTGGAGATTAAGAACAGTTTTCGGGGAAGAAACATGAGTCTCTGCACCTTTTTTATGTTTATAGAATCCGCCGTTTGAAATAGAATCAGATTCTTCCTTAAATATCAACAAATTATTTTCAATGTCTTGATAACTCAATCCTTGAGTTCTAGTTTTAGAAAACTTAAATATGTTTTTGACAATTTCATCGTTCAACCCAATAATTTCAAATAGTTCTGAACCTCTATATGATGAAATAGTACAAATTCCCATTTTTGACATAATTTTTAACAAACCGGTATTTAATGCTTTTCTATAATTTTCTTGAGCTTGATCAGGTGTAATTTCTAATTCTGGTTTGTTTATTGCTATTAATCTTACTTTTTCTAGTGAAAGATACGGCCATACCGCAGAAGCTCCATATGCAATGTGGCAAGCTAAATCATGTGAATCTCTTACTTCACCAGTAACAACTATAATTGAAGCTTTTAATCTAATACCTTCATCAATTAAGTAATGATGTAATGAAGCCACAGCCATTAATGATGGAATAACGGACTCTCCAATTTGAATTTTTCTGTCACTAAGAACGATGACAGATTTTTTATGGTTCAAAATTTCATCTTTAACTTTAATTTGGATTTTATTTATAGCACTTTCAAGGCTTATTTCATCTTTTGTGTAGGTAAGAGATATTTCGACAGTTTTGTTTCTAAGAGTTTTTTCTTTAGTTAAAGCATCATGAGCAGCACCACTTAAAATTGGGGAATCAAGAGAAATTAAATTTGCTTGTTGAGCAGTTTCTTTAAGAATCGAGCCTCTTTTACCAAGATAAGTTTTTGTTGACATTACAGATCTTTCTCTAATCGGATCAATTGGTGGGTTTGTAACTTGAGCAAACATCTGATGAAAAAATCTTGTTAACCTTGGTTTAGTTTTACTAAGTACTGCTAGAGCAGTGTCATTACCCATTGATCCAGTCGGCACTTCCCCTTTAGCCATTGGCAATAAAATAAGTCTCTCCTCTTCTGGCGTATAAGAATATAAATTTGATAAAGCTTCGATATCAACATCGCTGTCCTCTTTAGGTGTAAACTTTTCATCCAAATTTAAAGGTTTAGAATTGACCCAATCTATATATGGATTTTTTTCACTTAATCTTTCAATAACTTGGGACTCGTCTAAAAGCTCATCATTTTCTATTCTGTATCGTATTGTTTGACCGGGCTCTAGTTGGGCAGTTTTATATGCACCTGCTTCAACTGATGGACAGATACCAACCTCTGATGCTGCAAGGATATATCTATCTGAAACCATCCACCTCAGTGGACGTAGTCCGCTCCTGTCTAATCCAGCTATAATATCTTTTCCATCTGATGCAACAATTGCAGCTGGACCATCCCATGGTTCTGTCAAAAAAGAGTGGTAGTGATAAAAGGCTTTCTGCTTCTTAGTAAACTTAGGATTATTTTCCCAAGCTGATGGAATTAACATTTCCTGTGCATGTGCAAGTGTTCTACCTGATCGCACCAATAACTCCATTGCATTATCTAACTGTCCAGAGTCAGATATATCTTCATCAATAAATGGTTTTAATTTTTCAATATCGCTTTTCCAATAATTTGATATAGCATCTACTTCCCTAGCTTTCATCCATGAAATATTTGATTGGATGGTATTTATCTCACCATTATGAGCAAGCATTCTAAATGGTTGAGCTTTATCCCAAGTTGATGATGTGTTGGTAGAAAACCTTTGATGAAAAATACCAAATCTTGTTTTATATAATGGATTCCTTAAATCCCAGTAAAAATCAGCAGCTTGTGTAGCGGTAAACAAACCTTTATAAACAACTGTTTTTGAAGAACATGAATTTATATGAAGATTTAAAAATTCAATTTCACTAATCTTTTTTTCAAGAACTTTCCTAAAAATATAAAGCTCTTTTTCAAAATCAGTATGAATTTTATTTTCACCGCTTAAAATAACTTGATAGATTGATGGCTTAGTCTTTCTTGCTAAATCACCAAGAACTTCTTTATCTGTAGGAACTTTCCTCCAATACAGCAACTTAATCTTAAAATTGTTCAATTCAGAATTTACAAGGTTAATAGATTCTTCTAAGTTTTTAGGATCGATAAAGACCGAGATGATTCCAATTTTTGTACTATTTGATATCTCTATATTTAATTCTTTTAACTCAGCTCTTATTAGTTCAAATGGAATTTCGGTAAGTACTCCAGCACCATCTCCTGTTCCATCAGCAAATTTTGCACCTCTGTGGTCTAAGTTAGCTAAACATTCAAGTACCTTTAGAGTCATGCCGTGGGTAGCAGGAAGTTTTCTTGATGATATAAAACCTACTCCACACGAATCTTTTTCAGTAAAATCGAACATAATCTACTTATAGTAATGTTTTGTTATCAAAATAAAACTAAAAAAAGCCAAACTTATACATTTAATTTATGATTTCGTTTGGCTTTTTTTAATTTAGAGGGAATTACTTTTTTAATATAAAGTCTCCATACGCAGTTGCTCCGTGTTCTGATGCATCTAACCCAGCAACCTCTTCCTCTTTACTTACCCTAAAGCCTATTGATTTGTCTATTGCTTTTAAAACAATAAATGAAGTGAAATAAGCCCAGCCAGCAATTGACACCATACCAATTAACTGAGGAAGTATTAATGCAGTTCCACCAAACAATAGACCATCACTTGTATCAAATATTGCTACCGCAATAACACCCCATGCTCCACATACTCCATGAACGGAAATCGCACCAACAGCATCGTCAAGTCCAATTTTTTCAATATATTTAATTGAATAAACAATGAGAACTCCAGCAATTCCTCCAATTAAAACAGCGCCTAAATTATTAACATTCGCACAACCTGCTGTAATACCAACAAGTCCAGCTAAAGCTCCATTTAATGTCATCTCAACATCTGGCTTTCCAGAAATCATTGAAGTGTACATAGCAGTTATTGATGCAGCAGCTGCAGACAATGTAGTTGTTACAGCGATTGCAGCTAAATCAACATTTACTGCAGCTAATGCTGATCCAACATTAAATCCATACCAACCAAACCACAAAATAAAAACTCCTAATGCTCCAGCAACCATAGAACTTCCATGTATAGGAAGCGGATTACCTTTATCATCAAACTTTCCAATTCTAGGACCAACTAACTTAACAGCAGCTAAAGCTGAGAAGCCTCCAACCATATGCACGACACCTGATCCTGCAAAATCAATAAAACCTAAATCTGACAACCAACCTTGTCCACTCCAAACCCAGTGAGTGACGATTGGATATATTACTCCACAAATAAAAGGTTGAAATAAAAGGTAAGCACTAAATTTAGTTCTTTCAGCTATTGCTCCAGAAACAATTGTTGCAGCGGTAGCGGCAAATACGACTTGGAAAAAATAAGTAATTGAATCACCTTCAAGAAAAAAGCTCCCATAAGCTAAAAATCCTCCAATAGAAGTACCTCCGTAAGCTAGTGCGAATCCAAACGCCCAGTAAGTAATTGCTCCAACAGAAAAATCCATAAAGTTTTTCATAACGATATTCACTGAGTTTTTAGAACGCGTGAATCCAGTTTCCACAAGCATGAAACCTGGTTGCATAAACATTACAAGAATTCCGGCTACAAGAATCCATAAATTATCCACTGCACTAATAATTGTTTCTTCCATAATCTCCTTTGTTATTAAAAATAATTTAGATGTTTTTTTTGTTAATGAAAACCTTCAAAAGTTAAATGATTATTACTGAAATGTTTCACAAATGTTACAGACCATCAAAGCAAATTAATAAATTTAATGACTCAAGAAATAAGCTATTCTTAATGCATGTCAAAAAATATTTTAGTATCTGTAGCTTGGCCATATGCAAGTGGATCTCGACATCTTGGTCACATTGGTGGTGCTTATTTACCAGCAGACATTTTTGCAAGATATCACAGAGTTATTGGTAATAAAGTCATTATGGTGTCTGGAAGTGATGTACATGGAACTCCAATAACTGTAAGAGCTGATGCTGAAGGTGTAGAGCCTATAGATATTGTAAATAAATATCATGCTGAATTTTTGAGATACTGGGAAAAATTGAATATTTCTTGGGATAACTATACAACAACTATGACCGATACTCATATTGAGGTTGTTCATGACATTTTTAATACTTTATTGAAAAATGGATATATTGATAAACAAAAATCCATGCAAGCATACGACGCGAGTGAAAATAAATTTCTCCCTGATAGATACGTTGAAGGTACCTGTCCGTATTGTGATTATAAAGAAGCGAGAGGCGATCAATGTGACAACTGTAGCAAAACACTTGACCCTGAAGAACTTATTAATCCTGTTAGCAAAATCTCAGGAAACAAAGCTGAATTTAAAGAAACTGAACATTTCTTTTTAAAACTAAGTTCATTACAAAATGAGTTAATTGAATATCTTGATTCAAGAGAAGGATGGAGACCACATGTTATTAATTGGGCAAAATCATTTGTAAAAGAAGGCTTGATTGATAGAGCTATTACAAGAGATCTTGATTGGGGCATCACTATTCCAGTAGATGACTTAGGTCCAGGCAAAAAAATATATGTTTGGTTTGAAGCTGTTATTGGGTATCTCTCAGCTTCAAAAGAATGGTCAAAGCTATACGACAAAGAAGATTCATGGAAAGATTGGTGGTTAAACAAAGATGCCGAATCATATTATTTTGTAGGAAAAGATAATGTTCCTTTTCATGCTGTCATTTGGCCAAGTATTTTATTAGGTTATGGAGAACTTAATTTACCAACTAATGTACCTGCAAATCAATATATTTTAATAAAAGGTGAAAAAGCTTCAGCAAGCAGAGGTGTTGGGAAAACATTAGAAGAATATTTAGATGAATGGAATCCAGATGCTTTAAGATATGCTCTTGCTTCATCACTTCCAGAACAATCAGACACTGAGATTAGTGAAGATGAAATGATTAGAAGAAACAATGAAGAATTAGTAGCTACTTGGGGAAATTTAGTTCAAAGAGTTAGCACATTAATTAATAAAAATATTGATAGCTTGAATTCCCCTTCAGAAACTACTGATGAAGATGAAAGACTCCTCTCAGATTTTGAAAATGCATATGCAACTATAGGAAAGTTAATTGAAAAAGTGGAACTAAAATCTGCACTTCAAGAAATTATGAGAGTTGTTTCATCAGTGAATGCATACTTGAATAATACAGAGCCTTGGAAAGTTCTAAAGAATGATAACGACAGAGCTTCTAGAATCTTGTATACAGCTTTAACAGCGATAGACTCTTGCGCAAATCTACTTTATCCTTTTATGCCAACGACAAGTATTAAAGTTCGAAACTCAATACCTAAGGAATCTTCTCATGAATGGAGTGTCAATAAAGTTAAAACAGGAGTCAAACTTGAAGAAATTGGACTCCTGTTTAAAAAATTTGATTAAGATTTAGAATCTTTAAAAATTACGTCAATCTCGTCTATCAAAGCAAGTAATTCTTCTCCAACTTTTGGATCTTCTGTTTTCTTAGCTTCACCTGCTTTTTTTGTAGCTTTCCAAAACAAGTCATGTAGATTTGGATATTTTTCTAGATGCTCAGGCTTAAAGTAATCTGTCCATAAAACCCAAAGGTGATGCTTTACTTCTTCAGCTCTTTCCTCTTTAATAGTTACACATCTTTGTTTAAAACTAGCATCATCTGAATCATGATATTTTTTTGAAGCATTCAATACTGACTCGGCTTCAATTCTTGCTTGTGCTGGATCATAGACACCGCATGGTAAATCACAATGTGCGTATGCTATATTTTTAGGTTTAAATAAATTCATAAAACTCCTTTTTTGTTATATTATAATTTTATATAGACAAAATGTTTAAAACCGCTGCAAGAATCTTTAACTTTAAAACTTTTTTATTAATTCTCGGTTACTTATTTTTGAGAGAAGAAGGTAAATCTTTCTTAACTTATGAAATCAAAGAAGACAGTATGAATCCAGAATTAATGTCAGAAGATTATGTCATTGCATTAAAAAAATTTGGTAGCTTAAATAGAGGTGATATCGTCATATATAAAAATGAAGAAAAAGGTTTTGACGTAGTTAAAAGGATAATAGGCTTACCAGGTGAAACTATTTCTACAGAGGATGGAAAGGTTCTAATTAATTCAACTCCACTAGAAAGTGACTGGAGTAAAGAATCAACTGACGATTTTGTTCAAATTACGTTAAATGAAAATCAATATTTTGTCCTCGGCGATAATCGAAAACTTTCAACTAGTGACTCAAGAACTTTAGGAGCTATTAACCTTGATAAAATTATGAAAGTTAAATATAGATATTGGCCTATACAAAGAATTAAAACATATGAGTGATTCTCTATTTTGTAGCTGGTGCAAATCTCAGATGGCGTATCTTCATGGCCATGCTGCCTGCATAAATAATGTATGTGCAATGTTTGGGTTAAATCAAGCAGAATGTTGTTCTGGGGAAAACATACAAAGCTGTGTAGGAACTCAACAAAATGAAATCACATTATCCCCGCAAAGATTAAAATAAATTTTGGAATAAATATGACAACTGAAAATAAAACTGTTGAAGCTGTACCTGCGATAACAATAAGATTTGCCGGAGATTCTGGTGATGGTATGCAGTTGGTTGGAACGAGATTTACAGACACTTCAGCTCTTTTTGGAAACGACTTAGCTACTCTTCCTGCTTTCCCAGCTGAGATACGTGCACCTCAAGGTACAATTGCTGGTG
>Ga0255780_10004895_pt1 | contig 11398 bp, 7 predicted proteins | sample 071ome_32_FD_179978 | JGI IMG/M metagenome (GOLD analysis project Ga0255780, IMG submission 179978) | Coastal salt marsh microbial communities from the Groves Creek Marsh, Skidaway Island, Georgia - 071405AT metaG (version 2) | ecosystem: Environmental > Aquatic > Marine > Intertidal zone > Salt...
TTCTAGCATGCTCAGCCTTCGCGTCACGTCTAACCCTGATCGCGATACCATGGCAAGACCGCTGGGCTTGGTAAGTAACCGATACAACCCAACCCCTCCAGGCCCATCTGCCAAGGCAAAAACAACATCAGCATCCGCTCCGCCAACCAATACTGGGACGCGCCCGTGAAGTCGGTGCATTTCGTCACCTTTAAGAAGTCCCCCGATCCGGGTCTCTTTATCAAGAGAATCAAGCGCCAGCACACCGACCGACTCCCCTGAGGCAAAAGCTGGTAAATGGCGTGCCTTCGCATCCTCACTGCCAAAAAAGAGCACAGCGTAGCTGGCCATGACCGATGAGCCAAAGTAAGGACCGGTATAGAGGGTTCTGCCCATCTCCTCACAGACGATGCCCAATTCGCGGGCACCAAATCCTGCGCCGCCAAACTCCTCTGGCAAGTGGACACCCATCAACCCGAGTTCTGTCGAGGCTCGTTGCCAGACATCTCTGGCAAAGGGTGCCTCAGCCTCGACGAATGCCCTGACCGTGCTCACTGAAGACACCTCGTCAAAAAAACGGCCGACCGCCTCTTTAAATTGCAGCTGCTCGGCACTCAGCATCGCGCTCATGTTCGCTCCTCAATTCTCACTTCAATACCACGCACGTTATATCGAGCCTCTCGTGCCCGCCGTGAGACTTCACGACTCATTGGGCCCATGGGCCACTCACCCCGGAAAAGATGTCATTGGGTTGAGTCAACCCCAACGGTTTCGATCCAAATTCCCGCGTTAAAAAATGCCGAGGATTTCCTCGAACGCAACCATCTGTCCTCCGTTGGCAGAGGAGGGAACGACGATCGGTGTTTTGATGCCTGAGTCAAACCATGCCTCGATGCCATCGCGAACTTCAGTTGCGCTGCCAAACAGTGTGGTATCTGAAAGCCATCGGTCGGTGAGAAAGTGTTGGATACCATCACGATCTCCCCGCTCTAACGCCGCCTCTACTCCTTCCATTTCCTCAACGAAACCCGCCTCTTTCCAGTAGTTTCTGTAGTTAGGCAACATGGCATAAGGGGTGAGCGTTTTACGGTTGACCGCCATGGCTGCTGCTCTGTCTTCATTCACGCAGGTTGGGATCATGTTGCCTATGAAAAAATCTTGGCTTGCTTTTGTTTCATCGGATAGCACGCTCAGCGAAGCTTCCATGTGACTCCTCGCCCCATTGGCAAAAACCATCCCTTGGCCAATTTCCTCAGCCAACCGAATCATCTTCTGCCTCAACGTTGCGAGTACCAGCGGTGGCAGCTCTCCCACCCTTGGGGCCTCATGAAGTCGTTCCACAAATTGCCGCATGTCCGAGAGTGGTTTTCCCGCGGAGATCCCTCTCGATTTCAGTGCTGGAGCATGGCTGACACCAATGCCGAACTTGAACCGCCCGCCTGAAATTTCGTGGATGAACGCCGCCGTGCTCGCGAAATCGACTTCTTGTCGGAAGTAAATGGGCATGATGCTGGTGCCAAACGTTATCGTATGGGTCACATGAGCCAGCGCCTGACAGAGCGCCAGCGAGTCACCCATACTTGGCGCATAGATACCCGAAAAACCCCGTTTTTCAATCTCAACAGCAAGTTCCAACGTCGTGTTTCTTCTTCCTGGCATTGCCGCCAAACTTAACGCGGGTAGTCTTCCCATCTCTGCTCCTTATTTCATTTATTACTCATCAATGGCGGCCTCCGCCCTCAAGCGAGCTGTCCTCTCATTCAGAAAAAGGTCCTGTTCAATTCAAAATGCGGCGCATCGAGCGGACGTCTAAAAACCAGAACGCCAACGAAAATCACTGAAAGACGCTTGCGCCTTGACTATAATCTCGGCATCTAGGAGATACAAACATGGCAAGACGCAAAAAGGGGTTAGCTGCCCAAAAAGGCCTCGTAGCACTGGTCGCACTCGTTTCGGTCGGCGTGCTCGGCTACTTCACTTTCATGGTCGTCGATGAGCAATCGAATGCTCAGTATGAGGAAGGCACACACTTTGAGACGTTAGCCACCCCCAGACGAGTCCGTGGCGATGCGATAGAGGTGATGGAGTTTTTTTCTTACGGCTGTATTCATTGCTTTCGTCTCGAGGACCAGCTTGAGGATTGGCAAGCCACCATTGATGACGGGGTTAAATTCGTTAAACGTCCCCTCATTGGCTCTGACGCGTGGCGCGTTCTTGGCCAACACTTTCATACCCTTGAGTCGCTTGAGGCAAGCCCTGAATTGCACCGCATCACCTTCAGCGCGATTCACAACGGGTTACGCCGTTTTGAGTCGGGTGAGGAACTAGCTGCGTTCATCGAAGACAACAGCGACATCGATGCGCAAACTTACCTTTCTCATTGGAACTCTCCCAGAGTGGCTTCGGAGCTCGCATTGTCCGACCGACTGAGCCGCCAATCGCAAGTATCTTCAGTACCCACTATTGTCGTTGATGGAAAGTACAGGGTCAGTGTCAATCGTCTAGTCGGACCAACCCGGCTATTTGACGTCACCGATTACCTAGTGAGCGAGACGCGCATGGCGGAGAGTAACGCTGGGTCGTAGCGGTGTTCGGCTCAGGGCAGTAGCCTGGAACTGAACGCCTTGGTCATAAATCACTCAACGCCTTCGCGTGCTGCCGCTACCGCGTAAACCTTGCTATTCTCAATGCCCGGGAAGGCTAGCCAATATGGCAAGCTCAGCAGGGAGAAGTAAGTGTTTGGCCCATCTAGGCGTCGCTTGAATTAAACGCGCCCTCAATGCGCTGAATGGCCGGATGACTCAATGGCTAGGAGCCAAATCGGTAGCGCAGCTTAACCACAAATGCATCAGTCAGTGGCGAGCGGTAACTGTTTTGAAACACGTCACCAAAGTCTTGATCCAGCAGCAGCGCGGCCTGATTGGATTGACGGGTATACACTACGAACAAATCTGACAGCGGCGCCAGTTCCCATCGGTACCGTGCCTGTAAACTGACTTGCGACACGGAAAAATCCACCACGCTCGCGTCACTCGCCGGATCGCGAGCCAGATCACCCGCAGTATCAGGGATACGATAGGCTTCTTGTCCTCGGGCTTTCACACCGACCCATTGAAGAACTACCTTTAGCTGCTGCTTCGCTGAAAGGAAATAGTCGAGACTGACACCTGGTAAGAGTTGCTCTGCCTCATAGGTCCCCATCAGGTCTCCCCCACGGTGCAGAAGCCAACCATCTCGGTCCAAATAACTGAGCATTAAGTCAACAGCCAAACGATCATCAGGTCTCCAGGTGGCATATACAGAGTGACTGCCCGAATGCCCACCCAATTCTTCACCCATGTAGCCCAGACGACCGCCAAAGCTAAAATTCTTGCTGCGGTTCGACGCCCAGCCGATGCTGGACATGACCCGGGGATCAACTCGGAAAGCCCCATTACCAAAGCTATTGAGGTCATCGTACGATCCGGCAAGAAAATCGAGCCTGACCACTAACTGCGTGAGATTGTTAAAGACTGTTCGATTTGACAGGAATGCCCCGCCCTGAGTGAAAAGCCCGTCACTGTTTTTCTGTACAAACCCTCTCAAGTCGAACTGATTATTCCTAGCCCACGAAAGGTTAGACACCGTTCGAGTGTGTGCTGACCTCACCCTAAAGTTGTTATTCCGCTGGATATAGCCAAAGTCGCTCACATCAACTTGTTCATCAAAGTACTCGATCCCCAGTCGTTGTGCGACGCCTCGTCTGAAGACGTACTCGAAGTCGATAAACCCACCATAGCCACGCTCAAGACCGTCTTTGTCCGAGGTGAACGCTTGGGCATCGGCTTTAAATTTCCCGTCCTCCGACAAGTAATGTCCGTCGAGACCAAAGGTCAGGGCATCAAACTGCTCATTCAAAACACCCGTTGCTAATAAACCAGCCGCCCGATACGCACCACCAGGCTCGTCCTCCAGAAGCAAACGCGCAGCGCCATATTGGCTCCCATTTCCTGTCACTATTCGATCGCCAAGCGGACCTGAAACCAAAAATTCAGGGTCATCCTCAACTGCAGCTAATACTCCATACCGCAACTGGCCGTTCTGCCCTGTCACTTTTACAGCGCCAAGCAAATCCGTTGGCTGAATTTCATCTTTTGCACGAATCGATTCGCCCTCGGCTAATTCTGGCAACACGGGCTTACCACCAATGCGGCGCGTATTGACCAGCGTGTAAGGAGCGCCTCGATTACCGACTCCCTGGCCACGGGTATCTGCTCGAGGCGACGCAGTGAAGATCTCTTGCCCCTCAAGGAAGAAGAGCCTTTTTTCAGGGAAAAAGGTTTCGGTTGCGGAAAGATTAATCACCACGTCATCGGACTCTGCAATACCAAAGTCCGGGTTAATGGTGGCGGTAAGTTGCAGGTTAGTCGTGGGGCGCCAGAAAAAATCAGCGCCAGCCCGGTACTGTACATCGTTATCAATCCCATCGGACGTAATGCCCATGGAAGGGAACACTGAATACTGCTGCTTTGGATCGACGTTGCGAACAGTAATTGACTGAAGTGCTGAAATAAACTTTGGGACCGTCGAGGGCAGTGCTGGCCAACCCCAACGCTCATCGAGATACGCAACGAAGCGAGACATATAGAGCCCGATGCGGCGCTCGCCCTCCACTTTCGGCATTGAGACAATCCCCCAAGGAATAAACATCTCAGCACTCCAACCATCCTCAAGTGGGGTTGTTGCTCCGCGCCAGGCGCCATCCCAATCGTTGGAGAACTGACGCTCTGGGAGCAGGGTGCCATCCATCTGGGTGTCACCAAGATTAATACCGAACCAATACCCGTATCGCCCTTCACCTGAGGTATCCAGGGTTAAATTGATATTGTCTCGTTTGATTTCTCGGTTATCCCGACTCGATAACCGAGCGATCAACGTCTCCTTCGGCTGCCGCATGAGGATACCGAGGTAAATACCTTCATCATTGTAAAAAAGACGAACCCGCGTTTCGTGACTGGGTTTTACCAACGTATCGGGGTCTGTGACTGAGAACTCATCGTACTCGGGCAGGTTTTGCCAAACCGCATCGTCGAGTCTGCCGTCTATCACGACGGGCCCATCGATTTCACTCACTGAAATCACGTCATCCGGACTGATATCGACGAGCAGTGCGAAAACAGATGGCGTAAACGCAAGCAGCGTGAGGCAAAAAATGTTGCGAATCATGCTTTCTCCAGCCTTGGGAATAGCGCAACCACATTGAACAGTACCGTGGAAACAGCCTTGAGCATTATTTGGTCAACAGCCCTGAGCCTGACTCAGTAGACAGCCCCAAGTACTCTTTTACTGCCCGCTCTGACACTGCCTTCAACGCAGTCGCTGGCAGACTATCACTGCGAATGGCTGAATACCATGACTCGAACAAGCTAGGGAAAAAGGGGGATCGATCCCTTTTTCCACCCAAGCTTTATTCTGGCGCAGGCCCTGGGAATTGCTCCCGCAACACGCGTTTTAAGACCTTGCCATTGGCATTTCTTGGAATAACGTCAATGAAAGCTGCCCCTTTCGGCAATTTAAATCTCGCCAGCTTGCCATCACAGTGTTCAAGGACGCTGTCCTCAGTCAGAGACGGCTCTTTGCTCACCACAATTGCAAAAGGTGATTCACCCCATTTCTCACTGGATTGACCAATCACCGCAGCCTCAACCACTTCCGGGTGCGACATCAGCACGTTTTCGATTTCCGCAGGGTAAACGTTCTCACCGCCAGAGATGATCATGTCTTTAATGCGATCCTGAATGAATACGAAACCATCTTCGTCTACCGTTGCAACATCGCCTGTTCGCAACCATCGGTCTTGCGTAATGGTCTCTGCAGTCGCCTCGGGCCGATGCCAATACTCAAGCATAATGTGACCGCCGCGAACCCAAACCTCTCCCTGCTCTCCTGGCTCCACATCATCACCCGTGTCATTAACCACTCGAACTTCGGTATGGAAAAACGCCTTACCCGTAGAGCCTACTTTCTTCAGCGCATTATCAGCACCGATTACGCACGCAGGACCACACGATTCTGTAAGGCCATATATTTGATGGATTTCTATGTCCATGCCAGCGTACTGCTCAATCAAACTCACAGGGACCGGTGCAGCGCCAGACTGTATCCATCTTAGTTGATCCGCATGGATTTGCTCCGATGGTACTTGAACCATGAAATTGAGCATTGCAGGAACCAGTAACGTGGTCGTGACAGCTTCCTCTTCGATCAAACTCCACGCGCCCACCGGATCAAATTCGCGCATAACAATACTAGTGACGCCGCGATAAACATTCAGCGCTACCGGCGTTAAGGCGCCAACATGGAAAAGCGGCAGGGCTACCAGATATCGGTCGCCGTCTCGTAAATCACAGCTCGCTTCAAACGTTAAGATTGCCCAGAACACGGTAGCGTGACTGTGAACAACCCCTTTCGGCAACCCAGTTGTGCCAGACGTATACATAATGAACAGCAAATCGTCCCCAATGGCGCCAAGAGTAGGCTCAGAGGCAGATGCCGAATCGCGAACCGCGTCATAGTGTTGAGCAAAAGACAGTACGCTCGCAGCATCTCCTGCTTCTATCCAACGGGCCACATCAGTCTTGTCCCCCCGAGATTGCAAATCACTGACAACGCTATGGAATTCGGTACCGTAAATCATTGTCTCAGCGCCGCTGTCTTTAATAATGAATTCAAGTTCGTCGGCCACCAAGCGCCAGTTAAGCGGCACGACCACGCCGCCCATCTTTGCCACGGCCAAAAATGATTCAACAAACTCGACGCTGTTCATCAAACACAGCGCGACACGATCTCCGGGATTAACGCCCTCGTTCACCAGAGCATTTGCCAATTGGTTGACCCGGTCATTCAGTTGATGAAAAGAGAGCCTTAATCCCGTCGAAGTGTCGACGTATGCTTCCCGATCGGGGCTAACAGCGGCTCGACGGGCTAAAAAATCACCAACATTCACGTTCATACCTGAGTCCTTATTCGCGTTTTTTGTTCAATCCCGCTTATTTCTACCAACCCTACTTTGTATCTGTTGATCACTCGCCAAAGCAGAAAGAGTCCGTCCTATCTTAGTCTTTTGAAAAACCCTTTCCCCGGCTATGCGTCATTTGCACGGGATTGTCAGTGACCGCGCCAGAGTTTTGCTGGCTGACCAATTCCCGGCTAACGAGATCGATGCTCCTGAACCTGCTCCGTAAGCAATCTACCGATACGCGCCTGGGGAATCTATCGGCCAGCCGACCTACTCCGTACACAAAAGACAACAAGGCTGACCGAATCAACGAACCCGCAGGTTAGCTCGAGGAGGAGGGCTCAATGCTCCGTGAGACCAACTCTTTCATAATCTCACTGGTGCCACCATAAATGCGTTGAATTCTCGCATCAACATAGGCTCTCGAAATCGGATACTCGCTCATGTATCCGTAACCCCCGAAAAGCTGGAGGCACTGATCAACGACTCGTCCTTGCATTTCACTCGATGCCAATTTCAGCATCGATGCCTCGGCGCTTGTTAACTCACCGTCGATAAATTTCTGCGTGTATTTTTCTGCCAGGGCTCGGTTCAATTCAAGCTCGGTTTTCATCTCTGCTAGCTTGTACCGCGTGTTTTGAAACGAGGCGATGGTTGATCCGAACGCTTTGCGCTCATGAACATAATCTACAGCCAAATCGAATGCACCTTGCGCTGCGCCAACGCAGCCTACCCCTAGAATAAGACGCTCTCGGGGTAACTCATTCATCATGTTGTAAAAGCCTTTGCCCTCGCCGCCCAAGATGTCCGCTGCCGAGACCCTTAAGTCTTCGAAAAACAGTTCAGAAGTATCCCCACTGTGGAGACCCATCTTTTCGAGATTTCGACCACGATTAAAGCCAGGCCTCGAGGTATCCACGGTGAACAAGGTAATCCCTTTGGCACCCAGATTTGGGTCTGTCTTCGTTGCGAGCACCAGGACGTCACAATGCTGGCCATTAGTAATGAAGGTTTTTTGACCGTTGATGCAGTAATCATCGCCATCTTTGAGAGCGGCAGTGCGAATCCCTTGGAGATCACTGCCTGCACCAGGCTCGCTCATGCCAATGGCACCAACCGCCTCGCCAGAAACCATTTTGGGCAACCAGGTTTGTCGTTGCTCTTCGGTGCCCAAATTTAGGATGTAGGGCGCAACAATGTCCGAGTGCACTGATAGCCCACTTGCAAGCGCACCAAAGCCCGCACGAGAGACTTCATCGACAATGGCAGCACTGAGCTCAAAGGAGACACCGTAGCCACCGTAAGTTTCAGGCATATCAACGCACAGGAAACCCTCCTCACCCAGTCGATTCCAAAGTGAGCGAGGCCAAATTCCAGACGACTCCCAATCGTCATAATGAGGAGCAACTTCCTCCTTCAAAAACCGTCGGAGATTATCTAAGAACAACTCCCGTTGTTGTGTGTCTAGTTGATTTCTAACGCTGGCTTCCACGAGCACTGACCTTTTCATCTGATATACCGGAACCACATTATAAGTTCTCACCGTTGGACGGTATAGGAGCCAACGGTCCAAATACTGCCAATTTCAAATCCTTTGTGCGTGAGCCGAAAGCAATCCCAAAGCAGTCAATATTGGTCAGAGAACGATTAACGATCTGCGTCACGCAGGGCTTAACTGAAGATGACAGATGCATCAACCAGGATTTGGGCCGGACTATTCCTATGCGTGATGGGTTGCGCTACATTTGAATCGATTCAATAATTTTCTGAACGTCACGAATTAACTCCAAGGTCTTTGGCCAACATCCCATGACATCCAACATTGTCAATCAAGCAGGAATCGAGGTACTGACCCCAGCAACTGGTGCGCAGTTAGTTCGCGCGAGCGGCACGAACTTTCTAATCGGCCAGCCCCCGGAGGTATTAAAGGGACTGCTCCGGGCCCAGATTGACCAAATACATGCATTAGTCCTCACCGACTCAAGGGCTAGCGATGGGTCACTTCTGCACAATGTCGAGTTTATGCTCTACCACTTCCTCTTCGTGTCCGAAGGCCTGAAACGCGGCGAAAAGTTAGCACTCATTGGTCCCTCCCCACTCATCGCAGATATCAAGCGTCTGCTTAAGATTACCCTTCTGGGTCCTGATCCCGAGCAACTCGAGGCCTGGCAAACGGAATCAAATCAGGCGGCCGAATGGCTCGACGTTTCTATTGCCACTGCCTTGAAAGGCCAGGATGGCAAACCATTAACCGTTGACGACCTCGTCAGCAGTCATCCCTTCGAGGCAAATCAAATAGCGTTCAACGGCGTCATGATCAGTCACGTCGATCGCGACCGTTATCGCTTTTGTGCAGATGAGCAAGCGCGAGAGGTCATCATCGATGCTGACTCAATCACACCTGCTTACCCGCTGCATCTAGACTATCTTGCAGGTCGACTTAACAAGTTCTCTGTTGAGGTATTAGGAGGCGCTTCAGGATTTTCGCCAAACGAGCCATGTACGGGTCTCGCACTCTGTCATAACGGGGATTATGTATTGATTGACTCGATCCCCTTTCTAGACGTGCATTTGAGAGCACGGGGCATTGCCAAAAGCCAGATTTCTGCCTGCTTTTTAACCCACATTCATGATGACCATTGCTCAATGCTGCCTTTAATGATCTCGCCGCACCGGGTAGAGATCATCACCGCCACAGAAATATTCAACATGGCGATGGAGAAACTGGCGCTAAGCCTTGGCTGGGAAGAGTCGGCGGTACGGGAGCACTTTATTCATGTGCCGACTGACCCTAATACACCCCTCAACTACTACGGCATGTTAATTGAGCCCCACTACACTGTGCACAGCATTCCGACCATGGGCGCAACATTCACCTCCAACATCGAAGGAACTCAAAAACGCATTTGCATCGTCGGAGATAATCATTCGCTCGCAGCAATCGAATCCCTTACCGAAAGCGGCGAAGTCCAGCCGCGAACAAGGGATCGAATCGCAGCGCTTTACCGAGAACCTTTTGAATTGCTCATTGCAGACGGCGGCGCAGGCGTTCTGCACGGCAATCCTGCTGAATTTGTCGACGCGCCCTCCGAGCGGGTAGTGTTTGTTCATGTAGACGAACTTCCTGAGTCCTTTCGGGCAACGTTCTCAGTCGCGAGCGCGGGCAAAAGTTATTCTGTTATCCCGGGCGACGACAGTCTTTATTTGTCCCTCATTCACCATTACTTGAATCAATGGATGGGAGATTCGGTTCCCGACAAATGGATTCGCAGCCTAATCGCAGGAGCCAAGCTCGAGCACTACAACCGGGATGATGTCATCCTTGTGCAAGGAGACGCGAGTAACAACAAGGTCTATCTGCTCCTGACAGGCTATTGCGATGTCGTCCATCAATCAGACGACCAGTGGCGCACTATTGCCGAACTGCAAGCAGGCGACTTGATGGGCGAAATGGCGGCGATTACTCAAGTGGCTGAGCGCAATGCCAGTGTGATTGCCTCTACGCCAGTCACCATCGCAGCATTCTCGGACGAGATCTTTAGCTCGCTCAATAGTGACTCTGCCTTTAAGGATGGATTACTGAAACGCTGGCAAATTCGTCCTCTCTTGAACTCTCTACCCTATTTCTCATCCCTCACCTCAGTAGTGATTGAAAAACTTAGCCGCCTTGCGAATGTGCGTTTACTCCCGGTAGGCGAGCCACTGACTAATCTTGAATCCACCTGGTGGATATTGATTGAGGGCGAGGTTACCGTGAATAACCAGATCGTTGACCACGGCAGCTGGGGTTGGCACCCCTTTGGGGCAAACGCCGACGAAACTGTCATTTGCCATCGTGAAGCGAGGTTTATCTGCTTCGACAGAGACGCATTGGAGGCACTGAGACTAGAGACGCCACAACTGAACTACGCTTTGCGTATGGCATTCTCAAATGGAACCTGACACTAGCTGGTACCGAGCCTTGATAAGGACCGGTGACCAATGGCCAGAAGACAGCTTCGTGATGACCTGAGGGAGACCATTTGCCCTCAGACATTTCCACGCTATCAGCAAACGCTATCACCATCAGTAAGCGACACCCGTGCAATGAATCAACTCGATCGCTTGGACCGTGCAGTAGTTGTTATCCGCGAATCAATCTGGCGTAATCAAACGAGATAACTGGAGTGCAATCGATGAGCGAATTCAAAGATAAGGTTGTTGTAGTTACAGGCGCTGGTGGCGGGCTTGGGCGCGCTCACGCGCTCGAATTCGCAAAGCGGGGCGCGAAAGTCGTTGTCAATGACCTGGGCGGCACCGCGGATGGAGTTGGCGCGAGTGATATGGCGGATCAAGTGGTTCAAGAAATCCGAGAACAGGGTGGGATAGCCATTGCCAATAAAGCTTCAGTTTCTGACCGAGCAGGCGCCAAAAGCATCGTCA
>Ga0255780_10004902_pt1 | contig 11387 bp, 10 predicted proteins | sample 071ome_32_FD_179978 | JGI IMG/M metagenome (GOLD analysis project Ga0255780, IMG submission 179978) | Coastal salt marsh microbial communities from the Groves Creek Marsh, Skidaway Island, Georgia - 071405AT metaG (version 2) | ecosystem: Environmental > Aquatic > Marine > Intertidal zone >...
GACGCGGCGGCATCCCGCAACGCGTCGAGTGCGGGCCATGGGCGCTCGGGGTTCACGTGATCGGCGGTAACCGGCGAGACCCCGCCGAAGTCATCGATTCCAGCATCGAGCAGAGCTCCGATGTCGTCGACGAGATTGGGTGGGGCCTGGACATGGACGTCCGCAGGAAGGATCGAGCACGCGAGCTCGATCGCATCGACGAGATCTTCCATGGAACAGGCGGGGGCGTCGCGCATCACGGTGCCGGTCTTGGGCACGAAATTCTGAACGATCACCTCTTGCACGTGACCGTGCCGCCCATGACTTGCTGCTATCGCTTCGAGTGCCTCGATGCGATCCTCACGTGACTCTCCGAAGCCCACCAAGATCCCCGTGGTGAACGGGATGGCGAGCTCACCGGCGTACTCCAAAGTCGCCAGCCGACGCTGCGGGTCCTTATCGGGCGCACCGCGATGGGCAGCCAGATTCGGGTTGAGCGACTCGATCATCATCCCCTGGCTCGGGGCGACCTGCCGAAGTCGCGCAAGGTCGTCTCGATCGAGGGCTCCGGCGTTGGCGTGCGGCAGGAGTCCAGTGGTGTCTAGGACGCGCTGACAAGCGGCTACGAGGTAGTCGACGGTCGAGGCATAGCCGTTGTCATCCAGCCACCTACGGGCCTCGGTGTAACGCTCTTCCGGATACTCGCCGAGTGTGAAGAGCGCCTCGTGGCATCCAGCCCGCGCTCCCTGCGTGGCGATGCTCTCCACTTCATCGAGCGACAAATACGGGGCTGGGAGGTGACGAGGCGCCTGCGCAAAGGTGCAATACCCGCAGCGGTCTCGACAAAGGTGCGTGAGCGGAATGAACACCTTCGGCGAGTAGGTCACGCGGGTGGACGTGCGCTGCCTACCCACGGGCGCTCCTCCTATGAACGTCGACGACCCCCGACTCGTATCGTGGCATACACGATCGGTCAGGGGTCGGCGACTTTCAATTCGTTTCGTGTCGAACAATCGCTCAACGCTGCGGTGCTGAGGGCTATGCGGTGACGCTGCCCTTCACGCCTCCTGGGGCGAATTCGCGAACACTCGCGCGGGAGGCGATCCAGGTCCAGCCCGGTTCGCGAGCGGGGGCATCTTCAGCGACGATCTCCAGACCCGCGACGGCAGCGTTCCCGAAGTTGTCATCGACGTGCACAACGTTGTCCCAGCCAAGGTTCTGCATCACCGACGCAACGGCCGAGGCCCGATACCCGGATCCGCAGTAGACGTAGATGTCGACGTCCTTGGGCAGTTCCCCCACCCGATCGAGTACCTCGTAGAAGGGCATGAAGATCGCGCCCTTCACGTGCCCCGATTCCCACTCGAGGATTTGTCGGGTGTCGATAACGACGGCATCGGGGTTGGACTTCCATTCCTTGGCCATCTCGTCGAAGTCGACGCGCCGGATGTACGCGGGCTCCTCGCCGTCGGCCATCCAGAACTCCGGTCCACCCACGGCCTGCCCTGCAGGACGGTCGATGCCGATGCGTACCAACTCTCGCTGCGCCGCTTCGACCTGTTCGGTGGTAGCCCCGACCAGGGTGACGGGTGTTCCCCACGGGATCATCCAGCCGAGGTAGTTCACGAACGCACCGTCGAGGTCAAAGTTGACCGCACCGGGAATGTGGCCTTGGGTGAAGACCTCGCGCGAGCGAAGGTCCACCACCCATTCACCAGCCTCAACACGGCGACGCAACTCGGCCGGGTCGGCCGGCTCGGGCAACGTGAGGTCGATCTCAGCCGGGCCGGCAGCGTTGGCCGGACCCATGTGCGCGTAGTACGCCGGGAAGACGTCGAGGCCCGCGAGCAACATTTCGACGAAGTCGCCCTCGGCCTGGGTCAGCGCCGGGTTGATGTCCTTCTCCTGACCAATCGAGGTTTGGACACCCTCAGTTTGGATCGAGGAACAGAACGAACCGAACCCGTGGGTCGGGTAGATCTGGGTGTCTTCGGCGAGTTCGTCGACGAGCTTGTGCGCCGAGTGCCACTGGTCGTGGGCCTGCTTGACGGTCAGATCCGGTGCGACGAGGTCAGGGCGCCCCACGGTGCCGTAGAGCAGCGATCCTCCGGTAAACACTGCACCAGGATGATCATCGCGGGTAACCGCGAACGAGATGTGGTGCGGCGTGTGGCCCGGGGTGTGAACGACGGCCACATCAAGGTCACCGACGCGGAAGGTTGCGCCGTCACCTACGGCGTGAACATTGTCCTCGCCAAGGTAGGCCAACTCCACATCCGCCGGAACCATGTATTGGGCGCCGTGCTTCTTGGCGAACTGATAGCCGCCGTTGACGTAGTCGTTGTGGATATGCGTCTCACCAACGTGGGTCACGGTGAGTCCGTGCTCGGCGACCAACTGCTCGACTCGGTCGGTGTCACGCTGCGGATCGATCACGAAGGCGTGAACGCCGTCGTGGACGATGTAGCCACGGTCCCCCAGCCCGGGCGTATCGATGACGATTACGTGGGGGGCGCTTGTCGCTGTCATGACGATGCTCCTACTCCTGATTCCTGCGGAAGGCCTGCTGCACGCCAGGCCGTCATTCCACCATTGACGTTATACGCCTCGACGCCGTGTCGGGACAGATAGTCGGCAACTTGCCAGCTCCTGTTCCCTGACTCGCACACCACCCACACCGGTCGATTGCCGGTGAACTCGTCGATTCGAAGGGGAACGAGGGCCATCGCGACGTGATCGACGCCGGGGATATGGCCTCCATCGAACTCGAATCGCTCACGAACATCGACGATCCGCTCGCCGCGCTGATGGGCGGCTGCTAGTTCGTCGACGGTAACGCTCCTGACCATCATGACTTCCAATCTGTGGCGGGGTGGCCCTTCGTCGAGCCTCTTGAGACGCAATGCTAATACCCCCGGGGGTATGTTGTCCAACACATGTACGGACATTCTTAAAACCTGTTGGATTTTGTGAATCTGCGCACAATCGGCCTAGTTTGTTTTGCAATCAAACAAATATGCGACATACTTGTTATGTCCCCGGGAGACCCCCGGTGACCACTACAGAAAAGGGAGTGACCCTCCATGAAGCAACTCGGTTCCTTCTTCGGTTCCGTATTCGGCAGCGGACGGCTCGACCCCGAAGCCGCGCAGCGCAAGGCGATCTACCGCGAGTGGGAGATCCAGCGCCGCAATGCCCTGAACGCCTCGGATCTGGCGGAGATCGACGCGATCTTCTCCCGCGCGCTCTAGCCAGTTCCAGCCCACCGGCCGGAGCAAACCTCTCGGCTAGGCGAAGTCGACCGTGACGGGAGCGTGGTCGCTCCAGCGTTTGTCATAGCTGGGCGCCCGCCCCACGGTCGCTCGCCGGGCACGGGCGGCAAGGCCGCTCGTTGCCACGTGATAGTCAATCCGCCAACCGGCGTCGTTGTCGAACGCCTGACCGCGCCAGGACCACCAGGTGTAGGGACCAGGCCCGTCTCCCCCGAGTTCGCGCCCAAGATCCACCCATGCCTCCTCGAACCAGCGGTCGAGATAGCGTCGTTCTTCGGGTAGGAACCCGGCACTCTTCAGGTTCCCCTTCCAATTCTTGATGTCGACTTCACGATGCGCGATGTTGAAGTCGCCGCAGACGAGAGCCTCGACCCCGTTCTTCTTGGCACGTCCCGCCAGTGCTCGCATCCGCGCATCCATGCCCTCCAAGAACGCGTACTTCGCATCCTGCTTGGGAGTGTCTGCCTCCCCGGAGTGCACATAGACGCTCGCGATGGTGACCGGGCCAGCGTCGGAATCGAGATCTACCTCGACCCATCTGCCTTGACCGTTCACGGCTTTCTGCCGGAACGTTTCCCGAACTGCAGCAGGCGGGAACGGCGTCAGGACCGCAACGCCGGATCGACCCTTCTCCGGTGCTTCGGACAGCGCCACATGCCACGAGGCGAGCGGCGAGTCGGCCAACACCTGCTCGGCCTGGTCGCGCGTTGCGCGCACCTCTTGCAGGCAGATGGCATCTGCACCGGTCTCAGCTAGCCAATCGATGCCACCGCGGCGTGCTGCCGCCCGGATTCCATTGACATTCGCGGTCACGACACGCATCGGGCTGACCGCTCGCTAGGTAGTCGTGAGTTGGAACTCGATGCCCAGCCAGTCGAACTCCTCATTGACCCCGAGTCCGTATCCGTAGGTGCCCTTCTGATGAACCTCAAAGGTCAACTCGAAGGTGCCGTCATCCTTGACCACAGTCTGAATGGGCAGATTCTCGAAGTGCCCCGAACCACTCTTGTCCGTGGGAACAAAGCGGGTCAGGGTCATGATCGCACCCGGCTTCATCCCTTCAGGCGCGGTACCACGGATGGTGACCGGCGCTCCAGCAGGAGCGCGATTCGTGCTGATGGTGGCGGTTCCACCCCAACCAGCGACATTCGGCCTTTTTGTGAACCCCGCGCGCGCAAGTTGCTTCTTGTTCAATTGGATTGCTTGGGATGAACCCTTGGCAGCCGCCGAGGAATCGCCGGTGGTGGTGAGCTGGAACTGGAAACCCACGAACTCGGGTGAGAACGAGTCGGTGAAGTAGCCGACCGAGTACCCGTACGTGCCCACGTAGCCCAACTGCATGCGCATCACGAAGGTGCCATTCGGGTTCACGGTGGTCGTGATGTTCAGTGGCTTCATCTCGCCATTGCCCTGGGTGTCCGCCGGCACGTAGCGCGACAGCGTGAGCAACTGACCAGGATTGGTGAAGTTCGGAGCCTTGCCGGTAATGACGACGTCTTCCCACTGTGCTGCCGTATTGGTCGATAATTTCGCGGTTCCCGGCAGCCAATCGACCACATTCGGCTTCTTCGGGTAACCAGCCTCGGTGAGCTGCTTAGACGTCAATGTGACGTCAGCGTTGGCGGCGGGAGTCCCGGCGGCAACAAGTGCAACGGCGGCCAGGCCAGCAATAGCCATCTGACGGATTTTCATAGGGACTCCCTCTTTTTCTCAGCGCCACTCAGCAACTTCAGACAATAGACGGCCAGTCAACTTCCGCCGCGACGCGCAACGCCTGTGCGCCGATAGTCAATGCCGGATTCTGGGCACCACTCGAGGGGAAGAACGACGAATCCACGACCCAAAGGTTCTCGACTTCGTGTGCTCGGCACCACGGATCGAGAACGCTGGTGGCGGGGTCGTTTCCAGCGACCACCGTGCCGCACATATGGGAATTCAGTGCTACGTCGAAGCGCTGTTCGAAGATGCCCACGTATCCCGCTTTCCGCAAGACGCTCTTCGCCTTGGCGAGCAGCATTTCGTGGCGGTCGTAATTGGTTCTGCGCCACGAAACGTGGATCCTCCCTGCACGATCCACCGTGACTCGGTTGTGCGGGGTTGGCAGGTCCTCGCTCATTACCAGCATTTCGACGCTGCGATCGGCGATTCGATTCAGCGCCGCCAGTGGCACCTTGGTTGCGTGGGTCTTCATCATCGATCCCTGCACCTTGCCGATGAGCTGGATCGTTCCTCCCGGAAAACCATCGCCGAGATCCCGGTAGTAGTCGTTGATCGCCATGGTCTTTTGGAAAACGACGTCGTTCTTGCGTCGAGGATCCACCGCCGCGATGTGGGTGTTGCTATGCACCATGTAATTGCGCCCGACGAGTCCACTTCCGTTCGCGAGCCCCTTGGGCTGATCGTCATCGGCAGACTTCAGCAGCAGCGCCGCGCTGTTGGCTGCTCCGGCCGAAATCACGAAGGCTCCGCCACTGACCTGGAACGGTTCACCGTCGCGATGACCTTCGACCGCGGTCACCCGACCCTTGGTGGACACCACACGATCCACCTTTGCGTTGGTAAACAATCGCACGTGACCTGTTGCGATCGCAGGCTCAAGGGCGTTGGTTTGCGCGTCGGACTTCGCTGCGAGACGGCACGGAAATCCATCGCAGGTGCTGCATCGAATGCAGGCTCCTCCTGGACGTAGATCAATACCCATGGCGGTGCTCGACGGGTGCAGACCTTGCTCGCGAAGTCGCCGGATCGTCTCGGCGACGTACGGCTCGTGCTCAAGTGCGGGAAACGGGTAGGGCGCACTTCGCCACGGCTCGGACGGATCCTCACCCGTGGTGCCGTGGACGTTGAATAGCTCCTCTATGCGTTGGTAATACGGCTCGATGTCGGCGTACGAGAAGGGCCACTGCGGGCTCACCCCGGACGGGTAATCGGTCCGCTCGAAGTCCTCCACCCGCAACCGAGGCAAGCTTGAGCCGTAGACCTTGGTGTTCCCACCCACCACGTAATGCACTCCCGGCGCGAACTCCCGCTCATCGTCATCCAGCCACATTTCCGACGGCTTGTAACGGCGTTGCACGAAAACCGCTTCCGGGGACCAGTTCTGCGGCTCTCGCGGCAAGAAGTCACCTCGTTCGAGAACGAGGACATCGACTCCTCGCTGCGCCAAACCCCACGCGAGGCTGCCCCCGCCCATACCCGAGCCGACAATGACGACCGAAGCGCTGTCGATGACCATGTCGGGAACGCTAACGGCTCAGCAGCCGGTCGACGACGTCTTGCAGGTCGGCTCCAGTTAATTCGGGGACACCGAAGTTTGGGTCGAACACGCTCTCTAGTCGGGCCAGCCAGGCAGTACGCATCCCCACAGCCCTCGCACCGGCAAGATCCCACGCATGGGCCGCCACCATCCAGGTGTCAGCGGGATCGGTGCCGAGTACGCCGCACGCGTGCAGATATGGAGCGGGAGCAGGCTTCCACGTACGGACCTCCTCGCACGACAGGTGCCGCGAAACGAGATCAGCCATCCCTGCTCGCTCGAACAATCTTTCGACGTTCTGGGCGCTGCCGACACTGAGGGTCATGACACTGGCCCCCGCATCGCGAAGGCGGGCGAGTGCACCGGGCACCTCAGGATGGGGACTGAGCTGACCGAATGCATCCATCAGCGCTTGAGCGTCCGCGTCGATCAGCCGGTCAGGCGCAAGCGAGAGGAATGCTGCACGCGCGATCTCCGGGAAGGACCGGTACTCGCCGGAGTTCGTGAGGGCGAAACCATTGCGCAAGGTCCGGGCAAACCACAGGTCCCGCTGCTCGGCCAGGTCCACTGCGGCGAAAACCGGGTCCAGCGCATCCAGCGAAAAAAGCGTCTCATTGACGTCAAGCACGACGGCACCGGGCATGCAATTGAGCGTAGATGCCACCGCTGGCGCACAATGCCCTTATGGCCGATTCGATCTACGACCTCAGTTTCACCTCCAACACTGGTGAGGAGGTTTCCCTCAAGCAGTACGAGGGCAAGCCCCTACTGATCGTCAACACGGCGAGCAAGTGTGGCTTCACTCCGCAGTACAAGGGGTTGCAGGAGATTTACGAGGAGTTGGGCCCCGACCTCGTCGTACTCGGCTTCCCCTGCGATCAGTTCGCCCACCAAGAGCCCGGCGACGACGCACAGATCAAGGACTTCTGCGAAGTCAACTACGGCGTAACCTTCCCGCTGTCGACCAAAGTCGACGTCAACGGCTCCAAGACCCACCCAATCTTTGCCTATGTGAAGGAGAAGGCAGGCGGTTTACTCGGCTCGTCCATCAAGTGGAACTTCACCAAGTTCCTCGTTGCACCCGACGGCACGACGGTCAAGCGCTACGCACCGAAGACCGATCCGGAGATGGTCAAGATCGACGCCGAAGAATTGCTAGAACGCTCTTAAGACGCGCGGGGCCCATTCCGACTCCCGTGCTAGCACGGCTTCCTCGCCGCAACCCGTGACCAATCGACCGCTTGCTGCCTACGGTGCACCATGCGCACCCGGCCCACCTTCGCCCGGGCCCTCGTTGCTGCCACCTCAGCCGTCGCGATGGCCTTCACCGTCAGTCTTGTCGCTCCCGCCTACGCAGCCGACACCCTCGACCCAGACGCACCGGCTAGTTCCTCACCGGCTGCGACCCAACCACCCACCGTTTCCATCCCGGTCCGCACAGTCGACACGCCGGGTCGAGGCGGGCAGAACGGCACCATCGTCATGCGCGTTGGGAGCTCGGCTCCCATCCGCGTAATCGTCGATACCGGCTTCTCCGGCCTGGTGCTGTTTCCCGGCGTGTGGGATCGAAAGCCGGCGCAGGTTCGCCAGTCCGACACCCGCGTCTCCCTCGACACCGAGGCGCTGGGCAAGGTACGAGGACTGCGCGGCGGTGCACCTATGACCTTCAACGGGGTGACGACCACCACCAATATCCCGTTCATCACCGCCACCGGCTCCAATCCATACCTTCGTCAATGGACCAACCAGGGTGTGTACGGGCTGCTCGGCATCGGTACCAAGGGCGAAGGCTTCGTGAATCCACTTTCTGCACTCCCCGGAGTGCTCGGTATGAGGTGGAGCATCCACTTCCAACGCACACGCACCGACGCATCCGCACGACGCGGGGAGATTGTGCTCGGCGCTGAGCCACCGCTGGAATCCACGATGTCGCTGGATATGCCCTACGTCGGCCAGGACGCCAACGGGGCTCTGCTGTGGAACGACCAAGCGACCCCCGGCTGTTGGAGTTTCGGCAAGCGACCCGAAGTCTGCCTCCCCACGCAATTGGATGCCGCCTTCAACATCACCCGCGTGCGCGGTGCTCGTTTCCGGACACTGCCAACGAATAACGACGGAAACCTCCGTCGTGGCACGGCGGTGAACTGGGCAGAGCCTGGTTCGGCGTTCTCTGGCATCTCGTACCGGGCCGGGAACCGGCCTTCGGTGAACCTGACTCGGGTCATTCCCCGCGGCCAGGCTCGGATCATCGTCGGGAACGACCTCTACTTCGACAACGTCGTCACCTACAACACCATCACCGGCAACGTCTACATCAGCGACCCGCGATAGGAAGAGAAGGAATCTCCCATGAGCAACACACCAAACATCAGTCGTAGACGCCTCCTCCAAGCCGCGGGAGTCGCCGGTGTGGCCGCCACGAGTGCCGCTGCTATGGCTACCTCGTCCGCAGCTGCCAGCCAGCCATTCAGACCCCGGGGTCGACTCAGCAGGCGGCCGAACTTCCTCATCATCATGGTCGACGAAATGCGCACCGCCCCGGCGTACGAGTCGCCGGCTTTGCGGGCATGGCGGGCAGCAAACCTTCCGGCGCAACGTCTCATCCGTAGCCAAGGCTTTGACTTCACCGAGCACCACATCATGTCGGCTGCCTGTCAGCCCAGCCGCGCGTCGATCTACACCGGCCAGTACCCGTCGCTGCACGGGGTGTCACAGACCTCCGGAGCGGCAAAGAGCGCCATCGAAGAGGACGTCTACTGGCTTGAACCCGGCACCGTCCCCACTCTCGGCAACTACTTCCGTGCCGGTGGATACGACACCTACTGGAAGGGCAAGTGGCACGTCTCAGACGCCGATCTCTACCAGCCCGGGTCCTACAACCCCATGCCGTCGTACACCGACACCGGCGCCCGAGATCGCTACCTCGAAGACATCTACCTCGAAGCCGAAATGCTCGACAAGTTCGGCTTCACCGGATTCGTCGGCCCAGAACCGCACGGCAGCAACCCGCTCAATTCGGGTTCATCTGCCTGGTTCGGACGGGGCCGCGACAAGGCGTATGCGGAGATGAGCGTCGAGCAGCTCCAGCGCTTGCGCAGCTCCGACAAGCCATGGCTGCTCGTAACGTCCTTCGTCAACCCGCACGACATCACCACCTGGGGTCGCTTCACGCTCGCGGCCTCAGCCCAGGCGGAAGCCCAAGGAACCCGGAACGCGTTTTACCTCCCACAACAACTCGTGGGCTCGAACGTCCCACGGGACCTGTTCACACCGGCCTACCGTGCTTCGGAAAACGAGGATCTGTCGAAAAAGCCCACGGCCCAGGGAAGTTTCGTCGATCAGTACCCATTCGGATTCCAGCCGCTGAACAACAACGAGATGTACCACCGCTTCTACTACCAACTGCAGAAGGAAGTCGACGATCACATCGCAAGCGTGATGAGCGCCTTGATGTCAAACAGGAAGCAATACCGGGACACCATCGTCATTTTCATGTCCGATCACGGAGAGATGCTTGGCGCTCACGGTGGCATGTTCCAAAAGTGGCACAACGCCTACGACGAGGTCCTACGTGTCCCCTTCGTCTTCCACAACCCTGAACTCTTCCCCCGCGCTCAAGCATCCGACGTATTAACCAGTCACGCTGATCTGATTCCCACGATGCTCGGACTCGCCGGTCTCGACGAGGTTGCCATCGCTAAGGATCTGCGCAACACCCACACGCAGGTCCGCCGGCTGCCCGGCCGTGACTTGTCAGGGATCCTGCTCGGCGAAGACGATGCCGCGTCGCTTCGCGACCAGCCGGTCTACTTCATGACTGATGATCAACCCTTCAAGAGCACCAGCGCCATCTCGATTCTGGGTACCGCGTACGAACCCGTTGAGCAGCCCAACTGTGTCGAGACAGTGGTAGCCCATCTCCCCACCGGCCTCGGCGGCGCCATCGAAAAATGGAAGTACTCGCGGTACTGGGATAACCCGCAGTACTGGAGCACCCCCAACGTCCAAGACGTACGCACCTTTGTTCCAGGCGTGTACAACCAGCCCGGTGAGCGCGTAGCCGTGACTACGGTCAAGTCACTCAACCCAGGACCCGGTGAGATCGCCCCACCGGACGATCAATTCGAGCTCTACAACGTCTCAAGGGACCCAACCGAAATGCTCAATCTCTATGGGGTCGCCGACCATCAGCCTGTGCTGGCGATCATGCAGAAGCTTCTTGACGCCGAGCGCGCCACCAAGCGTCTTGAGCCGACGTACCAGCCCTGGGCCGACGGAACCACCCAGCAATTCCCCTTCGCAGGCGCTGCCACGGTCACCTCGTGACGCTTCGGAGAGAATTCTGTCCATGACACAGCAGCTATTGGCCACAATGACGACATGAACACGGTCCTCGACACAATCGTGGTCGAAGACGAACCCCTTTACCGAGAGTTGCTCTGCACGGGATTGGTCAGCCGACTCCCGGATATCCGCATCGTGGCGTCCTTCGCAACTGCCGAGGAACTGCGCGAAAACGCCCCCGACATCCACGCGGACGTCCTGCTCACCGACATCGATCTGGGAGATGGCGAGGACGGCTTCGCCCTGGCTACCCGCTTAGCGTCAGCACGACAGGTCCGGGGGGTGGTTCTGCTTTCCAACTTCGCCATGCCGTCCCTGCTCGCCGATGCCCCCACGACCGGAGGCGTGGGCTGGGCTTATCTCCTGAAGACAAGCGTTGCCGACCTCGGACAACTCCAACTCGCGATCCGCGGAGCGGTGGCCGGTGACCTCGTCGTCGACTCGACTCTGACAAGCGCACTGTCTCCACGTGCTTCGGGACCACTCATGGGTCTGACCTCCCGTCAATCAGAAGTTCTCACCCTCATGGCGAACGG
>Ga0255780_10004905_pt1 | contig 11377 bp, 9 predicted proteins | sample 071ome_32_FD_179978 | JGI IMG/M metagenome (GOLD analysis project Ga0255780, IMG submission 179978) | Coastal salt marsh microbial communities from the Groves Creek Marsh, Skidaway Island, Georgia - 071405AT metaG (version 2) | ecosystem: Environmental > Aquatic > Marine > Intertidal zone > Salt...
TCGGCCATGTGATGAGGTACAGGGGGAGGGTGATGAGCGTTTCCAACCACCACAAGCGTCTTGCTCCATCGTCGCAGAGGAATGCCTCATGGCAGGCTGGGAATCGACCATGCTCTCAGGGGCGGCGTACCTCGTTGCTGAATCAGGTTCTGGAGGGACATCCATCGGGCTTCACCTCGCTCGCTGCTGCCTCGAGGACGGGGGCCGGGTGCTCTGGGCCGCACCGGAGATGCCGGACCCCTCCCGGTTCAGCCAGGTTCTGGGTTCCTTGTCCCTTGCTGCGTCCACACGGTTCCATGCCATGAACCTCATTGGACGGATGGACCTCGTCACCAAGGCCCTCGAAGGGGCTGCGCGCGATCTCCCTGGTGTTCGGTTGGTGGTGTTGGACGATTGGGCTCCGAGCACCGGTCGGATCCCCGCGGTGGACGTCACGGCGGTTGTGGCCTTGGTGTCCGCCTTGCAGGAACACGCCACGGTGCTGCTGATTGCAAAACCCGGGACGGACATGGAGGCAGAGGACGGCATCCGTGTTCGTTCACAATCGGAACTTGAGGCTGCGGGGTGCACGGTCTGGCGCCTCGAGAAAATCAACCAAGGTCGAGTCCGCCTTACCAACGGGGAAACCGAGGTTCAGTTGTCGCCGACGGACGATGGGTTTGAGGGCGCCTGATCAGTCCTCGTCGTCCTCGCCCAGCAGATCCCCCATCATGTCGAGGTCTTCCTCGGTGGGTTCCTCAAAGGCCTCGGGGTGCCGGGCCCCGCCTTCCAACGTATCGTCGCCTGCGACCTTTGGTGCCAGCGCGGCGAGCGCGGCTTCCCGGTTTTCCCGGGCACGTCGAAGCATGAACGCAACGAGCGCGATGAACACGAGGAGCGCCAACACCGTCGCAATGTTGGTGGTTTGCTCGGGGGTCATGGTGGTAGGAAGGGTGGCTGCCATAGGAAGGTGCCGGTCATCGGGGCTCCGTAAGGTGGGGCGGAACCCCGTTGCGAAGGTCAGGCGCAAGGTGGCGACGACGGTCAAGGGGCGGTTGCACCCATCCTGTGGGGGCCACTTCTGTTCCTATCCACCGCGAAGGCTCGCGGTGGTTGCACGTTCTGCACCGCAATCCCTGCCCTTGCCCGAGCGATTTCATGCGGCGGGCACAGGTCGGGCAGCACGGCCGTTGGCGGTCACGAAGTGGTCCAGTCACGTGCCGAAGGCCCTCAAGGTGAACCGTTCCATCGATCACCATCCCGAGGCTGTGGATGACATCGTCCTTGACGAGCGTGGCAGCAAGTGCAGCGACCGGGCCGGAGGGCCGGAAGGCCACCATTGGAGCGTGGTCGGTGAGGAGCATGACGTGTCCACCACGCCTCACCTGCACGTCGGTGACCGTCGCTTCCATCACCGACGTCAGGTGATCTCCTGAGGTTTGGTTGGTTCGATGCAGTTGCCACGCAATCGCGGATTCGGTGGTCGTTGCGTTCAGCAGCGTTTCGACGCCAGTGCTCACAGCCTCAGGCGAGGTGCCCCGCAGGCCAAAAAGCACGGGAGACACGCCGCGTGGCGCCACCAAACCACGTCCTTGGCGCGGGTCGCGGCAGGCGAAGAGGTCGGGGTGGGCGTCAAGCGAAGCAAGCACGTTGCCGTCAACCCTTCGAGCCCCCTTCGCCTCCTGCCTCCAAGCGATGCCCTCCCACGTCGCCCTCGTCCCGTTCCACGCTACCGCAGCCGTGGCGCCAATGCGCCCGCGTCCACCGGCGCTCCACGTCGCCTTCGGGACGTCCTTCATGTCCACGAGTTCGCGTACGGCGCGAAGGTAGAACGCGTGAGGAGGTGCGGCGTCGAACCACACCATGCCGGGGTCGCTTGCGCTTTGCTCCCGGAGGTTGTGCGTCGACGTTGTTCGCTTGTTGCGGTGCGGTACGACGATCTTCTTCCACGTGAAGTCCAACCATGTCAACCACTCGGTTGGTGAGCATTCCACGCGAACCTCGGCTGCAAGGGCCGCGTTTCCTCGGGTCCGATGGGGCGCAGCAGGGTACAGCCGCACAAGGCGAGGGACGTCGACCACGAACGCCCCTTCGGGCAATGAGGCCAAGACCTGATGCATGGTCCATGTTGTGCAGCCACCGCCAAGGTGGTCGGTGTCGTCGAGACCCAGCCACCCCATGCCTTCATCACACTCCGTCACCACGGTCCTTGTGGTCCAGCAAGCGATTGAGCACAGGTTGCAATCCGAGGTCCCGTGGGGCACGGAAACTTCGCGCCCCATGCCCACGTCCGGCCAAGAGGTCGGATTGTCGGTCACCCACCATGACGTCCAGTGCCGTTCCCTGCGTTGCGTCCGTTCGCGGGAGGTCCATCCGACCACGGAGGGCGTCCTTCCATCCTGCCGTCCGGATCAAATGGGCACCGAGGCGGAGCAAGCCCGATTCTGGTTTCCTGCACCCGCACCCGTGCCAAGGCGTATGCGGGCAGGTGAGGGTCAGGTCAAGGCGTGCTTCACAATCCTCCTCGAGCAGCAGTTCCGTCAACCGGTCGTGGATGGCGTGAATGGCTGTTTCTGAAGTCCATCCTCGGCCAACACCGGACTGGTTGGTCACAATGCAAATCGCCATACCCTCCCGTCGTAGGCGTGCGATGCTCGACGCTGCGCCGGGGATCAAGCGTACTTGGTCGGGATGGGACACGTGGCCGTCCACGCTCAGGTTGATCACACCGTCCCTGTCAAGGAAGGCGATGGGCGTCCTGGGCGTGGCTGACCTCGACCCTTGCGCGTACGCCAAGGCCCGCTCCATGGTTGGTAGGGCCGCTGCTTCCCCTTGAGGTTCACCGCCGTGCCACATAGCCTTCAAAGTGGAGCCATGAGAGCGTCTGTCATGGCCGGGATGCCCGCCTCCGCCATGCTGGCCCTGACCGGCGGCATGGTGCTGTTGGCACTCTCCCTGCTTCGTGTTGGTCCGATGGCCCGCTTGGCCCTGTTGGGCTGGCCTGGGGTTGGCCTCGGATTTTTCCTGATGGCGGACGGATACCTCCAGGAGGGTGATCCCTTTCTGACCGTCATGCTCTCCTCAGCCCTGCCCGCGGGACTCGGTCTTGCATGGTGGGAATGGGTCGTCACCGACGAAGACGACCGGGCGGCGCTGCATTGGTTTCGAGGTGCTGTTGCCTTTGCAGGCTTGCCGTACCTCGCGACATCGCACGTTCCTTGGTTGAGCCGTTTTGCGATTGTGTCGATTGCCGCGCAAACCGCGTGGATGATGCGGTTCACTGGTGCAGGTGACGTCCAGGTGGGGGAAACGTGGGTCGCCACGGCCGACGGCCCTGTTGCGTGGTCGTCGTGGGACGGGAACAGGTGGTTCTGGATCGACCCGGTCGGTGAGTACCCCATACGCACCGATCTGGTATGGGCTGCGGACGGCAGCAGCGTCGGGGTCAACATCGTCCTCGCGTGCACGGCGCTCCAATCGATGATCGTGTTTGTTGGCGCGATTGCTGTGCTCAACCTTGGATGGCGTCGAAGGCTCCGGGCCCTGCTGCTGACCTTGCCGTTGATCCATGTCCTCAACGTGTTTAGGAACGCAGGAATTGTCTATCTTGACACGGTTCACGGCTCGGTTCAGGTGCTTGGACTGCGTATGTTCGACTTCGCACACACCTATGCTGCCCGCGTTGTTGCCTTGTTGGCCATGTATGCGATGGCGCTTGTCATGTTTCGGTTGCTTCCGGAACTCCATGCACACGTGCTTCGCCTGATGCGGCCACTGCGAAAGGCCGTGAAAGGGCGCACGTGACCTACCGCTCAAACCAGACGGACACCTCGCCGTCCGGTGCCATCGCACGTTCATCACCAATGCTTCTGGGGACGGAAGCGCGTCCGTCGTGATGCGTGGCGGCCGTCAGCCAATCACGAAGACCAGGTCCTTCGATGCAAACCTCGAACGTGCCCCCGAGCGGAGGATGGCCGGGAAGGCCGAACGCGACCTTGCCAGCGAGTGCAGCAACGCGCTCCAGCCCAAACGAGGTGGTGTCGTTGTCGATGTCGATCGTCATTGCGTCGAGTGCCGTGTCAAGGATTCGCTGGTCGCGAATGCATTGCATCATCGTATCGAGGGGGACGTTCTCGACCGTTACCGTGTTGTCCGACTCGGTGGGATAGACCGCAGGGGGAGGCCACGTCACGTCCGGTGCGTCGGGGAAGAGTCGACGGAAGGCGTCTGAGACGCGTTGTGGATCGTCCGCTCCGCGTATGCGTGTGCTGACGCGGACTCGAAGGCCATCGTCCACCCCTGTGAGGCGAGGGCGTGGTGTCGACATTGGCGTCGGTTCCCCCCTCGACTTCTTGACCTTGCCTCGTGAACTCGAACAGACAGCATGAAGGTTGGTCCTACCTCCCTTCTCCACATGGCCAAGCATATCCATGGTCGCCTCGGCGTCGTGGTGCCTGTGCTGAACGAAGTGCGTGGGCTTCGTTTGCTGCTGGATGACCTGGCCCAACAAACCTTCCCGTCGGAGATGTTTGACGTGATCGTGCTGGATGGAGGCTCCAGCGACGGTACCGCAGAGATGGCGAAGGGGATGGTTGACGCCGTGCCGTTTCGCCTTCAGGTCGTTGACAACCATCGCACCACCGTCCCGCATGCCCGTAACCTTGCCATGGACCTGCTCCCCGACGACGTCGAGTGGCTGGTGGAGCTGATAGGTCACGTGCGCGTTGATGTTGACCACCTTGAGCGGCGTGTCGAGGCGTGGGAGGAAGCAGAGGCGAGCCACGGCCCTTCCCTTGCCGCGATGGGGGTGCGCGTGCTCGGCCCCTCCGAGCGCACTGGGCGGGTCGAAGGTTGGGTGGATGCCGCCCTGCGGTCGCCCCTCGGCCGGGGAGGTGGGCAATTTGCAGCCTTCCACGAAGCAGGTCCAACCAAGGTCCCGGCCTTTGCCATGCATCGCCGTTCCGCCGTCAAGGACGTTGGAGGCTGGGATGCTTCGTGGCCAACAAGCCAGGACAGTGACTTGTCCATGCGGTTGTTGGAAGCCGGCGGCATCCTGCTTCGTGATCCTCGTCCAACGGTTCGGATGAACCGTCGACCAACCCTGAAGCACCATTGGCGCATGTGCGTCCGCTACGGGTACTGGAGAGGTCGCTTGCTGCGTCGGCATCCGTCACGGTTGGACCCGCGTGAATTTCTTCCGTTGTTTGGTGCACTCCTGACCTGTGGGCTGTGGTTTTCCTGGCCGAGCGTGTCGTGCGTGCCAGCAATCGCTTACGTCGTGGCCATCGGGGGAGAGGGGGTGCGCTCCATCGTCCGTGACCGGGCGCCGAGCCACCTTGTCGGCGTCCCAGTGGCGTTGCTTCTGCTCCACGCAGGATTTACTGCAGGCTTGCTGCGTTCCACCTTCGGTCGACCGCCGAAGGCCCGAGACCGGTGAACAACCTGCACGAACCTCTATCCCCAAACCGATGGGCGTGAGGGCATGGCTGTCCGAACCGGTGTCGGCGTTGGCATGTTGGTGCTGCCGACGGTCGTCGGACTTAGCCTCGACACCAGCGTCGACCCACTGCATGCCATGCTGGATGCGGTAGAGTGGTCGCGCTGGGTGCTGTACCCGGCCATGTTCGGCGTGGGACTCCTCCTCTACAGGTCCACCGTTGTCGAACGTGACCGCGAATATCGAAGAAGCACGACGTTGCATCGCCTTCGTCACGTGTTTCGGGCCGAGGACGAAGGCCTCTGGGAGGCATCGACGCCCGTGCCACAGCGGGAGGCACCAGCGGCCCTGGCCGGTGAACGCGTGTGCAGCCTCACCATGGAAGGCCCGGAACGGGAGACGGGCGAGGAAGTGGACGTCACGACGCTGACTGGACATCGCTTCACGGTGGAAGGTGATGAGGTGGAGCGTAGCGTGGGTGCGGTGGTGCCCGTGTCACCGATGGACCGCTTGATCGATGGTGTGCAGAATTTTTTCTCCGGCGAGTCTGGCAGCGACCGCCGTGCGGAACGCCGACGCCAGCAACTTGAGGCGCGAGCAGAGGCCGACCCCATCAGGGCGGCTCGTCCCATCGCACCGCTGCCCGACGACGTGACTCCAGTGCCGTCGGAAGGGTTCAGCACCCCCGCCGCGTTTTCTTCCTCCGTAGCACCGGGTGGCTCCTCCTGTTCCGTATGCGGCGCTGCCGTGCGGGACGCTGAACGCTTCTGCCCCGCGTGCGGGGCCTCCACGGCGTGAGGTTCGCTGAAGCCTGCGTTGGGTTGAAGGCAGACATGTGGACCCACGGCCCGAGGGCTGTGTCAAAGCGTGACTACTACGAGGTCCTCGGCGTTGACCGAGGGGCGGACGAAAAGGCCCTGAAGAACGCCTTTCGACGCTTGGCTCGGCGCTATCATCCCGACCGCAGCGACGAGGAAAATGCGGAGGACCGGTTCAAGGAGATTCAGGAAGCGTACGCCGTGCTCTCCGACCCTCAAAAACGAGCGAACTACGACCGGTTTGGTCACGACGGCCCGGGCATGAGTGGCTTTGGTGGGGGTGGCATCAACATCTCCGATTTGTTCGGTGGAGCGGACATCTTCTCCTCATTTTTTGGAGGCGGGGGTGGCGGTCGAGAACGTCGTCGCGGGGCCGACATGGTGTACCATCACACCGTTCGCTTCGAAGACGTGATGAACGGCTCAGAGGAGGAAGTCGAGCTCGACCTCCCTGTGGCCTGCACTCCCTGCGAGGGAACTGGAGCAGAAGGCGCGTTGCTCGACACATGCGAGGCCTGCGGAGGCCGGGGCGTCACGTCCCGAGTGGTTCAGATGGGTCCGTTCCAGACGCGTCAAGACCGACCGTGCACCGCGTGCAGCGGCCGCGGTCGAACGGCCCGAACATCGTGTGGGTCCTGCCGTGGGCGAGGGCGTGTCGACCGTTCGACCACGCTCCGCTTCAACATCCCGCCCGGTGCGGAGGACGGGACTCGCTTGCGGCTGCGCGGAAAAGGTGAGCCAGGGCGGGACGGTCAGCCGGCAGGTGACCTTTTCGTGGAGATCGACGTTGCTCCTCATGCATGGTTTGAACGAAACCGGAACGACCTCATCATGTCCCTTCCACTCGGCTTCGCGGACCTCGCCCTCGGCACCACGGTGTCCCTCGACCACGTGGATGGCGCGCCGCTCGACATCAAGGTGCCCAAGGGTTCGTCGGCCGGAGACACCATTGAGATTCAGCGTCGGGGTCTTCCACGTCTTCGCGGAGGTGGTCGAGGGGACGTCGTGGTGCTGCTCAAACTCCACATGCCGTCGTCGCTCTCCAAATCAACGAAACGAGCCCTCGAAGAACTCCGTGCGGACCTTGCTCCAGCAGATGTGGTGGCTCGCGTTCGGGCAGAAGCCGACGAACGTCGTCGCAATGGCTGATCATTCCTCTTCACGAATCGAAAGCATCAGGCTCTCGGTCGCTCGAGCGGCACGCGGGCTGGATTCAACCAATCCGTTGAGTTCAACGTCGACGTGCGTCGGCCCACGTTCCACTTCAATCGTGAGGAAGGTGACGGTTCCAGCACCAAGGGTGTCGATGAACACCTCTTCGCCACGGAAATGGAACCGAGGCTCCACAGCAACGATGTTGACGGGTTGGCCGACAGGTGCATCGAGCCGGAGCGCCACAACGTCCCATTGAGCGCCTGCGTTGGAAATGCCAATCAGCAGGCGCTCTCCGTCCTGCTCTGCGAGCCGAGGATCAAGCCTCCAACAGGCAAGCGCCACCTCGTCGGTCCTGTAGGTGACCTCCGGCGTCCCCCATCCTGAACACGCCTCATCGAAGTCGAGCAGGGCCACGGCGTCGAGGGCCCGACGGAGGTCGCGTTGCTCCAGCCGTGGCGCACGTCCAGCGTCCAAGCGAGCCGTGATGCGTGACAGCATCGCACGTTGCGCAGCGATGGCCTTCGACAAGGCGAGTCGTCGGCGATGCAGAACGGCGAACCCGAGGGCTGGAATCAGGAGACTCGCTCCAAGGATCCATCGGACCCGTTCGCCCCAGACTTCAGCGGTATCGTTCGGAGGGAACCATGGCTCCTCCCCTTCATCAACCACGACATGTGTCAGGGTGACGGAATAGTTCAGTGCTGCCAGGTCACTGCCCCAAGGTGTCGCGAGGGTTTCGTTGGCATCCGGAACGCTGAGTCGAAGCAGGTGGGTGCCACGACCAACTTGTGTGCTGATGCTGTCCTCGTCGAACATGGTGGTGGTTCGACGGGCGTGCTCATCTACGGCCCCCGTCGTCGGGTCCAACGGGACGAGGTCGACGACAATCGCTCCTCCGGGGGCGTGGACCGAGACGCTGATCAGGTGCACGCTGTCTTCCCATGCATCAATGTGAATGGTCAAGACGTCGGCCACATCGTGCACTGCGCGGACCAGGTGGCCCGTCCCCGTCCCGTTCAGTGGGAGAAGGCCAGTGCGAGAACCGGTCAGGACGTCGTCGGAGGACAGGTCCAGAGCGTTTGGTGCATCGTGTTCGCTGTCAAGATCACCAAACCGGTCAATGGCTCCGAGCACGGCACAACTCTGGGAGGCGCACGTCAGGCGCAACGCCACCGCGTCCGGAAGCGGCCAAAACACGGTGGGCTCGCTGATGTTAGACAAGGTGCTCTCCAACCATGCTCCGTCCACGAGGTGTTCGACCCGGAGGTTGCTTGAGGTCAGCGGAGTCAAGGTCAATCTGTGTGTTGCATCCACCTCAAGAATCGCGCGTTGGCCGCCGTGGCCGATGAGCAAGAACCCGTCGCCGGTATCGTTCAGCATGCGGAGGTTGCCTACGGCGGGATGCGCCACAAGGTCAAGCACCGCCACGGCGTCGGGGTAGTCCGTGCTCGCCTGCACAAGCACACGCTGGCCGAGGCCGACGGCGACGCGCGTCCACCTCAGGTCATCGCTTTCACTCCACGAAAGCGCAACGCTCGACTCTGACCCGTCTTCGTGCAGCTTGATGTCAACTGCTGCACGGTCGTCTCCGGCACGCTGAACGAGGTCCAACCACCCGGGTGCCGCCACCTCCACCAGGAGGTAGGCGTCGTTCTCGCTCGTCGGGTTGAACACAACGCGCTCGGCGGCCTCGAGGTCGCCCCGCGGTCGGTCAAGCTGCCCCCCCCACCAGTCTTCGCCTTCTCCGGTCTGGGTCAAGACCACGGAAGCATCGTCGGTTGGAAGGGGTCGCTGGCTGCTTGCGGCGACGGTGGATGTAAGGAAGGAGACCTCGGCCGATTCCTCTTCGACGAATTCGATGTGAAGGGTCAGCGTTCCAGCATTCCCGACGGTGTGAACAGAGGTCGCCCCGCCCGTGGCCGACACCACCTCCGTCCCGTCCGCATCCATGCGAACGATGCATGACCCGCACGCCACGTCGAGGAACACCGCCCCCCCAGCCTCCATCTCGACGGAGGAGGTCCAGACGGAGCCGGCCGTTCCTTCGAGGCCGACGACGACGCCGTCGCGTACCATCACCACAGGTGCGTCGCTGGCAGCGGCCACGTTGATGCACGGGGCGAGCAGCAGCAGCAGCAACACCATGCCTCGCCGCATGTACGCCCCTAAGCACGGAGCGTTTCAAGACCTCGTTCACCCTGATGCTTCAAGTGGTGGTCCTTCCGCAGCATGGCATGGATGCGGGCCTCGGACGCACGGTGCTCGCACGGGACCGGTTTGCTCGTTCATGGGGGCTCGGGGACCGGCGTTCCCCCGCTGCCACCACGCCGGCGCTTGTCCTGACGGAGGGCGACCCGGACCTTGACCCAGTGCTCGCACCCTTCACGAGTTCAAGTTCGCGCCGCCTCCCGTCCGTGCTGACGGTGGCCGCACGTCTTCCCCTCGCGCCCCCAATGTTTGAGGAGATCGGGCCAGCGTGGGAGGTCAGTGTTGGCCATGTCCTTCCGCCCGAAATGGAGGAGGCCAATGCCGGTGAAGTTGCTGGCACAGGGCCACTGTTGCCCGTCAGTTGGCAGCGGATGCGGCACGATGAGGCCCTGATGGACGTCGACCTTGACCCAGCGCTGGTCGTGCTGACGGATGCCGTGGCCTTGGCCAGCCGCCCTGACCGCTTGGTCGAAGCCATCACGACCCTGAAACAGCGCTTCCCTGGTGCGCTTCTTTGGACTCCGGGCCTCGGTGGACCAGACAACCTTGCACTGCTTGTTTGGCTTGGAGTGGACCTGTTCGACCTTGCGCGTTCAACGCGAGCCTCAGCGGCCGGCGCCTTGCTCGACCGTGGAGGTCCGCGCTTTCCTGACCGAGCGTTGGGTGAAGATGCGTCCATGGGTGCTCAAGTGCTCGCATGGACGCATGCGCTGGCCGAAGTGCGGCAGCACCTCGTGATGGGCAGCCTCCGAACCGTCGTGGACCGCCAAGCCATGGTGGCGCCAAGCACCGTAGCGCAACTGCGACATCACGATGCCTTGGTGGTGGAACTTTCCGGCGTACGTTCGGTTGTGGTGGATGCAGGAAAACGCCTGTTGTGCATGTCGGAGGCCACGCTCCACGACCCCAGCGTCGTGGCGTGGGAGCGTTTCATGCGCACCACCTACCGAGCGCCTGAAGGGCTCGATCGCATCCTCGTGTTGCTCCCATGCTCAGCGAGGAAACCGTACAGGTCGTCCCCTTCACACCGGCGGTTCATCGAGGCGATCGGCACCAACGCCGTGCACGAAGTGATGATGACCTCTCCCCTAGGACTTGTACCTCGAGATTTGGAGCAGGTCTGGCCAGCAGCGAATTATGACCTGGCGGTCACAGGTCGATGGAGCAGGGATGAAATGGCCCGCGTCGAGCGCATGCTTCGTGATCTGATCGCCTCGCATGGCTACGTGGCCATCGTGGATCATTCGGGCCTTGAACTCCCTGAGGACGTCTACGGCAACCTCCCACGGGTGGACACGCGGTGCGGTGAAGCCGCCGGATCCTTCACCTCACTCGAGCGCCTTGGGGACGCGGTTCGTGAATCGATACGAACGCACGGGGCTCGCCGTCGTTCAAAGGATGCAATGCTCATGGACGAATGGAAAAGCGTCTCGCGCCTGCACTTTGGAGGCGACGATTGGCTAAGCGACGTTGAGGTGCGGGGCCGACCTCCGCGGTACCGCCTGATGCATGGGGGAGAACAGGTCGCCCAATGGTCGCCGGAGAGGGCATCGCTGGCCTTGTCGAAGGCCTCCGTCCCCCTCCTCGAGGAGGGGGCTGAACTGGCACGTGTGCATCTCGTTCCCGGCGTGGTCTGGAAGGGTGACCTGCACCGTGGCATCGTTGAGCGTGTCGAAGGCGAGGTGCTTGGTGGGGCTGACGTCCTCGTCCTCCAGGAAGGTCGCCCCGTCGGCCTTGCACGAGCGATGGCACCTGGATGGGAGTGGTCAGGGACGCCCGG
>Ga0255780_10004914_pt1 | contig 11364 bp, 7 predicted proteins | sample 071ome_32_FD_179978 | JGI IMG/M metagenome (GOLD analysis project Ga0255780, IMG submission 179978) | Coastal salt marsh microbial communities from the Groves Creek Marsh, Skidaway Island, Georgia - 071405AT metaG (version 2) | ecosystem: Environmental > Aquatic > Marine > Intertidal zone > Salt...
GTTGCTTGTCCCCCCGACGAGGAGGCAGCGCTCGCGGGCGCAGCGCGATACCTCGATCAACACATGCGTGATATCCGTTCAACCGGCAAGGTTATTGGCTTGGAGCGCGTCGCCATTATGGCGGCATTGAATATCAGCCACGAACTGTTAGCGCTGAAGGGTGGTGGTAGCGCGGAGACCAGCGAAGATCAGCAGCGTCTGTCTGCGCTGAACAGCCAGCTGGATGAGGTGTTGTATCAGCTACGGCAGCTCGAGATTAACTAGCGCCCGTAATTCGCTATACTGGGCGCGGCCTGAAGTATTTGCCAGACGATTTTGTCCTCGAGCCGATAATGCAGTACCCGGAGAGCACCTCCGCGGTGGTTGAGCAAGCCTGGCCTGAACCGGGAAGCCTGAAGCCGCGAGGTGATCACCACCTTGAGCCGCAGGGTTCAAGGGCTTATTCGTCAGCGGTGCCACGGGCCACTCCTTACCCGCCTCATCTTGTTATCAGCCCTCTCTCCACCGTTAGCGGCGTGCGGTTTATCCCAATAGTCTGCAAAGACATTGCAGCCTCATGGTGTCGGGCAGCAATAGCGCAACTTGGACGAGATGAATGAGCCCAGCGAGACAATGACGCTCCGTGATAAAGCATCGACGCGCAAGGCCTTGCGCCAGATGAGAGATAACCTGTCTCCCGCAGAGCGCAATGCAGCCGAGACACAGTCGCTCATGTTACTGAGCAAATGGCAAACCTGGGGTCATGCGCGTGTCATCGCCAGCTATCTACCACATCAATCAGAGTTTAATCCGAGCTGTCTGACCCGGGCGGCATCGGCGCAAGGCGCCTCCATCGTCTACCCCCGCGTCACCAACGAAACCCTGACTTTTCACCATTGGCATAGCGGTGATGCCCTCGAGGCAACCATCGGGGCAGTGAACCAACCGCTGGCAAATAGTCCGCAGGTGGCGCTGTCCGACATCGATCTTTTCATCACGCCCATGCTGGCCTGCGGGGACAATGGTATTCGCCTGGGGTACGGAGGGGGTTACTACGACCGGGTCTTCGCCGAAGCGAGGGGGTTCCGATTAGGTGTCGGATTTTCACTACAGCGTGTTGACCGTTGGGACACGGAACCCCACGACCAGAAGCTGTGGGGGTTTTTAAGTGAATCGCGATTGGAGCTGTTCAGCCCCGGTCACTAGGGGCGCGCAGCCTTAGAAACAGTCAGGGAGCGCCCTACTGCACCATGATGCCCGCCTGCTGCGGAGACAGGGAGGGCCGCTGCGGTTCACCGAACTGCAAGCCGAGTGTGAGCAACACCACGACTGCCGTTAGCACCCAGATGAGATCAGGTCGATTTCTGCGCATTCACCAGCCCCCCAGCCAGTCCAGCCAATACCGCGCAAAGCGATTTTGTTATTGTCCCCCGGCCCTCTCATTGCAGCGCAACCCCAAGCCGGAAAGGCAAGACTCCCCCGAAGACTACTTACTGTCAAGTCGCGGGACGGCCCAGATACTCCCGGTAGGCCGGATTATCCGTCTCCTCCCAAAAGCGGTACCCGAGGCGGTTCAGGGCAGTCCGTAGCGCCGCGCGCTTTCCGCTCGGCACCTGCATGCCGACCAAGATGCGCCCGTAGGCGGCGCCATGATTGCGATAGTGGAATAGAGTAATACTGTAATCGTTGCCGAGCGCGTTCAAGAAGTGCAATAAACTACCCGGACGCTCAGGAAACTCGACCCGAAACACCATCTCGTCCTGAATATCCGGGGAGAGTCGACCGCCAATCAGGTGCCTGAGGTGCAGCTTGGCGGTCTCGTTATCGGTCATATCAAGCACCTGATAGCCCTTCTGTTGCAGCGTCTGCTGCACTTCAGACACGCCCTTGCCACCCGGACTCATGGTTAGACCCACGAAAACCCGCGCCTGCGCAGCGCTTTCATACCGATAGTTGAACTCAGTGATATTCCGCTTGCCAATAGCACTGCAGAACGCACGGAACGCGCCGGCACGCTCGGGGATCGTCACACTGAGAATGGCTTCGCGACGCTCTCCAATTTCGGTTCGCTCCGAGATATAGCGCAGACGATCAAAATTGGTATTGGCGCCGCTGACGGTCGCTGCCATAGCGCTGCCCGCGACGTTTCGCTCCTCGACAAATTTCTTCATGCCCGCGACCGCTAGCGCGCCCGCAGGCTCCGCGATCGCACGCGTGTCATCAAATATGTCTTTCACAGCCGCGCAAATTTCGTCGGTGGAAACGGTGATGACTTCGTCCACCGTTTCCTTAATCAGTCGAAACGGTTCTTTGCCCACCTGTGCCACCGCGCATCCATCTGCAAATAATCCGACTTCTCGCAGGGTGACTCTGCGGCCTTGATCCAACGCGGCGCGGACGCAAGCGGCATCCTCGGGCTCGACACCAATAATGTGGGTTTGTGGCCATACGTATCGCAGATAAGCGGCCATGCCGGCGAGCAAACCGCCACCGCCACAACAGATAAATACATAATCCAAGGGCTTGGGCGCCTGTCTTACCAACTCCATGGCAACAGTCCCCTGACCCGCAATCACGTCGGGGTCATCAAAGGGGTGAATAAAGGTCATGCCGTCCTGCTTCACCAGCGCCTGAGCCCGCACGGCGGCCTCGTCGAAGGAGTCACCATGCAGCACTACGGTAGCGCCGCGCGCGCGCACGGCGTCCACTTTGATCGCAGGTGTCGTCACGGGCATCACTATTTTTGCTTTGATACCGAGGGTTTGAGCTGCCAATGCGACGCCCTGGGCATGATTACCTGCCGAAGCAGCAACGACGCCGGCCTGACGCGCCTCGGCGCTGAGGCGACTCATTTTGTTGTAGGCGCCACGGCACTTGAAAGAAAAAACGGGCTGCAGATCCTCTCGCTTCAACAGGACCTGATTGCCGAGCCTTGAAGACAAAAGCGGCGCGGCATCTAGCGGCGTCTCGCGTGCGACGTCGTAGACACGGGCGTTGAGTATTCTTTTGATGTAGGTCTGTGCCATTCGCCGACCCGCCGCTTAAAAGCGTGTGATCATAAGGCTTTAGCCATACCAACACACGGTGCGTAGTTGGCAAAATGCCCACTCGCCGTGGCGGCGAACACCCCCCTATGCCGCGTAACGCGACTGCATCGCGGCGAGCGACAGCGGCTGAATTTTCGAGGCGTTACCAGCAGTGCCGAATGCTTCATAGCGATCAATGCATATGGCCTTCATTGCATCCAGGCTGGCCGTAAAGTACTTCCGGGGGTCAAATTCGGCGGGGTGCTCCGCGAGAAAGCGCCGAATTGCGCCAGTGGAGGCTAACCGCAGATCGGTGTCGATATTCACTTTTCTGACCCCGTGCTTGATGCCTTCGACCACCTGCTCAACCGGCACACCATAGGTTTCGGGAATGTCACCGCCAAACTCATTGATGACGGCTAGCCAGTCTTGGGGTACCGCGGATGAGCCATGCATCACCAGATGAGTACCGGGGATGCGGGCGTGGATGGCTTTTATGCGATCCATCGCCAGTATGTCTCCGGTGGGAGGACGGGTGAATTTGTAGGCGCCATGGCTCGTGCCGCAGGCAATCGCCAGTGCGTCCACCCCGGTGTCGGCGACGAACTGTGCGGCCTCCTCAGGGTCTGTCAACAACTGGTCATGGCTCAATTTGCCCGCCGCGCCGATGCCGTCTTCCTCGCCGGCCTCTCCTGTCTCCAGCGACCCTAGGCAACCAATTTCTCCCTCCACCGACACACCACACGCGTGGGCCATCTCTACGACATTGCGCGTGACGCCCGCGTTGTAGTCATAATCCATGGGCGTCTTGCCGTCCTCTCCCAGCGATCCATCCATCATGACCGAACTGAAACCCAACTGAATCGATCGTTGGCATACCGCCGCAGACGTACCGTGGTCCTGATGCACCACGACCGGGATGTGCGGAAACTCTGTCATGGCCGCTTCCATTAGCGCGCGCAGGAAAGGGGCACCAGCATATTTTCGCGCACCGGCACTCGCTTGCATGATCACGGGTGAATCAGTTTTGTCTGCCGCCTCCATAATGGCCCGGGTTTGCTCTAGATTGTTCACGTTAAACGCCGGTACGCCGTAGCCATGCTCCGCCGCGTGGTCCAATAATTGCCTCAAACTAATCAGTGCCATGGTGCTACGCCTCGCTTGGTGTTCTTGCCTCTTGCTTACCACTCTCTATGTTCGATGCGACCTATGTTCGATGCGACTCACAAAGTCGCGCTGGAACAATCATCCGCCGGCGCGCTAGTTCCGCCGCCATCTCAGATCAATCACTTGCCCGGTCCGCGAGTACCGCGACCGCGGGAAGCGTCTTACCCTCAACGTACTCCAGAAAAGCACCGCCGCCGGTGGAGATATACGATACCTGATCTGCAATACCAAACTGATCGATCGCAGCCAAAGTATCACCGCCACCGGCAAGCGAAAAACCGTCACTCGCAGCAATTGCCTCTGCTAGCACCCGCGTGCCTGCAGCAAAAGCGTCCTGCTCGAAAACCCCCAGTGGACCATTCCACAAGATAGTCGCCGCCTCGCGGACTCGGTCGGCAATCTGGGTCGCTGTCTGAGGACCCACGTCCAGGATCATGTCTTCTTCCGCCACCTCAGCAGCGAGCTTAATCGTTGCCCGTCGACCCGCGTCTATCCCCGGCGCCACCACAACATCGATCGGCAGCGGGATCTCTACATGGTCCATCAGGCGACGAGCGGTGGCGATCAAATCAGGCTCGTGGAGCGATTTTCCAATGGGATAGCCCGCGGCCGCCAGAAAAGTGTTCGCGATACCGCCACCGACAATCAGACTGTCGCAACGCTGAGAGAGGTTGTCCAGCACCTCCAGTTTGGTAGAGACTTTTGATCCCCCCACGATAGCTATCATAGGGCTTTTGGCAGAAGTAAGTGCTCGCTCCAAGGCGGTTAACTCGGCCGCCAGCAGTGGACCTGCGCAGGCAACCGCCGCGGATTGAGCAACGCCATGGGTCGAAGCCTGAGCACGATGCGCCGTGCCAAAGGCGTCCATCACAAAGACATCGCAGAGCGACGCATAGTCGGACGCCAGACCGGCATCATTCGCGGACTCGCCCACATTGAATCGGACGTTTTCCAAGAGCACGATATCGCCGGGCAAAGGCGCAACATGGCGCCAGTCCTTTGCCAGTAGCACATCACGCCCCACTAACTCTGACAATCGCTTGGCGATGGGCGCCAGAGAAGCCTCCTCACTCCATTCGCCCTCGATCGGTCGGCCAAGGTGGGACATCACCATCACAGCAGCGCCTTGCGCCAACGCCTGTTTGATGGAGGGCGCCGCGGCCCGCAATCGCGCATCGTTGGTGATGACGCCTTCACGAAGGGGTACGTTCAAATCTTCTCGAATCAGGACGCGCCGACCCTTAAGGTCCAGTTCGGTCATCAGTTTCACGGCATACTTCCCTTTACTGCACGCCCTCTCTCGCCCGATGCGCTGATTCAGCAATGCGTTGTTGCCAAGCTAATGCGACATCAATCAGGCGACTGGCGTAGGCCCACTCGTTATCAAACCAGATCAGTATCTTGGCCAATCTTCCCGCAGCAACCTGAGTCTGTTTTGCATCGACGATGGCCGAAGCCGCCTCGCCCGCAAAGTCGCAGGAGGCCAAGGGTTCAAGCGAATAATCCAGAATCCCGGACAACACCCCTTCTGAGGCCGCCAACAAAGCGGCGTTAATCTGCTCGCGATCGCAGCGACCCTCCGTGGCCACCGTTAACTCAATCGCCGAAACCTTGGTCGTAGGAACGCGCAATGCGTGGGCCGAGAGCTTGCCAGCGAGGTGCGGCAGAATGCGCTCGATACCCACCGCAAGGCCCGTGTCGACAGGGATAATTGACTGCGACGCGGCGCGGGTTTTGCGCAGATCAGTGTGATGATAGGCATCGAGCACCGGTTGGTCATTCATCAAGGAATGGATAGTGGTGATAGTCGCGGCTTCAATACCGAACCTGCGGGAGAGCGTATCGAGAACCGGGACCACCGCGTTGGTTGTGCAGGACGCGGCGGATACGACGCGCATCTCGGACGCCAGCGCGTCCTCGTTGACGCCGAAAACGATGGTCGCGTCTACATCAGACTCTGCGGGTTGCGAGAACAAAACACGGGCGGCACCCGCATCAAGGTGGCGCTCAGCCGTCATTCGATCGGTAAACGCACCCGTGCACTCAAAAACAAGGTCGATCTCGAGTTCCTCCCAGGGCAGTTCCGCTACGTCTCTGACATGGCTGAGTGGCACCAGCGACTGATCGATTGCCAACAAGTCCCCGGAACGCGCGATGCGACCGGGATAGCGCCCGTAATTTGAATCGTAGCGGGCAAGATGAACCACCGTGTCTGCGTCCGCGATCTCGTTAATCGCCGCCAGTTCCAGTGCGGACCGCGCGTCCTCGCGGGCGCGGTACACCCGCAGCAATGTGCGGCCTACCCGCCCAAACCCATTAATCGCAAAGCGCATGGTCAATCGAGAATCACATCCTCAACCGCGGCGACCACATGATCCGTGGTAATGCCAAAATGCTGGAAGAGGGCGCCAGCCGGCGCAGACTCGCCAAAAGACGACATCCCGACCACTCGACCATCAAGTCCAACGTACTTGTACCAAAAGTCGGTGTGAGCGGCTTCGACCGCAACCCTGGCCAGCACATCGCTTGGCAGTACCGCCTCTCGATAGCCCGCTTCCTGCGCCTCGAAGGCTTCGGCGCAGGGCATGGAAACGACGCGCACACCCTTTCCGGCAGCAGTGAGTTGCTCTGCCGCCTCTACGGCCAGCGCGACCTCCGATCCCGTCGCAATGATGATCGCATCCAGGGCGCCCTGCTCCGGCACCAGCACATAGCCACCGCGATGCGCCAACAATGCCTGATCCGCATGGGTAATCTGAGCGGGCAGGGTTTGCCGGGAGAAAATCATGGCTGTGGGCCCAGCCTCACGAAGCAGCGCTTGCTTCCACGCGATCGCCGATTCCACTGCGTCACAGGGTCGCCAGGTCTGCAGATTCGGCGTCGCGCGAAGCGCCGTGAGTTGCTCCACCGGTTGATGGGTGGGGCCGTCTTCTCCAAGGCCTATCGAATCATGGGTGAACACATACAGCACGCGTTGCCCCATCAGCGCCGACATGCGCACCGCATTGCGCGCGTATTCCATGAAAATCAGAAACGTGGCGCCATAGGGAATAAACCCGCCATGGAGGGCAATGCCATTCATAATCGCGGCCATGGCAAACTCACGAACCCCGTAAAAAAGGTAGTTGCCTGTGGCGGATGCTGCCGAAATACCCTCAGCGCCCTGCCACAGCGTTAGATTAGACCCCGCCAGATCGGCCGACCCACCCAACAGCTCCGGGAGCGAGGGCCCAAGGGCATTCAGCGCTTGCTGGGACGCCTTGCGAGAGGCCACATCGGCTCCCGCCTGAATGCAATCGTCTATGTATTTGTCTGCAATTTCGGCGAAATTAAACGGCATTTCGCCTCGCAATCGGCGAAGATACTCATCGGCAAGATCCGGGTAGTCTGCGCGGTAGGCGTCAAAATCGGCCTGCCAACGGGCCTCAAGATCGGCGCCCCGCGCCCGTCCGTCCCAGGCGGCGCGGATGTCGTCGGGAATCTCGAAGGGCGCGTGGGTCCACCCCAAGGCCTCACGCGTCAGGGCAATCTCTTCAGCGCCAAGGGGGGCCCCGTGACAACTCTCGGTGCCCGCTTTGTTGGGGCTACCCTTGCCGATGACTGTCTTGCAACAAATGAGGCTGGGCCGCGCAGTCTCCGCCTGTGCGGCAGCAAAGGCCGCCTCAATCGCTACGGGATCGTGGCCATCGACCGCCGATATCACCTGCCAACCATAGGCCTCGAACCGCTTTGGCGTGTCGTCGGTAAACCAGCCCTCCACCTCGCCGTCGATAGAAATGCCATTGTCATCGTAAACCGCGATGAGCTTGCCTAAACCCAAGGTGCCCGCGAGAGAACAGGCCTCATGGGAAACACCTTCCATGAGGCAACCATCACCCAAAAACACCCAGGTATGGTGGTCCACGATGCAATGCCCCTCGCGGTTGAACTGGGCCGCCAGTGTCTTTTCTGCAATCGCCATCCCCACTGCATTGGCCAAACCTTGGCCCAACGGGCCCGTGGTGGTCTCTACACCGGGGGTGTACCCATATTCTGGGTGGCCAGGGGTTTTACTGTGTAACTGCCTGAATTGCTTAATATCTTCAATCGAAAGCTCATATCCACTCAAGTGCAGCAGGGCGTAGATAAGCATCGACCCATGGCCATTAGAGAGCACGAACCGGTCCCGGTTGGGCCAGGCAGGGTTGCCCGGATGGTGGCGGAGGATGCGGTTCCATAAGACTTCTGCGATATCGGCCATTCCCATGGGGGCGCCAGGGTGGCCACTGTTGGCCGCTTGAACCGCATCCATCGCGAGGGCGCGAATGGCGTTGGCCAAATCATTTTGAGAGGGCATGAGAGCTCCGGGGTCGCGTTGCGGGGCGTATTGTCGATGAAGCCGGGCGCTTGAGCAAATGCCTTCGCGTAAATAAAACGCCGCAAGATGATCATGCTGCTGCAGAAACGGGGAGGCAGTGTCGAGAGCGCGGGTCGAGCGCCGCCGCGCTACAGGGCGTATCCAGCCTAGCCGCCTTTTACCAGAGACTTATTACCAATCTCGTAATCATGCAAGATTTTATTCATCAGATGAATTTAGGTATGATCAGAGCAATCTGCGAGCTAACAACACATTGTTCCGTTTGCCTGCAGACTATACGTATAGTCAAAAAAATGGGGGCGCGTGAGCGACGTAGGGGAGATATTTGCACCCTCACGTTTTGAAAGCGCCTAAACAGCCTAAGGAGAAACTCATGACGAAGAGAAATGTCATGCACGAAGCCGTTCGATACGCTCTGTTGGTATCGACAGGTGCCCTCGCCCTGAACATGGGCGCGGTCACTGCACAGGAGGACGACGGTGAAGCCAGAGAAACTGAAGAGGTGCTGGTAACTGGCTCGCGAATTTCGCGTTCCACGCTGAACACCATCTCTCAGGAAACCATCGTTATCTCAGCAGAGGATATGAAGATTCAGGGCGACATCTCAGTTGCCGATGCGCTGCGAAGCTCTAACCTCAACTCGCTGGGTTCGTTCCGCGAGTCATCGGGTAACAGCGCCCAGTCCAATGCCACCATCGACCTGCGCGGTGTAGGTGCGGGCCGGACTCTGGTCATGATCAACGGCCGCCGGGTTGCCGGCTCACCCTCGCTTGGTGGTGGCGGTACGGTCAACCTCAACATGATTCCCTTCTCTGCGGTAGACCGTATCGAGATCGTCGCCGATGGCGCATCAGCGATCTACGGTTCTGACGCGGTGGCAGGTGTGGTCAACATTATTCTTAAGCGCAACTACGATGGCTTCAAGATTTCCGGTCGATTCGGTGATCGGGATCGCGACGACGGCGAAGAGCAGTCGCTCTCCATGCTGTTTGGCGCCAGCTCTGATCGTGGCAGCGTTACCTTTGGTATCGAATATGACCAGCGAGACCCCATCTTTGATGCGGATCGCGATTTCACTAAGGCAACTTACAGCGACTTAGATGGCGATGGTGATATTACGGGTTATGCGGAAACCGTGGGCGTTTCTTTCTACGGCTACACCGTTATTAACCCGAACTACAACGGTAATCCGTTTGACCGCAACGACCCCAACACCTGGCTGGTTTACCCCGGCGCCAACTGTCAGGACGACCCGACAGGCACTGGCTTTGTCGGCAAGATGCGTTCTGACCTCGTATTCGGTCCTAATACCGGTTACTACTGTGGCTACGCTTTTGCATTAGTGTCTGCCAACCGGGCAAGCCTTGAGCGCCTGAATACTTGGGTGTCGGCGGAGTATGAGATTAACGACAGCCTCGAAGTCTACATGGACGCAATTATCTCCGATAACGAGTCTTTTGGACGGTATGCGCCACCGGCGGCTCCTGGACCAACTATTCCGGGCGACCCCCGAAATGACGTCGGAGCATCAGATGGTTGGTTCCGATGGACCGACATTGGTACCCGTGACAATTTCGTCAACGACACCATGGTCGACATCAATACTGGCCTCAAGTGGGAAGTAACGGACAACATTAAAGTTGATGTGAATTACTCGCATTCAGAGTACAGATCTTCTTCAGTTGGTATGTACTACCTGAGCTACGGCGGCTTGGCTTACAACGTTGCCTATGGCGTGGACGACTTTGATCAGTTCGTGGCCAACATCAAGACCACTACGCATAATGACGACCGCCAGACGCTGACGCGATGGTCAGGTGGTGTTCAGTGGGATATGTTTGGTATGGCGGGCGGCACTGCCGCAATCTACGTCGGTGCCGAGTACTACGAGATCAAGTACTCCGCTCTGGTCGATGCGCAATCTGAAGCAGGACTGGTCGGTGGTTCAGCGGGCAACTCCGCTGAGGGCTATCGCGACGTAACTGCTTACATGGCGGAGGCTGTATTCCCGATTCTTGAGTGGATGGAAGTGTCTGCGGCAGTTCGCGCGGACGATTACTCAGACTTCGGTAGCGCTACCTCACCCCGCTTAGGCATCAACGTGGCGGTTCCGGGTTATGAGCAGTTGCGTTTCCGCGCCTCTTGGGGCGAGGGCTTCCGCGCCGCGGATCTGTCCGACCTCTATGGTGCAACTTCCTTCTCGGCATCTGGCGGCACTGACTTCTGGGGCTGTGAACAGACTGGTCAGAGCCCTTGTCCTAGCCGCCAGTTCGATACTTACATCGGCTCCAACCCCAACCTTGACGCAGAAGAGTCAGAATCTTTCTCTATCGGCGCCGATTGGGACTTCTGGGAAGGCGACATGATGAACTGGAAAGCCAGTGCAACCTGGGTCAGCCTAGAGCTCGATAACACCATCGACTACGTGAGTGCTCAGGACCTGCTGAACCAGGATTACTCCTCTCGTTCTTCAGGTGGACCTGGTAGCCAATACGTTCAGCGTAGTGCCACTGGTGCCGTAGAGCGCATCGACGCCGGCTTCGTTAACGGCAATATCGCCCAGAAGCGTGAGGCACTCGACCTGGGTATTGGCGGCACCATTGACACGGCATTCGGCATGTTCAGTGTCCGCGGCACCGCCACGCGATACCTCAAGTACGAGACAGAAGAGGTGTATGGTAACGGTGTGCTAATAGACGTCGCCGGCACTCTGGGTTTCCCAGAGTGGCGTGGTAATGCACAAGTGAGCTGGGCGTGGAATAACTTCTTCGCAAACTTTGCTGTGGATTACATCGGTGACTCTGAGTCGCGATCAAGCGATGACCGTTACGCCTC
>Ga0255780_10004927_pt1 | contig 11347 bp, 8 predicted proteins | sample 071ome_32_FD_179978 | JGI IMG/M metagenome (GOLD analysis project Ga0255780, IMG submission 179978) | Coastal salt marsh microbial communities from the Groves Creek Marsh, Skidaway Island, Georgia - 071405AT metaG (version 2) | ecosystem: Environmental > Aquatic > Marine > Intertidal zone > Salt...
GTGGTTCTATGGCAACCCCAATATTCCATACGGCGTGGGCAAGAAGAGTGCGTGTAGTGGCGACAGCGGTGGTCCTATCTACTACAAAGGAGTCCAGTACGGAGTCGCGGGGAGAGTCCTCGACGTTGCCTTGTGCCAGCAGGCCTTCCTCAACCCGTTCACCATATACACCAGGGTCTCGGGCCATCGCAAGGACTTTATCGACCCGATCGTCAAGAAGAACCCGTACAAAAGCAGGGGCTAGGGGTGCTGACGGCAGACACAGAAATTTTTCGCATGTAACGCTTCTTGGCGCGTATACTCCAGGCCGTATACACTACGAAAAACAGGAGGACCGCGCGGAGCTCAAAGCACGGAGAAAACGCGGGTGTGGAAGCTTTTTTCGAACGGCCGATTCCGGTTGACGCCACCCCTCCGCCACCCAGCGACCGGTTGTGGCGACGACGACCAGTCCCACCGAGCTGTCACGGGGTCCGCGGACCTTCAGCCAGGCGTAGCCTAGCCATCCCCAAGGAACAAAACACGTCACCATGGCGGGGCAAAAACAGCGGCCCCCGGGCCGCAAAGACGCCAACTACTTCTGCGAATATTGCCAAGTATGGATGGCCAATCACGCTACCGTGAAGCAGAAGCATGAGAATGGCGGCAAGCACAAAGCGGCAGTCGCGGCAAAGATCCGGGGCATGAAGGAGAAGGAGAAGGCCGCCAGCCGGGAGGCGGCGCACAACAAGGCTGCGATGGAGGCGATCGAGCGGGAGGCGGCTGAGAAGTACCAGGAGTCCGACCGGTCGAGAGAGACAAAGGGAACGTGGAGTTCCAAGAGTCGACCGGCTACTATTACAACGCCGTGCACCGCCATTACTACGACACGGCCAGCAAAATGTATTACGGCGGCACGCCCCCCGCGTGGACAGACTCGCCCGACATACCGGCCGTGGCTCGGTTCGGTGTCGGTGGCGGTGGTGTGGGGCAGATAGATCCCCTGCTCGCCGGGACGGGCGTCAGTAAGTACCCCAAGGGCATGAAGGTGGGCGACGTGAACCATCCGCAGGCAGGAATCGGGAAGGTCGAAGGCTTCAAGGTGTCTGGCGGTGTGAAGAAGTTTGTGGCAATCCCAGGGAGGACGTTGACCAAGCGACAGCAACAGGAGGTGGAGTTCCAGAAGAAGCGGGACGCCGCCAGACGGTGGGTATTGGACTCTGACTGCCGGGCCCCGAGCCTCTCTATTTCTCTATTTCTCACTCGCGCTACGCGCTTCGCTCGATCCCCAGGCGCGTCCAAAAACGAGACGATGCGAACTTCGGATTTGACTTGTAATCGCACGTGTGTTTCACTCGTCGTCACTACTCAACAGGTCGATGACGATGTCGTTGATGTCGTTGATGTCGCCATTGTTCTCGACGTTGCCAGCCGGCGACCCACGCAGGGCCGGCACGGGCGCGGCGATGGCCTGCTCCCCGCCACAATCGCCGGCCCTCGCCGTTTCCACGTCGAGGGCTCCCACATCTTGGTCGCCGACTTTTTCCTTGACTCTCCCCGCCACCCCTCCCCGCCACGCCTCCAGCCCCAACGCCCCCCCTCGCCGCCCGTACACAGGTTCCATCAGCACCTCCTCCACAATCTTCTGCCGCCGCTCAAACTCCTCCACCGCACCACCGAGCACCCCACACGTCGACGGCGTCAGCATCACCACCCCGTCCCTCACAACCGCGTCCGGATCGATCACCAACTTTGACCCCAACCGCGGCCAACCCGAAGCAAATGACATAGGCTGATGCTCGATCGCAGTGTGATGCCGCCGTCCGTCAAACACGAGCAGCTTGAGCATCCGGGCGTGCGTGCTCCCTCCTCCGCCGTTTGATGACGCTCCACCTGGCGGGACGTACCGTCGCGTGCACGGCTGAGATATGTCCTCCACATGCTCGATTTGAACAAACCATGGGCGACGGTCTCGGTCTGGAGCGGCGACGGCCGCGTCGTCCGTATTGTCGCGGCCACTTGCGTCGCCGGCAGGGACAAAGGCGGGACCGGCTCCGTCCTCCCGTGCCACCCAGTAGTGCCGCATGTCCGTGCACAACACGTAGTCCAAGAACAGCGCAAAATGCCTGTCCGAAGCGCCGTCTTCCCCCGATACGCCTCCCGCGACCCCCAACCGACCCCAGACCTCGTCCTTCCAGCCCTCCTCGATCGCGGTCATCAGCCTCGCACGCAGGTCCCGAACGCCAGCGCCCGCCTGTGCCGCGTCCACACCTTCTTCATACGTCATCAGCGCCCTCGGTCGACCGCCGTCGTCGCTCGTCCTGTTTGTGACCGACCGTGATTCGTCTTTTTCGAATTTCAGTTCAGCGGGACGTGGCGTGTGCTCAATCTCAATATACCGGTAGGGCATTAATTCGTCCCGTTTCAGCGTGCGATGGGTAAGAAGAATCGTAAGAAGGCGGCCGAGGACGCCTTCTTCGCCGACTTCGCCTCGGACGAGGAAGGTCAGACGAATGTTGCATCGGAGGAGACGGCGGTGGAACGGCCAGGTGCGTGCTGGGTGGGCCATTGCGCGTGTGGACTTACTGACTGACTGACTGACTCGTATCGTCACTTCTCATCGTCACTCGTCACTCACTCGCCGTCTCTTCCGTCTCTTCCGTCTTCGTGCAGCAAACACAGCTCCAAAAGGCAAGAGCAAGAAGAAGAACGCGAAGAAGAACGCCAAGCAGGCTTTCTTTGAGAGCGATGATGACGACGTGATCGACCCGCTGGCGGGCGTGGCCAAGGCCGTGGCGGTGGCGAGTTCGGAGAGCGAGGACGAGGAGGCGGTGGTTAAAGCGGCCGATCAGGGCGAGGCGTTCGACGCCGGGGTGGAAGCGGGCGAGGACGGGGACGAGATTGCCGGCGATGACGACGAAGACAATGAAGACGACGAAGACGACGAGTCGCCGGTCAAGGGCAAGTCGAGCGGGTCTGCGTTTGCGCTGCTGGGCGGCGACGAGAGCGGTGAGGACGACGAGTCGTCGGATGAGGACGAGGCGCCAATCTCAAAGGGCGGATCGTCTGCGTTTGCACTGCTCATGGGGGACGACGGCGACGACGACGACGACGACGCAGAGTCGGACGCAGAGTCGGACCGCGGTCCGAAGATCCTCATCGGGAAGGTGGCCTCGGTCGCAAAGCACCCGACCTCGTCCAAGCTCAAGGTGTGTGGGGTGTTTTGTGGGGACGATGTCGGTACCAAGTCGATTGTGACGAACGTAGATTCGGTCGAGAAGGAAGCGCTCGTTGTCGTGGCGCTGGCCGGGGCGAGGACTCCAGGGAGCGGAATGGCGATCGAGGTGACCAAGGTTCGAGGGGTGATGAGCGAGGGGATGATGTGCAGTGGGTATGACCTCGGGTGGGATAATGAGGCGGATGGGGTGCTGGCGAGGGTACCGGGGTCGTTCGCGGTCGGGTCGGCTTGTCCGGAATCTCGGCCAGAGTTGAGCGCCGAGGAGGTGGTCAAGGAGAAGAAGGCCAAGAAGAAGAAGAAGGGGGCGGCGGCCATCGAGAGTGCGTTTGCGGCTCTGGGATTGGAGGAGGAGGCTGGTGCGGTGGAGAAGAAGAAGGAGAAGAAGAAGAAGAAGAAAGGGCTGGACTTTGACGCGCTGATGGCAGAGGCGACCGGGGACGGCGGCGGCGCCGAGGCCGAGGGGGCGGGTGGGGTCAAGCCGAGTGCGTCCGCGGACAAGAAAGGCAAGAAGAAGGGAAAGAAGGGTGGCAAGAAGGAGGCGGCTGAGGAGGAGGATCTGGATGCCATTTTGGCCGAGCTGGGGATGGAGAAGGAGGTGGCCAAGGAGGCCCCGGCGGAAGAGCCCGCCAAGCAGCAGCAGGGGAGCATCAAGCCGACCGACGAATCGCAGATGACTGCGGCGCAGAAGAAGAAGGCGAAGGCCAAGGCGCGGGCCAAGGCGAAGAAGGCGGCCGCCGCGATGGACGCCTCTGAGGACGCCGAAGCCCCTGCGCCGGCAGCGAGCGAGCCGCAGGCACAGGCGGAGGACACCAAGGACACGAAGCCGAAGAAAAAGGTGTCAGCGGCCGTCCGACGGATGCAGGAAGCACTCGAGGCAAAGAAGAAGGCCGACGAGGAGATGGCACGGCTCGAGGCCGAGGAGCGGGCCAGGGAGGAGGAGGAGGAGCGGCTGGCCGCAGAGGAGGAAGCGCGGAAGAAGGAGGAGGCGGAGAGAAGGAAGGCCGAGAAAGCGGCAAAGCGCGAGCAGTTGAAGAAAGAGGGCAAGCTGTTGACGGCCAAGCAGAAGGCCGAGCAGGAGCGGTTGGCGCGGGTCCGGGAGCAGATGCTCAAGGCGGCCGGCATCGACGAGGCAGAGTTGGCCGTGAAGAAGAAGCCCACGTACGGGAAGAAGAAGGGACCGTCCAAGAAGCCGAGTCACTCCAAAAGCGAGACCGAGGAGGCGGAGAAGGCGGCGGAGGCAGCCAAGCCGCCCGAGCCCGAGCCGGACGCAGAGCCCGAAGCGGCCGCTCCCGAGGATGAACCGGTCGAATCGTGGGAGGAAGCTGCAGACGATTGGGAAAATATGGACGAGGACGATATCAAGCTGCCCATCGGAGAGGAGGACGAGCTCGTCAAGGAGGAGAAGGCCAAGGCCGCGGCCGCCGCGGCGGCCAAGGCAGAGGCCGAGCGCAAGAAAGCCGAGCAGAAGGCGTCTGCGGGTGGCCGTAGCGATAGCGATAGAGACGGCGACAGCGATTCTGGATCAGAGTCTGGCGACTCCTCGGACTACAGCTCGAGCGACTACTCCGACTCAGAGTACTCGGACTCGGACGAGGAGGCCGAGCGGCTGCGGGAGGAGCGGCGGTTCGCCCAGCGCGAGAAAGAAGAGGCGCGGCTGCGCGAGGCACTCGCCAACAGGAACCCGGAGGACCTTCGCTCGCCGATCTGCTGCATCCTGGGGCACGTCGACACGGGAAAGACCAAGATCCTGGACAACATCCGACGTACCAACGTGCAGGACGGGGAGGCGGGCGGTATCACCCAGCAGATTGGTGCCACGTATATCCCGGCCGACGCACTCATGAAGCGTACCGAGGAGCTCCGCAAGGGCCGCGAGTTTGACCTCAAGCTGCCCGGCCTGCTGGTCATCGACACGCCCGGGCACGAGTCCTTCTCGAACCTCCGTTCCAGGGGATCTGGTCTGTGCGACATCGCTGTGCTCGTCGTTGATCTGATGCACGGCCTTGAGCAGCAGACTATCGAGTCCATCAACCTGCTCAAGATGCGCAAGACGCCGTTCATCATCGCGATGAACAAGATCGACCGCATCTACCAGTGGAACACCGTCGAGAACTCGCCCATCATGGACGCGCTCGATCGCCAGAAGCCCGAGTGCATCAAGGAGTTCGAGCAGAGGATGGCGGAGATGACCCTGCAGCTCAACGAGCAGGGTCTCAACGTCGCCCTCTACTGGAAGAACAAGAACCCCCGGCAGTTTGTCAACATCGTGCCGACGTCCGCCATCACGGGCGAGGGTATCCCGGACCTGATGCAGATCCTCGTCAAGATGACCCAGACACTCATGGTCGAGAAGCTCATGTTCGTGCCGAACCTGCAGTGCACCATCCTGGAGGTCAAGCAGATTGAGGGTCTCGGGACCACCGTCGACGTCATCCTCATCAACGGCGAGATCAAGGAAGGCGACACCATTGTCGTGTGCGGTCTGAACGGACCAATCGTCACCAAGATCCGAGCGCTGCTCACCCCACAGCCGTTGCGCGAGATCAGAGTCAAGAGCAGCTACGTCTCGCACAAGAAGCTCCGCGCCGCGTCGGGCATCAAGATTGCCGCCAACGGGCTCGAGCACGCCGTCGCCGGGACCCAGCTGTTCGTCGTGGGCGAGGATGACGACATTGAAGCGATAAAAGACGAGGTCATGGAGGACATGCAGGACATCTTCAGCTCGGTCGACAAGACGGGCGAGGGCGTCTGCGTGCAGGCGTCCACCCTGGGCTCCCTCGAGGCGCTCCTCGAGTTTTTGAAGTCGGACGACGTCCAGATCCCAGTCGCGTCTATTGCCATCGGCCCGGTTCACAAGAAGGACGTGATGCGCGCCAACATCATGATCGAACGCAAGGCCAAGAAGTTTGGCGTCATCCTGGCCTTTGACGTGCCCGTCACGAAAGAGGCCAAGGAGCTCGCTGAGGAGATGGGCGTGCAGATCTTCAGCGCCGACATCATCTACCACCTCTTCGACGCATTCGAAGCCTACCTGAAGAAGGTGAAGGAGGAGGAGCAGGAGGCCGCCAAGGACAAGGCGGTGTTCCCGTGCGTGCTGAGGATCATGCCAGAGCACATCTTCAACCTCAAGGACCCGATCATCGTCGGCGTCGAGGTCCTCGAGGGTGTCGCCCGCGTCGGCACCGTCCTCTGCGTCCCATCCAGGGGGAAAATCACGGTGGGTAAAATCGCGGGGCTCGAGAAAGAAAAGGGAAAACCCTTGCAAAAGGTCGCAGCCGGAGACACCGTGGCCATGAAGCTCGAGGCCACCACGCCCGCAGAGGCCCAGGTCCTTTTTGGGCGCCACTTCGACGCCCAAGACGCCCTCGTCTCCCGAATCACCCGCGAATCCATCGACGTCCTCAAGGCCAATTTCCGCGACGACATGTCCAAGGACGAGTGGCGACTCATCATCCGGCTGAAGAAAATGTTCAACATCGACTAACCACGCTGTAAACACAACCCGACACCTCGCGAAGCCAATAAATAATTACACCCAGTGACACCAGTATCACTCGCTCACACGCTGGCCTCGGCCTTCTTCCTCAGCACAATCAGCTTCTTCTTGGCCGCATACCTCGCCGCACTCTTCACCTTCCTCTTGGCCTCGAGCTCCGCGACCACCTCGTTATGCTTCCACCCGATCGCCTCGCTCAGATCCCCCAACCTCACACTCTTATGTCCGTGCTGCAACCTCAGCACCTTGAGCGCGTCCGGCACCACCATCCTCTTCACCTTATCATACGGCGCCGGCACCCCCTCGAACACCTTCACCCTCTCCATCGCAGCAGCCCCCCTCGCCGTCTTATGCGGGCACATCCCACGCACAGTACGCCACAGAATCTTCGACGGCGCCCTGAACTTCACGGCCCCACGACGCGGGTTGGTCACGGAACGCTTGTTCAGAAACCTCTCATACTTGGCCTTCTGACGCACCATCCCCCCCGAAATCTGAATATCCTCACAGCGAACACACACCACGTGGTGACCAGACAGCACCTGCTTGGCAACAATGGACGCGAGGCGACCAAGCATATGGCCCCTGCAGTCGATGACAGTCGTCTGTAGAAGTAGTAGAGGAGGCGTCGGTCGTGAGTCGTGAGTCGTGCGTCGACGGGTATGTGTGTATATGTATACGTGGCGTGTATACGCGCCGCGCACGGGAATCCCGGCGTTCGTTCTCCCGCCGCGCCGGACCCTCCCGAGAACGATTCTCGAAGCCGCATCCGGAGCATATGCGCCGCAAGGGCCCCTCGCGAAGCACGTATACAACCACAGACACGGAATAGACATTGGGAACGCCCGACGCCCGCAGCCAACCGGGGAAGAACGAGAAAACGAGCCGCAGCCGCAGCCTTTCAGACTGCGCGGATTCGGACGGACGACGGCCGCCGGCGCCAGTCCCGGCGCGCACCACGAGATCGCATACGTACCTGAGGCATCTTGTCGATAGATAAATGACTATGCGACGAGGCGAGTGACGGAGGCGCCGAGTGCGAGCGGAGGACGTCTGAATTTCAGGGGACGCGGGGGTCTCAGACAAATGAAGCTTTTTCTCTGCGCTCGGTCTCTCGGTCCCTCTCGCATGCGTACCTCGACGGCCACGGTACCTCGCTGACAGGCGAACCGGCGAACCGGCGTACCGGCGAACCGACGAACGCAGCGCCAATACCAAAGTCAGTCCCTGGCCGGATTCAAGCAAGCCTGCGGGCCCTCGTACTCGGAGTATGTCGAGTCCTCGCGAGCAGTTGGAGCAGGCGCGGGAAGAGTTGGCTCGGGCGGAGCGGCTGTTGAAGGCGCGGCACGCGAACACGCAGCTGGTGGTGAAGAAGCAGGCGGAGACGGCGGCATCGTTGGAAGGGGCGCTGGCCAAGGTCAGTGTGTTGGAGCGGAAGGTGAAGGAGCGGGATAGGATGGTGGAGAAGTATAAAGGGGAGATAGCGGCGCTCAGGGGGCGGCTGGCAGAGTATATAGCGAGCGAGCGGAAGCGGAAGCGGGTGGCGTGTCCGCGGACGCCGAGTGAGGACGTCGAGGGTGGTGGTCCGTCGGTGGGGACGACGACGGCGGCGGCGACGGGGAAGAAACGAAAGGGTGAAGGCGTCGAGGGAAACGTCGTGGGGCGGCACCTGGAGGTTTTGGAGGAGATGATGGAGGCGGTGTTGATGGGTGGGGAGCCGAGTCATCGGCGGGTGTACGCGTCGGCGGGGCAGTATCTGCGGGAGCTGCCTGTGGATGCAAACGCTCCTTCTTCTTCCTCGTGGTCGTCGGCTGTGGCGGAGGCCGCGTTCGAGTTGATGGTGGAGAAGAGCGTGGCGCGGGAGGTGCTGGGCACGTGGGCGGGGGCGTCGTGGTCGCCGAGTCGGTGGGTGAAGGGCAGCGAGCGGGAGCGGGAGCGGGACAGCAGCGACGGGGCGGTGGTGACCTCGTCGTTGGTGGCGACGTGGTGCGAGGCGTCGAGCCTGCGTCGGGATTATGTCCCGTGGCTGCTGGCGTGTCTGTCGAAGGTGGAGGCGTTGAGCGGGGATGCGACCGTGTTGGGCGCGTTGCAACGTCGGTGTGAGGCCGAGGTGCTGGGTGTGGCGAGCGGGGGAGCAGCGGGGGGAGAGCGGGAGCGGGGGTTGCTGCGGATGTGCTGTGCGGCGACGGTGGTCGCCGTGGTCTGGCGCCTGGCTGGCCAGGTCCATGTCGAGGCGCGCAGGGACGAAGCTCTGAAGGTGGTGTGCTTGCTTCTGGACAGGGATGAGGCGGGGGAGAAAGGGGGCGAGGCACGCGTGGCGCTGGCGATGATGGCGGATGCTTGGCCAGAACTGCTGTCAGAGGCGGGAGTCAAGTCGATCGCGGATGCGGTCCCGAGCGATCCGTGCGGCACGCTGCATACGATGGCAGTGGCGTGGGTACGGGAACAAACAAAGAAATGAACGTTTAAGACTTTCATGCGACTTTCAGGGTTGATCAACTCGCCCTGGCTTGTTCTTGTGCAACCCCAACACCATGAGCACCGCCTCCCATGGGCTGATGTCCCACCGCTCGACGTGGTCGATCACTCTGAAGCCCTTCCCCAACCCGTACGTCGTCGTGCCGCGCACGTAAATCTCCGGCTTCCACGGCAGCTTGAGCGTCGTGGCCAGTATCCACGACGCGCACACGGCGTCCTTCGACACCACCTGAATGCCCTTCAATGTAATCTTCGGAGCCACCAGGAATGGAATGAGCAGCTCCAGGTTGCTCTGGTACAGAGCCAGCCCTTCGAAAGAGATTGTCGGATCTGCGAAGCGGCATCTCTCGTCGTACAGCCCCTCGTCCAGCTGCCCCGTGATGAAATACATCCTCGCATAGTCGTCCTCCAGCCGGGCCAAGAACTCCTCCATCGACGTCGCCGGCGGCGGTGGAGACGGCGGCCCCCCGCCGCGCTGACCCCGGCGGCCCACGCCCAGGATCCGAAGCGCCTCGGTCGACGCACCAACGAGCGCGCCCACGATCGGGTTGCCGGAGTCCTGAACTTGACCTCGAACTCGAACGAGCGTCCGTCTCGTCGACCGCAGACTGTGGAGACGTACACGAGGAGACGTGCGGCCGGCCGACGTGCGCTCAATGACCGCCCGGTCCATCGCGCGTTCCAGGCCCCGTCCCAGGCCCAGTCCCGTGTTGCTGCTTCAAGTTCTTGTTGGCCTGGCCCACGATATGCACCTGGGAAACGAACGAACGAAGGAGTCGAACGTGAGTGAGAGCGCACGTGAGTGTTCGATCCGAACTCAAAACGCACGCCCGTCGCGGAGAACCACACGAGCGACCCAGCGGTGACAATCCCCAGTGCACCCACGACGCCCCTGAACACGAGATCACCGGCACCCATGGATGAATGTACGCGAGTGAATGAATGCGAAAAGGGGAAACCCGCGCATTTGTATTCGACCAAATCAAAGAATCATTTTCGCGTACAATCGACGTTCACCGATACGCATCCGGCCACATCGTAGTGGCTGTATCACGCACTGCGAGCTTGACGTGCGGGAAACGCGAGATTTCCACGTGAATTTCCGCATTCCAATTTGCAGTCCGTCTTGCCGGTCTCTCTCGCTTCAGTCACTCAACGACAACCAGAGAGCATGGAGAACATGAAGAATAAGATGCCGAAGATGCCACCGGGCGCTGCGAGCGCGGCTGCGGCGGGGGCGCCGTTGCTGGCTCGCGTGGCCTTGCTCGGGGCCGCGGCCGTGTATGGTGTAGCCAACTCGATTTTCAACGTGGAGGGAGGGCACCGTGCGATCGTGTTCAACCGGGTGGTTGGGATAAAAGACGAGGTGTACGAGGAGGGGACGCATTTTATGTTGCCGTGGTTCGAGCGGCCGATCATCTACGACGTTCGCGCGCGGCCGAACGTCATCCAGACGACGTCCGGGTCGCACGACCTGCAGATGGTGAACATCGGGCTTCGAGTGCTGACGCGGCCGATGCCGTCCAAGCTGCCTGAGATGTATCGAACGCTGGGTACGGACTACGGGGAGCGGGTGCTGCCGAGCATCATTCAGGAGACGCTGAAGAACGTGATTGCGCAGTACAATGCGTCGCAGCTGTTGACGATGCGCGAAGTGGTGAGCCGGGATATCCGGCGTATCCTGACGGAGCGGGCGAAGTACTTCAATATCGTGCTGGATGACGTGTCGATCACGAACCTGACGTTCTCGAGGGAGTACACGGGGGCGGTGGAGGCCAAGCAGGTGGCGCAGCAGGAGGCGGAGCGGGCAAAGTTTATCGTCGAGCGGGCGTTGCAGGAGAAGGAGAGTGCGATTATTAAGGCGAGGGGAGAGGCGGAGAGTGCGACGCTGATCGGGAAGGCGATTGCGAGCAACCCGGCGTTCTTGACGCTCAGGAAGATCGAGGCGGCACGGGAGATCTCGCAGACCATCTCGAGTAGCAGCAACAAGGTGTACCTGAGCAGCGATAGTCTGTTGTTGAACTTGAAGGAGCTGCAGAGCGAGATCGGAAAGAAGTAGTCGTAGGTTGATTCATGTGATTCATGTTGTGATGGCCTCGACGACATAATGAGTTACGAGATACTTGATTGTTAGTTTGGTTTGGACTTTCTTCTCC
>Ga0255780_10004939_pt1 | contig 11332 bp, 10 predicted proteins | sample 071ome_32_FD_179978 | JGI IMG/M metagenome (GOLD analysis project Ga0255780, IMG submission 179978) | Coastal salt marsh microbial communities from the Groves Creek Marsh, Skidaway Island, Georgia - 071405AT metaG (version 2) | ecosystem: Environmental > Aquatic > Marine > Intertidal zone >...
GCTCCTAACGTGTACAGAATGAAGCTTCTCGGAGCAAATGTCGTTTCCGTGGAATCAGGCTCTCGTACGCTTAAAGATGCGATGAACGAAGCGCTCAGGGATTGGGCCACTAATGTAGATAATACCTACTATATAATCGGGACTGTCGCCGGACCTCACCCGTACCCGCAGCTGGTTAGGGACTTTCAGTGCATTATAGGAAGAGAAACTAAACAACAATCTCTCGAGATGTTCGGGAAGCTCCCTGACGCGCTGGTGGCGTGTGTGGGTGGAGGCAGTAACGCGATCGGGCTCTTTCACCCCTTTCTCGAAGACAAGCAGGTCGCTATGTTCGGCGTTGAGGCAGGAGGGAAAGGCTTAGAGACTGGCGCGCATGCTGCGCCACTGAGCGCCGGCACTCCGGGTGTCCTGCACGGCAATCGTACCTACCTGATGACGGATGGGGGCGGTCAGATACAGGAAACGCACTCGGTCTCTGCAGGTCTGGATTATCCCGGGGTCGGCCCGGAGCACGCCTGGTTGAAAGACCTGAAAAGAGTAAACTATGTGGCCGCGACCGACAGCGAAGCGATGGATGCTTTCCATAAACTCACTCGGCTTGAGGGTATCATCCCTGCACTTGAAACAAGTCATGCTGTTGCGTACGCGATGGATCTCGCCCGCAGTATGGACGCCGATCAGACGATCGTGATCAACCTTTCGGGTCGAGGAGACAAAGATATAGAGACAGTGGCGCGTCTGGAGGGGATGAAGCTGTAGGGCTTTCAGGCTGGTCATGAGTCGAATTTCAGCAATAGCGAGCAAGCGCATTCAGCAGGAAAATAAGCTGCTGATTCCCTATTTAGTGGCGGGCGACCCGGATCTGCCGACTACTCTGGCACTTATGCAGGAGCTGGTTCAGCAGGGCGCAGACATTATTGAATTAGGTATCCCGTTCAGCGACCCTGCTTCAGATGGACCGGTGATCCAGCGAGGCGTTGAGCGGGCGCTCGATGGTGGCACCACACTGCGTGACACGCTGGCTCTGGTTGCTCAGTTTCGTCAGGGCGACACGGAAACGGGTATTGTGCTGATGGGATATCTCAATCCGATTGAAATCATGGGATACGAAAACTTTGCTGCCAGCGCAGCTGCGGCCGGAGTGGACGGAGTCCTGGTGGTGGATATGCCGCCGGCGGAATCCACGGAGCTACATCGCAGACTCGCTGACGCTGACATTGATACGATCTATCTTGTTGCGCCGACGACGTCGGCTGCTCGCGCAAAAGACATAGCTGAGGCCTGCACGGGTTATTTATATTACGTGTCACTAAAGGGGGTCACTGGCGCCGCGATTACTGATCATGAGGCAATCAGGGAAAGCATCGAGTCGATGCGTCAGCTGACTGACCTGCCTGTAGTGGTCGGTTTTGGTATCAAGGATACTGAGAGTGCCCGCGCCATGGCTTCAGTTTCAGACGGAATCATTATCGGGAGTGCGCTGGTGGAGCAGATCGCCCAACTGTCGGGCGGGGATCTGGAAAAGCCTGAGCTGCCGCAGTGTTGTGCTGTCATTGGCGAAGCGCGCAGCGCGATAGACTCACTCCAGAGATGAGTGTGCTTAGGGCAAAAACAGTTGTGAGCGAGGTAGTGCATTGAGCTGGATCGATAAAATATTGCCTTCGATTTCTATCTCAGACGGTGAGAGCAAAAAGTCGACAGTACCAGAGGGGCTCTGGAAGAAGTGCCCTCGCTGCGATGCCATGCTCTACCAGAAGTCTTTGGCGGAAAATCATGAAGTCTGTCCAAAATGCGATCACCACATGCGTATCACGGCGCGTCGCAGAATCGAGCTGTTTCTCGATGAGGAGGGTCAACAGGAACTTACTGGCGATCTTGAACCCGTTGATTTGTTAAAGTTCAAGGACCTCAAGCGATACAAGGATCGGCTCAACTCGGCGCAAAAAGGGACCGGGGAGAAGGACGCACTTGTTGTCATGCAGGGTACAGTCAACAACGTTCCAGTAGTGGTTGCGGCTTTTGAGTTCGGATTTATCGGGGGGTCAATGGGCGCTGTTGTAGGGGAGAAATTCGTTCAGGCTGTGAATACCTGTCTTGCCAGCAGGCAACCGCTTATCTGTTTCTCAACCAGCGGTGGCGCCAGAATGCAGGAAGCGCTCGTTTCTCTGATGCAAATGGCCAAAACTTCCGCGGCCCTTGAAAAAATGCGGGCGCAGAGTTTGCCCTATATTTCTGTGCTGGTTGATCCGGTTTACGGAGGTGTGTCGGCCTCTCTGGCGATGTTGGGTGATATAAATATCGCTGAGCCGAACGCGCTGGTTGGCTTCACAGGGCCTGACGTTATACGCCAGACCGTCAGGGTTAAGTTGCCGGAAGGATTTCAGCGCGCGGAGTTCCTGTTGGAGCACGGTGCCATAGATATGATTGTGCATCGAAAAGAGCTCCGAAGTCGGATTGCCGCTCTGTTGGAGAAGTTGATGTATTACCGACCCTCCGATAGTTAAGAGCCCAGCGTCAGCCGGTGCCGTCGAATCTTCAAGAATGGCTAACTCATATTTCACGGGTTCATCCCCGCGAGATTGAGCTGGGGCTCGGAAGGGTTCAGTGCATCGCGCAGGCTATGTCCCTGTCAAAACCTTCTAAGGTGATAACCGTGGCTGGGACCAATGGCAAAGGCTCCGTCGTTTCTGTGATGGAGAGCCTTCTTTGTCATGCCGGCGTTTCGGTGGGTGCCTATACCTCGCCACACCTCCACTGCTTCAATGAGCGTATTCGCCTGCAAGGATTACCCTGTGATGATGGGCTCATCTGCGAAGCCTTCAGCGAAATTGATGCTATCCGCGGAGAGGTTTCTCTCAGCTATTTTGAATTCGCGACGCTCGCTGCGCTGTGGATCTTTCGCCGCAAGCGGGTGTCTGTTGCCCTGCTGGAGGTGGGATTGGGAGGAAGACTCGATGCGGTCAATATCCTTGATCCTGATGTGAGTGTCATTACTGCGGTTGGGCTCGATCATCAGGACTGGCTTGGCGACAGCCGCGAAGAGATAGGCTTAGAAAAAGCCGGGATCCTCCGCGAGGGGGGAAACTTTGTCTGTGGCGATCCTGACCCTCCGTTATCCGTTATTCGCAAAGCCAGAGAGCTGTCCTGCCTTTCTCTCTATCAGGGTCAGGAATTCGGACTTCGAACTGACAAGCAATCTCAAGAGACACAATGGTGGGGTGTTATGCCTGATGGCAGCGGTATGTGCGCTGCATTTCCGGCAGCGACCGCTGTCTTGCCGGTAAACGTATCAACTGCCCTACAGGCGCTGGCGAGCGCAGACACTGACGTAGACCTGGAACAAGCAGCCGGAATCCTTGCTGCGGTCAAACCACCCGGTAGACAGGAGTTGACACGGGATAGGATAACAGGCGCGCCGGTGATGCTGGATGTTGCGCATAACCCGGATGCAATCGACGCTCTGGTGTACGCCGTACAGCGTCTGAGGCAGCCGTATTCTGCACTGGATCATCGGAGGGGGACGGTGCGTCTTGTGATGGCAGTGATGGCCGATAAAGACGTTGAAACAATGGTGGCATCCTTAGTATCCATCGCCGACATCTGGTATATTGCGCAGGTCGAAGATGCCAGATGCCTGCCGTCCATCGAACTGGGCGAGAAGCTCAAAGAGCTCGACCCAAATGCAATCATGCATTGCTTTGATGGGGTCGCTGAGGCTTATAAAGCCGCTTGCGAAGACGCCGTGGCACAGGCAATAGAGGTAGAAAGGGAGCTGGTCATAGTTGCCGGCTCATTCCATACCGTGGCAGCGGCGCGAATGCTCGCCAAGTGTTAGAAGGGTACGGATTCAGTCACGCCGCAACGGGGCTGGCTTCGTCTGTTTCTGAAGATCGACGTTCGGTGATACAGACCGGACCTAGGAAGCGCTGACTTGCAGCAGAATACCAAACAGAGAATTGTCGGTACCGTTGTTTTACTGGCTTGCTGTCTGATTTTTCTGCCGATTGTTTTTGATGGCGAAGGCAGCTATGAGCCTGCTCTGACCAGCCGGATACCAGACCCCCCGCAAATTACCATCTTGCCCGAACCGCAACAGACCCGTCCGGTGATTATTGCCGACAGCGATGTGCCCGCGGTGCCCCCGCCAGAGACTGAAGCAGACCAACCGGCTTCTGCAGAGCAGATCAGCGATTCTGACGCAGAGATTGCCTCAACGATTGCTCAGGAGACTACGGCTGCTGGACCTGAAGTCAGCGAATCGGTTCCCGCTTACACCCGACAGGACGAGACGCTCCCACAGTTGGGTGAGGATGGCTTGCCGAGCGGCTGGAGCGTGCGATTAGGCTTATTTTCCAATGCGGACAACGCTGCGATTCTGCTAGAGAGATTGCAGGAGGCAGGCTATCGGGCATACATGCGAGAGATCGAATCTGATGAGGGTCTGCTGCGGGGCGTTTTCGTCGGCCCTTGGTTAGACAGACAGCTATCTGCCGGTTACCAGAGTAGCCTGCAGGAAGAATTTCAGCTGGCGGGAATCGTGGTTCCCTATGAGATGGAACGTTAGGAGCTAAAACAGAAACGATGACTCAGGTTGATACCCTCATTCTTGCAGTCATTGCGATATCCTCAGCGTTCGGCGTGTGGCGGGGTTTTATCAAGGAGACATTGTCGCTTCTGAGCTGGATTGCTGCCTTGCTGGTTTCCCGTGTTTACAGTGAGTCCCTGGCCGGCTTACTTGAGAGTCTGATAGATAACCCCTCTGTCCGATATGTCACCGCTTTCTCTGTTCTGTTTGTCCTCATCATTATGCTGGGAACAGCCCTGAACCACTTTATGTCAAAACTGCTGGTTGTGACCGGGTTAAAAACACTCGACCGCCTTTTGGGTGCAGTGTTTGGAGTCGCCCGAGGCACGGTCATTGTACTGGTGGTTTTGTTTATCCTGAATGTGTTTGTGTCAGGGTCTGAATGGTGGCAGCAGTCAACCTTGATTCCCTACGGCATGGTTTTGATTGAAGAATCGCAGATTTTTATTGGCGACATGAATGCAGTAAGCCCTACTTATTAGAGCAATTACCTGGAGCGGAGCATACTTTTATGTGCGGATTAGTTGGAGTGGTAACCAGTCAGGATGTGGGGGTGTGTCTGTATGACACACTGACCGTGCTGCAGCATCGAGGGCAGGATGCGGCGGGGATTATGACCAGTGATCATGGAAAGCTTAACCTACGCAAAGACAATGGTCTGGTGAAGGATGTTTTCCGGACTCGCCACATGCGCCGACTGACAGGGCAGATGGGTATTGGCCACGTAAGATACCCTACGGCGGGCAGCTCCAGCCCGGCACTTGCTCAGCCATTCTACGTAAACTCGCCTTACGGTTTGTCCCTTGCTCACAACGGAAACCTGACTAACACCGCTGACCTGAATCGGGAACTCTACAAGACTGATTTGCGCCACATGAACACCGATTCAGACTCTGAGGTGCTGCTGAATATTTTCGCCCACGAGCTGTCCCAGAAAAAACAGATTGAGCCAAGACCGGAAGATATCTTCTCTGCGGTCGAAGGCGTCCACAAGCGCTGTCGTGGTGGTTACGCAGCGGTTGTCATGATAACCGGATACGGAATATTGGGGTTCCGCGATATCAATGGCATCCGGCCGCTGGTTTTCGGCTCCCGAACCAGTAACGGACAAACAGAATATATGATTGCGTCAGAGAGCGTGGCGCTTGATTCGCAAGGGTTTACGATTGAGCGGGATGTCGCCCCGGGCGAGGCAGTCTACATCGACGTTCAGGGAAATCTGCATACCAAGGTCTGCGGTGAGCCCGGTATCCATGCCCCCTGTATTTTCGAGCATGTTTATTTTGCTCGTCCGGATTCACTGATGGACAGCATTTCAGTTTATAAGGCCCGCCTACGCATGGGGCAGCGTCTGGCAGAAAAAGTGAAAAGATTGCGCCCCGATCACGACATTGATGTTGTGATACCGATACCTGACACCAGCAGAACCTCAGCGCTTGAGCTGGCCAATCATCTGGGGATTAAGTATCGGGAAGGTTTCGTCAAAAATCGCTACATAGGGCGAACGTTTATCATGCCCGGTCAGAGCCAGCGTCGTAAGTCGGTTCGGCAGAAATTAAACGCAATCGAATTGGAATTCAAAGGGAAAAATGTCCTGTTGGTAGATGATTCTATTGTGCGAGGCACGACCTGCAAGCAGATTATCCAGATGGCGCGGGACGCCGGTGCACGGAAAGTTTATTTCGCCTCCGCCGCACCGGCAATCCGCTATCCCAACGTTTACGGTATTGATATGCCAGCAGCCTCGGAACTTATCGCGGCCGGTAAGACTGATCAGGAGGTTGAAGTGCAGATCGGTGCTGACTGGCTGATTTATCAGGATCTGGAGGATCTGATTGCTGCAGCGGCTGAAGGTAATCCGGACCTGCAGCACTTTGAGTGCTCAGTGTTCAATGGGGAATATATTACCGGTGACGTTGATGAGATGTATCTGAAGCGCTTGGAGTTGGCGCGGAATGATGCGGCTAAAGTGGCGAAGAATAAAAAAAGCGTGGCTAGACAACAGAACCTTGTGTCCGATTTACAAAGTGATGGGTGAATTGAGGCTTAGCGGATTAGTCTCGTTCCTCTCCATCACGCCATGAGCCACAGGCTGGGCATTCAATGTTAAGAGAGACTGAATATTCTCAAGCCATCGAAGATGCCGTCTTGGAAGTCAGCAAGGCTCTGCTGGGTAAAGAGCATCAGATACGCCTGGCTTTGTGCTGCCTCCTTTCTGGCGGGCATCTGCTGATTGAAGACCTTCCGGGGATGGGAAAAACGACGCTGTCTCATGCGTTAGCGAGCGTCCTCGGTCTTGAATTCAAGCGCATCCAATTTACCAGTGACCTTTTGCCAGCGGATATTCTGGGTGTCTCGATATTTGATCAGACCACGGCTGAGTTCAGTTTTCATTCGGGGCCTATCTTTAGCCAGCTGGTCCTCGCTGACGAGGTGAACCGTACGACCCCCAAGACCCAGTCAGCGCTGTTAGAGGCGATGGAAGAAGGGCAGGTCACTGTTGAGGGCGAGACCCGAACCCTTCCGTCGCCATTCTTTGTCATTGCGACCCAGAATCCTTTGAGCCTGGCCGGAACGTTTCCCTTGCCAGAATCCCAACTTGATCGGTTTCTGATGTGCCTTAGCCTGGGGTATCCGGATTCACGCGCTGAGAGAGCGTTATTGGAAATGGATACTGAAAAAGACAGACTTGTCGATGTCCGCAAATGTCTGGGCGCGGAGGATATTCAGGCATTCCGTCAGATGTCCGCGGAAGTGATTGCCAGTCCTTCCTTATTAGACTACCTGCAGAGACTGGTGAATTACACGCGCACCGCTGAAGGCTTCTCCTGTGGGCTCTCGCCCAGAGGTAGTCTGGCGATCATTAAAGCGGCAAAAACCTGGGCAAGGATGGATCAGCGAGGCTATGTTTTGCCTGAGGATATTCAGGCGGTGCTGCCTTATGTCGCCGAACATCGGTTAAGGGGTTTGAGTGAGTCTGGTGACCTCGGAGGCGCATCCTTGGCTGATCGCCTGTTAAGTGAAGTCGACGTCACATCCTGATGATTGAAATGTCATTCAAAGTAGTCTGATGAGTACAGGGTCAATCGGTGTCTCAGACGCAAAGAGAATTCCCTCGAAGCCTTAGCCGCTGGCAGCGTGCCGCGCGGCGGCTTTCAGTCACCAGGATTCCGTCAGGGCGGCAGGTGAGGCTTCATCAGCGAAATATCTTTATACTGCCCTCGGGGCACGGGCTGATTTTTCTCGGCGTGGCCGGGTTGATATTCATCGCAGCCATTAACTATGCAGTATCACTGGCATTCGGATTGGCTTTTTTTATGGTCAGTCTGTTTCTTCTCAGTATTTTTCATACCTACAAAAACCTGCACAGGCTCCAGCTTACTGCCCTCGCCACCGCTCCCGTTTTTTGTGGGGAAACGATCCTCTTTAATATCAGCTTATCCCGGTCAGACAGCGAACCCGCAGAAGGGCTGGTTTTTGAGTTTATTGGAGGGTTTTTGGCTAAAGCACGGGAAGGACTCTCAGAGCCCCAAACGTTTGCTGACCTGCTGAATTCTGAAAATCTTGAGATTCAGGTATCTGTGCGTGCGACCCGCCGAGGGGAAATCCAAGCGCCTTTATTGCGTGTCTCTTCAGTTTTCCCGCTGGGTCTCGCGCGGGCATGGAGTGTTGTAGATTTGCCGCTGGCTTGCCTGGTCTATCCAAGACCCATTCCCACGCCCTTGCCACCCGCTATGGCTGATCCCGGCCAGTCTCTTGGTTTGCACAGCAAACGTGCTGGAGCTGAAGAATTTGAGGGGTTCAGAGACTATCAGCCCGGCGATCCGTTGCGTCAGCTTGCCTGGAAAAATATGGCCAAAGGGCAGGGGATGCTGGTCAAAGAGCTCAGTGAGCCGGTCAGTTCCTCCCTCTGGTTAAACTGGGAGCTGTTCTACGGCTTACCTGTTGAGGAAAAATTGTCCAGATTAAGCTATCTGGTTCTGCGATTATCTCAGGGTAGCAGTCCCTTCGGTTTAAAGATTCCGGGAGTGTTGATTGAGCCGGGTATTGGGCCGGCTCATCGCAGTCGGCTCTTGCGAACGCTGGCCCTGTTTGAGAGCGCCGAGTGAAGAGGTCTCACCACATACCCAATCATGCGCTGATCTGGATCTTACTTTCAGTGACCCTGGCTATACTGCCGCAGGTGAACAACCTCCCTTATGATTTGCTGCTATTGGCAGGTGCCTGCGTTCTGTGGAGGCTGCTGATTCACATGGAAGTGCTGAAATTCCCTAGAAAGCCGGCAAAGCTAATCGCCTTCCTGATCATAGCGATATCACTTGCTTATCAGATCCAACGCTTTGGCCCCGGTCTCGAGAGTGCCGCGAGTCTTCTGACCATGGGATTTGCCTTTAAGCTTATTGAGATGCGATACAGGCGCGATGTCTATATCGTGCTGAGTCTGTGCTTTATGCTGGTCATGGTCGCGCTGCTGTACTCTCAGAGTGCCATCATGACGATCTACTTGCTTGTCTGTATCTGGGCAGTGCTCACTGCAATGGTTTCAGTCAATCGCTCTGCCAGGCAGGCATCGCCCCGGCTGGCCTATCCGCTGGCAGGCAAAATTCTGCTGCAGGCTTTCCCTCTCACCATTGTGTTGTTCGTCGTATTTCCTCGCATCGCGCCTTTGTGGGCGGTCCCTATTCCGTCGGAGGGCGCCACCACAGGGGTTACAGATGAAATGTCTCCCGGGGATCTGAGTCAGCTAGGTCGTTCAAGCGATCTGGCGTTTCGTGTGAAATTTGAAAACACGCCGCCACCACTGCATTCGGATTTGTATTGGAGAGGGTTGGTTTTAGAAGATTTTGACGGTGAGACGTGGCGCCGGAGTCGCTCTCGATCAGCTTACGGGGCTGCTGCACAACGGGTGGATTTTCAGTTTCAATGGGAAGATCGGGTGCAGATAAGTGGTCAGCCGCTGTCCTATAACGTCATACTGGAGCCAACACATCAACCCTGGATTTATGCGCTTCATCTGGCGGAGCCGGTTAATAGTAATCTGCTGCGCAGTCGAAATTTCGAAATATTTAATAGCAGCCTGGTTTCATCACGCTTAAGTTATGATATGCGCTCGTATCCGGGGAATCGCACTGACGTAGTGCTTCTCGATAGTGTCAGGCGCAGAGCGCTCCAACTGCCGGATGACGGCAACAGCAGAGCCAGAGAGCTTGCAGAAGAACTCAGATCTTCTACGATCAACGATCGGGACTTTGTGTACGCCGTTCTCGCTTTCTTTCAGGAAAACCCTTTTTACTACACGCTTAACCCGAGTCTTCTCGGCGAGGATCGGATTGATGACTTTCTGTTTGGTACTCAGGAGGGCTTCTGCGAACACTATGCCAGTGCTTTTGCCTATCTGATGCGGGCAGCGGGTATCCCGGCCCGTGTAGTAGTTGGCTATCAGGGCGCTGAATACAATCGCTATGAGGATTTTCTGCAAATATTTCAGTACAACGCTCATGCGTGGAACGAAGTCTGGCTAGAAGGGGAGGGCTGGGTCAGAGTAGATCCGACAGCTGCCGTGGCGCCTGAAAGGGTAGAGACAGGGGTGGAGGCCGCACTTGCGAATGACCCTGCTTTCCGGGAGCAGTCGCTACTGATGTCAGTAGGTCTCGGCGGGATAGACTGGATTAACACGCTTAGAATGCGTCTTGAGGCATTTGAATATGAATGGAACCGGCTTGTTGTGAACTATGACGTCGGTGCGCAATTTGACTTTTTTCAGGACAATTTGGGGTCTTCCGAAAACGGAACTCGACAGAAATTATTTCTCGGGATGTCTTTATTGCTGCTGACTGTGCTGTTCGTTTGGGCTTTGAGCAGGAAGAGGGTGACTGTCAAAGGGGGTATCTTAGACAGCGCCTACCTGGCCTTGTCAGAAGAGTTATCTCACTATCAGCTTGCTCGGAGGATGGGAGAGGGTCCGGTCGATTTTCAGGACCGTGTGGTTGCGCAGCTACCGGAAATCTCGGATCTCATGAATCAATTCACGGAGATCTATATTTCTGCCATCTACGGGGCCGTGCAATTGTCCGAAGCAGAGGAGAAGCAAGGTTTAACCCAGTTGCGCCAGCTTTTGAAAGAAATCAAACAGTGTCTGCGTCACATACAGCCAGTTAAAAGCGCTCAGTTTACACTCTTCAAAATGCCCTGAGAGACGAGAAGTTCACGCACTTCAGCAACCCGGTTTCCCTGTATTTCCAGGGACTGGTTTTTGAGTGTTCCTCCTGTTCCCAATTTTTTTTTAATGAGCTGCAGGAGCTCAAGTAATTGCGCTCCGCTTAGGCCAAGATGTGAAATAACGGTCACTTCTTTTCCGCCCCGGCCTTTTTTCTCCAGTTGAATCTGAGGAGTCCGGGCTATGTTTGTGTCAATCGGTCGGGCTTCACTTTCACATTTGCACTTATGCAGCGCTCTGCCGCAAATGCTGCAGAGATTGCTGCCAGACGTTGTGTAGACCAATTTTGAATTTGGCATGAATCGGGTTTAGGCGAAAATGGACTCGCTGATAAGGGTAATTCAAATCGGTATGCTGATAGGGAGCCCTGTAGCCTCAGGTTCGGTACAGCGGTGGAAGGCTGTAGCGATCTTCCTTGGCAAGTCGTTTGGATTGCGTAATTTTGACACGTCTCAGGGTCGCTATCGTTTCTATACAGGCCGCCGGATCAAAGCTCTGATCGTTGGAACCAATCCTGCTTCGGAACAGAT
>Ga0255780_10004942_pt1 | contig 11329 bp, 11 predicted proteins | sample 071ome_32_FD_179978 | JGI IMG/M metagenome (GOLD analysis project Ga0255780, IMG submission 179978) | Coastal salt marsh microbial communities from the Groves Creek Marsh, Skidaway Island, Georgia - 071405AT metaG (version 2) | ecosystem: Environmental > Aquatic > Marine > Intertidal zone >...
CTCGGGCCACAGCGCGCTCCGTGGCGTTCCGAACCGCCAGGACACTCATCCCGTCCACCGACTCCGAGGGGATTCCGTAGGCAGCGCCGCGGGAGGCGACGTCCACGTTCAACGTCGTCTCGTGGAAGGGCGTCGATGCTCCGTAGGCGTTGTTCTCGCACACGAAGATCACCGGCAACCGCTTGACCGCCGCGAAGTTCACACCTTCATGGAAGGCACCTTCGTTGACGGCGCCGTCGCCGAAGAAACATGCGACGACACTGTCGGTTCCTGCTGACCGAAGAGCAAGGGCTAATCCCGGCGCGAGCGTGATGCCGCCCCCGACGATCGCGACCGATGGCAGCATTCCGATGTCGGGGTCTCCGAGATGCATCGATCCACCTCGGCCACCGAGACATCCCGACGCGCGACCGTAGATCTCAGCCATGGCAACAGATGGATCCATGCCCTTGGCGAGAGCATGCCCGTGTGGACGGTGCGTCGAGGTGATCCAATCCCTGTGACCCAACACCGAGCACACGCCTACCGCAACCGCCTCCTGACCTTGACACTGGTGCAGGGTTCCGGGGATCTCGCCTTGTAGATACCTAAGGTAGGCAGTCTGCTCAAAGTGCCGGATCAGAGCCATCCGCTGAAGGAGTTGCAACGCGGTCGCCTTGTCAAGTTCTGGCAGCGAGCTATACGCGGATTCGCCTTGCGCGGAACTAGCCTTCTCCGAAACTTGGGTGACAGCATCGTCAGTCACGTCGGGCTCCTGTGGCCTTGCCGTCGGATCCGAAAACACGAATGAGTCTGCGCACTTCGGTGATCAAAGCGACAGCGGCCCGAGAGTTGACATCGTCGGGCAGTCGGGACCCAAACAGCACGTTGGGATCCGCGCCGCCGCTCATTCCTTGTCGCAACCCCTCTCCGAATGCGTGCTTGAGACGGGTGCCGACATTCACCTTCGTGATGCCCGCAGCGATCGCGGCTTGCATCTGGTCCGGAGGCGTACCCGACCCACCGTGGAGCACGAGCGGCACATTGACGGAATCACCTATGTCGGCAATTCGATGCACATCGATTTTCGGTACGTAGTCCGACGTGACGAAATGCACGTTGCCGACAGCGACGGCCAGACAGTCCACACCAGTCTTCGTAACGAAATCGATGGCCTCATCAACTTCTGTCATCGCGCCGATGCTCACATCAATATCTCCATCGATGGACATCTCGGCGAGCGCACCCACCTCTCCCTCTACCGCGATGTTCACAGCATGCGCGGCATCAACCAAGGCCCTGGTGTCGGTGATCAACCGCGCCCAATCCCACCCTTGCGTGTGCATCATCACTGAGTTGTAACCGGCACCGAGGGCTCCTGCTGCCTCGGAGAAGTCCTCAGCTTCGTTGAACAGGATCGCCGTCGGCACTCTGGAGCGTCGGGCGAGAGCTGAACATACCGACCCGTAAATGTCGATACCCGTCGCCCTCAACCATTCGTGGTTAGCCGACAGTCCACCGATACCGATGATCACCGGAGCCTCCTCGGCCTCCGCGGCGGCGAGTACGGCCTCGAGGCTGTACAGATCCCATGATTCGAAATAGCCGACCGCATACCCTCCGCGCCCAGCGTCGGCGAGTAGATCTGGGAGGGGAACCTGAGGCATGTCACACCTTCATATATATTCATTACATAATAATTTTCCATATTAGTTTGTCCAAAAGACATCCCGACGTCAACCGTTTCGGCCAAAACAATTGTCGATGCAGCGGTCTTCGCAACGGAACGGACCGCGACTAGTCTCAGGATGCAACGGAAAACCACATAGCAACTCTTACTACGGATCGTCCGGCACGTACCTGCCGGTGAGAGGAAACACCATGAGTCAATCTGTTCGCTTTGCCGACGTCTCACTCGTCTATCCAGGATCGACCGAACCAGCGGTCTCCCATTTGAACCTCGACATCGGAGAAGGCGAGTTCCTCGTCCTCGTCGGACCCTCGGGCTGTGGGAAATCCACATCTTTGCGGATGCTCGCTGGCCTCGAGCCGATCAGTGCCGGAAACATCTTCATCGGCGATCGTGACGTCACAAACGTCGCGGCCAAGGACCGAGATATCGCGATGGTCTTCCAGAACTACGCGCTCTACCCACACATGTCGGTCGCCGAGAACATGGCGTTCGCGCTCAAGATCCAAAAGGTCGGCAAGAGCGAGATCGACCGCCGGGTCAAGGAAGCCGCTGCGCTTCTCGACCTGACCGAGTACCTCGACCGCAAGCCCAAGGCCCTCTCGGGTGGCCAGCGGCAGCGCGTAGCGATGGGCCGGGCGATCGTCCGCGAACCTCAGGTCTTCTTGATGGATGAACCGCTGTCCAACCTCGACGCAAAGTTGCGCGTGCAAACCCGCACGCAGATTGCCGCCCTCCAGCGTCGACTCGGGACCACCACGGTCTACGTCACGCACGATCAGGTCGAAGCAATGACGATGGGTGATCGAGTAGCCGTCCTGAAGGACGGGATCTTGCAACAGGTCGATTCGCCGCGGGCGCTGTACGACGAACCGGCGAACGCTTTCGTTGCGACCTTCATCGGATCGCCATCGATGAATATCGTTCCGGTCACCGTCAAGGATGGTGGCGTAGACATGGGCGGTCACTTCGTCGCCCTCGAGCGCGACCGGATTTCCGAGGTCCGCGGAGGCACCGCCCTGCTCGGGGTGCGCCCGGAGGACCTGCACCTCAGCGACCAGGGGGCCGAGATGACGGTGACTCTCGTCGAAGAACTCGGCGCCGACACCTACATCTACGGGGACATGACAGCAAGCGATGGCACCACGATCAACCTCGTCGCCCGCGATCGATCCCACCAGCCGCCGAGAATCGGCGACAGTGCGCGCGTATCACCCGAACGCACGTACCTGTTCCAAAACGACGGCGCTCAGGAACGCATCGCCTGACCCGATCAGGTCTGCAGCCACACGGTGGTGTCGGGACCGATGTGAAGGCCGTCCGCATCGCTTTCCACCGGTCCCGACGCCAATAACACCAACCCGGCAAAGGGTGCGTCGACCCAGTGGCTCGACGTATTCGCGAAGACAACGACGTCCGCTCCGCGACGAAAAGCCAGAGTGTCGGGATCATCGACGTCCAGGAACTCGAAGTTGTCGGAGGCAAATCCCGGATGCGAACGTCGAAGGGCGAGACTCGCGCGATAGAGGTTCAACGTACTGAGCGGATCGACGTCCTCGGCTTCGATTGTCGAACTCGCCCAGCCGTCGGGCTGGGGCAACCACAGCGGAACATCGAGGCGCTCGGTGAACCCGTACGGCGGTTCGACGCCGGACCAGGGCAGAGGCACCCGCCCACCGTCACGGCCCTTTTGCTGGCCAGCGGAACGGAACCACACGGGATCCTGTCGAGCAGAATCAGGGATCTCGACATCGGCCAGTCCCAGTTCCTCGCCCTGGTAGACGTAGACGGATCCCGGGAGGGCGTGCGCCACCAGCGCCATAGCACGCGCTCGCGCTAGGCCGACCTCGCCATCATCGAGGCGGGTGACGACCCGGGGCGAGTCGTGATTGCTCAGCGCCCACGTCGGTGGGGCTCCGACAACCGACACCGCATCTATCGCCCGCTGAACAACATCGCGCATTTTTGCTGCGTTCCAGTCGACAACGAGAAAGTCGAAACCGAATATCTGATGCAAGGTGTCTGGGGCCACGTAGCGCGATGCCCGCTCGGGCGGAACCCAGGCCTCGACCACCGCCATCTTGTCGTCACCGTAGGTGTTCATCAGGGCGCGCCATTCGCGGTAGATGTCGTGAACTTCGTCCCGGTCGAACAGCGCCGAATTGGCCAACCCGGCACGACGTTCGATCGCTTCGGGGGAACTCGGGTCCAGATCGAAGCGCAGCGACTGACTCATCCCGATCGGATCGATCAGATCGGGGTACGTCATGTCCTTAGCGAGACCGAGCGCCACGTCCACTCGGAAACCGTCCACACCCAGATCGAGCCAGAACTTCAACGTCTGCAGGGCATCGGCTCGGACCTCGGGGTTAGCCCAATTCAGATCCGGCTGGGTGTGATCGAACAGGTGCAGGTACCACTGCCCCCACGAACCATCGGCCTCCTTGACCCGCGTCCACGCCGAACCCCCGAAGATCGATTCCCAGTTGTTCGGGGGGAGCTCGCCAGCCTCTCCTTTGCCGTCAAGGAAGTGGAAGCGTCGTCGTTCTGTAGATCCGGGAGACGCATCGAGGGCTTCCAGAAACCACGGGTGCGAGGCGGAGACGTGGTTGGGCACGATGTCGACCATCACCCGGACGCCGCGTTCGCGCGCCTGCTGCACGAGTTCCGCGAAATCCCCGATGGAACCGAACATCGGATCCACGGCTCGAGGATCACTGACGTCGTAGCCCGCATCGTTCTGCGGGGACGGGTAGAAGGGGGACAACCACAGTGCGTCCACCCCGAGCGATGCAAGGTAGGGCAGACCCTCTATCACGCCTCGAAGATCGCCGAGTCCATCAGCGTTGCCGTCTCGAAAGGAACGCGGGTACACCTGGTACACCGCGGCTCGGTGCCACCATGCCGCACTGGCGTCGGAGAGACCGGTCATGCCTACGACCCCGGATCTTCCAGCACCTTGGACCCGGTTGCCGGACCGGTCGATCCGCGCACCACCAACTTGGTGTCCACCCGCGCGGACTGCGGTTGCTCGCCCCCCTCGCGCATTTGCGCGAGAAGTGACTCCGCAGCGATGCGGCCGAGTTCGGCGACCGGCTGGACGACCGTCGTCAGATCTAGGTGCTCTGCCATGTCGTGACCGTCGACCCCGACGACCGAAACGTCAACGCCGGGCCGCAGGCCGTGGGCACGTAAGGCTCGCAGCGCACCGAAGGCCATTTCATCGCTGAGCGCGAAGACAGCGGTTGGCGGTTTGGGTTGGGTGAGCAATGCCGTCATGGCCGCTTCGCCGCCTTCAATGCTGAAGTAGCCGTAGGACTCGAGCATCGGGTCGACCTCGATTCCGGCCGAGTTCATGGCCTTCGCGAAGCCTGCCTCTCGATCGAACTCGGCTGTGAACGGTGTATCCGAGGGAGATCCGGAGATCAGGCCAATACGAGTGTGACCGAGGTTGATGAGGTGTTGCGTTGCCAGTCGCGCAGCCGCGATGTCATCAATGGTGACGCTCGGAACGCCAGCGGCAGTCAAGCCGATCATCGAGGTGGGCATGCCAAGGTCGATGAGTTCGCGCAATTGCGGATCGGCGGGCGGGACAGCGATGATCAAGATCCCGTCGACGCGCCGGCGCAGACGAGGGGCGACTGGCGACCTATTCAATTGATTGTTGTGCTCGCCGATGCAGGTGAGAAGCAGATCGATGTCGGCTTCCTGGAGGACATCCTCAACCCCAGAAAGCACGGTCGAGAAGAACCACCGGGCCACGTAAGGGGTAACGACCGCGATACTGCCCGTGCGTCCTGATGCCAGCCTCGACGCACTCGGGGAGATCACGTAGTCGAGATCCGCTGCGATTCTTTGCACGCGGCTGCGGGTGCCTTCATCGACGTTCGGAAGACCACGCAGGGCACGAGAGACGGTTGCGGTGGAGACGCCGGCTGCTTCGGCAACGTCTCGGATCGTGATACCCACGCCTACCCTCTTTCCCCGAATGGCACTCCCCGCCGGGAGATAGGAAGTGATGCTAGGCCCGAAAACGGGGTTCACGACAAGCGATTACATGGATTGAATCGGTGAGACTTACGCCACGTTGAGCTGGAATCCCCCTAGGAAGGGGCCGCGAGGCTGTAAACGATGCCATCGAGTAGGTCCGTCTCGCTCGCGACAACCGTATCCACCGCAAGGCGCCGCAGGATCTCGCGAAGGACGAGTGCTCCCCCAGCAATCACGTCCACCCGACCAGGATGCATGACGGCTAGTTCGGCACGCTCGGCCTTGGTCATGGCCACGAGTCGATCCGTCACCGTCTCTACCTGTGCCAGCGTGGTGACCGATCCGTGGATCGCCGCTGCCTCGTAGGCCGGCAGTTCGTGGGCCAGCGCCGCGACGGTGGTCACCGAACCCGCGAGCCCCACGAAGGTGGAAACATCTCCGATGGGTACTTGCGCGAAGGCATCGTCGAGGACGGCGTTGATCGTCGCGACCGTTGCCTCGACCTGCTCGCGCGTGGGTGGATCATCGTGCAGGTAGCGCTCGGTCATGCGAACACAGCCGATGTCCACACTGGTCCGAGCGATGACATCCTGCCGGCCTGCCTCGACATCACCGAGAACGAACTCCGTCGAACCCCCACCGATATCGGCAACGAGCACCGGTGACGCGAGCGCGTCGGAAGGCAAGCCGCGCACCGCACCGATGAAGGAGAGCGTCGCCTCCTCTTTGCCGGCAATCACTTCCGGCGCCACTCCCAATCGATCACGAACGCCGACGACGAATTCCTGCGCGTTACGAGCGTCGCGCGAAGCGGACGTAGCGACCATTCGAACTGCGCCAACGTTCATGTCCTGGATAGTGCGGGCATAATCCTCAACCGCCGACAGGGTCCGATCCAATGCTGCTGCGGATATCTCGCCGGTCGCGTCGATTCCTTCACCCAAACGCACGGTGCGCATTTCCCGGACGATGTCGACGATGGTGTCGTTATCGACCTCCGCAACCAAGAGTCGAATGGCATTGGTCCCGCAGTCAACGGCTGCGTACCGCGTCACGATTCCTCCGCGCAGCTACGGGGTTCCCACCACTCCCCGATCTCGGCGAGGGCTTCATCGCCGAAGGGATTGACCCCCGTGCCCGAGGCCAACGACTGCCCCACAAGCACGTGTAAGCACTTCACCCGTGTTGGCATGCCCCCAGCACTAATGCCCTCGATCTCCTCGACGTCGCCGAGGCGAGCACGCTCGGCGAGGTAGCGCTCATGGGCCGCGCGGTACCGGTCGCGGAGTTCGTCATCGACGCCGAGTCGGTGCTCCATATCGCGCATCCGACCCTCACCCTCCAGTGTCCCGATCGCGCTGGTGAGCCGCGGGCACGTGACGTAGTAGGTCGTGGGGAATGGGGTTCCGTCATCAAGGCGAGGGGCCGTCGTGACCACAGCGGGCTCACCGCACGGGCAACGGTAGGCGACACCCATCACACCACGGGGAGTACGGCCGAGTTGGCGGTCGATCGCTTCTAGATCGTCCGCGCTCACATCGTTGGATGTCGGATCCTGCTCGCGCACGGCACGACCCTACGTGCCTGCGGAGTCGTCGTCCTTCGCGGCAATCGGAGGGCCATCGGCGCGCTCGAGTGAATCCCAGACCAGCGAATGCCAGCCGACGGGTGCTTCGGTCGCCGCTTCGGACAACACCGTCTCGGCGGGACGTCCGTCGCGGGAGATCGTGACGTATCCGATCTCCCCCGGAAGCAGGAAGTGCAGCCGACGACGCGCCTCGGAGGAGATGTAGGCCGGATCCGACCAACGGTCGAGTTCGGTCTGCAGCTCATTGATGCGCTCGGTTGAGGCCGAGATGTCCGCCCGCAGCGCCGCAACCTGGGCCCGCTGCGAAAGCCAGTTGCGAACCGGAACCGACAGCGCGACCACCAGGAGCGCAAGGACGGTAAAGACGATCAGTGCCCGACCGGTCAGCGAACCCCCGGGGCCGGGAGTTGCAGGCCGAGCTACCTGAACGGAACGCCCTAGGCCGTCACCGTCGACGGGCGGGTCAGGGGAAGAGTCCGGCACCCGCCGATCGTGTCACGCTAACCCCAATTTTCCCAGGAACCCCACCGGGAACGGTCCGAAAACCTAGCCGGCGAATCGAGGAAAGGCTGCCCGCCCGGCATAGCGACCTGCATCGGCGAGCTCCTCCTCGATCCGGAGCAACTGGTTGTACTTGGCCACCCGCTCCGAGCGCGCCGGAGCCCCGGTCTTGATCTGACCGCAATTCACCGCGACGGCGAGATCGGCGATGGTGGTGTCTTCGGTCTCTCCGGAGCGGTGGGACATCATCGAGGAGTAGCCGGCCGCCGTCGCCATCGCCACCGCATCCAAGGTTTCGGTCAGCGAGCCAATCTGGTTCACCTTCACCAGCAGCGCGTTAGCGGCACCGTCGGCGATGCCGCGGGCCAGCCGCTCGGGATTGGTCACGAAGAGGTCGTCTCCCACCAACTGGACTCCCGCACCGATCGCGTCGGTGAGGTGGACCCAGCCGGCCCAGTCGTCCTCCGCGAGCGGATCTTCGATCGACACAAGGGGAAAGTCTGCGAGCAGTGACTCGTAGTAACCGGTCATCCACTCCATCGAGCGATCGGCCCCCTCGAATCGGTAGGAGCCATCGGAGAAGAACTCGGTCGATGCGACATCGAGCGCTAGAGCGATGTCGGTACCCAGCGACAGACCTGCAGACTCGACGGCGCGTCCGATGAGTTCCAGCGCCGCTCGGTTGTTGGGCAGGTCAGGGGCGAAGCCGCCCTCGTCGCCGAGTCCGGTCGCATAGCCCTCGGCCTTGAGGACGGACTTGAGAGCGTGGTAGACCTCGGCGCCCTGACGCAGTGCCTCGCCGAATGTTCCGGCACCGATCGGCGCGATCATGAACTCTTGGATGTCCACACCGGTATCGGCATGGGCGCCACCGTTGAGGATGTTCATCATCGGAACGGGCAGCACGTGGGCGTTCGGTCCCCCTACGTACCGGAAGAGGGGAAGGTCGGCCGAGAGCGCGGCCGCGCGTGCCACGGCGAGCGAGACGCCGAGAATTGCGTTAGCCCCGAGTCGGGCCTTATTGGGGGTTCCGTCGAGGTCAAGCATCGTTGCATCGACCTCGCGTTGATCGGAAGCCTCGAGACCCATGATCTCTGGAGCGATCTCTTCTTCCACGGCCTCGACCGCTTGCTGAACGCCCTTGCCGAGATAGCGATCGCCACCATCGCGTCGTTCCACGGCCTCGAAGGCTCCGGTGGACGCACCCGAGGGAACGGCGGCGCGGGCGACGGTGTCGTCGTCGAGCAGAACCTCGACCTCAACCGTGGGGTTGCCACGGGAGTCAAGAATTTCACGGGCAATAACAGCTTCGATTTCGGCCATGGCCGAAGCCTATTAGTAGGCGAGGGTGCCTTATTCGTCTCGTTCCCACTCGCGGACAGTTCATCGGAGCGTCAGACTGACAATGTGCAAAACCAGTTGCGCCGACTTGTGACAGTGCAGTCGTGACGACGGTCGACGGCTGGAGGGTGATCGTCGTCGTGGCGGTCATTGCCGCGGTCATCGCCTACGCAGTGCTGTCCGGAGTGTGGGTGGGTACCGACAGTGGCTGGTACCGATCGCTCGAGCAACCGGCGTGGCAACCACCCTCGTGGGTTTTCGGAGTGATCTGGCCCTACAACTTCATCGCCCTGGCCGTGGTTTCCTCGATTGTGGCCTGGCGATCCACGCCGGGGCTGGTCGGTGTACTCATGATCTTCCTGATCCTCAGCATTGCGGCGGCCCTGGCATGGGCGTACCTGTTCTACGTGCCGCACAATCTGATTGCAGCGGCCATTGCGCTGAGCACCGCGGGGGTACTGACCATCCCGATCGTTATCGTCGCTTTCCTCACCGGCCCGGTGCTGGGAGTGGCGCTACTGCCCTATCAGATCTGGGTGGTGCTGGCGGCGTCGCTGTCTTGGGGGTACGTGCGCCTCCACGGCTGATCGTTGGGGATTATGAACCCAGCCCATCGAGGTAGGCGGTAAGTCGCGCGTCGTCCCACGACTCCTCGAGTTGCGCGGAGACTTCAGCTGCGGCGTCCGCGGGGCTTCCTGCGTGCTCGGTCCAATCGCTTCGGACCCATCCGGCGAGATAGGCGTCGGCGTCGACGTCACCGAGACGCATGGCGGCTTCGTCGATCGCCTCCTGGAAGCGCTGCGCGAGCGGAACCTTCACTACGTCATCGCCCTCGCGAGCGGCCACCATGGATGGAATATCGCGCCAGGACGTCACTTGGTACTCGGTCACGCTTGAGATCCTTGTCGTAGAAGGGTCGCTGCAGTTTGCACGTCGGGCTCGAAGAGATCGGGCTGCCGGTGTGCGAGGAACTCTAGGTCCGCGCGCATCGCCGGGGTCCAGAAGTTGCGGATGTGTGCGGCGATTTGGGCCGGAATCTCACTTCGCGCCGGGATGTTGGCGGCAATTTGATTGGCCATCTTCACCAGATGTGACTGCTCGTAGTTGAGGCCATCAACGGATGGACCGTCGCTCATGCCGGAACCTTGGACGACGGGCGTACCTCCACAGCCGTCACCTTGTACTCCGGACAGTTGGTGGCCCAGTCGGAGTTGTCGGTGGTGATGACGTTAGTGCCACTCACCGGGTGGTGGAAAGTCGTGTAGACCACTCCGGCGGGGATGTCATCGCTGATCTTCACCTTGAGTCGGGTAGAGCCAGCACGGCTGGACACCTCGACCCAGTCACCGTCGTTCACGCCGCGCGCCTGTGCATCGGACTCATGCATATCGAGCACGTCTTCGGCATGCCAGACCACGTTGTTGGTGCGGCGGGTTTGCGCACCGACGTTGTATTGACTCAGAATGCGACCGGTGGTCAGCAGCAAGGGGAACTTGCGGGTCGAGCGCTCGTCGGTTGGCACGTAAGGCGTAGTGATGAACTGCCCTTCACCTCGAACGAATCGATCCACGTGCATGACCGGTGTACCCAAAGGTGCTTTCTCGTTGCACGGCCACTGAACGCTGCCCACCTTGTCGAGCAGATCAAAAGAAACACCCGCAAAGGTGGGCGTGACCGCGGCGATCTCGTCCATGATCTGGCTAGCGTCGTCGTAGTGCATTTCGTAACCGAGCGCCGTCGCAAGCGCGCAGGTCACTTCCCATTCGGCCATGCCGGTTCGAGACGGCATGACCGGGCGTACCCGATTGATGCGTCGCTCCGCGTTGGTGAACGTTCCGTCCTTCTCTAGGAACGAGGTCCCCGGAAGGAAGACGTGCGCGAACTTGGCGGTCTCATTGAGGAAGAGGTCCTGAACGATCACACAATCCATCGCCCGAAGGGCAGCGGTGACGTGCGCGGTGTTCGGGTCGGACTGTGCGATGTCCTCGCCCTGGATATAGATGCCCTTGAACTCACCGACCGTCGCGGAATCCAGCATGTTCGGAATGCGCATTCCCGGCTCGCTGCGGAGATCAGCTCCCCACAGGGCCTCGAACTGCTCGCGTACGGTGTCGTCGGACACGTGACGGTAGCCGCTGAACTCGTGCGGGAAGGAACCCATGTCACAGGACCCCTGGACGTTGTTCTGGCCCCGCAGCGGATTCACGCCAACGCCCTCGCGACCGATATTTCCGGTGGCC
>Ga0255780_10004960_pt1 | contig 11305 bp, 13 predicted proteins | sample 071ome_32_FD_179978 | JGI IMG/M metagenome (GOLD analysis project Ga0255780, IMG submission 179978) | Coastal salt marsh microbial communities from the Groves Creek Marsh, Skidaway Island, Georgia - 071405AT metaG (version 2) | ecosystem: Environmental > Aquatic > Marine > Intertidal zone >...
GAAGCTGCGCATCTTCGTTGGTCCTGAGCACACCCACCAAGCACAACAGCCACAGCCGCTGGATATTTGAGGTACTAACGATGGCAACACAAGCAAATTACGGAACCGGTCGTCGTAAGACCTCAGCTGCGCGCGTATTCCTAGCGCCAGGTAACGGCACTATCACCATTAATGGTCGCACCCTAGAAAACTTCTTTGGTCGTGAAACCGCTCGCATGGTGGTACGTCAGCCGCTCGAGTTGACTGAAAACCTCGATAAGATGGATGTGAATGTGACTGTCGCTGGTGGTGGTAACACCGGTCAAGCAGGCGCAATCCGCCACGGTATCGCACGTGCTTTGGTAGAGCACGACGAATCTTTGCGTCCTACTTTACGTCAAGCAGGTCTGTTGACCCGTGATGCACGTATGGTTGAGCGTAAGAAGGTCGGCTTGCACAAAGCACGTAAGCGTCCACAGTTCTCGAAGCGTTAATTCGTTTCTGGATCTTCGCAAAAAGGCCCTTCGGGGCCTTTTTTGTTGTGTCGGTATTTTTACTCAGGAAAAGTGGACTTAAACTTAAAGTGATTTATTAAGTGCATGCCGTAGCGATATGCCTACAAATGGCTGTTGTAAAAAATACACAAAAGTACAAAACGTAGTACTTTTTGCAAAAAAAGTGAAAAAAGGGGTTGCACTACGGGTTTCCCCTGTTATAGTTCACACCATCCAGAACTTCTGGGTAAAGTTTTAATAATTTTGCGGGAGTAATCCACATGAAAAAGACTATCATCGCTTCAGCTATCGCAGCTGTAGTTGCTGCACCAGCAGCATTCGCTGACGTAACCATCTCTGGTAACGTAAACATGGAAATTCAAGACTTGGGCGCAACCACTGGTTGGGACAACTCTACTAACACTGACTTGGTATTCAAAGCTTCTGAAGACCTAGGTAACGGCATGAAAGCTGGTATGAAGTACCACACTTTCCACGACGACGGTTCTGACGCAGTTGCTGATACTTCTGTTTACGTTTCTGGCGATTTCGGTACTGTTACTGCAGGTCGTATGGAAACTTTCAACATGGCTTACTTCCACGGTTTCGCGGCTGGTGATGCAGCACACGACATGACTTTGGAAGATACCAACGGTCAACAAGGTCGTGGTAACGCGGTTGCTTACGTATCTCCATCTTTCAATGGTTTGACTGTTGGTCTTTCTGCTGTTATCGATGCTGGTCAGCAATCTGGCACAGCTGGTACCGATACTTCTGACGTTGATATGAAAGAAGTAATGGTTAAGTACAGCAACGCTGGTTTGACTGTTGCAGTTGGTTCTACTACTGCTGAAGACGCTAATGGTGACGAGAAAGTTACTAACATCGCTGCTTCTTACAAGATGGGCGATCTGACGTTGAAAGTTTTGGACCGTTCTGTTGATAACTCTTACAACACTGCTAACGCTGCTACTCAGTCTGACAACGACATGACTACTGTTTCAGCTACTTACAAGATGGGTAACAACACCCTTTACGCTGGTGTTACTGATTCAGATGACGGCCAAGACGGCGACTGGGTTGTATCTGTAGCTCACAACTTGAGCAAGCGTACGTCAGCTTACATCGCGTTCAAGAACGACGATGACAACACTACTGATGACAGCCAGACTTTGGTTGGTTTGAAGCACTCTTTCTAATTTGATTGTTCAAATTGTTTGAGTAAAAACGGGACCTTCGGGTCCCGTTTTTTATTGCCTGAAAGTTTTAGGGCAAAGAAAAAGCCGCGTAATGCGGCTTTATTCTTTTACAGCAATAGCTTTTAAGGCTTAATGACTTTAGGGCCGCCCTCGGTGCCTAGTATCAACACATCCGCAGGTCGTGCGGCAAACAAGCCATTGGTTACCACGCCAACAATTGCATTGAGCTGGGCTTCAAGTCTTACTGGTTCCATGATCTCTAAACCATGCACATCAAGGATCACATTGCCGTTATCGGTGGTGAAGCCCTCGCGTAATACTGGATTACCTCCAAGCTTTACGATTTCACGTGCGACATAGCTACGCGCCATTGGGATTACTTCTACAGGTAGTGGAAACTTACCCATTACATCAACCAGCTTGCTCTCATCAGCAATACACACAAACTTTTTAGACGCTGCGGCAATGATCTTTTCACGGGTCAGTGCGCCACCGCCGCCTTTGATGAGATGAAGATGACGGTTCGATTCATCCGCACCATCCACATACACCTCAAGCGTGCCGCAGCTATTCAGATCCAACACCGGAATGCCGTGTTGCTTCATGCGCTCGGTTGACGCTTCAGACGATGATGCTGCGCCTTCGAAACGGCCTTTAATAGTCGCCAACGCATCAATAAAGTGATTTACGGTTGAGCCTGTGCCCACACCAATAATGCCGCCGTCGGGAAGGTAGTCCATCGCAGCAAGTGCCGCTTGGCGTTTGAGTTCGTCTTGGTTCATACCGCAAACCTCGGGGTAATCATTAAAGATGCGCTGAAATATAGCATTAACAGCCTTTTATAGCTGCGATACGCACACTTTTTAAACGCAGTGCTTTATGATGCGAAAAAACGTTTTGTGGAAGCTGTGCCATGCCGAAAGGCTATGTAGAAGAGATCTTACGTGCCCGTGTTTACGATGTCGCGGTTGAGTCTGACCTGACCCCTGCGGTGCGCCTCAGCGCGCGCCTAAAAAACAATATTTTGTATAAGCGCGAAGATGAGCAACAGGTGTTCTCATTCAAGCTGCGCGGTGCTTATAACAAGATCTCAGGCCTGCCTCGAGAAGAACAAGAACGTGGAGTGGTCGCTGCCTCAGCAGGTAATCATGCGCAAGGTGTTGCCTTAGCTGGTAAGCAGCTCGGTATTCCAACGACGATTGTTATGCCAACCACAACGCCTGCAATCAAGGTCGATACGGTACGTCGCTTTGGCGGTAAAGCGGTGTTGGTCGGTGATTCTTATGATGAAGCCAAAGATCATGCGCTAAAGCTTGCTGAAGAGCAGGGGCTGACCTTTATCCATCCGTTTGATGACCCTAAGGTTATCGCCGGTCAAGGCACCATCGGCATGGAGATCTTGCGCCAGCATCCAGAAGATATTGAAGCGATCTTCGTGCCCGTTGGTGGCGGCGGTTTGATCGCTGGTGTTGCAGCCTTTGTAAAACAGATACGTCCAAGCGTGAAGGTGATTGGTGTTGAGCCAGAAGATGCGCCAACGCTACACGATGCGATGAAAGCAGGGCGCCGTGTGGTGCTCAAGCAAGTTGGCTTGTTTGCAGATGGTGTGGCAGTTAAGCAGATTGGTAAAGAAACCTTCCGCGTTGCTAAAGATTTGGTGGATGAGGTGATCTTGGTTTCAACCGATCAGATCTGTGCGGCGATCAAAGATATCTTTGATGACACACGCTCGGTATCAGAGCCTGCAGGCGCCTTAGCGGTCGCAGGTATCAAAAAGTATGTTGCTCAGCGTGAATGCAGCGATAAAACGCTTGTGGGCATTCTCAGTGGCGCAAACATCAACTTTGATCGTCTGCGTCATGTCGCAGAGCGCGCAGAAGTGGGTGAAAACCGTGAAGCGTTGCTTGCGGTACAGATTCCTGAGCGTCCAGGTGCCTTCTTACAGTTCTGTAAGTTGTTAGGAAAGCGTTCGATCACTGAATTTAACTATCGTTACGCAGATGACAAGGATGCACAGGTGTTCTGTGGTGTTGAGATGCGTGGTGGCCAGCCAGAACGTGAAGAGTTGATCAAAAAACTCGAAGCCAAAGGCTATGCGGTGGTTGATTTGACCGAAAACGAGACCGCAAAGCTGCATATTCGCTATATGGTCGGTGGTCATGCGCCATCGGTGAAAGATGAGCACTTGTATCGCTTTATCTTCCCTGAGCGTCCTGGTGCGCTTCTTGATTTCTTATCCGGCATGACACGCGGTTGGAACATCAGTTTGTTCCATTACCGAAACCATGGTGCTGCATATGGCCGTGTGTTGGTAGGTGTACAGCTCGATAGTAAAGATCAAAAGGCGTTTGAGAAGTTTATGCGTGAATTAGGCTATACCTATCACGATGAAACTAACAATCCAGCGTATAAATTGTTCGCCTCGGCGGGTGAATAAGCCTTATTGCGCTTTAGCCTCACGGCACTCTTCATTGCCGGTTTGATACACGCATTCTTTCTTTAAGCATTCTTGTACAAAGTGCTGGCGATCACTGCGCTCATGCATGTCCAGCATCCAATGGATCATCGATCGGTCATTACTCACAGATACGCCAATGCGCGGCATCACATCAAAGCGACTAGTCAGAGGAAATTCCTCATCCGCGAGATTTTCGCAGTGCTGATGCGCGCGAGAATAGGGCGTAGTCGCGCAGCTACTGAGTAATAAGGCGCTAAAAAGGGTGATCAGGCTGAAAGGCTTGTGTTTACAGGACATATAAAGAGTTTAGCGCTAAATTTTAGGCATGAAAAAGCCCGCATCGGCGAACCGGTGCGGGCCCTATCTTCAAAGAAGAAGATTACTTACGACGGCGACGCGTCGCTTTCTTTTTCGCTGCTTTCTTAGCAGTCTTTTTCTTAGCAACCTTCTTCTTGGCTACCTTTTTCTTTGAGACTTTCTTCTTAGAAGCCTTCTTCTTAGAGGTCTTCTTCTTAGCAGCCTTCTTAGCTACCTTTTTCTTAGAAGCCTTTTTCTTAGAAGCCTTTTTCTTAGAAGCTTTCTTCTTTGAAGCTTTTTTCTTTGAAGCTTTTTTCGCTACCTTCTTTTTAGAAGCTTTCTTAGCGACTCTCTTCTTAGAAGCTTTTTTCGCTACCTTCTTCTTAGAAGCTTTCTTAGCGACTTTCTTCTTGCTTACTTTCTTAGCAACCTTCTTTGCTGCACGACGTGCAACTTTCTTTGCTGCTTTTTTAGCTACTTTCTTTTTAGTAGCTACCTTCTTTTTAGCTGCCTTTTTGACTGCCATACTCCCCTCCACGCGTTAAGAGTTTGATAAGTTAATTGGAAGTATATGCAACGATAATTAAATTACTAGCAAATGCAACACTTTATTTTCGCTAAGTAGCTTGATGCATAAGCAATTTTTGATGCACATCAAACATGTTTGCGTGATGCATTAAGGGTAATAAAAGAATTAAGCGTTAAATAAAAAGTTAAGCAGGGTTAATAAGTTATATATCGTTGTTTGCGTTTACCTAGGTTTTTATGCGGTAAAACGCGTTTTTAACTTATGTGATGTGTTATTAAAAACTTATCACGCTGTCTAAAGAAACATCCCAAGGTTGTGCATCAATCGCATCGACTTGCTGAAAATGATGACCTAATCCTATTAATTCTGGCCCAAAAATTTTTTTGCGAAAAAGTCGAAAATTGAAGCTTCGATCGTAAAAACCACCCCCCATGCCCAATCGATGGCCTTGATCATCGAATGCCAACAAAGGTGTTAACACGATGTTTAAGTGTTGTGCTTTGATGCATGTTGACGGTTTGTATAAAGGTTCAAGTATGTTGAAACGATTACGCGTCATACAAGTATTAGGTGACCATGGTGCAAACCATAAGCGACCTTTAAAGAAAGGATGCAACACCGGTAAGTAACATTGCTTACCTAAGCTAAAGGCATGCTCGAGTATAGGCAATGCATCGATCTCGCCACGTGTACCGATATAACCGGCAATATGTTGCGCATTACGGTACTGAGGTAGCGATATGACGTGCTCAAAGATGGCGTGATTAGCGATATCGCGTTGTTCGGCGCTTAACGCTTGGCGTTGTTGCTTTATTTGGCGGCGAAGAGCGGAAATATCAGTCATACAGAGCCTGTGAAAGAGAAAAGGCGCCCCGCTTGTGCCGGTGTAGACCGTGGGCCTTGAACCATAAGGTTCAAGTGGGGCCGACACGGGGCTTTAGGCTTTCCGCTCAAGACGGACATGCACACCGCATTCCGAAGACCGACCCCGAGGTGCTTTAAGCATCGGCTCAAGGGGTTTTCTGGTCTGCTGTCGAACACAGCAGGGCGCTTAAGTGAAGGCTAATGCCCAATGCGGGGGAGTACAAGCGAGAGTGTTAGGGTTTTACAGCTCGAGTTGAGCTGAGTCATTGAGCGCGATTTCAATGCGCTCACGTAAATGACGCACACGCTTATTCGCTGCACTGGCCGCATCTGCGGAGGTATTTTCGTTGCTGAGTAGGTCATTCGCGAGATTTAGCGCTGCCATGACTGCAATACGTTCGGTACCAACCACTTTGCCGCTGGTGCGGATCTCTTTCATACGGCCATCAAGCAGGCGGGCTGCGTTGAGAAGTGCTTCTTCGTGATCAGCTTCGCAGCCAATACGGTATTGCTTGCCAAGAATGGTGACATCGAGTGATTTTTTGTCGCTCATCCTTCCGACTCCAAGCTTTTGAGCTTATCAATCATCGCTTCAACACGGTTGCGTGCAGTGGCATTGTTCTCGATGAGCTTGTCGCGCTCACGTGAAAGCAATTCAACATCCGCGCGCAGGGTTTTGTTTTCATCTTTGAGATGAATGCAGGCACGGATCAATTCCTCAACGCGCATTTCGAGGGCGCGCAGGTCTTGTTCTTGAATATTGCCGGTGGATTCGCTCATAAGTTCGACACTTTAACCACCCCGTGCCTAAGGAGCAATCGTTTGGCGTGATAAACTGACATCATTAGATATCATCAAAAATGAGGCCTTTAGGTGTCTGAGTTAGAAACCGTCGATTTTGCACAATGCCAAGCAGCCATGCAGCGGGTAAATATTCCTTTTTCAGCGGCTGAGGCGCACGGTATTGCCGTTGGCTTGTTTAGTGCGTGTGCCGATGATGCCCAGCAACACTGGGTGCAATCAGTGTATGCCGAGCTTGATGCTAATGATGTGTTGGCAAATGAAGCACGTGAGCAGCTTGACCAGGTGTTTGTCGGTGCCGAAAAGCAGATCGAAGACATGGAGTTTGGTTTGCAGTTGTTCTTGCCCGATGAGGCGATCGAAAACCTGCCACGTAGCACCGCGATTCGCGACTGGGCGCAGGGCTTTTTGTATGGCTTCGGTTTAACCGGTAATAGCCAAGCGGCGCTCTCAGAAGAAAGCCAAGAAGCATTGCGTGATCTGTATGAGATTGCACAGCTCGATGTCAGTGAGGCCTATGCCTCAAATGATGAGGTCGAGATGTTGGTCGAGGTCGAAGAATATATGCGTGTTGGCGTGATGATGATCGCTGAAGATCTTCGCATCAATGCACAACCTGAGGGTGATCATGAGCTCCACTGAGTTTGCCCGCCGTCGTAAGCAGCTGATGCGCATGATGGGCGAGAACAGTATTGCGATTCTCCCCACCGCGAATGAGCAAGTACGCAATCGCGATGTGCTGTTTCCGTTCCGCCCGGATAGTGACTTTTTTTATCTGACCGGCTTCTCAGAGCCTGAAGCGGTGATGGTCTTGCTGCCAAATAGAAAGCAAGGCGAATTTTTGATGTTCTGTCGTGAGAAAGATCCAGTCAAAGAAACTTGGGATGGTTATCGTGCCGGTCTTGAAGGTGCGATGGAGCAATACGGTGCAGATGATGCGTTCCCGTTTTCGGATATCGATGACATTTTGCCTGGCTTATTAGAGCAGCGTGAACGTGTGTTCTACGAGATGGGCTGTAACGCAGCGTTTGATGCGCGCATGTCAGAGTGGGTGCATCAGGTGCGTGGGCGTACTCGTACCGGTGTGCATGCACCAACCGAGTTTTTAGCGCTCGATCATTTTGTTCACGATATGCGCTTATATAAAAGCCGTTCTGAGATCGCGACCATGCGCAAAGCGGCGAAGCTTTCAGCAGCAGCACATTCAGAGCTGATGCGCACAACGCAGCCCGGGGATGCGGAGTATCAATTAGCCTCACGCTTCCAACATTACTGCCAGATGCGCGGTGCGTCACAACAAGCGTACCCATCCATTGTTGGCGGTGGTAACAACGGCTGCGTATTGCACTATGTAGAAAATAAAGATGCGCTGAATGATGGCGACTTGGTGTTGATTGATGCCGGTTGTGAGCTCGATTGTTATGCCTCGGATATTACTCGCACCTTCCCAGTGAACGGCACCTTCAGTGAGCCACAAGCGCAGCTTTATCAGTTGGTACTGGATGCACAGCATGCAGCGATTGAGCAGGTGCAGGTAGGTAATCATTACAACGATCCACACGAAGCTGCTGTGCGCGTTTTGGCTAAAGGCTTGATCAAACTCGGCTTACTAAAAGGTACCTTGGCTCAAGTTCTAAAAAGCCAAAGCTATAAAAAGTTTTACATGCACAGTACCGGTCATTGGCTTGGTATGGATGTGCATGATGTGGGCGACTACAAAATCGATGGTCATTGGCGTGTACTTGAGCCTGGCATGGTGCTGACGGTTGAGCCCGGTCTTTATATTCCTGTGGGCAGCAAAGGTGTTGCTAAGAAGTGGCAGGGCATTGGTATACGTATCGAAGATGATGTGGTCGTTACTAAAAATGGCCCCGATGTTCTAACTCGTGATGTGCCAAAAGAGATCGCGGAGATTGAGGCCTTAATGGCATGAGTGAGATGGGCACCGATTTCGATGTGTTGATTGTCGGCGGCGGCATGGTCGGCGCTAGCTTAGCGATTGCTTTGTCAGAGCATCAACTGCGTATTGGTTTGTTAGAAGCAGCGATTCCGTCTGACCCGGGTCGTCCAAGTTATGACGATCGTGGCATTGCGCTCGCACATGGCAGTCAAAAGATCTTTCAAGCGATGGGCTTGTGGGACCACATACTAGAAGACGCCACACCGATAAAAGATATCCATATCTCAGATCGCGGTCATTTTGGTTTTAGCCATTTGAATGCGGCAAAAGAGAATGTCGATGCGCTGGGTCATGTGGTGACCGCACGGCATCTAGGCCGCCATCTTTTAGATCGTATGAACCAATGTGCTGATGTTGAGGTGATTGCGCCTGCGCGTGTGGTTGCGGTTGATTCATCTGCTGAAAGCGCTTTTGTCGAAGTGGAACAAGACGGTAAGCAGCGAACTATCTATACCAAATTGTTGGTCGCTGCTGATGGCGGCAAGTCGTTTATTCGTGAGCAGCTTGATGTGCCAACGCAGCGTTGGGAATACGGTCAAACTGCAGTGGTGACAAACATCACGCCGGATCAGCCGCATAACAATGTGGCGTATGAGCGTTTCACTGATTCGGGCCCTGTTGCTTTATTGCCCATGACAGAGAATCGTTGCGCCTTAGTGTGGACGGTGCGCGATGAGCAAGTCGATGAGGTGATGGCTTTTGATGATGCGCAGTTTATTCAGCACTTCCAAGAACGCTTCGGCCATCGCTTGGGTCGTTTCATGCGTGTGGGTAAACGCAATCATTACCCACTGAATTTATTACGCGCCAAAGAATTCACGCGTGAGCGAATCGCGATCATTGGTAATGCTGCGCACACCTTGCACCCGATTGCAGGCCAAGGGTTTAACTTAGGCTTGCGCGATGTTTCTGCGCTTGTTGACGTAATTCTTGCTGCGCAGAAAGAATATGATGATGTGGGTCATGGCTCAGCATTAGATCGATTCTCGCAATGGCGAAAGACAGAACAAAAGAGCATGGCGTTAGCCACTGATGGTTTAGCGCGTTTGTTTAGTAATCCGCTGAAATCAATTCGCTTAGGTCGTAATGCCGGCTTGTTGTTGGTTGATCTGTTCCCACCGTTACGTCGCGGTATCGCGCGTGGTGCGATGGGTTTGCTTGGTAAGCTGCCGCGACTGAGTCGAGGTTTAAAGCCTTAATGAGTGACTCAACTGACATCATCATTGTTGGTGGCGGCATGGTCGGCGCCTGTATGGCATTGGCTGCAGCGCGAGAAGGTTTCCACGTCACCTTATTGGAGCCACGTAAGCCATCCTTAGATTGGGCGGGTGATGATTTCGATATTCGTGTCTCTGCGTTAACCCGCACCACCGAAACGATACTGCGCAACCTCGATGTCTGGTCGGGCATGCAGCACCGTCGCGTCACGGCGTATGAAAATATGCATGTGTGGGATCGTAAGGGTTTTGGCGAGATTCACTTTGCCGCAGAAGATGTCGGTGCACCGAATCTCGGACACATCGTTGAGAATCGCGTGATCGTTGCGGGTTTGTGGGAACAGATTAATCATCAAGCCAACATCACCCATGTGGCTGACTTTGAGATCACATCGATCGAACGTGACGGCGGTCAAACAAAACTAATCTCTTCTAATGATGCTGTTTTATCAGCCTCGCTGGTCATTGGTGCAGATGGTGCACGCTCTTCCGTCCGTGAGCTTGTTGGCTTAACCGCCAGCACAAGTGCATATGATCAAGAAGGTGTGGTCTGCACGGTAAAAGCCGAGCAGGGCAATGCCAGCACTGCGTGGCAACGTTTTATGCCCAGTGGTCCTTTGGCTTTATTGCCAATGAACGAAGATCATTTCTCGATTGTCTGGTCGACATCGCCTGAGCATGCGCAATCGTTGCTCAATGACTCAGAAGAGAGCTTTAACCAAGAGCTCACTCAAGCCAGTGAAAATGTTTGTGGCATGTTGAGTGTTGTCGGTGATCGTGCAGCTTTTCCGTTACGTAAGCTGAAAGCTGAGCGCTATGTAGTGGATGGCGTGGCATTGATTGGCGATGCAGCTCACGTGATTCATCCTTTAGCTGGTCAGGGGGTGAATTTAGGTTTCCTCGATGCGGCGATGTTGATCGACGTATTGATCGAAGCGCGAGCGCATCGTGAGTCGATCGGTGCGATGGGTGTATTGCGTCGTTATGAGCGAGCACGTAAGGGGCACAACCTTGCGGTTCAATCGGCGATGGATGGCTTCAAGCACTTGTTCAGCAACAACAATCCTGCGCTCACTTTGCTGCGAAATGTGGGCTTGGGTGTGGCGCATCATGTCTCGCCGCTGCGTCGCCAATTTGAGCGCGTTGCGCTGGGCGAAGGCGTGACTTTGCCGTCACTTGGAAAGCGACACTAACCTACTGTTTTTACTTATTATTTAAGCCGCTGTCCTTATCATCGATAGATTTAATGGTTAATAGGCTTGGCAGGGCTAGGGGCTTTGGTTAGCATCCACACTCCCAATCGATATCGATGCAGGAGAGACCGAGATTTCTCGGCACCGAAGGCGCAAATTCCGCCCGGAATCGCTCAGGTAAAAGGACTGCATTTGATGAGGACACTCAAGATTGGCTCTGGAGAGCTGCGCTGTAGCGCACACCGACGGGGTAAACTCTCAGGTTACCGGACAGAGGGGCGGATGATGTAAATCCATCGTGGGTTTAGATCATC
>Ga0255780_10004963_pt1 | contig 11300 bp, 10 predicted proteins | sample 071ome_32_FD_179978 | JGI IMG/M metagenome (GOLD analysis project Ga0255780, IMG submission 179978) | Coastal salt marsh microbial communities from the Groves Creek Marsh, Skidaway Island, Georgia - 071405AT metaG (version 2) | ecosystem: Environmental > Aquatic > Marine > Intertidal zone >...
CGCTGTTGCTCATCCATGCCGTCTATCCAAACGTGTTCATGTCCGCTGCAAGCGATGTTGTGGATGTCTACAATCGATTGACAGAAGAGGACCCGTCCTAGACGGTGGAGGGGACGCGCCACCCCACCCACCAAACACCTGTGATGGCGACGATGGCGATCAACGTTTGACCGAATCCAGGGTCACCAAGTTTTGTGATGTACCATATGGATGTGAGCGAAACAAAGGAAATCAAGCCACAAATGATGATTTTCGAGTGCAGGGGGAGAGCTCTGCCTGACCGATAATAGGCGAGTAGGGAGGACCCAAACATCCGGTTGGTCAACAACCACAGGAACAAACGTTGGGACGAGCGACCGTAACAATATGCGGCGAGGACAAGCCACGATGTCGTGGGCAGGCCGGGGACAAAGACACCGATGCCTGCGAGAACGACGAATATGCTCCCAAACCCAATCCATAGGCTTCGAACAATGGGGTTTGCGCTTGGCTTGTGTTCAGCAAGGACCGCATGAATGACCTCGGAGTCTGAAAGCGTAGCGTAGGCTTCTGCGAGGCGTTGAGCCTCGGCCTTTCGCTGCACCGAAGTGGACACAGGTGTTTCCGACATGTCCTTCGGCTTGAGGGAGTGGGGCGGTGGCTAAAATCCTTGGTTTTGTTGGGAAAGGGTTGAATCGCACCGAATCCTGGGAGGACCATGGCCCCTCCAACCCTTCTCTGTGGCCGTATTGCCTCTCCGGAGGCCCCGCTCCGTTGCGCCGTTCTGCTCTCCGGTTCGGGGAGTGGAATGGAGGCGTTGGTTCGAGCCCAGCGAACCAACGGCCTTCCTCATGTGACGACGGTGGTGATTTCAAATCGGGCCGATGCTTACGGCCTTGAACGAGCTCACCATTTGAACGTTCATTGTGTTGTGGTCGACCAAGTCGACGACGCTGGTCAACGGCTGTCACGGGAAGAACACGAACAACGTCTGCTCGCTGAACTGCAAGCCCACGAGATTGAATTCATCGTGCTCGCAGGTTACATGCGCCTGCTTTCTCCTGTGATGTTGGAGCGGTGGGGCGGACGCATCGTGAACATCCATCCGTCCTTGTTGCCGAATTTTCCTGGTGCTCATGCGCACCGGGATGTTCTTGCATCGAAAACGCAGTTGAGTGGATGCACCGTTCACATGGTTGATGAGGGCATGGATACGGGAACCGTTCTTGCGCAAGCCCCTGTCCCGGTTTTCCACGACGACACGGAGTCATCGCTGAGCGACCGCGTCAAAATCGAAGAACACCGCCTCTATCCCCGCGTTCTCTCGTGGATTGCAACGGGTCGTGTGACGCTCACGCCAAACGGCGTGCTCCTCGATGGTGCAACACCTCCGCGGGTGTGTTGAAATTCGTGAAAGCCTCGGCATGAGGGCCGGGGTTCACGCTCGGGATTGCAGAGACGAGATCACCCACCGAGGAGGCATTCTCTGGCAAAAAAGCGTCCGCCGGTATCACGGCAAACAACGGCTGGCGCTGTCCCTTCTCGTCGAGAGGAACGGCTCCGTCGGTGGTGTGTTGGAGCAGAAACTCCACCGCCGCAACGTTGAGCAAAAATGCATCGCACGGGACCAGGAGCAACGGCCCCTCAAACCGTTCCCAAGCCCAATGCACCACCTGATGAAGCCCCTCTGCACCTTCGGGGTCTGCTACGGCTTCTTGTCCGAACAAGGAAACCCGTTCTTCACTTCCCGCAAGCACAACAATTCGCTCAATTCCGGCTCGTTCAAGGACCTCGCAAAGACGGTCAACACCACCAAACATGGTGGCTTTATCCTCTCCCATCCGCCGGCTTTTTCCACCAGCAAAAACAAGCGCCGTGACCGTCATACAAGTGCCTCAGTGCATGTTGTCGAGTTGGTCCAGAGCGGCTTCAAGCTCTTGGAGCAGGCTCCGAACACGGTTCAAAAGTGCCTTTCGTTCCCGACTTGATCGCGCTTCGGGCAACCATTCAAGCAAGCGGCGGACATCCTTCGCATCACGGTCAACGGTCCAGCGTAGAACGTTTTCCAAGACGGGGTCTTCAGCCGGCAGGAGGCGTTCAGTCATGGCCCTGAGTTCCGGCCACCCTCCATCAATGCTCCGACCCGAGCAGGTGAGCCCGAATGCGTTCGAACATTTCACCGCCTTTTGGGGCTTGTGCAACCAAACGGTTCGCGGTTTCACCGTCCTTGCGAAGCGATAGGAACAACACGCAATATTGGTGCCAGTTGGGGCTTTGTTGGGCCGCGGCCTCCATCCAAGCGTTGTCAGGGACCGGCCGCCCACCTCTCACCAATTCCTCTGCCACTTCAAGAACCACCATCAACGGCTCGCGCCGCTGAAGAAGATGAATAAACGCCATCCACCCTTCTTGTCCGAGCACCTCATCCTCGAGGTTTGCAAGCAACATTCCTGCAACGGTGAGGTCTTCTTTTCCGTGACGCTTCCATAACGCAGGGATCAACCGGGCGAGGGTTCGTTTGTTCGGCGCATGGGTCAACAACCACGAGGTGATGAGGCGAAGGTCGGGCAAAGGTGTCCCGTGATGAAAGGAAAACACGTTGTGTTCTGAGGTCAAATCCGTGCGGGGTTTGTTCAGCAAGTCGCTCACGCAGGCAGCATAGGCACGGTTGAGGAACTTCAACGCCCGGCGCTTTGAGGTTAACTGCCGAGGCGATTGTTCCTCCAGCCAGTCGTCCAGAAACGGGTTCACCTTGATTCACCATCGTTGGATTTCTTTCGGAAGTTATCGAACAAATCACCAACCAATCCAACAGAGTCTCTTAGGGTGCCCATCAGCGTATCGATGACCGCTTTGTCCTCGTACTTTTCCCTCACCATTTCGCGCAATTCATGCTCGATTTCAGCGTGCAAGTTGTCGTCGATGTCAAATTGTGACCGGAGATGGGCCAAAACCCGAAACTCGTCTTTGGAAAGCGATGCATTCACGATAGCGACTTCGAAAACCTTGGTGTAAATCGAACGCATGTTCTCGGCCGATATCGGCGCGCCAGCTTTGGTTTCCGTTCCGCTCTGAATGGCTTCGTAAACATAGGCGGGTTCCTCTGAGGAAAGACCAAGGCTGCTTGCAAGTTTGATGATCAACCGTTTTTCCTCACGGGTCAAGACGCCGTCCGCCAGCATCACCTCAACCGTGGAACGAAACACATCCAACGTCCCAAGTTCAGTCGATGGCACGAACCACCCACAGCCCCAGCCTTCTTGAAGAAACCGTTTCGCTAAAATCCGAGGGAAAGGCGAATTTTTTGCACAGGGTTCAAAAGGCAACGGTGGGTGGGAGGTCTGTTCACATTCACCTCATCCGCTTGTCGGGTGGTTGCATAGGATGGTGTCCTCTAAGGAGGTCACGGCCCAGCAAAACGGTTGTGTGCAACGCAAGGAGAGAATCCAATGGGACGAAAAAACACCCCCCCAAACCGCGGAAGTGGAAACAAAGGCAAGGCCATGAAATATGAAATTCGGGCTGATATCAAAGTAAACGGAACCGTCCAACGAAAGGACATCATCGGTGCCATCATGGGGCAAACCGAGGGGCTTCTTGGCGACGATCTCGAACTGCGCCAACTGCAGCGAACCGCTCGTGTCGGCCATGTCGATGTTGAAATGGAAACCAAGAACGGCAAGGTGCACGGCACCATCACCATTCCGAGCAGCATGGACAATGTAGAGACCGCCATCATCGCGAGTTCTCTTGAAACCATTGACCGCATCGGCCCCTGCGACGCCATCATCAAGGTCATGCAAATCAGCGATATTCGGGCAACGAAGCGCACTGCTGTTGTCGATCGTGCCAAGGAACTCCTTTTGACGATGGTAAATTCTGGTGAAGCGGCCTCCAAGACGGTCATCGAAGAAGTCCGCTCCGTCCTTACGGTCGGAACGGCCACCTCCTTCCACGGCTTGACCAGCGGTCCAAACGTTGAGTCATCGTCATCCTTGATCATCGTCGAGGGGCGAAACGATGTTCGGAACCTTCTCAACTGCGGTGTCAAGAACGCCATCAGTGCCGATGGCTCAGGAAACATCAAGCAGGAACTCATTGACCTTGCGAACGGAAAGGAAAGCGTTACGGTGGCCATTGATGGTGACCGTGGTGGCGAGATGCTTTTCATGCAGCTCTACGACATGATGAAGGTTGACCATGTGGCTCAAGCCCCGGTTGGTCAAGAATGGGAACTGCTTCCCCAAAAGACCGTCACGATGTGCCTCCAAAAGAAAATTGAAGCGGCCAAGTTCAAGCACCAAATGGACAAGAAAATTGCCGAGGACGACCAAAAGTACGGTGGCGATAAAGACTGGGACAAAGACATGGATGAAGAATATGAATCCGATGAGCCCGCACCTGCCGACATTCAGGAATTGTTTGACAGGGTTGACGATATGGGTAAGAATAAGGCTTTGATTCGTTTTGCCGACGGAAGTTTCTCTGATGAAATCGGGCCTTCCAAATTGGAGCAAGCCATGAGCGAATCTGACGACGTCGAAGTGGTGATCCTGAACGGGCCTGTCACCGACAAAGTGCTTGATTACGTGACCAAATCCGCTGCGAGCGTGGTCATTGGAACGAAGGAAGGCAAGGGATTCTCCGCCCCAGATGGCATTGATGTCTGGTTCGCTGAAATCCACCGTTGAAAGCCATCGGTGCGTTAATGGCCTCAACCGGCCGTCATCGCCCATGGACACCAGCGAGTCCAACGACTGGCCCGACGTGGAGTACACCAACGAATCGAACTTGGCCGAATCGGCAGAAGGAGAACCTCCTTCTTCGGCGGACCAAGAAGATCCGTCAGCAGTCGAATCAGTCGAATCAAGCGAATCCCACGATGAAAAGACAAAACCAGTCCCTTCGGTTGAGGGAGACGGGTTTGATGATGTCAAAACAGAACCGGAACCCTGGACGCTGCCCATCCGAGCCGCCCCCATCCTCTCGCTTCAAGGGGAAAACGTCGTCGAATTCCCGTTGAGCCAACATGTCAACGGGCTCTCATCAACTTCCGTTGTGGTCGATGAGAAGTTGATGCGCATCGTTGAGGCGCGATACGACCCGGACGGGGTTCGTCGTCTCAACGTCCGCATGGCCCTCGTCAAGGAGCACATTTCTGGATATTCTCACACCCACCTCGATGTTTTTGCGAAACTCCAACCGGCGTGGTGGTCGTCCATTGGTTTGGGCTTGTTGTTTGCCACGTCATGGTTGCAGGGCTGGCTTGTACTCGGGGGAGGGATGTTTGTCCTCGCCGGAATTGCCGGCCTCTTGCTCATGCGCTTGGACCTCCACCGGATCTCGTTTTCGGACCACGGTGGGCGGCACGACTTCTTCCTCTCAGGATGGCGTCAGGACCCTTACCTCATTCACAACAGCACGGCATTGCTTGGCCCTGCATTTGTTGAGTTTTTACGAACCGGCGAGCTTGAAACCGTCCACATCGACAACGTCGTTGAAAGCATGGGTCGTTTTCAAGAACCCGCACCGATGTTGAAGACGGCTCCGACGCCGAAGCCTTCAGCGACGCTACCGGAACCTGCCCTACGCTCAGCTCTCCCCCTTCCTAAAGCTGCGGCTTCGGACCCCCCCGAGCCTGCAGCCCCTGTCCTGTTGCCGTCGTCATCACACCCGCAGGGGCCACCGATTGGTCCGCCCGCACCGGTTGCGGAACCAACAACTCCTCAACCGATCCACGCTCCACTGCCTCCGGTGGCTTCGTTGCCACCACAGCCTCAACCAACCCCCGCTCCTCCGCCACCGGTGGCTTCACTGCCACCGCCACCCGCACTTCCGCCGGCACCGCTCCCCCCGCCATCACCGCCCGGGCGTCCGGTCGATGAGGATGCATTGTGGGACGAACTTTCCTGATCAGGCTTGCACGCCGCCTGCAGAGGGGAGGAAAACCACGCTTCTCAAGCGCAGGACCTCATTGCTTAATTCACCTAAATCGTTTGAAAGCGGCCACGTATCGTGTTCCAATGGGACGTGTTTTCCGAGCCCAGGTATTCGCTCAAGCGCCCGTCCAAGTTCTGCAGCGTCGGTGAGGAAGTCGCCTCTTGCGCCAGAATGCCGCGCCTCGAGGCGCCGCCGTATCCAGCGCTTGAGGGGTGCGACCATCTCGGTGAGGTTGTTCAGCAATGCTGCTCGCTGGTCGTCTCCATCGTCGTTTTCAGGAAGAAGGCGGAGTGCGAGTCGGAGCAAACGGGCGACGCGTACATCTCTGGGCTCAACATTCACATGTTGAGCCAACCCTCTTCGGACAGCCGGGAGAGCGTCCATCCCTGTCGTGTTCACCTCGTCAGCCAAACCGTTCAAGTTCAGCGTGGCGAGGAATTGAGCGAGTTGGTTTAGCGCTTCTTTCGTGCCCTCTGTTTCGCCTTTGGGAGTCTCAACATCATCCGCGTTCTGCGATTGAGGAGCCTCGACCAAAACCACGGCTTCTGGGGGGCGCTCGCCGTGTTCCGTCTCGTGATGCGAGGGGACCCCGTCTTCCGAGGGGTTGGTCGGCGGTCTTGAATCCAAAATCGCCTCATCGGCGTGACCGACCGGTGTGGATTCAACCGAGCGGAGCAGTTCGACTTCAGGCTTGGTTTCCAGCACTACGTCCGCATGGCCCAGCGGCTCATCGAGCAGAGGAGAGACCTCGTCGCCCATCGCTTCAAGCATGGCTTCGTGCGCATCATCAAGCGAGGACATCGGCTGGAGAACCGGACGTGGGCCATCACTGACCGGGAGGAGCGTTGGGTGGGGTTGAGTGGGTTGCCATGCCGTGAAGACAAAGCCGGCATCCTCCACCGGTCGTTGAGCGAGGTGAGCCGCCCAAGCAGGGACGCGTTTGGTCATCTCTTGGAGTTGCTCCGGCTGTTTCAACATCAGTTCAGCTTCGGCAGCCAAGCCGACATCGTTTGCCCAAGGCAGGCGCATGAGGCGCCGTCGAAGCACGTCATGGTTGACGATGTACGGGCGCGCTTGACTCAAGGACCGTGCAACTTCTTTCGGGGCTTCGGAAACGAGCTCCATCCAATGTCCAACCAACCAACCGCGTTGATTCAGTTGGTTGAGCTCTTCCTTGAGGGCGTTGATCATGGATGGCGAGAGACCGAGTTCAGTGGCTTGGGCCCCGCGGGGATGTTGTCGTTGGAGTGAGGAGACATAACGCTCAAATTCCAACAAATTCATCCGGTCGGTGTTTCGTTCTTCATCGATGCCCCCCGTTCTGCGGACAGCGGCCAATTCTTCTTCGAGCATGGTGCGGTGTCGGTGGTGCCGTCGCTCGAACTGTTCAGCAACCCCCTCGATTTCATCAAGCACCTCTGCATGGAGTTCTTCGCTTGCAAGGAGTTGGGCCCGGACATCGATGTCATCTTGACCGGAGAAAGAAACATCGATTTCACCCAATCGGCGAAGGAGGGCAGCCCTCCGTTCCCACATGTTTCGAGTTGTCGTCAACCGCTCGAGGGCGTTGAGCGGGTCTTCGAACACCAAGCGCCGCCACCCTTCAACATCAAGACCTGCGTTTTCGTAACCTTGGAGCACATCGAGAGCATCAAGTTCAACTTTTTTCCAAAGGTTGTCCAAACTCTCGACGGCTTCCTGCAGCGCCTCGGTCTTGTCCAGATGGCCGACGAGATTCTCCGATGCTGCCGTGTGAGATGGCCAGAACTTGGCAAAGCGCTGCCACCGTTCAACCGTCTCCAAATGCTGCTTAACAGAGGCTTCAACCATGTCGTGGTTGGTTTCCCATTCCAGCAAATCTCCCGGTCGTAATTCACCTTCGTGCGGGAAGATAATGCCCTCGCTTCGCCATGCTGATATGCGCTGCGAAAGCGTCTTTCGCCGTTCTTCGAAGGTTTGGGCGAGCGCTCCGACCTCATCTCTCAAATCTTCGAGGTCGTTTCGATGGGCCGGGCGCAAGATGCTCGTGCACCGTTTGGTGAAATCAAGGGCAAGTTCTGCGTCGAACGGCTCGATCAGTTGAACGATGGAGCGTCGAAGTCGCTCACGTTCATCGTGGAAGGCCTGCCACTCTTGCAGTGCCCCCAAGGCATCGAGCAATGCGAGCGAGGTAAGGTCGCCCACATCCAATCCACGGTGACGCAAATCGGCTATACCTTGGTCAATGACGACTCGTTGTCTTCGCTCGTCTTCCTCCACGGTTTCGAGGTGGCGAAACGTTTCGTCGTACCGATGAGGTTCGGAAAAAAGCCGGTGGAAAGGCTCAACAGCCGGCCCGCTCGAGGCATCCAGGGCCGCCAGGCGGTCAAACAGGAGATTCCAAGTCTCGCCAAATCCCTCCTCGTACCAGGCCGAACGAACCCGGTTGAGGGGTGGCTCCCACGATGCAATGCTTCGCATCGTCCGTTCAAACATCTGGTGGATGTCCTCGATTTCGAACGGGTCGCTCAGCAAATCGCGAAAAGCCTCCAGCGGTTCGAGATTGAGTGAACTCGCTTCCGTAAGGGTCACGATGCGTTCTTCGATTTCAGTGGCCGTCCCTCGTCGGTCTTCAAGCCAGTCCAAACGAGCCATTGCACCTTCGGGATGTTCGTTCACAAAACGTTCCATCGGCTCGCGTGGAAATCCAAAACGCTCGAGTGCGCCGAGGCGGTGGGCCACCTCGCGTTCAAGTTCGTTCGGTTCACTCATCCGCTCTCGCCACACGACGGGAAACGGGGGACTTTCAATATGAGCGGTCGTGATGAGCTTGGGCGACGATTCTTTGGCGAACGAACGTCAACGGCATCATCAAGGTGGTGTTGAAACCGAGGTTTTTACCCCGATTTCTTCCGCAGACCATAAAGGCACGATGGCGCGGTGAGATGCAATGAGTTTGCTCGTCATCGGTCTTGGCTTGTTCTCCACGGGTGCAGCCGCAGCCACAGGTTACTGGATGCTCACGGTGAATCGGCGCATGATTCGCCTCCTCGACATGCAAACCTTGCTTCGGGAGTCGCAAGCCACGCACTTCCAACAGGTCAACACGGCGAACGAGGAACTTGCTTTTGACCTCCACACGCTGCAATCCACCTTGGATGCCTTGCGCGCAGTCCACCCGGATATCGACGCTTCGCTCTCCGTACATCAATTCCTTCTTTCCCACGAAGGTGAGGATGCGACCATCGTCAACATGGATGAGGCTTGCAAGGTGCTTCGTTCTGTGGTCCAACATCAAGCCATTGAAGACCAGGGGGAGTCATCGCTTTCAGTGACGCATGCTGCACTGCTTCGGCGAATGCTCGCTGTCTTCGACAGGCACAACATCACCGTGGAAACCTTGCGTTTGGACGGCGACACCGCCCATCGTTTGGGGCTTGCCGCCGTTCAATTGCACCAATACGACTGGGCTGATCTCGCCTTAGGCGTGGCCTATCAGCGTTCACCCGGACATCTCTCTGTGCTCGAAGGTTTGGAACACATCGCCCGACTTCGTGGCGATGATGATCTCTATCGTCACTGGTTGGAGGCGCGCATGAAACTCACACCGGACGACCCGACCCTGCTCCGTGCACACGCCCATCTGTTGGCTTCACAAGGTGACGACGGCGCTGAGCGAGCTGTTCGCCGCCTCGAGGCTTTGGGTGTTGACACGGCTGCGGACCGCTCGCTGCTTTCCGGCTTGAGGGCGCGTGCTGGAGCCCGAACGGAAGCGATCGAAGCCATTCTCCAAGCTCTTGAGGAGGATCCAAGTCGTTCTGCGGACTGGTTGCACTACGCCCAACTCCTCGAAGCTGAAGGCGAGGAAGACGTTGCTCTGGAAGCAAACGAGCGGTGCTTGACGCTCGACCGTCAATCCGGCGAAGCATGGGCCCTCAAAGCTCGTCTCTTGGCCAAGCGTCAAGGCAACGAGCGGGACGCTTTGAAGGCGGTGACGCACGCCGTGGCGCTGGACGCTGGTGGTGTCGACGCCGTGTTCCTGAAGGCTGAATTGCTGGAGATTGAAGGTTCACCGGTTGCTGCCGAAGAGACCCTGCTCAAGGCGATAGAACTCCAACCGAGCAACGGTGAATTGCGCGCTCGAATTGCTTCTCACTACTTGATGAAGCATCGCGTGGAAGACGCCGAGGCCATGTTGGATGCTACGCCCGATGGTATTGACCATGCCCTTCTGCATGCGGTTGAGGGCCGGTTGCATTTGGCCCACGCGGACCGATTGCGAGACGGTACCGGCCATACCGACCAAAACCTCCTCCAATCGGCGTTGGATTCGTTCGAAGGGGCATTAAGCCTCAATCGGGAACTCGGCATGGCTTGGCTGGGACTTGCTCGGACTCAACGCCTGCTCGGCCAACGGGAGACTGCTGAGGAATCGTTGACCAGAGCGAGTCGCCTGATGAGCGAAAACAATCCATCGGTGTCGTGTGAAGCGGCTCTCTTGGCCTTGGACGGGGGCGATGTCGAACGGGCCACGTTCCATGTTGACGCAGCCGAAGTTCACGGACAGAACGCCACCACGGCCTACCTTCGAGGCAACATTGCCGCCTCCAAAGGCCATCTGAAGCAAGCGCTCTTCCATTACAGCGATTGCTTGACCCTTGACCCCGCTCACATTCGTGCTCGCCTCAACCGAAGTTCCGTCAATCTCGGTTTGAACGACGCTCACGCTGCGCTTGACGACGCCGAACATCTGCTTGACCTCGCCCCACAACTCGCTGTCGCACGTGTGCGGAAGGGCGATGCTCACATGCATCTTGGAGAATGGAATCTCGCTTCCAAGGCCTTCAAACAGGTGCTTGAGAACGCTCCCCACCACACCCATGCGCTCACCCAACTGGCTGCATGTTACATGAGCATGGACCGTCCTGAGCGGGCGGAAGCCCCGCTCAACGAAGCCCTGCGTCAATCGCCGAATCACGCAGCGGCATGGTATCAACGCGGTCTGTATTACCTTCATTTCAACATGATTGAAAACGCCCTTTCGGATTTTGAAACTGCAGCACGATGTGACCCGCACCACTTGGATGCTCGCCTTCGCATTGCCGCCCACCATCACGGCTTAGACCAACACGAGGAGGCGGAAACAGCGTGGAAGGCCGTTCTCTCCATTGAACCCGACCATCATCTTGCCAAGACTCGACTCGCAGAATGCGAGAAAAACTTGATGTCAAATGCATGAGGGCTCTGAATCATAGAGGGCCGTTACTTGGAAACTGTCGAAGAACTCAATTTGACCGAGATCCTAACAGCACTCCAGGATTTCATGACGCAAGACGGGGCCATCTCGACCGAGCAACGAAGCTTCTACCAGGCTTTTCGCCAGCACCTGAACACCCACGAGG
>Ga0255780_10004964_pt1 | contig 11299 bp, 6 predicted proteins | sample 071ome_32_FD_179978 | JGI IMG/M metagenome (GOLD analysis project Ga0255780, IMG submission 179978) | Coastal salt marsh microbial communities from the Groves Creek Marsh, Skidaway Island, Georgia - 071405AT metaG (version 2) | ecosystem: Environmental > Aquatic > Marine > Intertidal zone > Salt...
GAGCGCTCTTTTCGCGCGCTTAAACTCCCGTCCACCGCCTCGCGACGCCGCGTCGGCGCTGAAACTCACCGCCATTCGGTTCGATTCGGCGCGTCGTCGTCTGCGGGCAGCCGCCGGGCGGCGAACGACCACCGGCATCGTCCCGCAGACCGCGGCCGGGGACGCGCCGCGACTGGAACGCCGGACGAATGGGCGCGACGCGGACGCGCGCGAGAACGCCCGGGGACGCGGCGACGCCCAAGCCGACGTCGGACTCGGACTCGGAGGAGGCGGCGGCCGACGCGCACGTCGCGCGCTCGGGCGCCGAGGAGGGCGGCGTGACGGCGAGGAGAGAGGGCGACGCCGCGCGCGAGGCGAGGAAACGGGCGGCAAAACGAGCGAGGGACGAGGCGACGGGACACGAGGTCGCCGATGATGCGAGCGCGGCGACGGGAGGACATCGAACGTGTAAGCTGTGTGAGGAGACGAAACCCGTCGAGGCATTTCCGCCGAGGCAGTTGCGCAAGGCGCGAAGCGCGTGCGCCGCGTGTTGCGAGAGTCAAGCGGCCAAGGACGCGCCGGCGCCGGAACGAAAACGTAAGATGACGAAGAGGGAGAAATTGATGGAGGCTATCGAGGCGCGGAAAAAGAAGCGGGCCGAAAAGGCCAAGGAGGAAGATGCAGAGAAAAGCGCCGAGGCGCGAGTGGAGACAAAGAAGCCCGAGCGAAAGCCGCGAGAGGAGGACGAAGATGGCGATTCATCGTCGTCATCGTCATCGTCATCGTCATCCTCCTCAGAGTCCTCCTCAGAGTCCTCCTCAGCGTCCTCCTCCTCCTCCTCCTCGTCACAAAAGGCTTCGGCGGAGACTGGAGGAGACGCCGCCGGCTTGACGGAGGAGGAGCTCGCGCTTCGATCTCGACAAGTTTTCGTCGGGGGCATCCCGTTTCATAAGACGGAGGAAGAGATCAAAGAAGCGTTTGAAGACGACACCTTGACTGTGGATGGTGTGGATTGCATGACGTTTCCCGACAGTGGTCGATTCAGGGGGATAGCCATCGTGACGTTTGCCTCGGCGACGATCGCCAAGGAGGCGCTCAGATGGAACGATACGGAATGGGACGGCATGACGCTCGTCGTGAAGCCGTACGAGCCCAAGTCATCCGCGCCCAGCGATGCGCCGAAACCAAAGGGGGATGTGCGCAAGGTTGAGGGCCAGTTTGTCGCTTTCGTTGCAAACTTAGATTATAGCGTCAGCGAAGAAATTCTTCGCGAAACTTTCGACGGATGCGACATCAAAGACGTTCGAATGGGTGTAGACAAAGAGACCGGTGACTTCCGTGGCTACGCACACATAGAATTCGCGAGTGATGCGGATTTAGAGCGCGCGGTTGGAAAGAATGGGGAAGAGCTCATCGGGGGACGGGCGATGAAAGTGACGTACGCGACGGCGAGGAAAAAGTCGACTCCGAGGACGAACGCCGTGGGCAAACCTCGATTCAAGGGTGCGGTTCGCCGAAAGGATGGGGCGAAGCGACACAAGTAAATGGAAACGATCGCCGCGAAAGGGTAGACGATTTTAGAAGGATGGCGGAACGCCGAAATTTCAATATATCAAGTGGGTGGTGGCTAAAAGTAATAACGTAGTTTTTCCGTCGCGTGTGCAAAAAATCTATGGCGCCTTCGCTTCCGCCATCGCCGAGGCGGTGGCGGCCGCAATCTCTCTTTCCGTACCGTTCGGCAAGTAGTAGTACTTGCCACCAGCGTTTTGCGCGAGCTTTTCAGCCGTACCAGACGAGAGGAATTTGTTCTCGGTGTCGATGACGAGCACCGACATACCCGCTCCGCGAATGCGACCCGCCATTTCGGCGACTTCTTCTTCGAGCTCCTCGTTCGTGAGCTTCTTCGCATCCGGGCCGAAATAATCCGGATCGCCTTGCGACTTGTTGATGGAAACGTTCGCGCGACCATCGGTGAGGCATACAATCATGACGCGACCGACGTCGCCCGTCGCCATCGCGTTGAGCCCGACGCGCGCCGCGACGGACAAACCGTGAGCTAAAGGAGAACCGCCACCGCACGCCATGGTATCTAGACGGTTTCTAGCCATGGCGATCGAACGCGACGGCGGAAGAAGCACCTCAGCCTCGTCACCGCGGAACGGAACGATGGACACCATGTCGCGGCTTTGGTAAGAGCTCTCCAAGATGGAGAGAGCCGCGCCCTTGGCGCCTTGCATTCTGTTCAAAGCCATCGAACCAGAGGCATCGACGAGGAAAACGACCAAGGCACCAGCCTTACGCGCCAATTTCTTCGCGCGCATGTCACCCTTCTCGACGTACACCTTCTTCTTCTCCGGGTTCGGATCGCGTTCGCGACGCGCTCGCTGATACGGAGCGGCGGCGCGCAACGTGGCGTCCACCGCCAGTCGAATAGTTTTACCCTTCGGAAGGATCGGCTTGATGTAACGACCGCGATCGGTGGAAAAGATGACGTTCTTCGAGCGGCCGGATCGACCGCCCTGTTTGTTGCTCTGGGACGCAAACTGAGTGACGTCCTTGTCGAGGTTGACGGCCTCCGCGTCAAAGATGAACTCCTCCGGAACGTCGGGAATGTCATCCTCTTCCTCTTCCTCTTCCTCGTTCTCCTCATCATTTTCTTCTTCTTGATCGTCATCTTCCATGTTGTCTTCCGGCGGCGGCGGCGGCGGCGGCGGCGGTTGTTCGTCGTTGTCATCCTCCGGCGGCGGCGCGTCTTGTAAGATATCCGATCTCGGCACGATGACGAGTCGCACAGCCTCCTTCAAATCCTCCGCATTCACCTTTGATCTACCATCCAAGGCGGCGAGAGCCTTGGCCGCCTTGACCGCGAACAGTTCGGCGCGGTGACCTTGAATTTGACCGCGAATCGACTCTCTGACCAAGTATTCCACCTGCTCTTGGGAGATGACGCAATCCTTGAGCCACTCGCGCGCCAAGACAATGTTCGTCTTGATGGCCTCCGTGGCCTCTTCCACGTTCTTCACGGACATTTCCGCGGCGTTTTGGAAGTTCATCGCCTGGTTCACCGCCTCTACTCGGTCCTCGAAAGTCAACATCTGATCCGCCGAGAGCGTCACGGCGATGCGATCCAAGAGGTGCTCGCGAAGTTGCCCCTCCTCGGGGTTGAAGGTGGCGATCAACAGCGGCTTGCACGGGTGTCTGAGCGTGATACCCTCACGCTCGACGACGTTTTCACCCTCCGCGAGCACGGTGAGCAACAAGTTGGCGACGCCATCGTCCAAAAGGTTGATTTCGTCGACGTACAAAATCCCACGGTGCGCCTGCGCCAAGAGACCGGGTTGGAAAATCGTCTTCCCTTGCTTCATCGATTCCTCGATGTCCACCGTCCCGATGAGACGATCTTCGGTGACACCCAACGGAAGTTGCACGAACGGCGCGTCGCGGATGATGGTCTCAACGTTACCCTCTTCGTCACGAGTCACTTTCTCGGCGAGCCCCTCCTCCCACTCCTCCGGGTTGGTCGGGTCGGCGTTGCAGTACGAATCCTTGACGCACTCGATCGGCGGAAGCAACGCGTGCAAACCGCGCGCCATGATGGACTTGGCCGTACCTCTTCTCCCCGAGATGGCGATTCCTCCCAAGGTTGGATCGATCCCTCCCAACAAGAGCGCGCTCTTAATCTTTTCTTGCCCGATGACGGCGGCGAGCGGAAACGTTTGGCGCATGGTGGACTCTTCCTTTTCAATCTTTGAATCAGCCTCCATCTGCATCACCTCTCGCATGCGCGCCTCGAGTTCGGATTCGCTCGCTTCATCCGCCACCGCTCGTCGTCGCACCACGCGCGGCATCGCGCCTCGCGCGCGTCCGCGCGTCGTCGTCGTCGTCGTCGTCGTCTTGCGCCCCACGGCGCCCTCCCCGAGGGTGGCGCGGTATCCGCGTGCCGCGCACGCCGCGTACATGTTTCTCGATCCGCGCGAGAGCGTTCGACGCACGCACGATACACGTGCGATCGATCGATCCGTCGTTCGCGAGGAACGAACGCGTCGCGCAGTGTCGACGCCGTCGTCCCGCGCGCGGTTATCCACGGAGGAAAGATCCGTCCCGCATCGACCGAGACGATGGGGGGGTATCCGCCGGTCACGACTCGTCAAATGCCCGGAAGCCCGATCTCGGGTGGATAATCTCTTGTCCGAGTGTCCGATCGCGGTGTGGGGCGGGGGACACATTGACCAATCGTGACCCATTACACGAGGACAGAAACAGCGGGCTCTTCACTTTGCTCGATCGCACGCACCACTCGTCCACCGTGTTTTTACCCAGTGTCGTCTCCATCGCACGCGATCGCGACGACGCGATGGCGATGGGCGAGGAGGAGGCGACGGCGCGAGGGCGAGGACGCGACGCGCGCGAAGGCGACGAGGACGGGGGGCGGAGACGGGATGGATGACGACGAATCTGCGTCGAACGCGAAGATATCGTCGATGGATGCGCGACGCGTGCGCGTCGGGGTGCCGTCGTCCGCGGTGTGGGCGTCGAGGGCGACGGCGCGGCGGTCGGCGGAGACGCGACACGCGCGGAGGACGCCGGAGGACGGGGAGAAGGAGAGCGCGCGACAGGCGTCGCGATCGATGGTGTACAGGACGCGACGAGACGAGGCGTCGACGGCGAGCACGGCGTCGTCAACGGCGATGAGATAGAGCTCTTCGGACGCGTCGTCGTCGTCGTTTTTTTCGTCGGCGTCTACTTCGTCCTCCCCGTCGTCGTCGTCGTCGTCGTCGTCCCGAGACGCGACGACGACGGGGAGGAAATCGGAAACCGCGCCTCGAATGGTCTCTCGCGCGTTCGGCACGGCGCCGACGAATCCGCGCACGTCAAACACGCCGGCGTCGAGAATCGGAATCTTCCACTCCAACACGCGCGATTCACGCACGCTCGTGTCCACGAAGACGGTGAGTAATCGAAAAGACGCGCCGGCGTCCGCGACTGAGAGCGCCGCCGCCGAGACGCCGCCGAATCCGGACCAGTGCACGACGTTCGTGCGCGGTTCGATGGTGAGAACGTCGCCGTCGAGACGATCGCGTCGCACCGACCAGAGCTGAAACCGTCCCGCGACGTCGGAGACGACGAACGTGCCCTCGCGCGTATCCGTCGCCAGCGCCTCCAACGCCTTGACGGCGCCAAACGCGTCCCCCGTCGACGCGCGCGTCGCCGACGACGACCCATCGCGCGCGCGAACGAACACCGACCCGTCCACAGCGGCGGTGATGAAAACCTCACGTATGTCCCCATCGCTCACGATCGCGGACACCGTCCGCGAACTCGCGTATTCGAACCACTTCGCGGCGGTGATTCGACCTCTGTGCGCGTCCTTCGTCTCGCGAGGCGCCGACATCGCCGTCGCATTCACCGTCCAAAATCTCGGTTTACTCGTCACGTACGTCGCCGCGAGACGTCCATCGTCCGTCAAACGCACGATGGACACCGCATCGTTCGCGTTCGTCGACGACGGAGACTCGCACGACCCCACGAGCGCGCCGTCGCGGACGCGCCAACAGCTCACGCGTCCGCTCGCCTCGCCCGCGACGACGACATCGCCCACCGCCGTCATCGCCGTCACTCGAGACTGGTGATCGAGTCGCACGGAGACATCATTCGCGAGCGACGTCGTCGCCGACGCGGGGCACCCATCGCCGTCGCCGTCGCGCGTTCGCGTCTCGCGTCTCGCGTTCGCGTCTCGCGTCTCGTCTCGTCTCGTCTCGCCCGTTCTCCTCCTCGTCGCGCGCCAATCGTACGTCGACGCGCCCGCTAACAGATCCCGTCGATCGATCGCATCGTACGCCTCGTCTCGATCGCGCACGAGCGCGTGATACGCCTTCGCGCACCCGTTCCGTCGATCGGGATGGGCGCCGATCACCAATCGTCGAAACGCTCGCCTGACATCCTCTCGCGTCGTCGTCGTCGTCGCGTCCGCGTCGCGGAATCCCAGTCGCTCGAAACACGACGAGGCGGTGGTAAAGGAACACGCGACGCCACCACCGCCCTCGTCGTCTCGAGCACCATCGCGCATCGACCGCGCGAATCAATCAATCCGTCCCGTCTCGTCCCGTCTCGTCCAACGTCGAGACGAACCGAAACGGTCGAAACGGACGATCGATCGATCGACGCGGTCGGAGGACACGATCGCGACATCGGCGAGGTGTGACTCAAGAAATGAAGGTCGACCAACCTCACGTCACGGTGTGCCTAGGGTTGTAGCGCCACGGTCGATGTCGTTAGTACGTATACAGTACCACCTATTGTACGGAAACGACGCCTATACCCGATGTCCGAATCCAGGGAGAGGAGGGACCCGACCACGCGATCCTTAGTAGTACGTAGAAACCTTTGTGTACGCAGAACGAACTCGACGCGGCGATTGACTAAATGAACGTTCGGTCGGTCGTTCAAACGACGATGGACTTTAAACTGTCGTCCGTCATCTCGACGCGTCGCGTCCGTCGTCGGTCGTGAGTGTGCGACGCGACGCGACGGGACGCGACGCGACGGGACGCGACGACGAAGAAAGATCGACGATTGATCGATCGATCGAGGCGCAGAGGCACGAACGAGAGAACGCGCGCCATCGCGCGAGCGAGCGAGGACGAACCGAGACACATCGACGATGAGTGAGAAGAAGAGTTCGCTGTCGAGCAGCGCGAGACGCATCCAGAAAGAGTTGGCGGAGATTTCGTTGGAACCGCCGACGAATTGCAGCGCGGGACCGAAGGGTGATAATTTGTACGAATGGGTGTCGACCATCGTCGGTCCGAGCGGTGCGTAGTTGGGAGACGAGACGCGAGGCGAGGCGAGGCGCGCGCCCTCGAAGGTTTAAAACCGAACGCTGACCGATCGGACGGTGTGCATCGCGATATCGCGCGCAGGATCGCCCTATAAGGATGGTGTATTTTTTCTTGACATTCAGTTTCCGACGGATTACCCGTTCAAACCGCCGAAAGTTACGTTTCGAACGAGAATCTATCACTGTAACGTGAACAGCTCGGGGCAGATTTGCTTGGACATCTTGAAGGAGCAATGGTCGCCCGCGCTCACCATCTCCAAGGTCTTACTCTCCATCTGCTCGTTGTTGACGGATGCGAATCCGCACGATCCTCTCGTCGGGAGCATCGCGCAGCAGTTCCTGCAAGACAAAGAAAGTCACGACAAGACGGCGCAAGAGTGGACCAAGGTGCGCTCGAGAAGCTCGGACGGCGACGACGCGACGGACGAGACGTGGAACGCGACATGACTGACCCATCGACGTTATCGCGCTCGCAGAGATACGCGCAAGGATAAAACGTGATGTGCTCATTGAGATATCGCGCGTCGCGCGCGTCGTAGAAGCTAAAGATACGAATTAATAGAAGACGAAACTGAAAATTTCAACTCTGCGCAGTGTACACGGGCAAGGCTACTGAGTCCGTTGTCTTGATATAGATGCTCTGTATGTTCCCCCACTTGCGCGGAATCTTATTCACCGCTCCATTGATCGCTACCACGGCATTTTCTACGATATCATCCACGTCCATCGAGCTCTTCCCCACCTTGACGTTGACGCACGTTCCGCCCTGAATGTTCAGGTACGTCGAGGTCGCCGCCAGCTTTACCTGCGATACCCAATCCTTCTTCGTTAAATTCACCGCCACCGGTTGCTTCTTCTTCTTGAAGAAGTTTTTACCCAGCAATTTGGGCAGAATGGGAAGAATTCGATCGTCGGCTAGGAACATGTCGTACGAGTCGCAGAGTTTGCGCTTTTGCTCGTGCGCCTTGTAATTAGCCTTGAGCTTGGAGATCCCCAGCACCTTGGCCACCCCGCACTTCTCCATCTCAGCCACCTTTTGTTTCGCCGCCTTGTGTCCCTCCCCTTCGTGATCTTTGACGATCAAACACAGTTCCGCGCTCTCCAGATCCAACAGCGGATGCGGAAGCGGCACCTGCGTCAGCCTCGCGCTCTTCGACTCCTTGGGCGTGTGTTTCAGGGAGATGAGCGCCATGTACGTCTCCGCGTCGTCCGCGAAGAGCTTGGACGCGGGTTTATCGTTCGCCACCTTTTCCAGATGCGTCGCCAGCGCCCGCACGGCCGATCGCACCTGCTCGACAGCCACTCGCTCCGCCGTCGGAGCCGCCGCCGCCGCCGTCGCCTTCTCCGCTGAATTCTTCGCCTTTGTCGCGCGCGACGATGCCTTTGTCGCGCGAGACGTCGCGGGTGCCTTGGCCATGTCGACCGTGTGTCGTCTTCACACAGCCGCGCTCGACGAGAGATCCACGCGCGTCGCGCACTGCGCGCGACGGGTTGCGCTGGAATCCTCTCCCTCCCGCTCGGCTCGAAGACGCGACGACGAAGCCGAGAGGATGGGGAGCCAATGCGTTTTTCTGAATTACGTTTACAACGAACGAAGGCGAGGGATGAGATCGCGTCGCGCTCGCGCGAGAGAGGTTAATCGGTGCCCGAATTGAGGAAATCGCTCGCCGCGGCGTTGCGCGCGGTGTCGACGTCGCAGTACAGAGCCCCGCTCTTCACGCCCTTGAGTTGGAGAATTTCGGTGAAGAGTCGACACAAATTTTCATCCATGCTCTTCAGAGTCGCGCCGTTTCGCAGCTCATTATCGTCGAAATGAAGGGCAAAGTTCATTTTGAATCGATTTTCCGCAACCTTGACGCCCGTGTACGAGTCAATGTTCGCGCCGCTCTTCGTGATGATGGCGCTCACGGTGGCGAGCAAACCGGTGCGATCCGTCGCGGCGAGCTCGAGCATGTTAACGCAGTACGTCAACGTGCGCGGACGCGGTCCGAGACTCTCTGGAATGGCTTCACCACACAGTGTGAGAGCTTCGATCTGGAGCGACTCGCGCAACTCCTTCGTCTCGCCGCTACCGAGACGAGCGAGTTGCTTTTGAATCTTCGCGCGCGCCGACCTCGTCGACGCCGAGAGACGCATGCTTCGAAGTCGCCTCATCATCATGTGCGAGGGAAGCTCTTCCTTTTCCGTGAAAATTTCCACCACCTCTGCGTTCTTTAATAAATGGTCAAATCCAACCTGCACGCCGTTCACCTTTGCATACTTCATGAGCATTCCGACGTCAGTGTAAAAAGCGTAGTCGACCACGGTGGCGCCGTGCGGAAGGTTGGTCACCTGTCCCTTGGGCGTGAAGACGAACACGCGACGGCCGAGTAAGTCGGAAGTGATGGTGTCGACAAATTCACGCGCACTCAACACATCGATAAACTCTTTCTGCCACTCTTGAATGTTCTTCAGCCAGGCGACTTGACGCAGAGTCGCGTCGACGCTCTCTGCGCCCCCTCTGTCGGCGGCGGCGGCCGCCGTGTCGAGCGCCTCCTCGCGATCCAAAGCCTTGAGATCTATGTCCAGGCGCTGCTGCGTCGCCGCGTAGCGTAATTCGGATCGTCTCTGCGCTCTGATCGCGCGACTCGTCCGACGTGCGCTCGCTCGCCACTGTTGACGAATCTCGGCGTCGGCGACGATGCCGTTCTCGGCGAGAATGTGCATCGCCTCGGTGCGAATCATAATCTCCATCGGGAAGACGGTGGAATCCTCCCGAGCGTTCTTTTCGTCTTCGGAACGAATGGGGAGGACGACCGTGTGCAGAGCTTTGTACCCGTTCAATTTCGGCGTCGCGATGTAGTCCTTCATGTTGCCAGGCACGGGCGGCCACATGGCGTGAACGATGCCGAGCACGTGATAACACACGCGGCTCGCCTGCACTCGTCGCGCCTCAGAACTCAAACCCGCCAAGTTTCCGGTGTCATGCAGAATGATACGAATCTGTGCCACCTCGAAAATGTCCTCGATGGTCTTCGCGTCGCCATTCTTCGCGAACGCTCCCCTGTTTTGCGTCTCGCTCTCTTGCAACTGGCGATGCAAACCGTACAGCTCCTTTGACTTGGCTTGAATGGTCACGCCGACCGTGTTACCTCGCAAGAAATCGTCACCCTGCATTGTTTCTTGCAGAGTCAGCGCCGCCTTTTGCACCACGTCTTCCTGTTGCTTGCTCAGCTCGTCGCATCGGCGCGCCATGTCGGCGTACTCATCCGGGTAGGCGTACCGAAACGACAAGTCCTCCAATTCATTCTTGATTTTATACATCCCGAGCAACTTGGCCAGAGGCGCGAAGACGAGAAGCGTCTCCTTTGCAATTTTCACTCGCTTCGCCGGCTTCAAACCCTCGAGGGTGCGCATGTTATGCAAACGATCGGCGAGTTTGACGATGATGATGCGAACCTCCTCCGTCATGGCGAGAAACATTTGCGCCAAATCTTCCGACTTGACATCCTCCGTGCTCGCGGACGCCATCGCCGTCGCGATGGAATCCGTCGCACCACCGTTTCTTTGTTCCTCTTTACTCAGCGATGAACTCACCTTGCTCACCTTGGTCTCGCCTTCGACGATTCTCCGCACGGCGGCGCCGTATCGCTTCTCGAGCGACTCAAACGTCACCGCCTTTGTGTCCTCCACGGTATCGTGAAGTAATCCAGCGACGAGACTCTCGTGATCGAGCTCCATCTCCGCCAATATCGCCGCCACCGCCACCGGATGCGTGATGTACGGCTCCCCACTCTTTCGTCTCTGCCCGTCGTGCGCGTCGAACGCCACCTCGAGCGCGTCTCGCACCTCGGCGCGTTCAAAGTCGTCCAAGTACCGAACCCTTCGCGCCAGCTCGGTGTTCCACAAAAACTCCGGCGTGATGTGTTCCCACCCCGTGATGATATCCGCGTCATCGTTCGATCTCGGCGCCACCGCTCGCGTCCACCGTCTCGTCCCTCGTTCCCGTCGCCCGCCGCCTCGCCTCGCGCCTCGCGTCCTCGCGCTCGAGCTCGGTCCCGCCGCCGCGCACGTCGCCGTCCGCATCTCTCTCCCCCCCGAACGAACGACCGAGACGAACGACGGTGCCTTCAACCCACACCGAACCTCGTCGACGCCGAAGACGCCGCGATCGACGACCCCGACGCGCGCAGCGCAATCGCCCAATCGCCCAATCGCCCAATCGCGCACTCAATCGGTTGGTCGATCGATCGATCGATCCTCCTCGTTCGCGACGACGCGACGACGCGCCTCGAGACGTTCGATCGACGACTCGACGACACACGTCGTCCCCGATCGTCTCTCCACGTTCCCTCGCGTCGACGCGCGCGCCCTCGCGCGCGTCTCCCGCGTTCGTCGGCACCCTCTCGCGCGCCCCCTCGCCCACGTCCCGCGGTCGTTCATCCGGTCGTTCATTCATCCGTTCATTCATTCATTCGTTCATTCGTTCATTCATTTAGTCGT
>Ga0255780_10004967_pt1 | contig 11296 bp, 9 predicted proteins | sample 071ome_32_FD_179978 | JGI IMG/M metagenome (GOLD analysis project Ga0255780, IMG submission 179978) | Coastal salt marsh microbial communities from the Groves Creek Marsh, Skidaway Island, Georgia - 071405AT metaG (version 2) | ecosystem: Environmental > Aquatic > Marine > Intertidal zone > Salt...
GTTGTCCTTCCTCCACCATGGTCAATGAAGACTGTTCTACCAGCAAGGCCATAATATCTAGCAAGGATTACAACTCCACCAGCAGCTGCTTTAATAGGAGTTCCTCTACTTGCTGCAATGTCAATTGCTCCATGAAAACTTGTTGTACCACCGAGTCTCCTCCATTTATATCCACTAGATACATACCCAGTAGTTACTGGCCAAGTAAGTTTGTTTGGAGCAACACCACCAGTGCTACTAAGACGATCAATATCTGCTTGAATTGCGTCTTCAAGTTTTTCTAAGTCTGCATGTTCTTTATCGAGTTTTTCAAGTTCTTTGTTTGCTTGATTCAGCAAATTTTGAGCTTGTTGTCTAGCACGCAACACTTCGGCTTTCTGAGCTTCTACAACTCTCTTTTCTCTTTCTACTGCATTTCTTTTTTGTTCAACTTCTTCAGCAAATTCTTCAGCCTCTATAGATATTTGATTTTTTCTCTCTTCCTCATTTTGTAGAACCTCAACTATTTCTATACGTTCTTCTTCTCTTTCAGTTAAAAAAATTGTTTGATTTGTTGCTAGATTTCTTAATGCATTTAGCTGTTCTACAATCTCATATGCAGTATCTACAATTGTTGATGCGTATCCTAAAGCTACTAAAAAATTTGAAAGTTGATCTAGGTCAACAAATAAAGCTGTTGTTGGACTCATTACGCCATTGATATAAAGACTTACTGCTTGTTCTTGAAACTCATCGTCAGCCTGAACTAAATCTTGTTGGGTTTCAAATAATTCATCTGAAACGTCTCTAATTTCTGTTTTAATTTTTCCTAACCTTGTCTGTTCTTTAACAATATTTTGTTGTACTTGTGCCAGATCATCTAATGTGCCGTCATAGTTTTCTAAAGCTTTTTCAAGTTCTGCTTGTGCTGCATTGAGCTTAGCTTGAACAGTAGCGAGATCTGCATTTACTTTATTTAGATCTGCATTGTTTGATATTATTGCTTTTTCTAAATCTGATTTCTCACCTTCATATTTACTGATTTGTTCGGCAATAGCCTGTAATTGTCTCTCTACTTCGATCAATCTATCTTCTGCAGTAATTGCAGAAGTTTCGTTAACAAAAAATAAATTTATAAGAATTGTTAAGACAACGCTCAGAGAAATTAGTTTTTTAATCATTCAGTGCTCTTCTTATGCCTATAAATGATGCCACCATGCCAAATACGAATGAAAATATTATCATCAATAAAGTTAAATTGATCAGATAAGAATCTGAAATATTTATATCGAATATACCTTCTGAAATTATTGAGTTTTTTGTATATTCAATTACTCCCCATCCTAAGCCTACAGCTATGCTTGTGCCGATTAAAGATTCAATCACAGCCTCAATTAAGAAAGGTAAACGAATATATGTAGCTGATGCTCCTAAAAGTCTCATAATTTTAATTTCTTTGAGCTTTGAATAAGCAGTAAGTCTCATAGTGTTGATAATTAAAATAAACGCAGCAAATCCTATAAGGATTGCAAATGCAGTTGCAGTAACAACAAGAGTGTCTGTTAAGCCTAAAAGTCGGTCAATTGCTTCCCCAGAAGTTCTAATTTCTTTTACCGCTGGATTACCTTGAGTTCTCTCGATGATAAACTCATAATCTGAGGGATCATTCAAGTTAACTCTTAGTGATGAAGGTAGTATCTCATAATTGACCTGGCTCAAAAGTTCAGGTTGATCTTTAAAAAGAAGTTTAAATTCATCAGCAGCCTCAGATTTAGTAAAATACTCTACCGTTCTAACTTCTGGATAGTTTTCAATAGAAGTCTGAAGTTGTTTATGAGCTGTAGTTGTGACTCTATCATCCAAAAAAATTACTACATGTGTTCCATTTTGCCATCTCAAAGTATTGTTTTCGACAATTGTTCTTGCAGATAAAGTTGTAAAAACCAAAAAACTAGAGACAAGAATGGCAATTATTGTTGCAAACACTAAAAGTGGTGATCGTTTCATATTGACGAAAGTATTTTTAATTACATAGGAAAATTTGTTCATATTATATCCTCAAATAACTACCTTCATCTTCATCTCTTTTAAGTTTGCCTTGAGACAATTCAATGACTCTTTTTTTTCTCCTGTTAACAATAGATGAATCATGTGTAGCCATTACAACAGTAGTTCCGGCTCTATTAATTTTTTCTAGAAGCGATACAATTTGGATACTTAAATCAGGGTCTAAGTTTCCAGTTGGTTCATCGCATAATAAAATTAGTGGATTATTTGCTAAAGCTCTTGCAATGCTTACTCGAGTTTGTTCCCCTCCAGATAATTGTGATGGAAACTTAAATGCATTTTCGTTAAGTTCAACTAAATCAATTAATGTATTTGTTTTTGATTCAACTTCATCAGTTGGAGTGCCCATAACTTCCAAAGCAAAAGCAATATTTTCAAATGCATTTCTTGTATCAAGCAACTGTGGTTCTTGCGTTACTATTCCTATTTTTCTTCTTAATATTGGAATTTTCCATTTAGGAAGCTTGACGACATCGATTCCTGCAACATCAATATCCCCTTTTGTAGGTGCGAAATCTTTATACAAAAGTTTTAGTAGAGATGATTTTCCACTCCCTGAATGTCCAATTAGATAGACAAACTCACCTTCATTCACAGATGTAGTAATATTTGAAAGCGCAACACTTCCGCCTTCAAACACCAAAGAAACATTATCTAGCTTAATCATTTAATCCCTGTCTACGCCATTTTAGATAGTCTTGAATAAATATGGAAATTTCTCCATCTAAAACACTTTGTACATTACCAATTTCAGTACCCATTCTAGAGTCTTTTACCTGTTGATATGGCTGCAAAACATATGATCTAATCTGCCTTCCCCAACCAGCTTCATGCTGATCTCCCCTAATTTCATCAAGTTTTTTTAATTCATCATCGCGTTTTTTTAGTAAAAGTTTCGATTTTAATAGTTCAATAGCTCTGTTTTTGTTTTGAAGTTGAGATCTTTCAGCCTGACATGCGACAACTATACCTGTTTCAAGATGTGTGATTCTAACAGCAGAATCAGTGGTGTTTACATGCTGTCCTCCAGCTCCAGATGATCTGTAAACATCAATTCTGAGATCTTCATCAGTTATTTCAATATCATTATTATTTTCGATTAAGGGAATTACATCGACACCTGCAAAGCTTGTATGTCTTCTTTTATTACTGTCGAAAGGACTAATTCTTACAAGCCTATGAACGCCTCTCTCGCTTTCTAAAGTTGCATAAGCTCGATATGAGTCAACCCTTAGCGATACAGATTTTATTCCAGCCTCTTCTCCTTGAGAGATTTCTTCAACTTGAAAATTTAATTCATTTTGAGATAAAAATCTAGAATACATCCTATACAACATTTCAGCCCAGTCATGTGCATCAACTCCACCTGCTCCAGCATTAATTGTTAACATTGCACTTAAATCATCATACTCACCAAAAAATAGAGCCTCGTTTTCAATATCTGATAAGTTTTTTTCTAGAGATGTAATCTCTTTTTCAAATTCATTAATTTCAGATTCATCGGAAGAAATTTGAAGAAGTTCTTTAAAGTCTTTTATGTCTTTTTCCAAATTTGAAAAAGAAGACACTAGTTTTTCTATTTCAGATGCCTCTTTAGAAATTTTTTGTGCTTTATTAGGGTCATCCCAGAAATTTTTTTCTGAAATTAAATTATTTAGTTCAGTTAATTGTTTTGTCTTTTTTGATATGTCAAAGATACTCCTTTGCAGAAGTTAGTCTTTCAGACATTTCCTCAATTTTTAACATTAGTTCTTTAGACATATTTAACCGTGACACTTTTTATATTTTTTACCAGAACCACACGGGCATGGTGAGTTTCTACCTACTTTGTTTTCAACATCTATGTTAGTTTCTTTTTGTTCTTCTATATTTTGTTTAATTAAATTTGAATCAAAATTTAATAATATTCTTACAACTGAATATTTCACATTATTTACTAAATCTTCAAATAATTCATATCCCTCTTTTTGATATTCAACTAAAGGATCTCTCTGACCCATAGCTCTCAAGCCAATTCCTGAACGTAAATAATCCATTTCAGCTAAGTGATCTTTCCATGCTTGATCAATAAATGATAATGATGAGGCTCTGCCAAGATTCCAAAAATTGTCTTCATCTCTTTTGCAGTTTTCATCAAATAATGACTTGAGTTCAGAATAAATGTCCAAGTTGTCATCTATTTTTTTATCTTTTAATAGTTTTTGTTTTGAGGAATCACTTAAAAGCTCTGAAAGTTCTTCTGAAACTAAAGACTCAAATTCTTCTAATGTCTCATAGGTTGATTTCAAATTATCAAAATTTGTAGATATTTGTAGTAAAACATCCTCTAGCCAATCATTAATGAGTTTCTTGATGGAATCTGCTAATAGCAACTGCTTTCTCCACTTATAAACTACCTCTCTTTGTTGATTTAGAACTTGGTCAAACTTTAAAACATTCTTTCTAATTTCAAAGTTTAGTGATTCAACTTGTGCCTGAGCTCTTTCAATGCTTTTAGTAACCATTGATTGTTCAATTCTTTCTTCGTCAGGTAAATTGAGCCTATTCATAATTGACTCAATTCTCTCACCTTGAAATCTTCTCATTAACTCATCTTGAAGAGAAATAAAAAATCTTGATTCACCAGGATCACCTTGCCTACCTGACCTTCCTCTAAGCTGATTATCAATTCTTCTTGATTCGTGTCTCTCAGTACCCAAAACGTACAATCCGCCTACATCAAGCACTTCTTGTTTTTCAATATCTACTTCTTTTTGAATTTCTGAAATAACAAGATCTAATTCTTTTTGATTAAATTCTGAACCATCATTTAAGTATTTTTGTTTTGCAATTTCTTCAGCATTGCCACCAAGTTTTATATCAACACCTCTACCTGCCATATTTGTTGCTACAGTTACCGAACCTTTTTTACCTGCTTGAGAGATTATTTGAGCTTCTTGTTCGTGATTTTTTGCATTTAAAACATTGTGTATGATTCCTTTTTCAGTCAACCTTCTAGACAGCAATTCAGAAGCCTCGACAGAAACCGTTCCAAGTAAAACAGGTTGCCCATTTTTATTTCTTTCTACAACATCTTGAATAACAGCATCTAATTTTGCATTTGTTGTTTTGTATACTGCATCTTGTTGATCAATACGTTGAATAGGTACATTGGTAGGTACTTCTACAACTTCTAAATTATAAATTTGAATAAATTCAGCTTCTTCAGTTTTTGCTGTACCTGTCATTCCTGAAAGATTTTCATACATTCTGAAATAGTTTTGATAAGTGATGGAGGCCAATGTTTGATTTTCGTCTTGAATCCTAACATTTTCTTTTGCTTCAAGTGCCTGATGCAATCCATCTGAATATCTTCTGCCTTCAAGTACTCTACCCGTAAATTCATCGACAATTTTTATCTGACCATCCGCGACAATATAGTCAACATCCTTAGCAAAAATTGTATGAGCTCTAAGAGATGCTGTGAGGTAATGAAGTAAATTAGTTTTTGTATTTTCATAAAGATTATTAATTCCTAATTTTGCTTCTACATACTCAACTCCAATTTCAGTTGGATGAACTTGTTTCTTGGCCTCATCAATTTCAAAGTGAATATCACGTTTCATGCCTTTAACAATTTTTGAAAAATCTTGATACCATTTTGTCGAATCAGATACTTTTCCAGAAATAATTAGAGGTGTTCTAGCTTCATCAACAAGTATTGAGTCCACTTCGTCTACAACACTATAGAAAAGCTCTCTTTGAACAAGTTGCTCTTTTGAAATCGCCATATTATCTCTTAAATAATCAAACCCAAACTCATTGTTAGTTCCGTAAGTAATATGTTTTTTATATGCCTCAGCTTTTTCAAGATTGTCTTGATTTGAATATACTAGCCCAACTTCTAAGCCTAAAAAGTTATAAATTGGCTCCATCCATTCTGCATCTCTTTTCGATAAATAATCATTTACCGTTACAACATGAACCCCTTTGTTAAATAAAGCCATAGTTGAAATTGGCAATGTTGAAACTAAGGTCTTACCTTCACCGGTTTTCATCTCAGCAATTTTATTTCTTAATAAGACAAGCCCACCAAATAACTGTACATCGTAATGTCTTTGACCTAATGTTCTTTTTGACGCTTCTCGAATATATGCAAAAGCATCTACTTCAATAGATTTGACTCCATTTTCTAACTGTTCTGATAACTGTTGAAATCCCGATTTAATTTGCTCATCACTTAATTTTTCGAAATCAGATTCTTTAGCATTTATACTATTGACAATAGAATTGATTTCTGATGCAAGCTTGCCTCCACCAACAGATAGAACTTTTTTAAAAACGTTCACTCTAGCTGGTGCCAAACTCCCAAGAATCTAGATAAACTACCTGATCCTCTGTAAGTACTTCTAATTGACCACCCATAAGCTTGAGTTTTGTAGCTGCAATTTTTTGGTCTACAGATTTTGGTAAAGTATAAACCTTATTTTCTAATTCTTTATAATTATCTTTTATCCACTCTGAAGCTAAAGCTTGATTTGCAAATGACATATCCATAACTGAAGCAGGGTGTCCAGTTGCTGCAGCTAGGTTTACAAGCCTTCCCTCGCCTAATACTAAGATCTCTTTGCCTTTATAGTCATAGCTATCTACATGTTCACGAACACGGTTTACTGAATCAGAAATGTTATTAAGCTCTACAAGATTAATCTCGACATCAAAGTGTCCAGCATTTGCAAGTACAACTCCATCTTTCATTACATCGAAGTGATGAACATCTAAAACATGGCGATTGCCTGTAACAGTTACAATTACATCAGCAATTTTTGACGCTTCTAAACTTGTTTTGACTTCATAACCATGCATTAATGCTTCAAGAGCTCTTACAGAATCTGGTTCAACAACAGTTACTTTCGCTCCCATTCCATATGCTCTTTCAGCAACTCCTTTTCCACAATCTCCAAACCCAAATACAACGACATTTAGGCCAGCAATTAATAAATCTGTTGCTCTTATGATTCCATCCATAGAACTTTGTCCAGTACCAAAACGGTTGTCAAAGAGATGCTTAGTATCTGAATCATTTACAGCAACAACTGGAAAACGTAATTTGTTATTTTTCTCCATTGATTTTAATCGAATAACACCAGTTGTTGTTTCCTCCATTGATCCAAGAATTGGTATATCCTCTCTTGAAGTATGTAATAGGTTTACAAGATCTGCACCATCATCCATTGTGATGTCTGGTTTTGTGTCTAATACTAGATTTAGATGTTTAAAGAACTCATCATTTGAAACACCTCTTATTGCATGAACCTCAATATCATTTTCAGCTAAATACGCTGCAACAGCATCTTTTGTAGATAATGGGTTTGAAGCGCAAAGAGCTACATTAGCCCCTCCAGCTTTAAGAGTCAGCATTAAATTTGCTGTTTCTTTTGTAACATGCATACAAGCACCAATATTAAGTCCTTCTAAAGGTTTCTTTTCTGAGAAATCCATTTTTATTTCTTCTAAAACTTGCATCTGTCTTTGTGCCCAACTGACTTCTGCATGCCCTTCATTTGCTAAATTTGAATCTTTTATACTTGACATTAATTGCCTTTCAACATTGCTTTTAGATTTTCTATATTTGTAATATCGTAAGGATCAATGTTGAGTTCGTCAGCCATAAATACGCTTACAAGATCACCAATTAAGATTAAATGGAATAATTTTTTAATGATATTGTCTGATACAACATTTTCTACTTCAACAATATTTACATCTTCGCCAATAATTTTCTTTGTTAATTCGAATCTTTTCTTTATCTGATTTGGTTCCTGTTCATCTCTTAGAAAAACTACTTGAAAGTTATTTTTGGATCCATTTTTATCAGCTTCCCATGAAAGTATTTCGTTGTGATGTATTTCAGGCATATAGCCAACAAATGCTTTTGATTTTGCATTTTCATTAATTTGAGTTTTCCATCTCTGTGCTGCAAGAAAGCTCGTTGGAGTTCCTCCGTATATTACAACTGTTTTATTGCCAATATCTGCAGCTAAACTTTTAGAAAATTTTAAGGAATCACTCTCTTCATTTTCATCAAGCAACATATTGATATGGCTTTGAACATCTTTACAAACTTTTTTAAAATCATAATCAATAGATGCGGGTAAAAAATGTAAAACTGCTCTAGCCATATGACCCAAAGCTGCTCTTGGTTGAAGACCAGTAGGTACTTCTACAAACTGTTTATCGTTTTCTATTGCTAAATTTAAGAGCTCTCCTCCACTGGCAACTACACAAAAATCTAAACCGTGCGTTAATGCAACGTTAACGGCACTTATTGTCTCTTCTGTATTTCCTGAATAAGATAAAAATAAGCAAAAAGGTTTAGCTTTAATTATGGGTTCTCTAATGCCATAAGTTTTTGTTACTTCAACATTTATACTTGAATACTTATTAATGACTAATTTGAGTATATCTCCTGCAACTCCGGAGCCACCCATTCCTACAATGAGTAGATTTTGATACTCTGGAGATTTAAAATTGTCTGAAACTGTTAGCTCTTGGTTGAGTTGATTTCCAAGATTGTAAACATGTTCTAGCATTTCAACTTATATGTTACTTGAAATTTTTTCTAATACCTCAGAAAGCAAATTCTCAGTTTTAGCTTCGATATTTACTCTTAGCTTAGGTTCTGTATTAGAACCTCTTATATTAAACCAAAAATTTTTTCCAAAATACGAGAGGCCGTCAAGATAATCAAACTCTCCTTCAAAGATATTTTCGATATTTTTAATTGAGGTTTGGATATTATCGACCTTAAAGTTAATTTCACCACTACTTGGAGGAAAATTATAAGCTGAAATCATTTCATTTATACTTTGATTTTTTTCTGAAATGATGTTTAAAAATACTAGCAATGTAAGTATTGCTGAATCAGCAAAAAAGTTTTCTTTGTAATAAAAATGGGCACTATGCTCTCCACCGAAATCTGCATTCTCTTCTCTCATAACAGCTTTGATGTTGGAGTGACCAACTTTAGTTCTTATTAATTCAACACCTTTTTTGGTTAATAAATCTAATGCATGTGGGGATACATTAACATTATGGACTACTTTAACTTGGTTATTTTTTGCAACTAAATAATCAGCAATAAAAGCTGTCATCATACTTCCCGATATTACATTTCCTTCATTATCAATAAAGACTGCTCTATCAGCATCTCCATCAAAAGCTACTCCAAAATCTAAGTTATTTGTTGTAACCAGTTTGATTAAATCTTGTAAATTATTTTCATCTGATGGGTCTGCTGGATGGTTTGGAAAGTTTCCATCGACTTCTAAATATAAAGGCATAAAGTTAAGCTTGTACTGAGTTTTAAGGTTTTCAATTATTGAACCAATTGCTCCATTTCCTCCATCAATTCCAAAACTAATTTCATTTGATATATCATCAGGATTGACAAGTTTACGAATATGATCAAAATATATTTCTATAGAACTTTGTGAATGAGAAACCTCTGGAGTGAATTCTTCATCTACCATTGATAATACATCTTTTTTTATCTCTAACAGTCCAGAATTCTCTCCTATTGGAATAGCTCCAGCATTACAAAGTTTTAATCCTGTATATTCTTTTGGGTTGTGTGATGCAGTAATTACTATTCCAGGTAAATTTAGAAGACCAGAAACTGAGTAAACAACATCTGTTGGAACTAATCCAATATACCTAACATTCGTACCTGTACTTTTTACACCTGCTGCTACAGCTGAGTACATTTCAAGATTAGATATTCTTCCATCGTGGCCTATGATTATTTCATCTGCTTTAACAAAATATGAAAATGCTTTTGCAATTTTAAATGCATCAGAAGTGTTTATTTCATCATTAAAAACACCTCTTATATCGTAGGATTTAAAAATTAAATCTAGTTTATTTTTGTCCATTAAGTAATTATTGTAATCATCATGCAATCAAAGTTTAGTTTCAATTCTTTTTCAATTGTTATACCGATATTTAATGAACAAGAAATACTTGAAGAATCAGTAAATAATATATTTGCTATTTGTAAAAGAACTCAGAAAAAATTTGAAATTATTCTTTCAGAAAATGGCTCAAATGATAACACCCTTGAGATTGCAAAAAAAATATCAAATGAACATTCAGAAATTAAAGTCATATCATCAAACACACCGAATTATGGAATGGCTTTAAGAAGTGGTTTTATTGAAGCAAGTAATTCTTTAGTTGTCTCATTTGATATTGATTATTATTCAGAAAGTTTTTTAAATATGGCTTTAATGTTAGAAGAAGATTTTTCTGCAATTACAGCGTCTAAAAGATTAGTTCAATCTAACGACGGAAGAAGATTTGTAAGAAAAATTGCAACTAATACTTTTGTATTTCTTTTGAAGTTGTTATTTAGAACTACATTGTCAGATACTCATGGTATGAAAGCAATAAAAAAAATATGTATAGATGAATTTGTCAATGATGTAGTTTCTACACAAGACATATTTGATACTGAATTACTTATAAGAATTGAGAAAAGTGGAAAAAAGATCAAAGAAGTTCCAGCAATTGTTAATGAAATAAGACCTAGTGTTTCAGTAATCTATAAAAGAATTCCAAGAACTTTAAAAAGCTTATTTAAATTAAAAATAGTTTTTTACAAAGAATCTTTAAAGACAAATAATTTATAAAATAAATACTTCAATGGCAAAATTAAACCATTTATTAAAAAAGTAATTATAAGAAAAGCTGTTTCATCTTGTTGCCAATTTGAATTGTAGAGATTAATAACAATCCAAATGAGATTAGGCACGATTAGGCTAATTAGATTTACACTCAAAAAATTAATAAATTCTTTTAGCTTTCCTTCTGAAATCTTTAAATTGAAAATTATTAACCTTGATAAATAATAGGAAATTACTACTCCAATACAAAATGCTGCCACGTTAGTTACATAAGTTCTTAAAGGAAAAGAAATAAATTGAAAAATGTAAAACTGAAATATATATGTAAGGCTCAATCCAACAATTACATTTATTCCACCAACTATATATGTTTTAATTAGTTCCTTAAAATTATTTTTATATTTCTTAATAAAATTATGCATTATTTTTATATTTCTTTCTTAATAAAACCGATGCTAAGCCAAGACTAAGAATTGATGTAATATCTAATATATGCTCTAATTGGCTTTTTTCAAAAACAATTTTTACGTCAGGGGAAGTTGGAATTACAGCCATAAATGAAGGTGATACTCTAAATGGCCCATATC
>Ga0255780_10005011_pt1 | contig 11227 bp, 7 predicted proteins | sample 071ome_32_FD_179978 | JGI IMG/M metagenome (GOLD analysis project Ga0255780, IMG submission 179978) | Coastal salt marsh microbial communities from the Groves Creek Marsh, Skidaway Island, Georgia - 071405AT metaG (version 2) | ecosystem: Environmental > Aquatic > Marine > Intertidal zone > Salt...
TGAATCTCTCAGAGTTAGCGCCAAAAAAAAGCATCTCGAGACTTCGCTGCAAAGCTCGGTGAACGTGAGGCGGAATCGGCTGCGCAGAAGTAATGAATTCGCCTAAAGCCGATCTGACTGGAGAGTGAGAGGTTCATCCGCTTTTAATGTTTTCGCGTGCATACTCTCAGGTTCCGGGTATCAATGCAGCGTATGCTGAAAGCGGCGTAGCAGAAACCAAAAACGAAACCGAAACCGAAACCGAAACCAAAACCAAAAAAAGTCATAAACCGATACTAAGGCCTAGTGCTGTGGTCACTAAACTCGGTGGCCTGGCATCAGACCTGTTAAGCTCGCGGCGACGCCGCACTGTCTTCATTCTCAAAAGTGAGAACGCATGATTCCTACCATTAACCTTAAACACATCGAAGCCACAGGTGAGGGGCTCTCGGAGCTCGACGCCGCTTGCCGAGAACATGGGTTCTTTTTGCTCAGTCACCATGGGTTAGACGAGGCGATCAACAGCATGTGGGCGGCATCCAGAGAATTTTTTGCCGAACCCAGCGTCGTAAAAAGGCAGGTGCAGCGCACAGAGTCGGTTCCCCTTGGGTATTACGATCGCGAGCTCACCAAACGGCGACGGGACCTCAAAGAGGTGTTCGATTACATGCAATCGAGAGCCGATGGCAGCGATTTGAATCAATGGCCCGCGGCCAAGCCCGAATTTAGACAAGCGATGGATGCTTTTTTCGATGCGGCGAGCGAGGTGGCTGCTAGAACGCTTACTCAGGTGTATCGCGGGCTCGGTGCCACGCCAGAAGAAGATTCAATGCTGCCAGAGGGCGACGCGCGAACATCGACGGTGCGGCTCAATTATTACCCGCCGAATGACCCGCTCTCGGTTGAGGAGCAGGCTGAAACCATGGGGCTCGGCGATATGGCGCTGCATCATCACACCGACCCTGGCATTCTCACGCTACTTGTTCAGGATATGAGCGGCGGATTACAAACCCTTTCAGCTGAGCGAGGCTGGCTTGATGTCACGCCGGAGGCCGGCACCATCGTCGTGAATTTGGGCGATGCCATGCAGGTTTGGAGTAATGACGTCTATCGGGCAGCGGTGCACAGAGTCTTGCCTATGCGCGACATCGGTTGTTCCGGGCGGTTCAGCACGCCTTACTTTTTTAACCCTGACCGAGAGGCCGTGCTCGAGCCACTGCCCGCGCTGTCAGATACCACGCCTCAGTATCGGCCTTTCACTTGGAGGGATTACATCAAAGGTCGCGTGGATGACAACTTCGCGGACATTGGTGAGGACGATATCCAGATCGAGAGATTCCGAATTTCGCATTAGCGCTCAGACGATGTTGCTGGCACAACCTTTCCGTCTTGATTGCGCCTAGGTTAAGGGGCTAGGGCTCAGCTAAATGCCGAAGATTTAGGCATCAAAAATGGGCAGTACCGGTGTGCTTCTGAAAGGGAAGTTGAAGTCCAAAGCGGTGTTCTCAAGACCCGTCAAGCGCCGCAGTGTTTGATGCACATGCTTGGGGTACAAGATCGTTCCTTGATTGGCGTCTTTCAACATGGTTGCTGGGTCTACTCGTAAAGCATTGTGCCCTTCATCAGTAAACCCGACGCTTTGACTTCCCCAGGAAGGATGATCTTGCATGACAATCACTGAACCGATGGGCCAATGGTCTTTACCATCCTGTGAGTTGTAATGGGGCGTTCTTGAAAAATCGGAACCGATGACAACCGTGAGTCGATCAGCATAACCCCCTTGCTCCGCCAGCTGCCAGATAAGGTCAATCGACTCGTTCAAGTAAGTTAGTAAGGGTGCATGGAGATCGTCATGTTTGTCGTGAGTATCAAATCCCCCCAATTGCAAATCGGCGGCGCCGGTCACGCCTGCAGCGAATGCGGCGCTAATGATCTGAACTTGCGCCTTGAGGTTGGTATGCATCATTTCAATCGGCGCTGCGGTTTCCTCCTCATCAGGCAGATACGGCGAGAACTGTCTCAGTGGCTCTCTGTTTTGAACAGCATCAATGTAGGCATTTAGATTGTTGAACTCCCGGGTCTGTGCAGGAATGCTCGAAGTCAACCGCTCTTGCCGATGACTGCGATAACGCTGAATGAGGCTAAGATCCTCATTTCGTCGGAGGGTGACGGGGCCTTCGTAATCCCAATGCTCGTTCGGTCGATGGTAGAAATTAAGGTTAGGGTCGAGCACGCTCTTGAGTAGTTCAGGATTATCTTGGAGACGCGTAAAGCCAATGACATTTTCCGTGGCACCAAACCCCCCGAAATTGATGTACGGCATGGGGACATCGGGGGCGTGATGAGCCGCAAAGAGTGCAGTCAAGCTAGGGTAGCCTTCAGCGTTACGCCCACTCCAATTGTGAAGCACACCTGTGGTGTGCGAGTTCGTTTGAAGATCGATACCATTAATGACCAACATGCGCTGATGGTGGCGTTTGAAAAACCATTCGTTATTCGCGAACGGGGCGTAAGTAATACCGCCCGCTTGACCGGGCTCAAGCGATTTTGACCAATTGGTGATGATCGGCGCTCCGGGTTGATTGGTCTTGGGGTCGCAATAGCTGGTGACATCCCATCCCCCGTCAGCTTGCACCTGCAGAAGCAGAGGGCCTGTGTAGCCGTTAGGCACCAATGCTTTTGCTGCGTCAGGACCCATGAAGCCCAGGGCGCCGGCAGCGCTTAATGCTTGAATGAATGTTCTTCGCTTCATGGTTTTCTCATTTATGTTTCCGCCTCGTTACTCATGTAAAAAGCGAAAATCCGTCATCAGGTAGGTCAGCACATTGATCCATGAACCCTTCATGTAGGAAGGATCTTCTCCGTTGAGATTGGTATCCCTCCATGCGTGATTGGGGCAGGATTGGCTGGGCCACTCATCAACTCGATTCAACCCATCAGATTTCCGCGAAATAAAAGAGTCCCGCAACAATTCATAAGTTGCTGCTATTTCCTCATGATCGATGGTCAAAACCTCACCAAGAAGCTGGTGGTGGAGATCGACAATTTGCGCTTTGAGGCTCGGTTCACCGGAATCGCTATCGGTGAGTGCAAGCGCAACTTTGACGGGTTCATCGCCGTACTGTTCCCCCGCAGCGACCAAGCGGATAGAGTAATCGCCGCTGACGCTAATGGGGATCGGAACTTCAATGCTCCCATTGCAGCTCAATTGATGGTACGTCTCGTCCGTATGGCCACAGCCGTTTATTTGCGTGCCCGAGGGTGGTGATTCAAATTCGATGATGGTCTCGGCGCCGTCAGGCGCGACAAGAACCAACTGATCGAATCGTGCATTACGAGAGCCATTTTCGTCTCCGAAGTGGTTCAAAAAGCTCACGTGGACCAAAACTTCGCCGGCGCTGAGGGCTGTGCTGAACTCAATCACAGTATCAAAGGCCGAAGAGGGAATATCCGCTCGGGTGCGTGCGAGGAAGGTGCGCTCTGGAGTTGTAAGCGCATCAACGCGTTTTAGAATTCGGCGAGCTTCGGGCATTGCTTGAAAATCGCGGATGACAACTTCGCAAGCGGTTTCCAGCGCGAGCTTCTCCGCAATATTGAACATGAGTGGCGTGATTTGCTCGGTGCGCTTAGTTACGTTGCGCGAGTCGATACCTCCGTACAGAATTTGGAATTCTTCAGCAAGTCGAGTGTAACGGCCGCTGATGTGCCACTCCTGAAATTCATCGTTGGCATTGCCCCAATAAAAGCCAGAGAGTTGTTGAAACTTTGCCTCGAGTTCCTCTGGCGTGAGCAGTCTACGACCGCCTAATGGGTTTGCCGCGACATCGGGTTCGGCAAGCTCGATCAGCCGAAACCAAGGACTGACTAAAAGCTCAATGATCAAGTCGCGGCCATTAAAGGGGACACCTCCAGCAATGCCTACGCTGAATTGACCGGCCATGTCTTTGATATAGCTTTGCTGAGCCTCATATAGGGCAAGTTTGTTATCAAATTGCTCATCATCAATGACTTCTGGCGCGGCGACGATTTCAGTGCCCATGAGGCTCGGCCACCAAAATTTGATGGCCGCTTCCGCGAACCAGGGATCCTTGACCAATTGATCAGCCAACCATTGCAGGCTGGGTTCACCCGTAGCTACGGTGCTCGAAAGAAATCCTGGCAGGCGCATGTCCTTGTACCATGTATCACCCTCTGCATATCTGAGTGCGTCAGGCCCTAAGGCATCGGAGTCTACAGATACCAATACACGAACAGGGTCGCCGCCGTATTGGTCGCCTCTCAATTTCAATTGCAGGGTATATTCGCCTGAGTTATCAAGATCGACTGGAAACACCACACCACCCTGACAATATTGGCCGTAGGCCTGCCACTGAGGGCCTCCGCAGCCGTGCGAGCGCCAGCCTTCGGGTAGATTCTCGAACTCGATGGTCAGGCTTTGAGAGGCGCCCTCCAAACTCAAGGAATCAAAAAACGCGTTTCGGTCACCCCCTTCATCCGCATAATCGTTGGTGAATTCCACACGGATGTAGACCGTCTGGGCGGGACTGTCGAAAGTTGTCTCGAAGACAGGGCCAAATTCTTCGTTCTCGACGACGAACTCTTTGCCATCGATAAAAGTTGGACTTTGAGCTGGGTCAGGCACCGCGGACTTATAGTTATATGGAAGCGCGTCTAGCCCACCCCAAGACTCGTTGTAGTAGCCAACATCCCCATAATGCTGGAAAGCCCCTGCCACAGGATCCAGAACCTGGTGACATACGGTGCATGCTGGATTTTTCAAGGTTGGATTGTCGGTATCAGCGAGTGCGACCGGGTCTGTGGTTCGCGGCGCAGATTTCTCAATATCTATCCCAAGAAAGTGATAGAAGGTCCATCTGGCGCGCGCTCGGTTTCGATTCGTCTCGGTGCTGGGATAGCGATTAAGAAACGCCTGTGTGTTGAGGACCCCTGCGTGTGGATACTGGATAAAATCTGCGTGCTGTGTAATGCGCTGCGATTGGAACTCCGTTTCCATGACTTGGAGGTCTTCCGTCAAGAGTGACTGGCCCTTGTTCTTCGCGGGTTTGAATTGCCGGTGGTCGTAGCAGGGCTCATCGGGCTGAGACTGGCAGTAGGTAAACGTCTCGGGATCGACAGGATCAAACTCAGCGCCCCCATTTAGGAAGTCATTCACCGCATAGTTCATCATGGTGTAATCGGCAGTCAGCACCTCTCTGTAGTCCAGGTCGTTGTCGACAATATGCGCAATAAGTTCGAGCGGTGCCCTCGCTAGGCCCCATCGCCAATGGTTGTATTTTGGCCAGTGAAAAAAACGTTCGCCGGCTTTAGCTTGTGCGTTTGCGTGCGCATTGGTACCCAGAGGGTAGAAGCCGTTGCCTTCAATCGAGGCTTGTTCGATTGGAATGCCCTCAACGAAGGCGTCCGTCAAGAGTCTGTCGTTCGCCCCTCGAATGAGAAATTCATGAAATTCAGGGCTTTGGGTTGCCATACGAATAGCGGCACGCAAATCTTGGCTCGCGCCCTCACCCAAACGGTCACGCTCGGCGGGAGAGGGGTTGCGTCCAAGGAGCAGCATGGTCGCACGGCGAAGGGTGGCATCTGCAGCTAGTAGCTTAGAGGATTTGAAAAACGTGGTGTGCGCGTTCGACACGGGTTCAGAGTCATTTTCGCCGGCACTCTTTTCCTCGGTGACTAAATCTACAAACCGACTTAACGCGGCGTATTCATCTTTGCTGCTGTCTAATACTGGGCCGCCGCCGTGGGCTGTGCCTCCGCTTGCTTTGGCCAGCAAAGTCTCTCCTCTACTTGTATTCGCAGTGATGTAGTTGACCAGTACGTCGTAGTTCTTGGTGAGATAGTCTGGGTCGGATTGAGGAACGTAACGCAGCGGGGTCGCCGTTGCGGGGCCTCCTTCATAATGGCAGCCAAGGCATCGACTAAGCAGTAGTGCTGAGATATCTGTCTCGAAGAGCGTTTTTGACTGAGGGGTTGGTTCATTGCCGCCATTCCCGCTGCTTTCAGTGGAATGAGAAGCAAGATATGCCTCGATCAGATTAGACGTGGTTCTGGAGGCATTCTGCGTCAGCGCGTTTTGTATCAATGATTCGCCGCTGAACCCAAAAAGATAGCGGATGACGATCAAACCATCTGAGAGTGGCGCGGCTTTCCCATCACCATCCACATCGAGGAGCGCCTGATTGTCGTCGAGATAGGCCGAGATCGCTGTAGGATCCTGCCTGAGCGCTTGATCGTCCACTGCACCCTGTATGAGTGATGGCCCAGTGAATCCGAAAAGGTAACGGATAACGAGCAGGCCATCAGTCAGCGGGGTTTGCTTGCCGTCGCCATCCACATCCCAAGAAAAAGAGTCTTGTCCCAATGCGAGTGATGTCGTGCCCGTGAGTATCGCGGTTAGGACCAGTGTTTGGAGGCATTTTTTTTTCACCGGTTGAATAAGCAGCCCTATTTACTGGGTAAATCTTGCCCTGAATTCTTTTTGATTGGAACAAGCTGAGCGTGATGAACCTGCTGAGTGAGTGAGCAGATGCTACGGCGTGATTAGTCCAGGTGCCGTAGCTGAATAGCATCCGAATTCCCTTCAGCTAAGACGTCCGAGATCACCACCACCTTGTCGCCCGTATTGAGGCCTTCTCTTGACTTCAAGATGGAGAGCGCCCGCTGCAACGTTTTCTCCGGCTCTTTGCTGAATTCAATTCGGTGCGCGTAAACGGCGCGATTCAGCGCCAGCCGCCGCCGAGTTTGGCTGTGGTTCGTAAAGGCGAACACGCGAACCTTGCTTGGCCGCGCATTGGTGACGAGATCGGCCGTGATGCCGCGCCGCGTAATCACCACCACCCCAGCCGCATTGAGATCTTCGGCTAGCGAGACTGCGTTGATGGCGATGTGTTGCTTGTCGCCTGCAGGCTCCAAATCCTTCTCATAACCCAACCCTGGCCAAAGCTCGGTGCGTTCGGCAATGGCATTGAGCTGTGCCACACATCGCACCGGGTATTTACCAATGCTGGTTTCCCCGGACAGCATGATGGCATCGGCTCCTTCATAGATCGCGTTCGCAACGTCAGTGACTTCCGCCCTGGTGGGGATGGGATGATCGATCATTGATTCGAGCATATGTGTTGCCACAATCGAGCGACGACCCCAGCGCGCAGCGGAATGTACGATGCGTCGCTGGATGTTGGGTAGGTCTGCAATGTTGGTCTCAATGCCTAAATCACCGCGCGCCACCATAACGCCATCCGCCGCGCGCACGATGTCGTGGATGTGGGCGACGCCCTCTTGATCCTCGATCTTGGCAATAATTTTGATGTTGTTGGCCTTGCGACCGAGCAGCGCCCGGCAGGCGTCAACGTCGCTCGCTTCGCGCACGAAGGAGAGCGCGATGTAGTCAATGTCTTGGGCGAGGCCAAAGGCGATGTCTTCGCGGTCTTTGTCGGTGATTGAGGGGAGGTTCACGTGGACGCCGGGCAGATTCACGTGCTTGCGGCTGCTTAGCACGCCGCCATCGATGACTAAACATCGAAGCTGACGGTCTAATTTCTCGATGACTTCGAGATTGATCAAGCCGTTGTCTAAGGTCACCCGTTGACCGATTCCCAGGATGTCGATGAGCTCAGGGTAGTTCACCGTGATCGTGCGGTTTTTCTTTTTCGTTGTCTCAGTGACGCTGAGCCAGACCTCTTCATGTTGGTCCAAGGTCATGGGCGTCTCGAGCTCACCTGTTCTGATCTCAGGGCCCTGGGTGTCGAGCAGCACCGGTACGGGGTACCGAACCTGACGATTCAGTGTTTTGAGCCAGTGGATGATTTCGGCAGCCACCTCGTGGCTCGCGTGCGACATGTTGATGCGCGCGACGTCCATTCCCGCATCGTGCAGCTTTTTCAGCTGCTCAAAGCTGTGTGTGGCTGGGCCAATGCTACAGATAATTTTGGTTCGTCGATCGCGCATGGTGATCGCCCACTTGTGGATGCGCGAATCTTAGAGGGTCTCTCGATGGGTTGCTAGAAAACCTGGTCCGCGGAGCGCGTCTGGCGCAATATTCGCACGGCTTATCGCGTCCAGGCGCTCAGAGGCGCCGCGCTTTGCTCTGCCTTGCGAAATCTTAAGCTGGGCAGAATCTAATGAATACGTTGAGGATCGATGACTCGCTTTAAGCACTGGCCTGATAGTAGCAATCGAGTGTCGCTCAGCGTTCTGCTGACCACCCTGCTAAACAGGGCGTTAATGGGCCCCAGCGCCATTGACCAGAATGCGGATATAGGCTCGAACGCCATCGGCCAGATTGCTCACAGAGATTCTTTCATTGGTGCCGTGAAATCCAGTGAGATCGGCTTGCGTGACGGTGAAAGGATTGAAGCGGTACGCATCATCCGCGACTTGGCCATAGTGCTTGCTATCAGACCCGGCAATCATGAGGCCGGGCATGGAAACAATGTCTCCGTGTACTTCACTTAGACTTTTTTGAATCGCGTTATATCCGGCACTCTCCCAACTCGAGACGGCTGAGGCGTTGACGCCACCGCGAGGGCGAATCTCGAGGTCGTCAGAAGCGAGCAGATCGCTCACATAAACCGTGACACTCTCAACTGAGTCCCGGGGATGAATTCGAAAGTTGACGGTTGCGATGGCCTCAATGGGCAACACATTGGTCTTCACGCTTCCAGAGAGCATCGTGGGTGCCGTGGTGGTGCGAAGCATGGCATTGGCAAAAGTCACTTCGCTCAGAACGGAATCAATGACCCCTGAAAATAACCAAGTATTGGCAAATAAAAGCCGCTGACCGAAAGGCATATGGCGACTGATTTCATCAAACATAGCGCCGGACAATCCCGAAAGCCCGCCCGGGACAGGATTCGATTCCAGTTTGGTTATTGCCTTCGCGAGTTTGCCTACCGCCGTGGTACTGGGAGGCATCGAGCTGTGACCGCCCGCGGCAAGGGCCACGACATCCAGTGTCAAACTGCCTTTTTCTGCGACATTGATCGGTGCCATCAGCGGCTCTACACCGGGGAACAAGCCATCGAACAAGAATGAGCCTTCGTCTAGGCTCCACGCCAGCTGAATACCCGCAGTGCGCAAGTGCTGAGTGACGGCCCCTGCACCGCGACCGCCGCCCACTTCTTCATCGTGACCGAAGCTGAGATAGACCGTGCGCTCGGGCTGCGCACCTTGATTGATGAGGTAGGCCACCGCTTCAAGGATGCCGATGACACCACTTTTGTCATCTAGCGCACCCCGGCCCCAAATGACGCCATCCTCTATCTCGCCAGCAAACGGTGCCACCTGCCATTGGGCCTCGGTACCAGGGATCACGGGCACGACATCATAGTGTCCGGTGAGGAGAACGGGTTGCAGGCTCGGATCGCGGCCCTGCCAGCGGTAGAGTAGGGTGTACCCAAATCGCTCAAGGCTTAGCGTCTCGTGAACTGACGGGTAGCTGAGGGCAACCCATTCAATAAAGCCCTCAAACGCCTCGGCATCGAGATCATTCACGTTTTGATTGGACACTGTTTTAAAACGAATGGCTTCGGCCAGGCGCCCTGCAATGGCGGCCTCATCCAAATCAATTGCAACAACGTCCTGAACTTCTCGAGTATCCGGCTGATGAAGCCATGTTCTGATGCTGATCACGACCGCAAGCACCAGCAGTGCGAGGCTGAAGAAGACGAGTATTTTCTTGATCATGATGCCTTCCGTTATGCTCCTAGATTCTGCACTTAATGCCCGAGACCGAGGCCTACAGCGGATGCAGCCTCACGGGCACATCCTTGATGCCACGAATAAAGTTATTGGGCAGCCGCTCCACATCGCCGACCACCTCGATATGGCGAAACCGCTTCATGATTTCTTCCCAGAGAATGCGCAATTGCATCTCCGCCAGCCGATTGCCCATACAACGATGCACACCGAAGCCGAAGGATACGTGGGCCCGGGCATTCTTACGATCAATGATTAACCGATCAGGATCTTCAAACACCGATTCATCGCGGTTCCCAGACAAATACCACATCACCACTTTATCGCCCGCTTTGATCGATTTTCCGCCGAGTTCAAAGTCGCTGAGCGCGGTACGCCGCATGTGGATCACGGGCGTTTGCCAGCGCACCATCTCTGACACCATGTTTGGGATGAGCCCTGGGTTGTCGCGCAGCTTTTGGTACTCCTCTGGATACTGATTCAAAGCTACCACGCCGCCAGAGATTGAATTCCGAGTGGTGTCGTTGCCGCCAACGATCAAGAGCAGAATGTTGCCGAGGAACTGCTCAGGGTTCTCGTTGAGCTTAGATGTTGCCTCGTTATGGATAAGCATCGAGATGAGATCAAACTTCGGCGGTTCCTGGGCGCGTTCCGCCCAAAGCTGGTAGAACGCGGCCGCTGCACCCATTAATTCCTCATAGCGACTTTTCATGTCGATGGAATCATCACCTGTCACCTCAGGCACCGCAGTGGCCAGGTCCGACCAGTGCACCAGCTTGCGCCGATCCTCATACGGAAAGCCAAATAAGGTGGCGAGCATGCGCGCCGTGAGTTCGATGGACACTTCCTGCACCCAGTTGAAGGTTTCGCCAATGGGTAAATGATCGAGAATGTCAGCGGCTCGCTCTCGAATGAGAGGCTCAAGCTCAGCGAGGTTGCGAGGCGCAACACTGGGTGCCACCGCAGACCGCTGCACCATGTGTTGGGGTTCATCCATGGTGATAAAACTCTGGCCCTGTATTTGGTTCGCTTCCGTGACATACGGATCTACGATCGCGATGCCGCCTTTCTCCGATGAGAATACCTGATGGTTGGTGTCAACCTCCTTGATCAGTTGGTGACTCGTCACCGACCAATAGGGGCCATTCACGCTGTCCTCAAGATAGTGAACGGGGGCTTCTTTTCGTAGCCTCGCAAACCAGGGGCGCCAAGAGTCCTCTTTGAATCGCTCAGGTCGGCTGACATCAATCTCGCTTAACGCCACTTGCTCTGGGTTCATGATTTCTCCTTGTTCCGGTTTCGGTCGTGGGGTGTTTTGCTCACCATAACGAGTTTAACCCTACATTCAGTCGTTTCGCCTGGTCTTGTTGTTTGAAGCCTTTTGACTTTAGTGATTACAAACTTTCCTATGAACCCTAACCTGACTTGCTCACTTTGTGTGCTGCGCCTTCGGCCTCTTGGCAGAGAATGAATTTAAAAACAAAAAAGGGGCCGAAGCCCCTTTCTAGTAACACGGATCAAATCAAAAAGCGCA
>Ga0255780_10005012_pt1 | contig 11225 bp, 10 predicted proteins | sample 071ome_32_FD_179978 | JGI IMG/M metagenome (GOLD analysis project Ga0255780, IMG submission 179978) | Coastal salt marsh microbial communities from the Groves Creek Marsh, Skidaway Island, Georgia - 071405AT metaG (version 2) | ecosystem: Environmental > Aquatic > Marine > Intertidal zone >...
TCTCGCGCGTATGCAGACGGTCGTAGATAACACCCACGCAGAGGAACAGCGCGCCAGAGACAAGACCGTGGCCGAGCATGATCATCATCGCGCCTTCCAGCCCTTGCACGTTGAACGCAAACAAGCTGGCTGTCACGATCGCCATGTGCGCGACTGAGGAATAGGCAATCAGCTTTTTCATATCGTGCTGAACCAGCGCAATCAGGCTGGTCACCACCACGGCAATCATCGACAGTGCGAAGATCAACCACGCCAGTTGTGCGCTTGCTTCCGGGAACATCGGCAGGCTGAACCGGATGAAGCCATATCCGCCAAGCTTCAACAAAACGCCCGCCAGAATGACTGAACCGGCAGTCGGCGCCTGAACGTGCGCATCGGGCAGCCAGGTGTGCACCGGCCACATCGGCATCTTGACTGCAAAGCTGGCGAAGAAGGCCAGAAACAGCCAGAATTGTGCCTTCGGATCGAAGTCATACTGCATCAATGTCGGAATGTCCGACGTGCCCGCAGTGTTCACCATCCAGAACATTGCGATCAGCATCAGCACCGAGCCGAGCAAAGTGTAGAGGAAGAATTTATAGCTCGCGTAAATGCGGTTGTCCCCGCCCCACACGCCGATGATCAGATACATCGGGATCAGGCCAGCTTCAAAGAAGATGTAGAACAGGAACATGTCCTGCGCGGCAAAGACGCCGATCATCAGGACTTCCATGATCAGGAACGCAGCCATGTACTCGCCAACGCGCTTCTGGATCGCCTCCCAACTGGCAAGGATACAGATCGGCATAAGGAATACGCTGAGCATGATCAGCATCAGCGCGATACCATCAATTCCAAGCGCGTATTCGAAGCCCGCGAACAACGGCGCGGTTTCGGTAAACTGCCACTGCGCGCCACCGATGTCGTAGTTGACCCACAGCACAATGCCGAGCGCCAGATTGACCAGCGTCGCGACCAACGCAGTCATGCGCGCCGCCTGCGCCTCAAGAAAGAAACACGCGATACCCGCAATCAACGGGACCAGCAGCATTGCGGAAAGGATTGGAAAGCCTTCCATCAGAACAGGACCCATGTAATTGCCGCGACCAGGCCGAGCAGCATGATCAGCGCGTAGCTATTGAGATAACCGGACTGCACCTTCTTCGCGACGAGAGCGCCACGCTGAACCAGCCATGCGGCACCGTTCGGACCGAAGCGGTCGATCGTGCCTTCATCGCCCTTCTTCCAGAAGATGCGGCCAAGCCAGAAAGCCGGTTTCACGAAGACGAGATGATAGAGCTCGTCAAAGTACCACTTGTTGTAAACGAAGCGGTGAATGACGCGGAATTGCTCCACGAACTTGCCCGGGATTGATGTGTCTTTGATGTAAGCGAACCATGCTGTGACAAAGCCCACTATCATCACGAATGTCGCGGTCAGCTTCACCCATGTCGGTACGGCGTGCAGCGCATGGATAAGGTTCTCGTTGAAATAGATCGAGCCCCCCCAGAACGCGCCGTTCACAGCTTCAGCAGACCCATCGATGAACGGATATTTGAAGACGTAGCCAGCGAAGATTGCGCCCACGGTCAACACACCCAGCGGGATCAGCATCGAAATCGGGCTTTCATGCGGGTGATAGCCGCCTGTCGTGTCCTCACCTGCCTCTTCCGGTGTCTTGTGCACTGAGTGCTGAATATGCTCGCTCTCGATCCAGCGCGGCTTGCCGTAGAAGGTCAGGAACACCAGGCGCCAGCTGTAGAAGCTGGTCAACAGTGCTGCCACAGCGCCAGCCCAGAAAGCGAACATTGCCATATCGGTGCCGCGCGCAAATGCCGCCTCGAGAATCGCATCTTTCGAATAGAAACCTGCGAAACCAAAGACGCCCAATACACCCACGCCGGTGATCGCGAGCGTGCCGGCCATCATTGCATAGAATGTGAGCGGGATCTTCTTACGAAGGCCACCGTAATAGCGCATGTCCTGCTCGTGATGCATCGCGTGGATCACGGAGCCTGCACCGAGGAACAGCAGTGCCTTGAAGAACGCGTGCGTGAACAGGTGGAACATAGCCGCGCCATAGGCGCCCACACCCGCTGCAAAGAACATGTAGCCCAACTGAGAGCAGGTCGAGTACGCGATCACCCGCTTGATGTCCCACTGCGTGGTGCCGATAGTGGCCGCGAAGAAACATGTCGCGGCGCCGACGAAGATCACCATGCTGAGCGCCACTGGGGCTGCTTCGAACATCGGCGAAAGGCGGCACACCATGAATACGCCCGCGGTTACCATGGTCGCGGCGTGGATCAACGCAGAAACCGGCGTCGGACCTTCCATTGCGTCCGGCAACCATGTGTGCAGACCCAGCTGCGCGGATTTACCCATCGCACCGATGAACAATAGCACGCACAGAATATCCATCGTGTGCATCCGGTAGCCCAAGAACCCGATGGTCGAACCGGTTATTCCGGGGGCTGCCGCGAGGATTTCCGGGATCGACGTGGTCTGAAACACCAACCACGTTCCGAAAATGCCGAGCATAAAGCCAAGGTCGCCCACGCGGTTGACGACAAAGGCCTTGATCGCGGCGGCATTGGCGCTGGGTTTCTTGAACCAGAAACCGATCAGCAGATAGGATGCGAGGCCAACCCCTTCCCAACCGAAGAACATCTGAACGAGGTTGTCCGCCGTTACCAGCATCAACATCGCGAAGGTGAACAGCGAAAGGTACGCGAAGAAGCGCGGCTGATCCGGGTCTTCCTCCATATAGCCCCAGCTATACAGGTGAACGAGTGCAGATACCGTGGTGATCACCACCAGCATGACCGCAGTCAACGCGTCAACACGCAGAGCCCAGTCAAACGATAGCGTGCCGCTCTCCACCCATTTCAGGACTGGAACGACGCTCGCCTCCATACTGCCAGTAAGAAAGCCGACGAAGATCGGCCAGCTTAGGATACAGCTGATGAAAAGCGCGCCTGTGGTCAGCGACTTGGCAATTGTATTGCCAAGCATGCGATTACCCAGCCCCGCGACGATAGACGCGAGCAAGGGCAGGAATACGATGAGAAGGATCGGATGCACTTGGTCTTATCCCTTCATCTGCGTCGCATCGTCGACCGCGATAGTGCCGCGGTTACGGAAATAGATGACCAAAATCGCCAGTCCGATAGCCGCTTCTGCAGCAGCGACGGTCAGCACGAACATCGCGAAGATCTGACCCACCAGATCATTCATGAAAGCGCTGAAACCAACCAAGTTGATATTCACTGCAAGCAGGATCAGCTCGACCGACATCAGGATGACGATCACATTCTTGCGATTGATAAAAATGCCCATCACGCCCAGCACAAACAGGATCGCGCTGACGGTGATATAATGCTCGATGCCGATCACAGCTCGACCCCCTTGCCCGTTTCAGGGTTCTTCATGACTGTCGCATCTTCGGGACGACGGCGGATTTGCTTGCCGATATCCTGCCGCGCGCGGGCGTTGTCCGGACGCTTACGATGGGTCAGCACAATAGCGCCGATCATTGCCACGAGCAGGATGATGCCCGCCACTTCGAACAGGAAAATATAACGGCCATAGAGCAGCGCGCCGATCGCCTCGATATTGCTCATGCCCAGCGGCTGTGCAGCAGTGCCATTGGGCGTTCCCAGCTCCAGCCCGCCTGCATTGTAAGCCACGATCCCGATGAACAGCTCTGCAAAAAGGATCAGCGCGACAAGCAGGCCAAGCGGGAAGTTGTTGATGAAACCCGCCCTCATAGCGGCGAAATCGATGTTGAGCATCATCACCACGAACAGGAAAAGCACCGCCACTGCGCCAACGTAAACAATCACCAGCAGCATCGCGATGAATTCAGCACCCACCAGCACCATCAAGCCCGCACCATTGAAGAATGCGAGGATGAGCCAGAGCACGGAGTGCACCGGATTGCGTGCGGTGATCACCAGCAGCGCGCTGCCGATCATCAAACCTGCGAACAGGTAAAAGGCTAAGGTTTGTATCATGACCCCTGTTTCTCTTCGCGGCGGCGGTTAGCGATACGGCGCATCGGCTTCAAGGTTCGCTGCAATTGCACGCTCCCACTTGTCCCCGTTGGCCAGCAGCTTCGCCTTGTCGTAGAGCAGCTCCTCACGTGTTTCGGTGGCGTATTCGAAGTTCGGACCTTCAACGATCGCATCCACCGGGCAGGCTTCCTGACAGAAGCCGCAGTAGATGCATTTCGTCATGTCGATGTCATAGCGCGTGGTGCGGCGGCTGCCATCGTCACGCGGCTCGCTCTCGATGGTGATCGCTTGCGCCGGGCATACCGCTTCGCACAGCTTGCACGCGATGCAGCGTTCCTCGCCATTGGGATAACGGCGTAGCGCATGCTCCCCGCGGAAACGCGGAGAAAGCGCGTTCTTCTCGAACGGATAGTTGATCGTGAACTTCGGCTTGAAGAAATACTTCAGCGTCAGCGCATGCGCCTTCAGGAATTCCCAAAGGGTAAAACTTTTGATGAGATGTGTGACGGTGCTCATTTTACAAAATGCCCCGTAGCCATGAGGTAGCCGGAAATGACCGCAACAAAGATCAGGCTCATCGGCAGGAAGACTTTCCAGCCCAGACGCATCAATTGGTCATAGCGGAAGCGCGGAACGGTGGCCCAAATCCAGCTGAACAGGAAGAAGAAGAGCAGGGTCTTGCCCAGCAGCCAGATGATGCCTGGCACCGCATAGAGCGGCGCCCACTCAACCGGCGGCAGCCAGCCACCCATGAACAGGATCGCGCAGAGCATGCACATCAACAGGATGTTGGCATATTCGCCAAGCCAGAACAGCGCGAAGCTCATAGAGCTGTATTCGGTCTGGAAACCGGCGACGAGCTCTGACTCGGCCTCGGTCAGGTCAAACGGTGCGCGTGCGGTTTCCGCCAGACAGCTGATGAAGAACACCACGAACATCGGGAACAGCAGCGGGTTAAAGAAGAACCCGTTGACGAAGCCGAGGCCGTGTCCGCGCTGTGCCTCGATAATACCGTTCAAGTTGAATGTGCCCGCCCACAGAACCACGCAGACCAGGATGAAGCCGATCGAGACTTCGTAGCTGATCATCTGTGCAGCGGCGCGCATTGCGGAGAAGAACGGATATTTCGAGTTCGATGCCCAGCCCGCCATCACCACGCCGTAAACACCCAGCGAACTGATCGCGAGAATGTAGAGTAGGCCGACATTGATGTCTGCCAGCACCATATGTGCGTCGAACGGAATCACCGCCCATGCGGCGAGCGCGACGGTAAAGGTCACGATCGGCGCGAGCAGGAAAATGCCCTTGTTCGCGGCGCTGGGGATGATGGTTTCCTGCAGGAATACCTTCAGGCCATCTGCAAAACTCTGCAGCAGGCCGAACGGGCCGACCACATTGGGCCCGCGCCGCATCATGACTGCGCCCAGCACCTTACGGTCCATATAGATGATCATCGCCACCGCGAGCATCACCGGGAATGCGATCAGCAGAATACCGCTGACCGTGGCAACGAACCACGCCCATTCGTAGCTCATGCCGAGGGATTGGAAGAATTCGGTCACTCTGCCGCCTCCTTCAGTTCATCACCGTGAAGCAGTTCTGCCGAGCATCGCTGCATCACCGCGCTCGCGCGGGCGATCGGGTTGGTCAGGTAGAAATCCTTGATCGGATAGGCCTCGATCACGCCTTCGACCTTCGCGCCGGATGGCGCAGCAGGTAGCGTGCCGTAATCAGCCAAGCCTTCTTCGCCCAGCGCAGGCACTTCGGCGATCATTACGCTTTGCAATTCGCCAACGCTGTCAAAGCCGACATTAACGCCTAGCGCATCGGCCAATGCGCGCAGAATTGTCCAGTCTTCGCGCGCATCACCCGGCGCGAACACGGCTTTCTCTGCGAACTGCACCCGGCCCTCTGTGTTAACGTAGGTGCCATCTTTCTCTGCGTAGCTCGCCGCGGGCAGGATGATGTCGGCCGCATGCGCGCCCTTGTCACCGTGGTGCCCGATATAGACCTTCAGGCTGTCCGCATAAGGCTCGAAATTCATCTCGTCCGCGCCGAGCGACAGGATCACCTTGGGCGAAGCCGCTGCAATGTCCTTCATGCCGCCCTTTTGCGCAAAGCCGAGCATCAGCCCGCCCATGCGTGCAGCAGAGAAGTGCAGCACGTTGAAACCGTTCCAGCCCTCGCGAACGACCTTCAACTGCTCAGCAGCCGCGAGGCCCGCATGGAGCGCACCCCTCGCCAGCGCCGCGCCGCCCATGATGATTGCGGGACGTTCTGCCTCGTGGAAATGCTCGACCAGATCGCTCGGCAGGTTCGACAGCACAGAGAGGTCCGCGCCCAGGAAGGTGGCGTGGAACGTCGTCTCCCACTCTGGGCCGATCACATAGACCTTCGCGCCGTTCTTCACCGCCTTGCGCAAGCGAACATTCACCGATGGCGCTTCCCAGCGCACGTGGCTGCCCACGATCAGGATTGCGTCGGCCGTTTCGATACCGGCCAGCGTTGAATTGAAATTCACTGCCGCAAGGTTCGACACGTCATAGTCCATGCCAGTCTGGCGACCTTCGACCAGGGTCGAACCGCAAGCTTTCAGCAGCGATTTCGCCGCAAACATCGTCTCACAATCGACCATGTCGCCTGCGACAGCCGCGATGGACGACTTCGCGCCTTTGAGCTGCTTGGCGATCGCTTTGAAGGCCTCTTCCCACGTCGCAGGCTTCAAACCGCCACGTTTGCGCATGAAGACCTTGTCCAAGCGCCGCTTGGTCAGGCCATCGACCTGATAGCGTGCCTTGTCCGAAATCCATTCTTCATTGACGTCGTCATTGATACGCGGAAGTGCGCGCATCACTTCGCGGCCACGGCTGTCGAGCCGGATATTCGCGCCAACGGCGTCAGAAACGTCGATGCTGAGCGTCTTCTTCAGCTCCCACGGGCGCGCTTCAAACGCATAGGGACGCGATGTGAGCGCACCCACCGGGCACAGGTCGATCACATTGGCGCTCATTTCATGCGCCGCCGCCTGCTCCAGATAGGTGGTGATCTGCATATCCTCGCCGCGATAGAGCGCGCCGATCTCGTCCACGCCCGCGATTTCCTCGCTGAAACGCACACAGCGGGTGCAGTGAATGCAGCGGGTCATGATCGTCTTGATCAATGGCCCCATATACTTCTCGGTGACGGCGCGCTTGTTTTCTTCGTAGCGCGAACCACCCCTGCCATAGGCCACCGCCTGATCTTGCAAATCGCATTCGCCGCCCTGATCGCAAATCGGGCAATCGAGCGGGTGATTGATAAGCAGGAACTCCATCACGCCTTCGCGCGCGGTCTTCACCATCGGCGTATCCGTGCGGATTTCCTGACCTTCGGCGGTCGGCAGCGCGCAAGAGGCCTGCGGCTTGGGCGGCCCGGGCTTCACTTCCACCAAGCACATCCGGCAGTTACCGGCGATACTTAAACGTTCGTGGTAACAGAAGCGCGGTATTTCCTTGCCCGCCATCTCGCACGCCTGCAGCACAGTCGTGCCCGCGGGAACCTCGATTTCCTGTCCGTCTACGGTGACCTTAGGCATTACTCAGCGGCCTCCTGGAACTTCGCATTATGCTCGTGGATCCGGCGCTCCAGCTCTGGGCGGAAATGGCGGATCAGACCCTGGATCGGCCATGCCGCTGCATCGCCCAGCGCGCAGATGGTGTGGCCTTCAACCTGTTTGGTGACCTGCTGCAGCATATCGATTTCCTCGATCGCTGCATCGCCGGTGTGCAGGCGCTCCATCATCCGCCACATCCAGCCTGTGCCCTCGCGACACGGGGTGCACTGGCCGCAGCTTTCGTGCTTGTAGAAATAGCTCAAGCGGCTGATTGCACCGACGATATCGGTCGATTTGTCCATGACGATAACGGCGGCCGTACCCAAGCCGGAGCCAAGTTCACGCAAACCGTCAAAGTCCATCGGTGCGTCCATAATTTCCTTCGCAGGAACCAATGGGACCGAGGAACCACCCGGAATCACCGCCAGCAAATTGCCCCAACCGCCAGTGATGCCGCCGCAATGCTTCTCAATAAGCTCCTTGAACGGAATGCTCATCGCTTCTTCGACCACGCAGGGCCTTTCGACATGCCCGCTGATCTGGAACAGCTTGGTGCCTTTGTTGTTCTCGCGCCCGAAGCTGTTGAACCAGCTTGCGCCGCGACGCAGGATCGTGGGCACTACAGCAATGCTTTCGACATTGTTGACCGTGGTCGGGCAGCCATAGAGGCCTGCGCCTGCCGGGAATGGCGGCTTCAGGCGCGGTTGGCCCTTCTTGCCCTCCAGGCTTTCGATCATCGCGGTTTCTTCACCGCAGATATAGGCGCCCGCACCGCGATGCATGAATACATCGAAGTCATAGCCAGAGCCGCTGGCGTTTTTGCCGATAAGGCCCGCGTCATAGGCTTCGTCAATCGCCGCCTGCAGCGTTTCGGCTTCGCGGATATACTCGCCGCGAATGTAAATGTACGCCGCACGCGCGCGCATGGCGAAACCGGCAACCAGCGCGCCTTCGATCAGCTTGTGCGGATCGTGGCGGATGATCTCGCGGTCTTTACACGAACCCGGCTCGGATTCGTCAGCATTGATGACGAGGAAGCTCGGACGACCGTCCTTGCTTTCCTTCGGCATGAAGGACCATTTGAGGCCGGTAGGGAAACCCGCCCCGCCCCGACCGCGCAGGCCGGAGTCCTTGATTTCCTCGATGATCGCTTCTTGCCCGCGCTCGAGCAGTTTCTTCGTATTGTCCCAATCGCCGCGCTTTTGCGCAGCAGGCAGGTTCCACGGCTGGAACCCGTAGACATTGGTAAAGATGCGATCCTTATCAGCCAGCATCGTCAGTCTTCTTCTGTTTAGTGATCAGTGCGGCCCCAATCGCGAGAAACGCCGCGCCCAAAGCGACCTGAGATGTCCCCATGAATACAGCGCCAAGGATAACCATAGCCGGTCCGCCTGCCTTCTCCATGCGCTTAGACTTACCGATCATCATGGGCACCCTTCTTGGCCGCGCGCAGCTGGCGCAGCGTCAGCACTTGAAACAACAGTCCGCCGCCCATCAGGATGATACCTACTTCGCGGCTGCCAGTCGCGGCGAGATACGCGCCCGCACCAAAGCCCACGAGACCAGCGATCATCAATGCCAGAACAGCCCCGTTCATGCCCGAGATACCCTTATGTACCCGATCACAAAGAACGCGACGATAGCGACAACAACGCCAGTAACCTTGGCCCAAAGCGATTCAATACCCGCTTCCTGCAGGCCAAAACTGGCCAACATGCCGACAATCACTGCCAACACGGGTGTAATGTACTTACTGATCACCAATACCCCCTGTAATCGTGGTTCTCGGTGACCATCTCTTTCAGATTACTTAGGGCGTTCGCAGGCTCTGACGTGTGGCGGCCGGGTTCTTGCGTGCCAGTTTTGGGCTGCTCACCCTTGGCCAGCGCATCGAGCACCGCATCGAGACGCTCTGGCGTCAAATCTTCGTAATTGTCATCATTGATCTGGACCATTGGCGCGGTCGCGCAATTGCCCATGCATTCAACCTCGGTCAGCGTCCAAAGGCCATCTTTGGACACTTCGCCCTTCTTCATGCCGCGTTTCTTGCAGGTCTCGAACAGGCCATCCGAGCCACGCAGCATGCACGGCGTCGTGCCACAAACCTGCACGTGATATTTGCCGACCGGCTTCATATTGTACATGAAGTAAAAGGTCGCGACTTCGAGCACGCGGATCACCGGCATGTCGAGATAGTCGGCGACATATTCGATCACCGGCAGCGGCAGCCAGCCCTGCGTATCGGTTTCTTCGCCAACCTGACGCTGAGCCAGATCGAGCAGCGGCATCACCGCCGATTTCTGGCGACCTTCCGGATACTTCGCGATGTGCCAATCAGCTTTCTTGCGGTTTGCGTCGGTGAAAGAGAAATTGCCCCAGCGCTCACGCAGTTCGGGGGTGTCGGGTGCGGGAGTACGGTCAGCCATTAGCGGTCACACTCCCCGAATACGACATCGATTGCGCCGAGAATGGCGGTCGCGTCAGGCAGCATGTGGCCCTTGCTCATGAAGTCCATTGCCTGCAGGTGCGAGAATGCCGTCGGGCGGATCTTGCAGCGGTATGGCCGATTAGTGCCATCGCTGACGAGATAAACGCCGAACTCGCCCTTCGGGCTTTCGGTCGCGACATAAACTTCGCCTTCGGGCACATGGAAGCCCTCTGTATAGAGCTTGAAGTGGTGGATAAGCGCTTCCATCGATTGCTTCATCTCGCCGCGCTTCGGCGGTGAAACCTTGCCGTCATCGCTCGCAATCGGCCCCTCGGGCATATCTGCGAGACATTGCTTGATGATCTTGGCGCTTTCGTAAATCTCCTTCACGCGCACCATGAAGCGGTCATAGCAATCCGAATTGGTGCCGACGGGAATGTCGAATTCCATCCGGTCATAGACATCATACGGCTGCGACTTGCGTAGATCCCACGGCACACCCGCCGCGCGGATCATCGGGCCGCTAAAGCCCCAGGCAATCGCGTCTTCGCGGCTGACCACGGCGATATCGACATTGCGCTGTTTGAAAATGCGGTTGTCCATCACCAGGCTCATTGCGTCTTCAAATAGCGGGAAGAAACGCCCGTCGAGCCATTCGCCAATATCAACCAGCAGCTTTTCCGGCACATCCTGATGCACGCCGCCCGGGCGGAACCATGCCATGTGCATCCGTGCGCCAGACGCGCGCTCGAAGAAGTTCAGGCAATCTTCGCGCAGATCCATGATCCACAGGTTCGGCGTGAACGCACCCACATCCAGTATGTGCGCGCCCATATTGAGCATGTGGTTGCAGATGCGGGTAAGCTCGGCGAACAGCACGCGCAGATATTGCGCCCGCTCCGGCACCTCCAGATTGATCAGCTTCTCGATCGCCAGAACGTAGCTGTATTCCTGTGCCAGTGGAGAGCAGTAATCGAGCCGGTCAAAATACGGCAGGGCCTGCAGATAGGTCTTGTGCTCGATCAGCTTCTCGGTGCCGCGGTGGAGCAGGCCGACATGCGGGTCGATCCGCTCGATCACTTCGCCGTCCAGCTCCATAACCATGCGCAGCACGCCGTGTGCCGCAGGGTGCTGAGGCCCGAAATTGATCGTGTAATTGGTGATGACTTCATCACCGGTGGTGGGCGACTGTTCGAGTTGGACGCTCATG
>Ga0255780_10005037_pt1 | contig 11200 bp, 6 predicted proteins | sample 071ome_32_FD_179978 | JGI IMG/M metagenome (GOLD analysis project Ga0255780, IMG submission 179978) | Coastal salt marsh microbial communities from the Groves Creek Marsh, Skidaway Island, Georgia - 071405AT metaG (version 2) | ecosystem: Environmental > Aquatic > Marine > Intertidal zone > Salt...
CAACGCACGGAGTTAATAGCAGTCCTTAGACAGTTCCCTGAACAGCTCAAAAAAGTGGTGGAAAACTTCGAAGCAGCTGATTTCAAAAACACCTACCGCCCAGATGGGTGGACTGCGGCTCAGGTCATTCATCATCTTGCCGATAGTCATATGCATAGCTATCTCCGTTTTAAGCACACCTATACCGAAGATACTCCCACGATCACCCCTTACGATGAAGGCGCGTGGAGTTGCCTTAGCGACGGTTCGGATCATGACGTCCAAGCAAGTTTAAAGATTTTAGAAGGTGTACACCATCGTTGGTGCCAGTTTTTAGATGCATTTACAACCGAAGATTTTGACAGAAAATACTACCATCCACAGCTAAAAATCTATTTTTCCCTAAACCAAGCTTTAGCCCTTTATGCCTGGCATTGCAAACACCATCTGGAGCACGTAAAAAACTGTAAAATTACTGCATAAAAAAAGCCGCCCAAGGGCGGCTTTTTTATTTGATTTATCAACTAGGATTTTGCCTTAACACGACTTTGTGTATCGTACATAACCGGAGTGGCAATAAATACTGAAGAGTACGTACCTACCAACACACCTACGATGAGGGCAAACATAAATCCGCGGATGGACTCACCTCCAAAAATAAAGATGGCCAACAAAACAATAAGAGTCGTCAATGAAGTATTAAGCGTTCTACTCAAAGTGCTGCTCAATGCCGAGTTGACTACGGTGTCAAATTCCCACTGTGTATGTTCTCCAATATATTCTCTAATGCGGTCAAAAACCACAACCGTATCGTTAAGTGAATATCCAATAACGGTCAAAATTGCAGCAATAAACGCTTGATCGATTTCCATATTAAATGGCATAAACTTATACGTCATCGAAAAAATACCTAACACTATAAGTACATCATGGAAAACCGCAGTAACCGCTCCAAGTGAAAATTGCCATTTTCTAAATCGGAAAAGAATGTATAAAAACACAACTATAAGTGAACCTATAACGGCCAAAAATGAATTGTTCTTGATGTCATCTGCAATGGTAGGTCCTACCTTAATAGAGGACATAATACCAACTTGTTTATCCTCAGCGCCATTTACAAAATTTTCATAGGTAAACCCATCGGGCAAGTAGGCTTGTAAACCGTTAAAAAGTTTTTCTTGAATTTCAGAATCTACTGCCACACCCTCAACATCCACTTTATATTTGGTAGTGATTTTAAGCTGGTTGCTATTTCCAAAAGTTTTGGCTTCTACACTACCAAAAACATCTGCAAGTGTCGCTTGAACCTCAGCAGGATTTACCTCTTGATCAAAACGAACCATATACGAACGGCCTCCGACAAAATCCACTCCTTGATTGAGTCCCTGATAGGATAGCGAAAACAAACTCACCCCTACCAGTATAGTAGAAAAAGCGTAAGCAATTTTTCGTTTACTCAAAAATGCAATCGAAACGTTGGCGAATAGGTTTTTTGTTGCAGCAGTTGAGAAACTCACTTTCTTCCCTTGTTCATTTCGATTATCTACAAAAATCCTTGTGATAAAAATTGCCGTAAACAAAGAAGTGGCAATACCAATCAACAAGGTTGTTGCAAATCCTTTGATAGGCCCTGTTCCAAAAACAAATAAGATAAGTGCCGTTAAACCTGTGGTAATATTTGCATCCAAAATTGAGGATAACGCATTATTAAATCCGTCTGCGATGGCCTTTCGAATGCCCTTTCCTTTGATCAATTCTTCGCGAACACGCTCAAAAATAAGTACGTTGGCATCCACAGAAATACCAATGGTCAAAACAATACCTGCGATACCAGGAAGTGTTAGAACCGCTCCTAAACTGGCCAAAACCCCAAAAATCAATAAAATATTGAGGACCAGTGCAACATCGGCAAATATACCCGAGCTACCATAATAGAATATCATCCATAATAAAACAAAAACGAGGGCGATTGCAAAAGAATTTAATCCGCTCTCAATCGCTTCTTGTCCAAGAGATGGACCCACAATTTCGGATTGGATGATTTCTGCTGAAGCAGGTAATTTTCCTGCTCGCAAAACATTTGCAAGGTCAATGGCTTCATTGAGGGTAAAATTTCCTGAAATTTCTGAACGTCCTCCAGAAATAGCACCTTTAGAAACGCCTGGAGCCGAATAGACAATATCATCCAAAACTATTGCGATGTTTGTGGCTTCTCTAAAAGCCTTGCCCGTCATGCTTTCCCAGGTACGTGCACCAGAGGCATTCATTTGCATAGAAACCGCAGGGTTTCCTAAAGCATCATAGGATTGCATCGCATCGACTACCACACCTCCACTTAGGGGCGGCAAATTATCACGATTGGATTCTAGTGCATAAAGTTCTACAACATCACCTGTAGCTAAGGGCTTACCCCAAGCAAATTTAATATAACGAAATTCTGGAGCTAATAATTTTCTTACGTCAGGTCGGTTGAGATATGAGCTGATCAGTTCTTGATCACGGGCTGCAAACTGGGCCAATATGGGGCCACCCTGATAACCATAACCTACAATGCGATCCATAATTGGATTAGCAGCTGCAACATTGGTAGAATCGGCAGCGGCAACATCGGCTAACAAATCGTCAATTGTCGAATCGGCATCAGCTGAAGTTTCAGTTTTGTTGTCTATAATTTCTTGCTTAAGCAGGGCATCTGCTTGCGCTAAAAAATTGATTAGTTGATCGTTTTTAAATGTTTCCCAAAACTCCAATTGAGCGGTACTTTGTAATAAATTTTTAACACGCTCCACGTCTTTAGCGCCCGGCAACTCAACCAATATACGCCCAGAATTTCCAAGACGTTGAATGTTGGGTTGGGTTACCCCAAATTTGTCGATACGCTTTCGCAAGACCTCAAACGCAGAAACAATCGATTCATCTACCTTTCTTCTTATGATCGGCTTGACGGCGTCATCGGTCATTTCAAAATTGATTTCATCGCTCAAGGTTCTATTGGCAAATACCTCAGGGTCGGCCAATTTTACATCTCCCTTGATCGCATCAAAAGCCGCAAAAAAGGATTCTACATAAGGCTCATCTGTGTTTTTTTGAAGGACATCTGCTTCGTCCAATGCCCGATTGAAAACGGCATTTTTGGTATTTTCTGCCAAACCTTTAAGTACATCTCGAATCGAAATTTGAAGGATAACGTTAATCCCACCCTTAAGATCCAAGCCCTTATTGAGTTCTTTTTGTTTTGCGTCGTTGTAGGTTGTAAAACCATACAACGGCAGATTACCTATAGAATCTAAATAGGCGATTTCAGCTTTATCTCTGAGTTCTGCATAGTTTTCTGTTTCTTCAGAAATAGTCGCTTGCGCATAGGTTGCGGCCTTTTCTTCTTGTTGGCTAGCGATAAATGTAAACGATAGTTGATAGATGCTTACCAATCCAAAAAGGATTCCGAAAATGCGTATCAATGAATTATTTTGCATTGTTTTGATTTTTAGTGCTTTCTAAAAGCGAGCAAATATAAAATTTACTAGAGAGTTTAACAACTTATATTCTAGAGATCTACTACCAAAAAAGATTCGATCCCAAAATGAATTAATTATTCAAAATTTGATCTAATGCAGCGTTCATTGAACGAACGGCATTTGCACTTGCTTTGAATTTATCTTTTTCTTCGTCATTCAATTTCACATCGATGATGGCTTCTACGCCATTTCGACCGACAAGGACTGGTACACCGATGCAAATGTCCGACTCGCCATAAGCGCCATCTAACATTACTGAACAAGGAATCATGCGCTTTTGATCGTTAAGAATACTATCGACCAAATACGCTACAGACGCTCCGGGGGCATACCAAGCAGAAGTTCCCAAAAGCTTGGTCAAAGTCGCGCCACCAACCATGGTGTCTGCGGCAACTTTTTCTAATGTTTCTTGAGAAAGAAATTGACTAACAGGAGATCCGTTATAGCTGGCCAAACGTGTTAATGGAATCATGGTGGTGTCACCATGACCGCCAATCACCATACCTTGAACATCGTTTGGGGGACAATTCAAGGCTTTTGATAGATAGGTTTTAAATCGAGAACTATCCAATGCCCCTCCCATACCAATTACTCTGTTGTTTGGCAGACCCGTAGATTTTAAGGCCAAGTAGGTCATGGTATCCATGGGGTTAGATACTACAACGATTATGGCATTTGGCGAATGTGCCAAGATGTTGTCCGAAACGGACTTTACGATCCCTGCATTGATTCCGATCAGCTCTTCTCGGGTCATCCCTGGCTTTCTAGGAATCCCCGAAGTGATCACAACGACCTGGCTTCCTGCAGTGGCAGTATAATCATTGGTCACACCATTGATTTTGGTATTAAATCCAAGTGTGGTTGCGGTTTGGGTCAAATCGAGGGCTTTGCCTTCTGCAAAACCTTCTTTAATATCGAGAAGCACCACTTCACTAGCGATACTTTTTTGGGCAATATATTCGGCACAAGAGGCACCAACATTTCCTGCTCCTACAACAGTAACTTTCATAAGAAAACATTTAAATTCAGAATGGTCAAAGGTAAAAAAAGAATTTGGCTTGCTGGTTGCCCAGCAAGCCAAAAAAGGATTTAGGCATCGATATTGGCGTAGATGGCATTTTTTTCGATAAACTCTCTACGCGGCGGGACTTCATCTCCCATAAGCATCGAAAACACACGATCGGCTTCACCGCCATTGTCGATGGTTACCCGACGTAGGGTACGAGACTCGGGATTCATAGTGGTTTCCCAGAGCTGTTCTGCGTTCATCTCACCAAGTCCCTTATAACGTTGTACGCTAGATCCAGAACCGTATTCTTTTAGCAAGGCATCACGCTGATCATCATTCCAGGCATAGTTTTTCTTTGCTCCTTTTTTTACTAGATAGAGCGGTGGAGTAGCTATATAGATATAACCCGACTCTATCAATTCTTTCATGTAGCGGAACAAAAAAGTCAAAATTAGGGTCGAAATGTGACTACCATCTACGTCAGCATCACACATGATAACTATTTTGTGGTAGCGCAATTTTTCAAGGTTCAGCGCTTTGCTGTCTTCTTCGGTTCCGATCGTTACGCCAAGTGCTGTATAGATGTTTCTAATTTCTTCGTTTTCAAACACTTTGTGCTGCATGGCTTTCTCGACATTGAGAATTTTTCCGCGCAGCGGCAAAATGGCCTGAAAATTACGATCTCGCCCTTGTTTGGCAGTTCCACCCGCGGAGTCTCCCTCTACCAAGAACACTTCGCACAATGCCGGATCTTGTTCCGAACAATCAGAAAGTTTACCGGGCAATCCTCCGCCACTCATAACTGTTTTGCGTTGCACCATCTCACGTGCTTTGCGGGCAGCGTGTCTTGCTTGTGCGGCAAGAATTACTTTTTGAACAATCGATTTGGCATCGTTGGGATGTTCTTCGAGGTAGTTTTCGAGCATTTCGGAAACCGCTTGAGAAACTGCAGCAGTCACTTCTCGGTTGCCCAACTTGGTTTTGGTTTGCCCTTCAAACTGTGGTTCTGCAACTTTAACTGATATGATGGCTGTTAGTCCTTCTCTAAAATCATCACCCGAAATTTCAAATTTTAACTTGTCCAAAAGCCCAGATGCATCGGCATATTTTTTGAGTGTCGTTGTAAGCCCGCGTCTAAAACCCGAAAGGTGGGTTCCACCCTCATGGGTATTGATGTTGTTGACATAGGAATGCAAATTTTCTGAAAAAGAAGTGTTATATACCATTGCAACTTCAACAGGAATACCATTTTTTTCTCCTTCGATTGCCACTATTTTTTCGATGATGGGCTCACGTGTAGCGTCTAAAAACCGAATAAATTCTGGCAGTCCTTCCTCGGAATGAAAAATATCGTTTACATGGGTACCATCATCATTGGTGTTTCTTTTGTCGGTCAATGAAATAGTAATACCCTTGTTGAGATAGGCCAATTCGCGCATCCTTTGTGCTAAAGTATCGTAGTTGTACTCGAGCGTTTGCTGAAAAATCTGATGATCGGGCTTGAAGGTTACTATGGTTCCTGTAGAATCATTAGTGCCGATTTCTGCAACGGGTGCCAAGGCTTTTCCTCGAGAATATTCTTGTTGCCAAATTTTACCTTCACGATATACGGTGGCGGTAAGTGATTCTGATAGCGCATTGACACAAGAAACACCTACCCCGTGCAATCCTCCGGAGACTTTATAAGAATCTTTATCAAATTTTCCCCCAGCTCCAATTTTGGTCATAACAACTTCAAGAGCAGAAACGCCTTCTTTTTTATGCATGCCAACGGGGATCCCCCGACCATTGTCTTCGGTGGTTATCGAGTTGTCTTCGTTGATGGTTACTTTTATGGTATCACAATGCCCGGCTAAAGCTTCGTCAATTGAGTTATCAACTACTTCATAAACCAAGTGGTGAAGTCCTCTAGGGCCTACATCTCCAATATACATCGACGGACGCATCCGTACGTGTTCCATCCCCTCTAAAGCCTGAATACTATCCGCTGAATATTGGGGATTTTTATTTTCCTCACTCATAAATTTAGGATTGTTTATTTGCGTGTTTTTATACCTATAAAAATACAAAAAAAGCCCCTTTTATTATGGGGCTAAATGCTCCTAAAAGCCTTGAGTTATCAACATTTTTATGTGAAAAAACAATTCACCAAAACGGACCGATTGATTGAATCTAGAATCGGTTCTAAAAAAAACTATTTATAGGCCTCTTGATGTACTTTGGCCACGGCGCGTCCACTGGGGTCATTCATGTTCTTAAAAGCCGCATCCCACTCGAGGGCAATTGGTGTGCTACATGCTACAGAAGGTACTGAAGGAACACTCAAAGCAGCAGCATCACTGGGAAAGTGACTTTCAAAAATGGTACGATAATAAAATTCTTCTTTGTTTTGTGGTGTTTGTATTGGAAAACGAAAATGGGCATTTTCCATTTGAACATCGCTTACTTCCTGCGCCACTACCTCTTTGAGGGTGTCAATCCAGCTGTAGCCCACACCATCCGAAAATTGTTCTTTTTGACGCCAGGCGACACTTTCTGGTAGGTAGGATTCAAAGGCCTTACGCACCACCCATTTTTCCATACGGTCTTTAGTAATCATTTTATCCTGTGGATTAAGTCGCATGGCTACATCCATAAATTCTTTATCCAAAAAAGGAACACGACCTTCTATGCCCCAGGCAGCAAGTGATTTATTGGCGCGCAAGCAGTCGTATTGGTGGAGTTTTTCTAATTTTCGAACGGTTTCTTCATGAAAGTCTTTTGCAGTAGGTGCCTTGTGAAAATAGAGGTAGCCGCCAAACAACTCATCGGCTCCTTCTCCAGACAAAACCATTTTAATTCCAAGTGATTTAATGGCGCGTGCCATTAAAAACATGGGTGTTGAGGCTCGTACCGTGGTTACATCATAGGTCTCCAAATGATAAATCACGTCTTTGATGGCATCCAAGCCTTCTTGTATGGTAAATTTGATTTCATGATGCACTGTACCAATGTGCTTGGCAACTTTTTGGGCAGCAGCCAAATCTGGAGAACCCTCCAATCCTACAGAAAAAGAATGCAACTGTGGCCACCATGCTGCCTGAGTATCCCCAGATTCTATGCGTTTGGCTGCGAATTTTTTGGCCAAAGCAGAGGTTACTGAAGAGTCGAGCCCACCAGACAACAATACACCATAAGGGACATCACTCATCAATTGACGATGAACTGCATCTGCTAATGCATCGTGCAAATCTTCGATGCTTGTTGGATTGTTTTTGACATGTTCAAAATCCGTCCAATCTCGAACATACCATTTTACTGGCGACTTGTCTTTACTATACCAATAGTGTCCGGGTGGAAAAAGTTCAATCTTTGCGCAAACACCCTCCAAAGCCTTGAGTTCGGATGCTACGTAAAAAGTACCCTCTGCGTCCCAACCCATATAAAGGGGAATGATTCCCATATGATCCCTTGCTATAAGATAGGTTTGCTGTGCGGCATCGTAGAGGGCAAAAGCAAAAATACCATTGAGCTCATCCAAAAAGTGCACCCCCTTTTCTTGGTACAACGCCAGCAATACTTCGCAATCCGATTGTGTCTGAAAGTCATAGGCTTTTGTAAGCCCCTTACGGAGTTCTTGATGATTGTATATCTCACCGTTGGCAGCCAGCACAAGGGATTTGTCCGAGCTAAATAAAGGTTGTTGACCCGAAGTGGGGTCTACTATTGCAAGTCTTTCGTGGGCCATTAGCACATTTTCGTCCGTAAAAATACCACTCCAATCTGGACCGCGATGACGAATTTTTTTAGACATTTCGAGCACTTGTGGACGAAGCTGCTCACTACTACTTTTTATATCAAAGGCACATACAATACCACACATAATTTAAATTTTGATGCTAAAATAAACTAAGTGCGAATTAATTTAACCCTAAAATGGATTTTTAGTTTAAAATTTAAATGAAAAAAGAATTTTTGGGTAAAAATATTAATCCTTAAATGGATTTCCCAAGCTGATGGTTAAAATTTTAAACTTATGGATTATTTACGATTGCTATAAACAATCTTACCATTGACCAAAGTTGCTACAACGCGTGCACCAGGTATCATGCGATGAGGTACATCCATAATATCACGGTCAAGGATTACAAAATCGGCAAATTTACCAACCTCAATAGACCCTTTTTGGTCTTCTTCAAAATTTGCATAGGCAGCCCAACGGGTCATTCCCAATAAAGCCTCTCCACGAGAGAGCTTATTTTCTGATTGATATCCTTTCTCTGGGTTGCCACTCAAATCCTTGCGGGCAACGGCGGCATAAAACGTATGGAACGGATTAACGGTTTCTACAGGAAAGTCCGTCCCCAAAGCCACCACTCCAGCCCAATCTAAAAGGTCTTTAAATGCATAGGCATTTTTGACACGGGTAGCCCCCAAACGATCTTCTGCCCAATACATATCACTTGTAGCGTGCAGCGGTTGAATAGAAGGGATAATTTTTTTGCTAAACTTATCAAAATCGGTGCTGTCAATCACTTGAGCATGCTCGATGCGCCATCTAGGATCACGTAAAAAACGAACACGTTCACGATATGCCTCCAAAACGGCAGCATTGGCCGCATCCCCAATAGCATGGGTGTTCATTTGAAATTTGGTTTTGGAGATGCGTTCTGCCAAAACTTTTAGCGAATCTAAGCCGGTGATAAAAGCCCCTTTATGATTGGGCATATCACTGTAAGGTGCAAGAAGTGCAGCTCCTCGCGATCCCAATGCACCGTCTGCATATACTTTTACAGAACGTACATTGAGATGGTCGGTTTTATAAGGTTCTTTTGATAGAAAATAATCCAGATTATCCTTGGTATTGGCGATCATCGCATATACTCGAATGTTTAGCTCACCCCTTTTTTGTAGACTATCGATAAGGAAAATATCCTCTTTGAGCAAGCCAGCATCATCCACGGTAGTGAGTCCATTTTCGAACGCGATCTTTTCGGCCTCCTTAAGCGCTTTGGCTTTTTCCGCATTGCTTGGTGCGGGCAATACAGCATCAATAAGTGCCATGGGTGTGTCGATCAAAACACCTGTTGGCTTATTGTCTTTGATTACAACGGCACCACCCGCCATTGTTGTATTTTCATCTATACCTGCTAAGTCAAGTGCTTTTTGATTGACCAAGTAGGCATGACCATCTATACGTTCGAGAACTACAGGAATGTTGGGAAAGAGTTGATCCAGTATTTCTTTTGTAGGAAATTCTTTTACCTCCCAATCATTTTGATCCCAACCCCGACCACGAATAACGGTGTTGTCATTATTTTCAGCATAATCTTTTACGCGATCGATGACTTCTTCAAAACTTGTAGTACCCTGCAATTGCACTTGACTCAAGTTGAGACCCAACCCCAAAAAATGACAGTGCGCGTCAATGAATCCTGGAAAAACAGGCAACCCTTGGGCATCTACAACATTGGACGCATTGAACTTGTTGAGAATTTCGTCATTGGAACCAACCGCCACAAATTTACCGTCATTTACCGCAAAAGCTTCTACAATCTGCATCTGGTTATCAACGGTGTAAACAGTAGCGTTATGGACAATAAGATCTACACGTTCTGCACAAGAAGTAAGTACTGCAAATAAAAATAAAAAGACAACTTTGAGATTCCGATACATGGGCGCAAATTAGATGGCGAAATTACTAAATTTTTGGTTCTGTTAAAATTTTTTAAGCCACTTTCAAGCCGAATAGCCCATTGCCGAGGATATTATTAAATTAGCATCGAAAAGTAATTTCTAAATAGCACCATCTGCATGCACTATCTGTACTTATTTCTTCGAAGTAAAAATCCACTTTACCTGCTGTGCTTACTCTTTATTTTGGCGCAATGCGAATCATCCACAAAAACCAACAAGTCAGCGACTCCAAAACAAGAGCCTGTCAAGAAAGTGGTTCAAAAATCACGGCTAGAAGTCCCCGCCTATCCACGATTGACGGACAAAAATGCCATTCCATTTTTTAAGCAATATGCAGCAGAGAACAAAGAAAATAAAGTGCGAATCGAGACACGTTATGGAAACATTGATGTCTTACTCTATGAAGACACACCCTATCACCGCGCAAACTTTGTGTATTTGACCAAGAGAAACTATTTTGATGGGTCCATTTTTCATCGTGTGGTACCGGGATTTATCATCCAAGGAGGCAACTCAGATAGCGAAACGGTTATGCGACGAAGAACAGATATCGGTCGTTATTTGCTTCCACCCGATACCCGAAAAGGGCACAAACACCACCGCGGTGTCATATCGATGCCCAGTAGCGCCATCGATAACCCCCACAAGCTGGCTTCTCCTTATGAATTTTTTATTGTCCAACAAAGTCCAGGTGCGTATCATTTAGATGGCAATTACACCGCTTTTGGAGAGGTGATCGCCGGCATGGAAGTTGTGGACAGTATAAATACCCAAAAAACCGATGATCGCGAAATGCCTATTTATAACATCCCCATGAAAGTGCGCTTGCTGCAATAAGCAAAATCTATTTCCTTTTTAAAAGCATCCTTCAAGAGACGGTCAAAACAACAAAATCCTATTTGCTTTATAAGATATATTTATTATTTTTGATAATATATAGATATCCATTATGACGCTAACTCAACTCGAATACCTTTGTGCTGTTGCAGAGCATGGGAACTTTACAATTGCTGCCGAAAAA
>Ga0255780_10005038_pt1 | contig 11198 bp, 10 predicted proteins | sample 071ome_32_FD_179978 | JGI IMG/M metagenome (GOLD analysis project Ga0255780, IMG submission 179978) | Coastal salt marsh microbial communities from the Groves Creek Marsh, Skidaway Island, Georgia - 071405AT metaG (version 2) | ecosystem: Environmental > Aquatic > Marine > Intertidal zone >...
TTGACGCGAGCAGCAGCAGTGAAGGGGGCAACGGGGGCAACGGGATCGAATCAAACGGCGCGAATAACATCGGCATGGTGCAGCGTCGCCAGGGAGAGAGCTGCGAGTGGCCCCGGGCCTGCGAGTGGCCGATGAAAGAGCGCAGGGACGCAGCTGCGTCTGCAATGTCGGACGCCGCGGCTGCGGCAGCGCTTTCCAACTCGATCGAATGGACGCCTGAGGCCAAGGTGTACACTATGAACGAAGAAATTGATGCGGATCTGCCGCCCGACGTCGAGCTGTTGGCGTACTTTTCGGACAATCCCATGTCGTGGCGAGCGCGCGAGGGGTTCTCTGAGGAGGAGGATGGAGCAGGGGAGGAAGAGTCGAGCGGGCCGATGTGGACCAAGTCAGTTGGCAAGTGGTTCTCGAAAATGTGGCGGTATCAAGGGCTTGGCTAGAAAAAGATGAAATTGGAGACTGGCGGCTCGTGTTGATATCGTGCGAGGCGCTGCGTGTAATCATCCGTCACACGTTACATCATCACACGTCATATTTCTGTTCCCTTGAAGAAGTACAGCGAGTTTTGAGCGGCCTGGCGAACGAGCGGAGCGCGTGGCGCGAGTGAGAGTGGGACGAGCAAAGGGCGAGCGCACGTCGGTCGAGTTCAATACCCACCGCCGCGACGACGTTCGCCGCCGGGTGCCAGTCGAGGTGTGCGATTTTGTTGATAAAGTCGGTAATGGGCGGTTCGGGTTTGGGTTCGTTCTTCTTTGCGGCCAGGGAGTTTCTCGATGAGCTGCGCTGGATGGGCCGACCAAATCCCACGATGCGGTTGGGGAACTTGGACTGGGAGGGCAGCCGCCTCCGGTGGGGGTCCCTGCTGCCCTCCAGGATCTGGCTGTGTCCGAGAAGGGGGTCCGCGTGGGACACCCGGAAAAAGTTGGAGTAGGTCCCCGTCGCGAGCATCGAGCCGTCGCCGCTCGCGCAGCAGTCAAACTTGTCGAAAATCACGTCGCTCTCGTACAGCTGCGTCAACCGGTCCTTCAGCATGCCGTGCACTTCATGGACGTGGATCGGCGCGGCTTCGTACCGCATGTCCCAGATCTTCATCGTGAGGTAATCGCGCGTCAAAATCAGGTTGCCCTCGCTGCCGATAAACTTGACGTCGTTGACCGACGCCACAATCTCCGAGAAGAACGAACGCTCCGCCGGATCCGACTCGTAGCCGCTGAAAAGCTTGGTGTGAGAATCGCACAGCGCCGCCGCTCGCATGTCCCCCAGCCGGGTCAGGCCCTTGGAGGAGCCGTACGCCAGAATGTGTGGCGCGGTCGGGTGGAAGGTCGCGCACGTGATCACCTCTGTCAGATCCTCCATCACCTCGGGCTTGATGTCCACAATGTTGAAGCTCAGCGACGGCCTGTCGAAGTGCCAGAGGTTGATCCGCAGGTCGTCCGCCGACAGGAACGTCTCCTGGTCGGAGCACAGCGAGATGCTGTTGATGTGATACGCGTGCCCCGCCGGGTAGACTTTCCTGCACCTCGACGCCAGGTGGTAGTGCGTGGCCCCGACGCCGGGTAGCCGCAAGCCTGGCGCACTTCCGCTGTCGCAGTAGTCCACGAGCTGGTTCACCTTCCGCTCGTACACCTTCCAGAGCTTGATCGTTTTGTCATTCGTTGTGAGCAGCGTGTGCGACCGCCTGTCCCCCCACTGGTTCACCCACCGGATCTTGTTGATCTTCTCTTCGATCTCCAGAGACTTCAGATAGTCAAACTCCGGGTCGTGACTCTGGAACTCGGTCAGGTACTTGTACTCGTACTCGTCGTTGTGTGGAATGTGCCGCATGTCGGCAGACGGTTCGCTCATCCCTCCGTTCTTCTCCAGACCGCCATCGATACCCATCCGCTCAAACACGACGACACGACCACCGTGATCCCCGGTCGCCAGAAAGTCGCCGGTCTGATCGAACTGGACTGCCGAGATGAGATCCGCCTCCATGATGTCCTCGCCGGGGCTCCGCTCGCCGAACACCTGACTGAACGACCAGTCAACGTGCCGCTGCGCCAGCGCCCCACAGCTCATGTCCAACGACCCAACGCTCCCGGACGTGTTCGTACTCCGCGTGCGCCGGTGGTTCGGCCGAGCTGCGTTATTTCCGTTTGAAGGCGTTGGCGAGTCTAACTGGTGTGCCTGTGTCGGGGCCGTAAGCATCGAAACGTCGTCCTCGCTGACACCGAGGTCCCCAGAACTGATTGCATTCGCTACGATGTCGGCCTGGTGGTGCCCGGGCTTGCCGGGGGAAGCGGGGGAGACCACCATGGACTGGCGCGAATTCGTTTTTTGTTGATCACCCCCCCGCCGTGCCTCTCACGTCACTCGTGCACCCAGGTTCACGTGGGGGTCGCTGTTTCGTGTTTGTACGCGCCGCTGCTGTTGCTGTCGTGGAGAGTTCTTTTCACTGTCCCGAATGAAAACTCGTCAAGATCTCCTCCGCTTCGCCCCCTGCTGCGGTTCACCCGTTCTCCGTCCGTGCCCGTTCTTCCGCCGCATCGCGTCGACAAACACCGCCCGTTCCATGTCCCTCAGACTGATCCACGCGTTCCCCTTCTCCTCGTCTCCCCTCTTCGGTCCGCCGTCGACCACCGCCCGCTGGCGACCTTGCAGCTCAGCGAACAGCGCGAGGTAGGATTTCAGCGTGTAGTCTCGTTTGCCCTGCAGTCGCTCCAGCAGCTCATCGCTCATAAAGCATATTCGATCGTCGAACGCCGCCAGGACCGCTGACGCCGTCGCCGGGCCGATCCCCCGGAGCCCCAACAAGGGGGCAAGCGCCGCTTTCAGCGTCGCTTCGTCCAAGTACGTCGCTTTATTCGCCCTGAGAAGCTTGATGGCTTCGGTGAAAGCCTCCTGGAGCGCTTTATCGTCCTGGTCCTTTGCGTAGCGGACGAGCGCAGGGCGGAACTTTCCCCTCGACCCCTTCCATTCGATCAACTTGATCAGGTCGTCTCGACCAAACGCTGGCGACGATGGCGATGCTTCGGAAAGCGACAACCACCAGCGCTCGAGGGAGGCAAGGCCGGGTTTGATCTCTGCGGCCTCGTCGAAGCGACCCGCAAGGTGGATCCACGCGGCCAGGCTCGTCGAGGACGTGATCGGCGACATGCGGCAGGCTCTGGAAGATCGGGGATCCGAGCAATCGTTTGATCGACACCGCGCGAAAGACTCGAGGCGCGCGTAGCTTCTTCTACGGAATCTCCCCGCGGTTTGAATCTGGGATCTTAAACTAAACCTCCACGCACGTTTCTCTCGCTCCCGTTCCGCTGCCACCCGTCACATCATGGCAGCATCAATACCGTCACGATGTAGGTCCGCGAGCCAATGTCGCACGCGTGTTTCCCACCCGAAGAAACGAAGCACCCATCTGAGGGCCACGACGAAACCGATGACCCAACCAGCCGACGCCCTCGGGCGCCGAGGCACCTTGTTGTCCTTTCTCGCACTTTCGGCAGCCGTCCAGCCCTGTCGTCCGGGCGTCGCTGCCGAGGACGCAGAAAAAGACGCAGACGCCCCTGTCGTCACCGACAGGGTGTTTCTCGACGTGGCCATCTGCCAGGAAGGATACAAGAAGGACAGAAGACTCGGTGATGCCACGATACTGTGCGGCGAGCCAGAGCCGATGGGACAGATAGTTATTGACTTGTACGGGGAGGTGGCGCCCGATACGACGTACAATTTCAAAGAGCTGATCCGGTCCGGGGCGCTGGTGGGTACGGTGGTCAATCGGTGCTTCGAACGGAGCTTCATCGTCGCTGGGCAGCAAGGGGCCCACCGCATGGGGCTTTTGGAGGTGAGCGGGCGGGACTTGGTGGGGAAGCTCGACCTGCGGCGGAACTCTGACCTCCTGAAGGGCTCGAGTTTCAAGCTGCGGCACGTCAGACCGGGCACGGTGAGCCTGAATCTTAGCAGAAACATGGACGACGATTTTTATCGGAACCGGGCCGGGTATACCGAGCTAGGATTCCTCGTAACGACGGGACCGGGGCCCGTGCCGTCGTTGGACGAGGAGAACATCGTCTTTGGGCGGGTGTCCAAGGGTATGGACGTCGTAGCGAGAATTTCCGAGGTGCCCACGTTCAAAGAAAACAAGAGCTTGCAGGTGTTCACGGACTTGGCGACGGTGCTGGGCGACGATCGGGTGCAGAAAAAACAAGCGGTGTACGGGAGACCTCTCAAGCCAGTGCTCTTCACCAGGACGGTGGGTATTGCGGGACTCGAACGACGCTCGCGCACCCGCCCTGACCCTCTCACTCGCACTACGCACCACACGATCATTCATCAGGGCGTCATCGTGGACGACATGGGCGCATAGATGCATAGAAGCATACTCGGTACGTTGGAATCAGGCTCTCGCGTGCCCAACAACCGTACATTCACTTTACCGGGCGGCGGACTGCTACCGGCGCCCGGCCATTCTCGTGCGGGACATCAACAATGGGTCTTCCGACCAGCCCTCGGCATTCACGCTGTCGTGATTGTTGTGTCGATCGACTTACAACACCCCATATATATCTATATGACAGGCACGTTGGATGAAATGACTCGATGCGTCGTTGCAACGCCAACCGAGGGGAAGCAGCGTTTATTGTCCCCCCTTCTCCCCCCTTCTCCTTCTCTTCTTCTTCTTCTTCTTCTTTGTATTGTTTTCGTAGTCACCCAGTGATTCGTATGTCGTCAGATCGCTTGTCTCGGTCCGGCGACACTGCTCGCCCCAGTCTTCGATCACGGAGAGAATGGCGCTGCGGAAGGCCGCCACGGACGTGATGACCGTCTGCCGGCCTTCGGACCCACACGAAGACGATCCGTCCTCGGCGACCCCAAACGACACGACGCCCCACAGCTGTCTCCCGGACCTGTCGATGAACGGGCCGCCGCTGTCCCCCTTGCACGCCGACGCCGCTGCCCGGGCTGACGTTGATGCACCCGATGGGCTGGGCTTTTTCAAATGATTGCGACCCCCTTTGCTCGGCCGCGGGGATCTTGGTCTCTTGGGTGGCCGCGAGGGCTTGGGTCTGGGTTTTGGCGTATTATTTGGCCACGAGGGACCACCGCTGCTGCCACCGCCACCACCAACATCGCTAGGCTTGGGAGGGGCCCCCGACCCGGTGCACACCGACGACTCAGGGTCAAAGTAATCCTTGCCCCCTACATCCGTCTCGCATGCCTCCCTACCATGAACATGCAGCATAGCCCGGCGCAACATTTCACTGCTCGAGGCCGACTCTGTCTCTCCCCAGCCAAGCACGTAGCCTCGAGTGCCCACCCGTGGGTCTCTCCTCGCGAGCGGAATCGGCCTGATATTCGTCGGCGAATCCAGCTTGATGGCAGCGATGTCGTCGTGGATCGACTCGCCGGAACTCGAGTCGAAGCCCTCACTCGAGTAGTCCGGGTGCACAATCACATCGGCAACGCCAAACGACTGTCCGGCGTCTTTCTTCGAATTCCCGAGAATCACGCGCGCGCTCCGCATCAATTCCGACGTAGAGTACGGCTCGACGCAGTGCGCAGCGGTGACCACCGTCTGGCAAGACACGAGCGCACCAGCGCACATTTTCGATCCCGGGAGTTTGAGTTGCGCCACCCACGGGTACTTGAACAATGGGACGGGGCGCCCGCCAGCCACCCGAGCATCGGCGGGTTCGACGCCACGGCCGACCGTATCGATCGCATCCACCGCATCGACCGTGTGCTGGACAGAGCCGGCCGCGGAAGTCGGGGTGGAAAAAGCGCCGAGCACCACGGCCCAGACCACGGCTATGACCGCCGTGTGTAGCCTACTGACCATCACACACGGTAAATTACACGTCTTTGCCGCTCTGGACGGTTTCACGCGCTTGTTTCGACCCCCGAGAACTCAAATTCAGAAGTGGTCGGAATGCTGAAAATGGACCTTGTGCCGCGTCATCGACGTGTGAACAGAGTCTTCTCGTGGTCGTCGTGTACTCGTACGTACGATATATTTGTGGGAATATTTATATGTGTGGGTGACAGCGCAACAACGCAACACGGCACGTCTCGTCTTCAGAAGGACCTTCGACCCCGGGTCCGGGGGGCCCAAGAGGAAGCTGCCCCCCTGGTTGACGACGACTCGGTCGATCGCGAACTTGAACTTGAACTTGAACTTACACAAGAACGCCCCTTCTAGAAACACTTGCGGTGCACGATGCTCGGTCCGGCCTCCTCGTACTCGGCCTTGGACACCCACATGCTCTGGAACGTGCTGAGCGACGACAGGATCGACCCGCCGATCCAGACACTGAACTTGCGCTCAGCCGGCGCCACGACCTTGACCTTGATGCTCGACGGGGCGAGGGCGCTGATCTCCTTGGTCATCCGGTCCGCGATGCCTGGGAACATGGTCGTCCCTCCGCTCAGGACAATGTTGCTGTACAGGTCCTTCCTAATATCCACATCGCAACGCATGATACTGTTGTAGGTCGTCTGGTGGATACCGACGCCCTCGATTCCGAGCATGCTCGGCTGGAACAGGGACTCGGGGCACCTGAAGCGCTCCGATCCGACGGTGATGACCTGGCCGTCGGGCAGCTCGAACGTCTTCTCCAGGGTCGAAGACGACAGACTCGTCTGCAGCTCCGCCTCGTAGTCGAGGGCGACGTAGCCGAGCTTCTCCTTGATCTCGCGGACAATCTCGCGCTCGGCCGTGGTGGTGAACGAATAGCCGCGCTCGGTCAGGATCGTCATCATGTGCTCGGTGAGGTCACGTCCGGCCATATCAAGCCTCTGAATGGCATGCGGCAACGCATATCCCTCGTATATGGGGACCGTATGGCTCACACCGTCCCCAGAGTCGAGCACGATACCCGTGGTGCGTCCAGACGCGTAGAGCGACAGCACGGCCTGGATGGCGACGTACATGGCCGGCACCTCGAACGTCTCGAACATAATCTGCGTCATCTGCTCGCGGTTCTTCTTCGGGTTCAGCGGCGCCTCCGTCAGCAGCACGGGGTGCTCCTCCGGCGCCACCCTCAGCTCGTTGTAAAAGGTATGGTGCCAGATCTTCTCCATGTCGTCCCAATCCGTCACCACGCCATGCGCCAGCGGATACTTCAGGCTCAGAATACCCCTCTTCTGCTGCGCCTCCTCACCCACGTAGCAGTCCTTCTGGCCCATCCCGACCATCACGCCCTCGTGCTTGGGGCGCCCGACGATCGAGGGGAACACCGCGCGAGGGGCGTCGTCGCCGGCGAATCCGGCCTTGACCATACCGGACCCATTATCGCACACGATGGCGCTGACTTCTCCGTCTACAAGGCGTGCGGGTGGTGAGTGAGCGTTGGCTGCTGGCGATCACACAGTCGCACCCGACTGTCGTTCTGTTGGTTTCCAACGCGGGCGCGCCGCCCCGACGACAGAACCAGCCACGACCTAGCTAGCCCGTCCTGTGCGACTCCTTTGCCCGGGAGCAGTGTCGCGGGAAGGAGCGCCTGAACGATCCATTCGGACCAACGAAAATTCGAAATTTTGAGGCAGCCCACGCTCCTGGTGGATGCCAGGCGCCGACAGGCAAGTCAGACGTACCGGACATTGTTGCAGATTCGAGTACAAACACTGGAACGTTATGTTTGCGAGACGCGGTCTTCGTCCCTCTTCTCGTCCGGATGAATTTCTGTTCACAAGTCTCATGAGACTCACCTGATCAGGTGAGAGACAATTCGGAACCGAAGAGGGTTGCAGTCAGTCAGACGCAAAACCTGGTAGACCTTCTCTCTACGCACGGGTTCTTCTGTGGGCAGAGCGCCACGAACAAGCAGCACGCACGGGCCAGCATGGACGCCACGTAGGCTCCTGCCGCGACACCCCAGCTCGTTCTCGCCCTTACTCACTCGTCGTCTCCCTCCCTTCGTTCAGCGCGTTCAGTTCGTTGTACAGGTTCGTGTCCAGGCAGTTCTCGGAAGAGCCGCCGCGCATCGTCCTCGCCGTCCTTACCTACCTGGAAGGTCTGGGATATGCCGTCGTCTGCAGTGGCGACGCGGCCTCCCGGTACGCCAGCGAGGGCGTCGCACGGGGGCCGGCCAGGCATTGGATGCAGGTCGAGTCGGGGCGTTCGACGTCGATGGTGACGACGACGACGTCCGGACCGTCGTACTGGTACGCCATGGACATGGTCCGTGGCGGGGCGACGAAGGAGGCGACTGCCGACGCCCCTGGCGGGACGGTGGATCAAATGCTGGTGCACGTGCGGGTGACTGCGGCTGTGGCATTTGTACACTGCAGTCGGAGCGTGTGGAGGGAGCGGGCTGGTGGTCCGTACGTGCAAGTCGACGTGGGGGCGTCTGGGTACGAGGCGCACACGAGCTGTACGTTGGATGGTGACGATATGATTGAGATGCAGTTGGCGGCGTACGATGACGGCGAGACGCTCCGGCAGGACGGTCTGGACGGGCTATTGCGGGTACTCGGTGCGTTTTTCTGCACGGGATCGGCGAGGGTCGGGGAGCAGCAGCGAGAGGAACGAGGTGGGCGAGGCGAACGAGGAGAACGAGGAGAACGAGGAGAACGAGGCGAACGAGGCGAACGAGGAGAACGAGGAGAACGAGAGGGTGGGCATGTCGAGACGGGACCGACGACTGGAATTACGGGCGCACCGTATGGTGATAGGGATGATGCGGACCGGTTTCGGGTGGGGCAGTCGGACTTGGACCCCTTCGATCGGCGGGGTGCCGGGCGGGGCCTGGATGGACCGGACGGGATGATGGTCGGGCCACACCACCCCATGTTTGGGCGGGGGAGGATGGAGCCGGGTCCGGGGCATGAAGGTCATCTCCCTCCCGGTGGACGGTGGGACCCGATCGCGCCGCCGGGGATGCCAGGGTTCTTTCCCGGAGACTTTGAGCGGAGCCGCGGGCGGGGGCGGGGTGGGGGGGACGGGGTGCATCCGGACATCATGCCGTTGGGTCGGGGCGGGGGCCCGCCGGGTTTCCATGGAGGCGGTGGCACCCCTCCATTTCTGTGATGCGCTGAAAACGACCTCGCGAGGTCGTTTTTTGTCGTCCCGTTTTTTGTGTGTTGATACTGACTTGACAAACTGAATCTTGTGTTACTGTGACTGCGTCGCTCTGGAACAAACACGGGCTGTGGTGGATTTCGACGAGGAAAAATTTAAACCGAGCTTTGCCTGGCTTCTGCCTTGCCAATGCCAATGACATGACGCACGTGCGCGTGTAGACGAGACGTGTAGACAATAGCTCCATGGAGGATCCCGGCACGGATAGCGCGGCGAGGTGGGTATATGAACTCGACCGAGGTGCGCACGCCCCCTCACTCGCGCTACGCGCTTCGTTCGCTCGCTCACTCGTTCGTTCCCAGGGCCGTTGGGGTAGGCGAACTACGGTGCGGAGGGAGAGGACGACCCCAGCTCCCCACTCCGAGCTGTGGAGACGACGATGCGCCGTACTCGACCCGCCTGCAATTCTACCTCTCAACGCCGAACAACGTCGTGGACGACATCGAACAGGGCCGCGTGGACTGCCCTTGCCTGTGGGCGGACGCCTCAGATGTCCAAGGGCACGTGGCCCAGTTGTATGTGGCGTACCGAATGCACGGTGGGTATTCGACTCGGCGCTCTCTGCTTGCTATCGACGTTCTATCGACGTTCTACGCTCACTCGCTCGCTCACTTGCGCTCCTATTACAGGGTCGAGGGTGCACGTCGGAAGTGTACCGATTCCAGCAATCAAGGTCAAGCCAGTGTACGTGGACGATGGGCACTTTGGATCGACGCTCGTCGGTTGTTCTGGGAACGTGTCAAAGCGGGTGTACATGCTGCTGTTCAGGCTGCTGCACATCCTGTTTCCGACGTTGGAAGCTTGGAATCGGAGCAGTCTGGAGTCGGCAGCCCGCGTTCCCGGGCTACGTGTGGACGCCAATGCCGAGTCACCTGGTTCGGCTTCAGGGTCCCGCGGCGGCGTGGTGTACTCGCTGAGACAGCCGTCTTCCGATGCCCGGCGAAACGCGTCGTCGACTTCCGCCTCGACTTCGGCTTCAACGTCGGGTTCTCGCGTCCACGGCGTTCTGGTGAAGCCAAACTTCCTGCTGGGGTGCCTGGAGGCCGTCCGGCAGCAACGAGTCGTTGATGACAGCCCGGGTAGGGGCGGCCGCGATGACAGCTCCGACAACGAGAACGGCGACGACAACGACGACGACAGCATGGAACGCGATGACGCAAATACCCGAAAACTGAAGGAGGCTGTCCGCATCCAGCTGGTGTTCGAGGAACAGTCGTGCCTGAAGACAGTGCGTCACCTGGATGACGTGATCGGGCTCCTCACAAACGCCGGAACGCTCGACGAGAACAGCACACCGCTCTCGTCGCCGCAGAAGCACCGGACGTTCTCGTTCCAGTCGCCGGCGAAGAAGCCGCTGCACGGGGACAGTTCTCTGGACGTCAAGCTCGCCGTATCCATGATCGAGATGGGGGCCACGTCGGACTTTCGGGATGGGGCCATGTTCTTGCAGATGGCGTGCCAGAGCCGGGAGAAAGCCGAGTATGCTATCCGCAAAGGGGCGTTCAGGGCCCTCGTCATGTCGTCGAGCATGATGCTCGCCTCCAAAGTGATGGGTTCGGTCGAGCAATTGAGCATCCTGACCATGACGGCGTCTCAGCTGCTCGACAGGAGCTCGGCTTCCTCTGCACCTGAGCGGGCGCTCGTCAAAGAGTTCGTGGGAGCGCTCAAGCGACCTACGGCAAACCCGGTGGGTATTGAATCTACCGACGAGCTCTGACCTTCTGACGTTATGACGCCCTGAATCCCTCACTCGCTCGCGCTTCGCGCTTCTCGCTTCTCTCTCGCCAGGCTCTGTTGTTGCACTTCTTCACGGCGATGATCCACCGTCCTGATATCAAGGAGGCAGCCATCGAGCTCAAGGTGTACAATTCGCTGGCCGCGATGTACATCGAGAAGCTACCGCTGCTCGCGCCATTGGCCGAAGCGCTCGTGGCGTCCCCCCGCAGTGCGCGGTATGGACCCGAGGGTGCGGCGGTCAACGACAACGGCGACGCGCACGCAACCGCGTCACACACGAATGATACCAACAACTTCATGCACGGCTACGTGTCAACGCCGAAGAAGATAGGAAGGCGAGTCTCCGTGCCGCCGCTCACGCTGGCCAGCCAGGAGAGCGCCGAGCGGCTCTCCCAGTCTCCGG
>Ga0255780_10005040_pt1 | contig 11195 bp, 12 predicted proteins | sample 071ome_32_FD_179978 | JGI IMG/M metagenome (GOLD analysis project Ga0255780, IMG submission 179978) | Coastal salt marsh microbial communities from the Groves Creek Marsh, Skidaway Island, Georgia - 071405AT metaG (version 2) | ecosystem: Environmental > Aquatic > Marine > Intertidal zone >...
CATCGGATCGTGCACCAACGGCCGCATCGAGGATCTCCGAGTCGCCGCAGACATCCTGAAAGACCGCAAGGTCAAGGACGGAATGCGGCTGATGATCGTGCCGGGCTCGGCTCGGGTGCGTTTGCAAGCCGAATCCGAGGGCCTTCATGAAATCTTCATCGCCGCTGGCGGTGAGTGGCGGGGAGCCGGCTGCTCGATGTGCTTGGGCATGAACCCGGACAAGCTCACTCCCGGTGAACGCAGTGCCTCCACCTCCAACCGCAACTTCGAAGGTCGGCAGGGCCCCGGCGGTCGAACCCATCTGGTGTCACCTGCGGTGGCGGCCGCGACGGCGGTCACCGGACACCTCGCCTCTCCGGCGGACCTGGCCTAAGCGATAAGGACGAGGAGCACACCGATGGAACCGTTCATCCGGCACACCGGAACCGCTGCACCGCTGCGGCGCAGCAACGTCGACACCGACCAAATCATTCCCGCCGAGTACCTCAAGCGGATCACCCGCGATGGATTCGAAGACGGCCTGTTCTCCGCGTGGCGCAAGGACCCGGACTTCGTACTGAACCGCCCTGAGTACCAGGGTGTGAGCGTGCTCGTGGCTGGACCCGACTTCGGGACCGGTTCATCGCGAGAGCACGCTGTGTGGGCGCTGCAGAACTACGGCTTCGCCGTGGTTCTGTCGTCGCGCTTCGCCGATATCTTCCGCGGCAACTCCGGAAAGGGTGGTCTGCTCACGGCCCAGGTCGACCAGGACGTGATCGAGCAACTGTGGACGCTCATCGAGGCCGATCCCTCCTTGGAGGTTACGGTCGATCTGGAGGCACGAACAGTGACCGCCGGTGACCTCACGGCTGATTTCGAGGTGGACGACTACGTCCGCTGGCGCTTGATGGAAGGTCTGGATGACATCGGGATCACCTTGCAGCACGCCGATGCCATCACCGAGTTCGAGTCGAGTCGGCCCGCGTTCAAGCCGGTGACCCAGTAATCGAGTGTGACCAAAATCCCTTGTAATGCAAGGGAATGTTCGGCGCGCCGAAGCGCGAAAACGCTTGACCTCACATAGGTTTCTGACGTCGGCCAAACGGTCGATTTCCTAACGCCCTCCGGAGGGGTACAACTCGTGAACAAAGCAGATCTGATCGACAACGTGTCGAACCGTCTCGGCCACAGCAAGAAGGACGTCACCGACATCGTCGACGCCTTCCTGCATGAGACCAAGAAGGCTGTCGCCAAGGGCAACAAGGTTGCCGTCAGCGGTTTCGGTGTCTTCGAGTCCAGCGCTCGCAAGGCGCGCATGGGCCGCAACCCGCGTACCGGCGAGGCCGTGAAGATCAAGGCCACCAAGCTCCCCAAGTTCCGCCCCGGTGCGGAGTTCAAGGGTGTGGTGTCCGGCGCCAAGAAGCTCGTGGATCCGTCCGCGAGCAAGCCTGCTCCGAAGAAGGCAGCCGCCAAGAAGGCTCCGGCCAAGAAGGCTGCTCCGAAGAAGGCTGCCGCCAAGAAGGCTCCGGCCAAGAAGGCTGCTGCAAAGAAGACCGCCAAGAAGGCCCCGGCCCGCAAGCGGTAACCCTTCCCCACTTTGCTGTGAGGGCCGTCCCGGATGGGGCGGCCCTCACTTCATTTTCTGGGCATCACCCGAGAGTCCTTGAGGAGTGCCGTTGTTGCTGGGCCTGTCCCAAGACGGCACGCATCCCAAAGATCTACATCGGTGTCGACATCGCGGCGGGCGCGTGCCCACAATGCAAGCAACTCCGGTGACGGCTGCTTCGGGCCGAGCTCGATCGCGCCGTCCTCTCGGTGTCGAGCTCGCGAGTGGTGCCCGAAGTGGGGGTCGGCGGCGGGATCGGTCGAACACCACATGGTGCTTCCCGTCCCTGCTGCGTCGGGGACGAAAGACACGGGCTGTCCTTCGGCCCGGTGAAGGACCGCGGTCAGCACGGGCCCGGTAAGGCACGGTGTGTCCCCGAGGATGGCGATGACGCGCTCGGCCGACGCAAGGGCCGATCGAGTGGCGACGATCGCCTCGTTGATGCCGGTGACCGCAGGCTCGGCGAAGAACTCGCACCCGAGGGAGTCAGTGAGGCTGGCAGCGGAGGGGTCGGGTGAGACCAGGACGGTACGTCCGATCTGAGGGCAGTCCAGGCAGGCGTTCACCACGTCCGTGACGAAGGCTTCGATGAGAGCCTGAGGGGCGATGGCGGGGTGCTCGAGGCGCGACTTGCCCTCGGTCAGCGACCGCACCGGGATGATCGCTGTCCATGGGTGAGCCGCCTGCTTGCCTGCTGGAGCCTCAGTGTTCGTCACTGACCCATTCAACGCCACCGACCCACTAGCCTGCACGGGTGTCACGAGGACGAATGCCCCGAGTGCGCCGGTCATGGAAGCTCGGACCGGGCTATCGGATCGCCGTCTTCCTTCTTTGGCCGTTGATGACCTGGCTCACCAAGCAAGACTGGCGCGGCATGGAGAACCTCAACACCGACGACGGCGGCATCATCGTCGCGGGTAATCACATCTCCTGGTTCGATCCGCTGGTCATTTCTCATGCTCTGTGGGAGAACGATCGGCCGCCGCGTTTCTTGGCGAAGGAGTCGGTGTTCCGGGTGCCGATCGTGGGGTCAATCATCCGAAGCGCTGGCCAGATTCCCGTGTACCGAGAGACCCGTGAGGCGATCGCGGCGGTTCGGGACGCGGTGACCGCTGTCGAGGCTGGTGAATGCGTCGTGGTCTATCCCGAAGGAACGATCTCCAAGGATCCGAATCTGTGGCCGATGGTCGGCAAGACCGGCGCTGCGCGGATAGCACTGGCTACCGGACGCCCGGTCATCCCGATGGCGCAGTGGGGTGCTTGCGATGTGATGCGTCCGTACAAGAAGGAGTTCAAGATCCTTCCGCGCAAGACCATGCACGTGTGGGCGGGTGAACCGGTAGACCTGTCCGATCTCGCGGACCGGCCGCTGGATCACGAGACGCTGGAAATCGCGACCGACCGGATCATGCAGGCGATGACCGAACTTCTCGAAGGCATTCGTGGTGAACGGGCACCGACCGAGCGTTTCTCGCCCGTCAAGGCCCGGCGCGAGGCCCGTGAGCTCGCCGACCGGTCCGACTCCGACTCGCCGCAGGAGGATCGATGACCCGGGTAGCGATGATGGGGTCGGGATCGTGGGGTACTGCCTTCGCGATGGTGCTGGCGCATGCGGGATGCGACGTAACGATCTGGTCGCGCGATCCCAAGACGGTCGAGCAGATCACCACCATGCATCAAAACCGCGGGTATCACCCCGGTGTGGAACTGCCGGAGAACGTGCATGCGACGCTGACGGCCGAGCAGGCGCTGTCCGGTGCCGACTACGTCGTTCTTGCTATTCCCTCTCAGGTGGTCCGCGCGAACCTCGCTCAATGGAAGCCATTTATTCCGTCGTCTGCAGTGATCGTCTCGTTGATCAAGGGCATCGAGATCGGAACGACGATGCGGATGAGCCAGGTCATCGAAGAAACCCTCGGAACTCCGAAGGAGCAGATCGCCGTCGTCTCGGGTCCGAACCTTGCGCGCGAGATCGTTCAGCGTCAGCCCACGGCATCGACCGTCGCGTGCACCGACGCGGAGACGGCCAAGCAGATGCAGCACATCTGCACCACCAACTATTTCCGGCCGTACTGGACCACCGACGTCATTGGCACCGAAATCGGCGGCTCGGTCAAGAACGTCATCGCGGTTGCCAACGGAATGGCGGTCGGCATGGGACTGGGGGAGAACTCCCAAGCGTCGCTGATCACGCGTGGTCTAGCCGAGATGGCTCGACTCGGGGTTGCCCTAGGCGCCGATCCACTCACTTTCCAAGGTCTTGCCGGTGTTGGAGATCTCGTTGCGACGTGTCAGTCTCCGTTGTCGCGGAACCGGACTTTCGGCGAGAACATCGGTTCGGGCCTGACGGTTCAGGAAACGATCGACATCACCCGTCAAACATGTGAGGCCTACAAGAGTTGCACGCCCATCTATGAATTGGCCCGTGAACACGGCGTCGAGATGCCCATTACTGAGCAGGTCGTCAATGTCTTGCACCACGGCCACTCACCGACGGTCATGGCAGCGGCGTTCATGTCGCGCGACACGAAGGCCGAATCCGAACTCGGGATCTAGCTGTCGCGGAGCGCTCCCTCGAGGTCTGTCCACAGATCGGTTGGATCCTCGATTCCTACCGAAAGACGAACCAAGTCGTCCGGAACGTGTTCGGCTTCCAGCGGCCAACGACGACGCCGCTCCAGCAATGACTCCACTCCACCCAAACTCGTGGCGTGGGCCCACACCTGGGTGGAGGAGCAGACACGTTCGGCGCGTTGCACGTCTCCGCCGAATTCGATAGACACCATCGTTCCGAAGTGTCGAACCCTGGTCACCTTGCCGTGGTCACGCAGTTTGTCGGCCAGGAATGCGGCGTTCGATTGCGCTCGTTCGATACGCAGCGCCAGGGTGCGCATGCCGCGGATGGCGAGGTAGCAGTCGAACGCGCTCGGCGCAGCACCGAGCAGGATCCGGCGCGTGCGTAGTTGTTCGGCGAGGTCGTCGTCGGTCGTGACGAGCGCACCCATCAACAGGTCCGAGTGACCCGAAAGGCTTTTGGTTGCGCTGTGCATCACAACATCGGCACCGAGTTCCAGCGGCCGTTGCAGGATCGGTGTGGCAAAAGTGTTGTCCACCACTGTTCGAACGCCGGCGTCGCGTGCTGCGGACAGGCACGCGGCGAGGTCGGCTTCCTCGAGCAATGGATTGGTAGGGGATTCCAGCCACAGAGTGTGGGCTCCGTTGGAGATCTCGCCAAGGATTGCTTCGGTGTCGGTCACGTCCACGAGGTGGAGATCAATTGCTCCGCGGGTCGCCAGTTCGCGCAAGCGCACCGCAACTCCGGTGTAGGTGGTGGTGGGAGCGATCACCCGAGCGCCGATGGGCACCAGGTCCAAGATTGCGTCGGCTGCCGCCATCCCGGAGGAGAAACCGATCGCGTGGGCGGTCGATGCCAGATTCACCGACTCGAGTGCGGCGATGAGTTCCTCGAATGCGAAGACCGTGGGCCCACCTTCACGTGCATATTCGGTGGGGCCTCCTGCAATGAACGACGACGCAGGAACGATCGGCGTGTTCAATGGTGCGTCAGGTTCGCGAGGTGGTCGGCCCGCGGTCACGGCAAGGGTCGACAAATCCAGGTGTGATTCCACCGGGTGTTGCGTCATGGCTAGACCGTAGTGGGGGAGCCGATAGCGTGCGCTCATGTCCACCACCCGGGTTGCGGTCATCTTCGGGGGTCGCAGTAGTGAGCACTCGATCTCGTGCATCAGTGCAGCCTCGGTTTGGGAAGCATTGGAAAGTCGCGGGCATGAGGTTCTACCGATCGCGATAACACCGCAAGCCGGCATGGTCCGGTACCCGGGGACCCCCGCTGATCTGCGCGCGGTCGACTTGCCGGTGATCGGAGGCGGGCCCGAGGCAGTTGTGATCCCCTGTGATCCTGGTCGACCGGGTGTCGTGATCGACGGGGAATTCCACGCCATTGATGTCGTCTTTCCGGTCCTGCATGGGCCGTGGGGAGAGGACGGAACGATCCAGGGTCTTCTGGAACTCGCCGGTGTGCCCTACGTGGGATCGGGTGTTCTTGCCTCTGCCTTGTGCATGGACAAGATCACTCTCAAGACGGTGCTACGCGCCGCTGGTATTACGGTCTCGGACTGGGTGGCGATCGACGGCGGCAGCGACGTCGAGGATGCGCTCACCCGGGCCTTAGGCCTCGGTTCTGTTGTGTTCGTCAAACCTTCACGCGCGGGATCGTCTGTCGGCATCAGCCGGATTGACGTTCAACGCGATGGACGGGCCGGCCTGATGGCGGCAATCGAATCCGCCCGGGCGCACGACCCCCGCGTGATCATCGAGGCGGGTGTTCTCGATGCCAGAGAGATCGAGTGCGGAGTCCGGCAGACCGCGGACGGGAGTGTCGATGCCAGCACGTGCGCGGAGATCGCTATCCGAGACGGCTTCGATTTCTACGATTTCAACGCCAAATACATCTCCGATGGCGCGGATCTCATAGTTCCGGCAGAGATCGGCGCCGACACCGTCGAGAAGGTGCGCGCCATGGCTCGACGCTGCTTCCTCGAGGTGGGGTGCGAGGGTCTCGCGCGTGTGGACTTCTTTGTTCGAGGTCAGGACATCGTGGTGAACGAGGTGAACACCATGCCCGGGTTCACGCCCATCTCGATGTTCCCTCGGATGTGGGAGGCCAGCGGTGTGGAGTACACCGAATTGGTGGATTCGCTGGTGGCGCAGGCTTTGAGTCGACCCACGGGTCTGCGCTAGTCGGCAGCGGCAAGTGCCTTCACACCGGCGATGGCGAATGCCGTTACTGCAGCAATCTCGGCGCTGGCGTCTTGACCGGGTTCGATTCGTCGAGCTGCAGCCTCGACAACACCTTGGACATAGCGTGTCGCTTGGTCAACATCCTCGACACCTAGTTGCGAGACGGCGGAACTCAACGGGGCTGCCAACGTCGCGTGCACTCCGGTGAGTTGCCGCCGGACATCTGCAGGCAGCGTCTCGGCGCTGAGGAGTGCCAACAGCGTGTGGCTGCCATCGGTAATGAGACCGAGTGAAACCTGAACGTAGATCGTCAACTTCGATTCGGGGTCATCGACATTTTGGAGAGCTTCATCGACTTCCACCGTCCACGCCGCCATTCGCTCACCGAGCACCGCCGCTAAGAGATCCTGGGTGGAGGCGAAGTACTCGTAGACGGCTGTGCGGGAGAGACCGGCCCGCGCAGCAACCGCGGTCATCGTGACGGCCGATGGGCCTCCGGTGATGACGAGATCCTGGCCAGCGGCGAGGAGTGCCGCACGACGCTGGTCGCGGTGCTCGGCGACTGTGGGTGCGTCGATCTTGGGCATTGGTTGATCATCGCACAGCGCTGGGCGCATCGATGGTGCGCGCGAGGCCTAATCGAGTGTGGTGGATTCGATGATGAGTGCGCTGAGAGCGCTCACGGCGTCGATTTCCGGGCGGTACTTCGAGGGAACACGCAGTTGGACCACCGGCGTTCGGTTGAAGGTTGTGAAGACGGTGCCTTCGTCGACGCCCTCCGCGACGCCCTCCGCGATCCACTCGACGCCATCGATGGCGATCACCTGCGCGTTTGCCGTTGGGCGCGAATCCACCCCGCATGCCATCACGATGGGGGGATCTCCCCAGGCGATCGCTGCGGCATCGACCGGGGTTGTCTCGCGCTGTAACTCGTCGAGCAGTGAGATAGGCGCACCCGCGAGCACCGCCTCACACGGTTCGGCTACGGCGGGTGCCTGAACCGAGACGGCGCTCGAGCATGCGGCCAGGGTTGCGAACCCGAGTGCTCCTGCTGCGGCCAGCGTCGTGATCCTCATCCATCGGCGTTCAACGACGTAGGCTGACGCGGTCACTGCAGGAGAGTACTTCTAAGGACGGGTCATGGCCGACGAGGAGATCAGCGAACGGACGCTGCGCGACATCGGGGAGTTCGCGCTCATCGAACGACTCGTGGCCGATACCCCGGAACGAGATTCCATCGAGGTGGGACCGGGTGACGACGCAGCCGTGGTCGGGTGCTCCGACGGTCGGATGGTTGTCTGCGTTGACGTCCTGGTCGAGGGGCGCCACTTTCGTCGGGACTGGTCGACAGCGATCGACATCGGTCGACGAGCCGCGGCCGCGAGCTTGTCCGACATCAACGCCATGGGTGCAGTGTCGACCTCCCTCCTCGTGGGACTCGCCGCGCCGGGTGACCTCCCCGGCGCGTGGCTCATGGAGGCCGCGGCAGGTCTCAAGGAAGAGGCGGCCAATGCGGGCGCGGTGCTCATCGGTGGGGATACCACCGAGGGCGACTCGATCGTTCTATCGGTCACAGCACTTGGCTCGCTGGAGGGCCGCGCACCGGTAATCCGTGGTGGCGCGCAGGTGGGGGACCGGGTGGTTGTGTCGGGACGGCTGGGCTGGGCTGCGGCCGGCCTTGCCGTCTTGGGTCGGGGCTTTCGTTCGCCCAAGGTTCTCGTCGATGCCCATCGCTTTCCGGTGATCGACTACACGTCCGGACCGAGGGCTGCCGCCGCGGGGGCGACCGCAATGATCGACGTCAGCGATGGGCTACTGGCCGACCTCGGGCATATCGCCGAAGCGTCTGGCGTGAGTATCGACGTGCGAGCGGAGTCTCTCGAGGTGCCCGAGCCGTTGCAGGCAGCCGCGGCCGCTTACAACGTTGATCCACGGATCTGGATGCTCAGCGGAGGAGACGACCATGCGCTCGTGGCCTGCCTACCGCCCGACGTGGCTATCCCCGAGGGATTCGTCGAGATCGGATCGGTGGAATCGGGCAGCGGGAACGTCACAGTTGACGGGAGTGAGCCCGAGGGTTCATCGGGTTTCGTGCATTTCTCGACCTGAGTCGAGGACGCGGGGAGGTGCGCGAACTAGGCGCGGGTGACCTTGCCGGCCTTGATGCAGGAGGTGCAGACGTTCAGGCGCTTGGGAGTGGCACCGACCATGGCGCGAACCCGCTGAATGTTCGGGTTCCAACGACGCTTGGTGCGCCGGTGCGAGTGCGAGATGTTGTGGCCGAAGCCGGGACCCTTGCCGCAGACATCGCAGGTGGCAGCCACGGAACACTCCTTGTAGTGGGCCGGCCGGGGAGATCCATGCCGGAATCGAACGTAAGCCACGAAAGGATAGCCGACGCATCCCCACCGGGCATGGGCAGCCCCCGGTAGCGTCGCCCCGTGGCCGGCGACATCGGGCTGGAGACCAAACTCCGGGGAGTTCTCGGTGGACGCACCGCCGGGGCTCTGGAGCGGGGGCTGGGCCTGCTCACCGTCGGCGACCTGCTGCGCCACTATCCGCGCCGCTACGCCGAGCGAGGCGAACTCACGGCCATCTCAGGGCTGACCGACGGGGATCACGTCACGATCGTGGCCGACATCGCCTCGGTGACGTCCCGTCGGATGCGAAGCAAGCGCGGATCCCTGCTCGAGGTACTCGTCACCGACGGCGCCGACTCGCTGGTCATCACGTTCTTCAACCAGCCGTGGCGTGAACGCGAACTCAAAGTCGGGCAACGCGGGCTATTCGCCGGCACCATCAGCAGCTATCGGGATAAGCGCCAACTGGCCCACCCCCAGTACGTACTCCTGGGCGACGATCCAGACGACGGCGCAGCGAAGGTCGAGTCCTTCGCCGGCGCGATCATCCCGGTCTACCCCTCGACGAAATCGGTCACGAGTTGGCAGATCCAATCCTCGGTTGGCATCGTGCTCGATTCGATCGTGCCCGCGCTGCGATCCGAAGAGCAGGCCACCGACCCCATCCCGGCCGAGGTGCGTGCCGAACTCGGCCTGGTGGATGTGGCAACGGCACTCGAAGGAATCCACCGGCCGAATACACGGGAGGAGATCGCGGACGCTCGTCGCCGGCTGGTGTTCGAGGAGGCACTCGTCTTGCAGACGTCGTTGGTCGAGCGACGAAACGCCGCCCAGGGTTTTCGATCATCGGTGCAGCCGTCTGCAGGGTCACCGCTGCGCGATGCCTTCGATGCTGCGCTGCCTTTCCAGCTCACCGAAGGGCAGCGGCAGGTCGGGGAGGAGATCTCCGCAGATCTTGCGGAAAGTGTGCCGATGCAGCGCCTGCTGCAGGGTGATGTCGGTAGCGGCAAGACGGTGGTCGCGCTACGAGCCATGCTCGATGTGGTGGCCGCCGGGGGTCAGGCCGTCCTGCTTGCGCCGACCGAAGTCCTGGCGTCCCAGCATGCATCGGGGATCAGGCGCATGCTCGGTCCACTCGCTGAAGCGGACTCGCTGCTGGGCGCCTCGGCCGAAATCGCCGGGACATCGTTGGTGCTGTTGACCGGCTCGGCACGTTCGGCCCAACGACGCCATGCGCTGGATGCCATTGCGTCGGGCGCCGCTGGACTCATCGTCGGAACACATGCCCTGCTCGAGGAGTCGGTCGAGTTCCATCGCCTCGGACTCGTTGTCATCGATGAGCAGCACCGCTTCGGCGTTGAACAAAGGGCTGCTCTGGCGCAGCGGGCACCGGACGGGACGCACCCGCACGTGCTCGTCATGACCGCCACCCCGATCCCACGCACTGTCGCCATGACGGTGTTCGGCGATCTCGACGTCTCCACGCTCGATCAGGTGCCGGCCGGGCGGGCGGAAGTGACCACGCACGTCGTGGATCCGTCGAACCAGCCGCGTCACGTGGATCGGCTCTGGGAACGCGCTGCCGAAGAGGTTGCCCAGGGGCATCGAGTCTTCATCGTGTGCCCCAGGATCGACACCACTACCGCGGAAGAGGTGGGTGCAGATGAGAGTGTCGACGGTGAACCGACAGGTGAGGCGAGTCATTCGAACCGATCCGTAGCGACGGTGGAGGACACCTTCCGCGAGGCAACGTCGCGCCTACCTCAGGCGCGGGTCGCTGCCCTGCACGGGCGAATGTCCGCAGAAGAGAAGGAATCGGTGATGTCGGGGTTGGCCGAGGGGACGGTGGACGTTGTCGTCTCCACGACGGTGATCGAAGTGGGGGTGGACGTTCCCGCCGCGACGATGATGGTCGTCTTCGACGCCGATCGCTTCGGCATCTCGCAATTGCACCAGCTCCGGGGCCGTATTGGACGCGGCACGCTGCCCGGTGTGTGCCTGCTGGTGAGCGCCGCAGAAGCCGGAAGCCCCACTCGGGAGAGGCTCGACGCCGTCGCCGCCACCCGTAACGGTTTCGAACTCGCGCAGCGTGACCTGGAGATTCGACGTGAGGGTGATGTCCTCGGTGGATCCCAATCGGGCGTCCGCTCATCCCTTCGATTGCTGAGAGTCGTCGAAGACGCCGACACGATTGCACAGGCGAGGGAAGCGGCGGAGGCGATCCTTCGGAACGATCCCGATCTGTCGATGCATCCGGCATTGCGTGCGGCGATCACCCGTCTGGACGACGACCAGGCTGAGTTCCTGGAGAAGTCGTGACACGGATCATTTCCGGAAAGGCCCGTGGGAGACGGCTGGCGGTGCCCGCATCGGGGACCAGGCCCACGGCCGACCGAATTCGCGAATCCCTGTTCGCAAGCGTGGATTCCCGGTTGCTGAGTACCGGGCGAGGATGGGCAGATATCTCGACCTGTGACCTGTGGGCTGGT
>Ga0255780_10005043_pt1 | contig 11190 bp, 10 predicted proteins | sample 071ome_32_FD_179978 | JGI IMG/M metagenome (GOLD analysis project Ga0255780, IMG submission 179978) | Coastal salt marsh microbial communities from the Groves Creek Marsh, Skidaway Island, Georgia - 071405AT metaG (version 2) | ecosystem: Environmental > Aquatic > Marine > Intertidal zone >...
TTAGAGAAGTGCGTCGTGTCTTTGATCAACCGGCCTTTGCTAAATATCGAAAAGAAGAATTTGCTCCAGGATTTGGTGTTCAGTCAGATGATGAAATTCTTGAATACGCGCATCAGACTGGGGCTACCACCTATCACGTTATGGGTACGTGCAAGATGGGACCTGATACCGATAAAATGGCAGTTGTATCAGATAGGCTGAAGGCGAGGGGTCTGGAGGGGCTCTATGTTGTCGATGCTTCTGTGATGCCTACTATGCCATCGGGCAACATTAATGCGCCCGTGATTATGGTTGCGGAGAAGGGGTCAGAATTCATCCTTCAGGATACGGCTTAGAATTTTAGAACTTAGGCTGCTCCAAATTTGCTACACGCCTGCGTGTTCCTTGCAATAGCGAGCTATATCAGCGTGAGTGGCAAACCAAACTGGGCCGCTAGCTTGTATGTGCCTGATTAACTCTTCCAGCATCATCATGCGACTTCTGTGCCCAATGATGTGAGGATGCATGGTGAGTTGGAATAGTCCGCCTTCAAATTTGGCCATATCAAATTCTGCTTTAAAAATATCTAAAGCTGAGCCTGGTGGTGTGTGTGGTCGAGAGTAGCGGCGAAAATCCATGCCGAAGTAAGGCATGTCGTCTCTGATCCACTCAACTGGGATCTCAACAATGCCTGTGGGTTCGCCATCCTCCACCAGTTCATACGGGTCATCGTCTGCCATGAGAGACGAGTCGTAGAGGAGGCCCATTTCCCTTGTAATGGAAAGTGTGACGGGACTGAAATCCCAACTGGGTGTGCGAATGCCTACGGGTCGAACACCTGCAATTTCTTCCAGTTTGTCGGCGGCGCGCATTTGTATGTCGCGTTCTGCTTCTGGCGGGAGAGACGCATTCATTTCGTGGATCCAAGAGTGGATCCCAATTTCGTGCCCTTCTCCAATTATTCTGCGTTGCTCTTCCGGGTGCAGCATCGCAGTGACGGCGGGAACGTAGAAGCTTGCAGGAATATCGTGACGCTTTAGGAGTTCAAGAATGCGCGGCACCCCGCGTCGGGCTCCGTATTGATTGCCTGAGAGCCATCCCGGTGAGTTGTCTCCCCAACGCAGTGTGGAGGTTTCATGGTCGCTGTCGAAGGAAAGTGCTACCGCACACGCGGCGCCATTTGGCCAAGCAGTAGGTTTAAGACTTTTTCCGGCGCGAACCTTTTCTACGATTGGCCGCCACGTTTCTTCTGTCCACTGCCATGGCAGTTGATCTTCACTCACCTTTTTTCTTCCTTAGCGACGGCAATATCGAGCCAACGAAATGGCGTTGTAGTGGCTTCGTCTCCGCTTCGAAGCACAACTGTAGTTGTTTCTGATTCTACAATCGCCGGGCCTTCAATTTTTTGCCCGGGTGCTAGCGTATCGAAATCATAAATAGGTGTTTCCACCCAAGCTCCGCTCAAATAAACCTTGCGGTGACTTCTGGGTGGAGCCTTCTCTGAAGGCGGTGCAGATGGTTCTTGCGGAAGGGCGGGCAAGACGCCAATGGCTGCGGCGCGCGCATTCACGAGCACGGGCTCTTGGTCGGGTAAGCTGTAGGTAAATAATTCCTCATGGCGAGCATGAAAACGACGCGCCACCTCATTCATCAGATCAGGAGAATTAAAGTCTAAGCCATCCAGCGCCACGTCAATTTCAAAGATCTGTTCCCCGTAGCGCATGTCGGCGGAGGGTTTGATGACTACCTCGCCTTTAAATTCAGCTCGCTCTAATCGGGCGCGCGCTTCCCCCTCTAATTCACGGAAGAGCTCCTTCAAACCATCCGCATCAAGAGTATTAGCATCTCCGATATGACTGCGTGCAGCTTCGAAGCGGAGGTCAGTAGCAAGCATGCCCCAAGCGGAAAGTACTGAGGCAACTCTCGGCGCAAAAACTCGGTTAACTTCAAGGGCACGGGCAATTTCAGTAATGTGAACGCCTGCAGCACCGCCAAAGGAGAGAAGGGCAAATTTCCTCGGGTCGACGCCTCTTCGGACAGAGACTAATCGAACTCCCTCGGCCATTGTCGTGTTGAGTACGCGGTGCACGCCCTCAGCAGCCGTCATGCGGTCAACATTTAGAGCCTTTGCAAGGCCATCTAGGGCTTTCTCAGCTGCGGGCATGTCTAGAGTTGCAGCGCCGCCTAGGAAGTTTTCAGCATCGAGTAAGCCTAAAACGACACTTGCGTCGGTTGTGGTTGGCTGCGTGCCTCCCCTTCCATAGCAGGCTGGCCCTGGCACTGCGCCTGCACTTTCAGGGCCAACGTGTAATACACCGCCTGCATCGACGCGCGCTATGGAGCCACCGCCGGATGCTATCGACACGATGTCCAAAGATGGAAGTGCTACCCGCTCTCCTCCCACACCGCGGTCAGAGGATAGTGCCGCTTCACCCCCTGAAATGAGTGAAATATCTGTCGATGTACCTCCCATATCAAAGGGGATTAGGTCGGGCACTCCAAGTAATTCCGCTGAACGTCGCGCACCGGCAACTCCTCCGGCTGGGCCTGAGAGCACCGTGCCAGCTGCAAGGCGAATTGTATCTGCCACTGGCGCCACGCCACCGTGCGAGAGAATAATCAGTACAGGGCCACTGTAACCGGCAGCCTCAAGGCGTTTTTCTAGCTGACTGAGATAACGCCCAACGGCGGGGCCGACGTAAGCGTTTACTGCAGTAGTTGAGACGCGTTCGAATTCTTTAATTTGAGGTAAGACGTCTGCCGATATGGTTATATAGACACCAGGCATAGCTTCACGAACGGCCTCGGCGGTTGCCTGCTCGTGGGAAGGGTCTTTGTAGGCGTGGAGGTAGCAGACCGCGACTGCTTCAACTTGATCTTGTTTGAGAGTTTCAATGGCAGCCTTCAAAGATGACGCGTCGAGGGGTACTTCAACCCTCCCGTCGGGGCGCATTCGCTCTGCAACGCCGAGGCGCCGCCTTCTCGGAATGAGTGGCGGTGCTGGCGGCATGCGTAGATTGTATCGGTCAGGTTTGAGGCCTTCCCGCATTTCAAGAACGTCGCGGTGGCCCTCCGTCGTTAGCAATCCAACTTTAGCGCCTTTTCTTTCTAGTAAGGCATTGGTGGCGACGGTAGCTCCATGGACAATGCGTTCTGTTTGTCTGAATAGACCAGGCAAATCTGTGTTCAGGCGCTCGGCTAGCCTTTCAAGGCCAGCCATAACGCCGATGGATTGATCTTCCGGAGTGGATGGGGCTTTAGCGAGTGTCACGCTCCCGTCATCATGGACGGCGACTACGTCAGTAAATGTGCCGCCAACATCAACCCCAACCCGATACATGTATCATACTCCGCCTGTGACCTTTTTATTTTGTCGCCGTTACCATTATTTCGACGAGAATTTCTGGGCGAGCAAGATCGGCCTTAACACAGGCGCGAACTGGCGGATTTTCTGGATCAACCCACGCATTCCAAACAGAATTCATGTCGGCAAAATTTGCCATATCCGTAATCCACAACTGCGCCTGCAGAAGTTTTGATTTATCAGTGCCCGCTTCACTTAGATAATGGTCAATTTTATCCAGGATCTGCTGTGTCTGCCCCTTTACGTCTGCTGAAGTATCGGAAGCTGTCAGTCCGCACACGTAAACCATATCTCCGTTTACGACGCAGCGGCTCATTCGAGGGCCAGGGCCAGTGGTCACTTCAATTCTTTGAATAGCCATCTCTATTTTTCCTTCTTTATTTGAAACTCGAACATGCAGGAGGCCACGAATGGCATGTACAATGCAACCCACTGAAATATTTTAGTGATAGAAGAATTAGGTCTCATATAAATTTAAGATCAATCTTCAATGCGAGAGCGAGAGTAATCGAGTTCAAATCGTTCTGGCCTGCCTCCAGGCCATGGATCTCCCCAAAGTTGTTGGCCGCCATCGATCGTAAGGACTTCCCCTGTAACAAATTTACCGGCATCTGATGCTAGATAGATGCATCCCTCCGCCACATCCCACTCGTCCCCCGCCCTCAGCATTGGGTTGGATTGCGTGAAGCTTTCGGCGCCTGCAGGTGGATAGCGACCGAATGCTGAACTTTCGCAGCAGCCCGGCGCGAGGCAGTTTACCCGCACGCCCATCTCGGCCCACTCTACTGCAACTGTCTTAGAGGCATAGATAACTCCCGCGCGCGCAGCGGCAGTGTGCGCCATTTGCGGCATGCCGCGCCAAATATCGGCAACTATGTTGACTACATTCCCGCTTGTCCTCGTGCTTTGCCACTGACGGGCAGCGGCGTGCATCATGTTCCACGTACCATTGAGATTTGTGTCAATAACTGCGCGCCAACCATTTGGAGAGATTTTGGTTGCCGCTAAGGGGAACTGACCGCCGGCATTATTTACCAGCACATCCAGGCGACCATGGCGTTCGAATACGTCGTTTATGAAAGTGTCGACTGCATCTACGTCGCGAATCGAAAGGGTAGAGATTTCAAGAAGCTTGCCATTTTTAGCAAAAACTTGCGCAGCATCATTCAGCTTTTCTTGGTTGCGTCCACACGTAATCACCTTGGCCCCAAGACGTGCAAAGAGAATTGCCGTCGCCCTGCCAAGTCCAGAGCCAGCACCAGTCACGACTACGACTTGCCCTTCGAAGAGATCGTCTCGATAGACGGTCTTGCGAGAGAAGTGTTCAGCATCTGAAAGACCAAATTGTTCTGCCATCGGGCAAACTCCAGCTTGCGGGTGTTTGATCTCCATCGTATGCGGGAGACTATGACTTGGTCCATCGTTGCAAGAGATGCCGCTACAGGCGGCTTTGGCGTAGCTGTCGCATCAAAGGTGCTGGCAGTCGGCTCCCTTTGTCCTTGGGTGAAGGCTGGCGTGGGAGCTGTATCCACCCAATCTTTAACTAATCCCCTATACGGTCCTCTCATTTTGGAGCGGATGCAAAGTGGCGAGAGTGTGGAGGCGGCAATCGGTTCTGTAACGTCGGCGGATGAGGGTCACGTTTGGCGCCAGGTTCATGGTGTCGATGCGGAGGGGAATGCTTTTGCATTTACAGGTTCTCAGTGCATTGACTGGTGCGGACATTCACTGGGGGATGGTGTCTCTGTCGCTGGGAATATGTTGGAACGAACAGAAGTTGTATCTGAAACACTGGCTGCTTGGAGCAGTGGGGGTGAGAAGCCTTTTGCTCGTAGGCTCCTTGATGCACTGATCGCGGGAGAAGAGGCCGGTGGCGATAGGAGGGGCAAGCAATCTGCAGCAATTAAGATTATTACTACAGAAGACTGGCCCTGGATTGACTTGCGCGTGGACGATGCGGATGAGCCAACGGCGACACTTTCAAAAATGCTTGATGACTTTTTAATTGAGCGTGCTCCATATTACGCAACTCTCGCAACGCGAAAGCGGCCCGCTGGAATTTATGACCCAGAGAAACGCGAGCATTTTCGTAAAGGTTACCTGAGAGCGCAGGGTAGAGAAGGATAAGATTATGCGAGTTGGCGTCATTGGATTAGGTGCGATGGGGATGGGAGCTGCAAAATCCTGCCTCGCCGCTGGTTTAGATGTTGTTGGTTGTGATGTGTTTTCTGAGGCGCGAGCCGCTTTTGAGGCGGCTGGCGGCAAGGCCGTTTCGACGCCGGCAGAAATTGGTCCTGCAGATGCACTTTTGCTTCTCGTCGTGAATGCGCAGCAAATGGAGGATGCTCTTTTTGGAGATAATGGCGCGGCGCCAGTTCTTGCTCCAGGCGCTGTTGTTCTTGCAAGCGCAACAAGCCCTCCGGACTTTCCTCCAAAGCTGTCGGAACGGTTGGGGTCGATGGGATTGCTTTTCTTGGATGCGCCTGTCTCGGGCGGCGCTGCCAAGGCTGCGGCTGGCGAAATGACGGTGATGGCCTCCGGGCCAACAGAGGCCTTTGAGAAAGCAAAGCCACTTTTGGATGCTATTTCCGAGAAAGTTTACCAATTGGGTGATCAGGCGGGGCAGGGCTCTGTTGTGAAAATGATCAATCAACTTCTAGCTGGCGTTCACATCGCGGCGATGGCGGAGGCCTTTGCTCTGGCATCCCGCTCAGGCGCTGACCTAAACACTGTGTATGAAGTGATTTGTAATTCTGCGGGTGGCTCTTGGATGTTCCAGAACCGTGGCCCCAGCATCCTTGACGGTGATTACCAGCCTAAGAGTGCCGTTAATATCTTCGTTAAGGATCTTGGCATTGTATTGGATGCGGGTCGTAATATGACTTTCCCACTTCCACTCGCAGCCACCGCGCATCAGCAATTTTTAGCTGCAAGTGCCGGGGGGCATGGCCGTGAGAATGATAGTGCTGTGATCAAGGTTTTCCAGAAACTCACTGGCATCGATCTTCCAGATGGTGAAGGAGAAAAATCATGACCGTTGTACTTGGTTGTATAGCGGATGACTTCACGGGAGCGACGGATCTAGCTGGAATGCTGGCCCGCTTTGGAATGAGGGCCGTTCAAACGATTGGCGTACCGACGCAGCCAGCTTCCGAGATTGAAGCTGATGCGATCATTGTTGCACTTAAATCGCGAACAATTTCTCCTGAGGATGCAATTCAGCAGTCTCTTGAGGCTTTAAAATGGCTTCAGGCGGGGGGAGCTAAGCGTTTTTATTTTAAGTATTGCTCGACATTCGATTCTACCGAAAGCGGAAATATAGGCCCCGTTGCTGAAGCGCTGATGGATGCACTGGGCGCGCAACAAGCTATTGCATGCCCCGCCTTCCCGGAGAATGGGAGAACTGTTTTTAAGGGGTATCTTTTTGCAGGCGATGTGCTGCTCAACGAGAGTGGAATGCAGGATCACCCTCTAACGCCCATGACGGATGCGAACCTTGTCAGAGTTCTGGCATCTCAATCGAAGCGCGGTGTGGGTTTGGTTGATTACCAATCCATACGCAGGGGCTCGGATGTAGTTAGTGCGGCACTCAAGACACTTTTGAGTGAAGGCAAATCACTCGTAATTGCTGATGCGACTGATGAAGATGACTTGAGGGTGCTCGCTGAAGCTTCAGTAGATCATCCTCTTCTAACGGGGGGCTCGGGACTTGCCGTGGGTATTCCCTCAGCGTTGGAGGCGGCGGGTCTTTTTAAATCTACTGGCGCTGCAGTTGATCTGCCCGAGGTAGGTGGAATGAGTGCCGTAATTTCTGGAAGTTGTAGTCGCGCAACTAACGAACAAGTGCGCCTATTTAAAGAAGAACATCCTGCATTTCAGATAGACCCACTAGCATTGGCTGAGGGACGAGATCTGGCTACCGAGGCGCTAGTCTGGGCTAGTTCAAAGTTGGCGGATGGACCTCTGCTAGTTTACGCGACTGCTGAGCCAGAGGCAGTTCGTGCTGCCCAAGCTAAGATAGGTCGCGACAAGGCGGGGGCTCTGGTTGAAGAGGCCTTGGCAACAGTCGCTGCGGGTCTTTGTGAACTGGGCGCTCGGCGTCTTGTGGTTGCTGGCGGTGAAACTTCCGGAGCTGTCGTTCAGCGCCTTGGAGTGGAGGCGCTGCGAATTGGCAGAGAAATTGATCCCGGAGTGCCTTGGTGTTCAGCTGTAGGTCAACCGTTGGCCCTAGCGCTTAAGTCAGGAAATTTTGGCGCCCCTGACTTTTTTAAGAAGGCAATTTCCATCGCTCCTTGAGGTTAAATAACATATCTCAAGCAATAGGCAGTTAAAGTAGTGTGAGGCCATCTAATCGCAGATATTGCCCCATTGTCTTGTGCACTTTCTGGCGCAAGACTGTTGCTCCAATTGCATTAAAAGGAAGCGTTAAATGAGCCAGCCTACAAATCCTCGTTGGACCCGCCGCCCGGAAGGATCAACTTGGGGGGATTGGGGTCCCGACGATCAGCTTGGTCGTTTGAACCTTTTGACATCCGATGCCGTTCTTAAAGCGGCAAAGGAAATCACGACGGGTCAGCGTTTCTGTCTGTCGCTGCCGTTAGATTATCCTGGCGGTAATGTCCTGAACCCTCGCCGCTTCCCGCCAAAACTAGAGCCGACAGTTGATGCAGCATCCGGCACGCCTCGATACAATTATCCCCTCAAGATGGACAATCCTGCTCACATCGATGTTGGCTGCGATGACAGGGTAACGATGACACTTCAATACTCCTCTCAGTGGGACAGCTTTGCCCATATGGGGCAGTTATTTGATGCTGATGAGGACGGCATCCCTGAGATCCGCTACTACAATGGGTACAAGGGCGGTGAGGATGTTATTGGTCCTGTCATCTACAACGATGATGGTTCAAGTACTCCAGAAGAACGTCCAATGGGCGCGCGTAAATTGGGTATCGATACCTTTGCAGAGCATGGCGTTGTTGGAAGAGGTAATCTTGTAAATCTATTCGATGTCGTTGGGCGCGAGCGCAAACTCGTAACTTATGACATGTTAATGAAGGCTATGGATGATCAAGACGCACATCCTGAAGCTGGGGACTTGATGTTTTTCTATACGGGCTTTGCGGATGTAATTTTAGAAGCAGGCAAGAACCCGACGCACGAGCAGATGCACCAGTCGTGCGCGACGCTGGATGGTCGTGACGACAAACTCCTTCAGTGGATTACTGATTCGGGCGTTGCTGCGATGATTGCAGACAATTATGCAGTTGAGCAGAGCCCTGCGCGTCCAGCCCCTGGCAAGACATACGCCAACAGCCCTCTGCACCAGCACTGCCTCTTTAAGCTCGGCGTCCCTCTTGGCGAAATTTGGTTTTTGACGGAGCTGGCGCAGTTCCTGAAGGCGAACAAGCGCAGCAAGTTTTTTGCTGTTTGCCCGCCAATCCGCTTGCCGGGCGCTGTTGGCTCTCCGGCAAATGGAGTGGCCGTCGTTTAACGATCATTAGGCGGTTTAATTGCTGCCTGAAATTTTCTGCTTTAGCTTAGCCATGCCGTCGATCCACCGTTCTGGGTCGGCGGCTTTTTTTGCCCAGTACATGCCGGCAGTTGGGTGCGTGAGGATCATGAAGCGATCATCTGCGATGCCTTCAAGAATTGTTTGTGCTGCATCATCCGCCGAGATAACACCATCTCTCACGGTGCCAGAATCTGGCATCCCGTCTGTCATTGGCGTTGACACCCTTAATGGACAGACGACTGAGACGGATACACCTTTAGGCTTCCACTCGACTGCCAGCCACTCTGCAAGTCCCAAAGCTGCGTGTTTAGTTGCCGTGTAGACTGCCGAATTCATTTGCATGAGCATTCCGGCCGCTGATGCGACATTGACGAGTTTGCCACTTCCTCTTGCCGCCATTCTTGGCGCAGCGGCACGAGCGGCAAAAACGTGCCCCATCACGTGGACGCGGAATTGTTGGTCCCAGTGCTCATTGTCGTCGCGGACTGGCTTGGGGCTGATGCCTGCATTTGAGATAAAGAGGTCAATAGGGCCGATTTCTGCTTCAGCCTTATCGACGAGGGCTATGACGGCTGCCTCGTCTGAAACATCGGTTGGAACTGCTAGGCCGCCAATTTCTGAAGCCTTAGTTTTGAGGTTTTCAGGGTTTAAATCTGCCATTGCTACGCCTTTTGCTCCGCCAGCAATGAGCGCCTTTGAGAGGGCAAATCCAATCCCAGATCCTGCTCCGGTGACTATAGCTGTCTTCCCCCTGATATCCATATCGCATCCTCTCCCTTATTGAAGTGAAGCCATGATCATGTAATTGGCCTTCAGAGGCCAGCCCGACATTGTGATTCAGTGCTCTTAAGTATTTTTATAAAATAAAAAATAAGCGGAGCATGCGGTGGAGCGGAAGCAAGCTAAACTCGAAAATCAGATGGTGGTGACCAAGCAGGGCATTCGAGAAGAAGAAACCAATTTCAACGATTTGAAAAACTACGCTTAGCCAAATTCATGCGGCAAACTGAAAATGGAGCCCCTTCAACTTTTGAAAATTTATCACTGTGGATCTACTGAATAAGGGAACTCGGCTTACTTGCACTCAATGTGCATATTTTGACCGTAATTATTCTCTGGGTCCCAGCGAACTGAGCTTACTAAAACTGGTTGACCGGGTTCATGACAACCGAACTTGACCGATAGGATTTTATCCTGTCCAGGGGAAGGATCATAATCAAAGTCTTTATAGTTAGTGGAAATATCACAAGCCGATCTGCCATTACACTTGTTGGATACAAACTGTGTAAAGTTCCAGGCTTGAGGTATCGGTCCCGAATTAGGGTTAAAAAACATGTAGGGATCTCTCTGGTTTATTTGATCAAAACTTCCAGTTTTTTGGCTGCCCCATACAGCGGCATGAATAAAGAGTTTACTGCCATATCCTCGGACAAAATATGGACCTGCCCCATGTTTGGCCCAGTAGTCGTCATCAATTTTTTTTCGTACCATGTCGGCAATTATAACAGCCGCTGCTGAGTAGGCCGCTTTTTCCATGTCTAAGCCACCTTTGCCATGGACTTTCTTAATTGCACTAATCACTTTCCAGGAGTTCGATAAAATTTCTGAATGTTCCTGGTTTTTTATGAAATCTGGCAATATCTCGACTGATTTTGCTTCAGTTGTTTGAATGAAAAAAAACAAGGCCAGATATAAAAATAAATAAACGTGTAAATTTTTTTTGATATTTTGTTTTACTATTTTCATAACACACATCTTTCAAATAAAGCCCTCATTGAACGGCCAACCCAGGCACTGTCCAGTGTTTTTGGTTATGGGGCTGTAGTCTGTCATGCTTAACTGCTTCATGTTCTCGCCAATTCATCTGCAGAATTTCATTTACCTTGCTATGATCTCCATTGGCCTGATCTAAGGCATACTTGTACTGGCTGTAATTTGCTGGGTCTCTGACTAGGAAGGCATATGCATTTTGAGGTGGCGATGCAAATTCTCCCCCTTGCCATGAAACAAACCCGTTTGCCATGTTCGCAAAGAATTCGTTTTGTCTTACAGGTAAAATATTGCGACGAAGAAAGTTGCAGTTGTGAATTTCACAATTCCATCCATTGCCAAGATACTTGATCCATCTTTCTTTCATTTTTTTTGTCGTTGGATCACCATCAAGTTGGCCATTAAGCGGGTGTTGTGGCAGGCAGCCAATGCTCATCGTTTTGGCCCCTTCAGGGTCTAGGCGCCAAGTCGTATCGAAGCTGTGCGCCAAACTGAAATCATCTGTCATGTTTGGGTTAGCCCGCGCGTTGGCATCTAAAAAATTTGACGGGTTGTTGACGAT
>Ga0255780_10005057_pt1 | contig 11180 bp, 12 predicted proteins | sample 071ome_32_FD_179978 | JGI IMG/M metagenome (GOLD analysis project Ga0255780, IMG submission 179978) | Coastal salt marsh microbial communities from the Groves Creek Marsh, Skidaway Island, Georgia - 071405AT metaG (version 2) | ecosystem: Environmental > Aquatic > Marine > Intertidal zone >...
GATGCTGCGCTGTCAAGATAGACAAGCGGGTAACCGTGCACTTCACGGGAAAGTATCGGAAAATCATCACGGATAGATGCAATATCACGTATGGGCCGCGATTGCTCGTTCATGATTATCTCCCCCCGTTTCCAGCCGCACCTATACCCGAAAGCCAGGCTGATACGGAAGGACGGATGAATTCAGCCAGAACGGGGTTATCGATTTCACCAATCGCATCATCCAGAAAAGCTTCGATCAGCATCTGCCGGGCCTCTTCGGCGGCAATGCCCCTGCTCATCAGGTAGAAAAGCTGAGTGTCATCAATTTCACCAACGGTCGCACCATGGGAACAGGCCACGTCATCCGCATAGATTTCCAGTTCAGGCTTGGCGTCCGCCTCACATTTACGTGAAAGAAGCAGGGTGCGGCTCATCTGATTTCCATCGGTCTTCTGCGCATCCCGCGCGACTTTGACCTTACCCTGAAAGATGCCTTTTGCCGTATCATCCAGAACACCGCGGACAATCTGCATGGATGTGCAGTTGGGCACATCATGATTGATCTGGGTCGTGACATCCATGACCTGATCCCGCCTGGCAAGGTAAAATGTCGTCAAGGTAGCATCCCCGTCTTCACCCGCCATGGCGATGTGATTTTCGGTACGGGAAAGAGCTGAGCCTGTCTGCACCGAAACACCGCGATAGACGGCGTTTGCGGCAATGGTATAGACCGCCTGACCGAGATGATGACGCGCTTCACCTTCAACCTGAATACGGCCATGACTGAACACAGCACCATCTTTCACATCAACCGCCAGCACCGGCAGGGACAGGCCGCTCCCTTCACCCATGTGATGTTCCAGCATCGTGAATTCAGCTCCCGGACCTATATCCAGCGCAAGAACGGGATGGCTTGAGGTATTGTCGCCATCATTAATGAAAACAACATGGAGAGGTTCAGCAACCTTTCCCGATACGCTGATCCCCATGCCGGAGCTGAGAAGTGCCAACGACGCATCAGCCACCGGATGGCCGGCAAGCCGATCATCGTCAAGAAGTGCGGCGCAGGCAGAGCCGTCGCTGAGCTCATCCAGTTTAACCCCGGAAGGCATGTCCGCCGTGGAAAGATCCGGCTGGAACACGCCGTTATGGAACACAAGGCGGTGTCCTTCAGGCAATATCGCGCCAGCCGGAGCCACGCTGGAAAACGCCGGATCGAAAACCTTTTTATTCAGCCGGGCAAGATTGGTGAACCGCCAGGCTTCCACCGTGGCAGAAGGCCAGCCAGCTGCATTGAACCGGGTAGCCGCGGCTTCACGAAGAGGTGACAGCGGGCCCTGAGAGGCGCGCTCTTTCAATACTTCAGGCTGCATTTGTAAAACTCGAATATCCTGATTTTTCAACTTCTAGCGCAAGGTTCTTATCACCGGACTTTAATATTTTTCCATCGACCAGAATATGCACATGATCGGGGATGATATGGTCAAGCAGGCGTTGATAATGGGTGATCACCATCATGCCGATATTATCACCACGCAGCGCATTGACGCCTTCTGAAACAATCTTCAGCGCATCAACGTCAAGTCCGGAATCGGTCTCATCAAGGATGGCCATCGACGGTTCAAGCAACGCCATCTGGAGAATTTCATAGCGCTTTTTCTCTCCGCCTGAAAAGCCGACATTGACTGCCCTTTTCAGCATATCATCCTTGATGCCGAGTTCCGCTGCCCTCGCCCGGACAAGTTTGACGAATTCAAGATTGTCGATATCGTCTTCGCCATTCTCACGCCGACGGGCATTTACCGCTCCGCGCAGAAAGCTCATCCCGCCGACTCCGGGCAACTCAACCGGATACTGAAAGGCCAGGAACATGCCGGCACGGGCACGTTCATCGGCTTCCATTTCAAGGATGGATTCGCCATCAAGGAGGATATCCCCGCCGGTAACCTCATACCCGTCCCGGCCCGAAAGCACATAGGACAGGGTGCTTTTCCCTGAACCGTTTGGCCCCATGATGGCGTGAATTTCACCGCGATCGACTGTAAGGCTGATCCCTTTCAGGATTTCCGTTGATCCGATGGAGGCGTGAAGATCTTTGATTTCAAGCAATGGCATGATGATTTTCCTGTTTCCTTGCCGATTAACCCACACTGCCTTCAAGGGAAATGCCGATCAGCTTCTGGGCCTCAACAGCAAATTCCATGGGCAGTTCTTTCATGACCTCTTTGCAGAAGCCGTTCACGATAAGTGAGACCGCATCTTCTTCTGTCATCCCGCGTTGCAGGCAGTAGAAGAGCTGATCTTCCGATATCCGCGACGTCGTCGCCTCGTGTTCGATACGTGCGCTGGGGTTGCGCGAAATGATGTAAGGCACGGTATGTGCGCCGCATTTATCCCCGACAAGAAGGCTGTCGCACTGGGTAAAGTTACGTCCGTCCTCAGCCCCCGGCATCATCCGGACCAATCCGCGATAGGTGCTGTCCGACCTGCCTGCAGCAATCCCCTTGGCGATGATGGTCGAGCGTGTTCTCGGCCCGATATGGATCATCTTGGTTCCTGTATCCGCCTGCTGGGCGTTGTTGGTCACCGCGACAGAATAAAACTCGCCGATCGAATCCGCCCCCTGAAGAATGCAGGACGGATATTTCCAGGTGATCGCTGAACCGGTTTCCACCTGCGTCCAGGAAATCTTGGACCTGTCGCCACGGCAGGCGCCGCGCTTGGTGACAAAATTATAGATCCCGCCTTTGCCGTTTTCATCGCCCGGATACCAGTTCTGCACCGTGGAATATTTGATTTCAGCATCCGTCATGGTAACCAGTTCCACCACGGCGGCATGAAGTTGATTCTCATCACGCTGAGGTGCTGTGCATCCTTCAAGATAGGAAACATAGCTTTCATCGTCGGCGATAATCAGCGTCCGCTCAAACTGTCCGGTGTTCCGCTCGTTGATCCGGAAATAGGTGGACAATTCCATCGGGCAACGTACCCCTTTCGGGATATAAACGAAGGATCCGTCGGTAAAGACCGCTGAATTCAGGGCGGAGAAATAATTGTCGCCCTGCGGGACAACAGAGCCGAGATACTCCCGCACCATTTCAGGGTGATTCTGGATCGCCTCTGAAATCGGGCAGAAGATCACCCCTGCTTCCGCCAGCTTTTCCCGGAATGTTGTGGCAACGGAGACGGAATCGAACACCGCATCAACCGCAACTCCGGCCAGCATTTCCTGTTCTTTGAGCGGGATGCCGAGCTTCTCGTAGGTGCGGAGAAGCTCCGGGTCCACTTCGTCGAGGCTTTTGGGGCCTTCCGCCTTTTTGGGGGCGGCATAGTAATAGATATCCTGATAATCAATCGGGGGATAATTCAGCTTCGCCCAATCCGGTTCCGGCATGGTGAGCCAGTGGCGATAGGCTTTGAGCCGCCATTCCAGCATCCATTCCGGTTCGTTTTTCTTGGCCGAAATCAGGCGGATGGTATCTTCGCTCAACCCTTTCGGGGCTTTGTCCACCTCAATATCCGTGACAAAACCGTATTTATACTTGCCCGTGGCTTCTTCAACCTGACGGATTGTTTCAACTGTTGCCGACATGAAATGAATCACTCCCTGTGAAAACTTCGGCGGAAGAAGAATGGTCCCCTTCCCTTGCAAAAAGACTTTCCGGATTGACAAGATCCTGAAGCGTCACGCTTCCAAGTGCATCCGCAATCGCGATATTGACCCTCTCCCAGTTGCCCCCGAGAAAACAGCTGTAGCGCGCCGAACAGGAATCAACAGATGTCTCAACACATGCTGTCAGCGCGATGGGGCCTTCGAGCGCTTCGATGATTTCGGCAACGGAAATGGAGGAAGGATCCCGCATCAGGGCATAACCCCCGGCCTTGCCGCGGGTTGCAGAAACCAGACCCGCCGCCGCCAGCATCTTCAGGATTTTCGCAACCGTTGGCTGGGAAAGACCTGTCCGGCCAGATATATCAGATGCCGAAAGACAGATATCCTTATCGTGCTTCTGCTCATAAGCCAGAAGACTCAAGAGGATCGCTGCGTAATCTGTCATACGGTTCAGCTTGATCATTTTTTCCTCAATCGGGACATCATCCGTTGCCGGAAATTCATCAGGCGCTTTCCGAAATCAAAAACACCCATAAAAACTAAACAGGACCAATTTAGTCCTGAATGTTATATGGAATGTTTATAAAAAGAATGCAAGTGTTATCTTTGCACATGAAAATGCGAATTAATCGCAATAAATCAATATATTGAAGATAAAGCCGTCAGGAGCACCACCTGACCTGAAAATCAGTTGATGCTATCGCGGCGGGGCTGATATTTGCCGTCATCAAATTCTTCAAACATATCCACCAGTTCAGGATGATCAACCGGACCGGATTCGCCATCCGGCACGAGATTCTGCTGGCTCACATACGCGGTGTAATAACTGTCTTCGTTTTCGGCAAGCAGATGATAGTATGGCTGTTCACGACTGGGGCGAATCTCAGCAGGGATCGCTTCATACCATTCTTCTGTATTGGCGAATTCAGGGTCAACGTCGAAAATGACGCCGCGAAAAGAGAAATGACGGTGCCGGACAACATCACCAATAGAAAAAATAGGATTTAACTGAACCTTCGGATCCTTGGACATGAAATTCTCCACGTGGAAAATTCTAAAAAAAGGCCGCATGAAGCGGCCTCCATGCGAGATATGATCCGACGGATCAGATCCGTTCCTTCACCTTCAGGACCTGACGGCCACGATACATGCCCGTTTTGGGATCCATGTGATGTGGACGATGCAGCTCGCCGGTTGTCTTGTCTTCGACATAGGCATCCGCTTTGATCGCGTCATGAGCCCGGCGCATGCCACGTTTGGAAGGAGTTGTTTTGCGCTTTGGAACAGCCATGGTGGTGTCTCCTGAAATAACAATTCTGTTGGTGGAGCCAGACGGGATCGAACCGACGACCTCCTGCTTGCAAAGCAGGCGCTCTCCCAGCTGAGCTATGGCCCCAAACAGAAACCCACGCTATATCGCGTGGAACGGCAGTCTTTATTCACCAGCAAGGGCCTGACGTCAAGCCCTTACTGGCAAAAAGTTGAAATTATTCGGCCGCAGGTGTTTCCATCTTCGGGTTTTCCCCGAGGCTTTCAATAACCGCCGGATGAACAATTTTCCCCGCCCTGACATTAAGACCATTCATAAGGTGGGGATTATCATCCAGTGCAGCAACGCCTTTTTCCGCCAAGGCCATGGTAAATGGCAAGGTGGCGTTGTTCAGCGCATGCGATGATGTGAGCGGCACCGAACCCGGCATATTGGCAACGCAGTAATGCACAATGCCATCAACGTCATAGACGGGATCTTCATGGGTGGTCGCGCGGGAGGTTTCAAAACAACCGCCCTGATCGATGGCTACATCGCAGAGAACCGCACCGGGACGTATACCAGCAAGATGTTCACGCCGGACAAGACGCGGGGCAGCCGCCCCGGGAATCAGCACGGCGCCAACGACGAGGTCAGCTGTCGCCAACGCGTCTTCGATGGCTTTGCCTGTGGAGAATTTCGTGGTCAGACGCCCACCAAACACATCATCAAGATAACGAAGACGTGGCACGGAACGATCAAGGATCGTCACATTGGCCCCGACGCCAACCGCAAGTTTGGCCGCATTCGTGCCCACAACACCGCCACCAATGATGACAATATTTGCCGGATCCGTGCCTGGAACCCCGGAAAGAAGCAGGCCGCGGCCACCTGCGGATTTCTTAAGGAAATATCCGCCTTCAATAATCGACAGACGACCCGCCACCTCGCTCATCGGGGCGAGAAGCGGTAACCCACCCTGATTATCGGTCACGGTTTCATAGGCAATCGCCGTACAGCCAGATTCCATCAACCCGATGGTCTGGGCAGGATCGGGTGCAAGATGCAGATAGGTGAAAAGGATATGATCTTCGCGCAACTGCTTCCATTCGACTTCCTGCGGCTCTTTGACCTTAACGATCATCTCGCTTTCGGCAAATACAGCCGCCGCATCGGGAGCGATCTCCGCCCCGGCAGCACGGTAGTCTTCATCACTCGAGCCTATTCCGGCACCGGCGCCGGACTGCATCAGCACCTGATGCCCACGTGAGGTCAGCTCTTTCACGGATTCCGGAACCAGACCTACCCGGAATTCCCTGTTCTTGATTTCTGTAGGCACACCAATACGCATCGCGCTTCTCCTTTGGAAAAATACAAATGCATCTTATCTCAAAACCCGTGCAGGTTGATTGCTAATGCGTTGATCAAAGGTCGTATTTTTGATATAAATTCAACATAAATTGATTATTTTTCGAATTTTATGCGAATTTTTATCATGCAAGGAATGCATAATGTCACTTGACCGTGCGGATCGCGCCATCATTGAGGCACTTCAACAGAACGCGAGATTAACCAATGTGGAATTGGCCGAACGGGTGGGCCTTTCCCCTTCCGCCTGTTTGCGGCGCGTCCATCTTCTTGAAAAGAATGGGATAATTTCCGGCTACAGCGCTGAGATCGATGCCGCCAAGGTGGATTATGATGTGGTGGTGCTGGTGCAGATCACCCTGACCGGTCAATCCGCGTCGATTCTTCGTGATTTTGAAGACGCAGTCATACGTATTCCCAATCTTCTGGCCTGCTTTCTGATGGCCGGGGCAAAGGACTATATCTTACGCATCGCCGCGCGCGATGTGTCGGATTACGGCAGCATTCACAGCAATCATCTGGCCTCCCTGCCCCATGTGCAGAGCATGGAATCGAATTTTGTACTCCGGACGGTTGCCAATCGCGGCCTGCCGGTGGAACTCTTATGAGACTATGCGTGATTTCGGCTTAACGCGGGCAAATCCATACGCTTGGGACATCTGATGAATGTCGGCGATCCTGGCTTCAAGCCCGGTCCAGTCATCCCGAGCGGCCACAGGAGCCCAGATCGCTTCGACCTCATCGATCAGCATTGTGACCGGATCAGTACGGCGGAAATACGCATGTTCCGGGTTGGCGCCGACACGCACCGGTGCCGAGGCGAGAAAAGACCGTAGCTTTTCGAAAGCCGGATCCCTGTATGTCCCCGCCCTTGGCCCGTCCAGGGCCCTGTTCCGGCTGGCCGCGCCGCCATACCAGTCAAAAAACACATCCTCATACCTGATATCCATGGATTTCAGCGTCTGAAAGAATGTCTCGCACATGGCTTCGGCATCATCCCAGGCCTCATCGACCCCAAGCCTGCGACAAAGGGCACTTATCATTGATGTGTTGATCTTCTCCTGAAAACGGTTGACGGCTTTCTGCATGGCTTCCATGCCGGTGATTTCAACAAAACAGTCCGCCAGACGGCAAAGCGCCCAGAAGGTGGCTTCGGGCTGGCGACCAAAGGCATAACGTCCCTGATGATCAAAATAGGCGGCGGTAAACCCGGGCTCCATCCGGGGCAGAAAGCGCCAGGGGCCATAATCGAAACTCTCGCCGCTGATATTGAAATTATCTGTGTTGAGCACGCCATGGACAAATCCGGCCGCCATCCAGCTTGCGGCAAGGTCTGCCAGCACCCCGCCAACGTGCCCGACAAAGGCTTCGGCAAGGTCTTCATCGCTCATCGTATCGGGGAAAACCCCGGGATAGTAGGTTTTGGCGGCGTAACGAAGCAGCATGATGAGCCGGTTGCTGTCAGCGTTATAGGCCAGCCGCTGAAAAGACCCGATCCGGATATGCCCGTGGCTGAGACGAACCAGCACCGCGGAGCGCGTTGGCGACGGCTCATCATGACGTTGAAGCTCTTCCCCTGTTTCAATGACTGAAAACGTTTTTGATGTATTCACGCCGAGCGCATCCAGCATTTCGGTTGCGAGAATTTCACGCACCGCTCCTTTGAGCGTGAGTCTGCCATCGGCGGTGCGGGAAAAGGGCGTAAGCCCTGATCCCTTGGTGCCGAAATCAAGAAGCCTTCCGTCAATCGGGTCTTCCATCTGGGCGTAAAGAAAGCCCCTTCCGTCACCGATCTCCGGATTATAGACACCGAACTGATGGCCGTGATACGCGAGCGCGAGCGGTTTTCTAAAAGAGCCGGGAAAGCTTTCAAACCGGGCAAACCGGCGGCACCATTCCCCGTTGTCTTGTGCGCATTCCCCGAGCCCGACACGTTCCGCCCAGGCAAGATTTTGATAGCGTATCCTGGATTCCGGAAATGAGGCTGCATTTACACGCCGAAACAGGTCGCGACTGAGACAGAGATGATTCCGTTTAGGAATAAATGATTTCATGTAATATACTCGTTCTGGCCTGTAATGGAGGCATCAATGGCACCTTCACTCAACTCCACTCTTGACCCTGCCCTTTATAATGTATTCAAGCCCATCGAAGAAGCCTGCGGCCTGCCCAGTCAGCTTTACACCGACGCGGCCACCCTTGAAGAAGAACGCCAGCGTGTCTTTTTTGACAACTGGGCGGCCCTTACCAACGGATTTCAGGTTCCGGAGGCAGGTAGTGTTCAACCGGTGGATTTCCTTGGTATGCCTCTCCTTGTTGTCCGCAACCGCCAAGGTGAAATTCGTGTCTTTGAAAATGTCTGCCGTCACCGTGGCATGAAACTTGTTGAAGAACAAGGCAAACTCAAGGGGCCGATCACCTGCCCCTATCACGCCTGGGCCTATGATCTGGATGGCGCCCTCAAGGCAACCCCGCATGTGGGTGGCCCGAACATCAATTCACACCCGGTTATTGACCCTGATGAAATGGGGCTTCTCGTCGTGCCAAGCCATGTCTGGAGAGATGTTGTTTTTGTCAATGTCAACGGCAACGCCCCGCCATTTGAAGATGTGCATCAGGACCTGATTGAAAGGTGGAGCGAATTTGACAAGCCGATCTATCATGGCGGTGCGGATTCACGTTTTACGCTTGAATTGAAAAGCAACTGGAAGCTCGCGGTTGACAATTACTGCGAGAGCTATCATTTGCCCTTCGTTCATCCTGATCTCAACAGCTATTCCCGGCTTGAAGATCACTATAACATAGTTGGCAAAGCGGGATATGCGGGGCAAGGCACCCTGGTCTACAACCCGTCCCTCAGTGATGATGGTTCCGCCTTCCCTGATTTTGATAATCTTTCGGATAAATGGGACAAAGCGGCGGAATATATCGCTGTTTTCCCGAACCTTCTTCTCGGTGTACATCGCGACCACGTGTTCAGCATCATCATCGAACCCCAGGGACATGACCGAACGGTTGAGCATGTTGATCTCTACTATTCGAGTGAGGAATGCCGCCAGAACAGTTTCACCCAATTAAGGGAGAGCAATGCAAGGCTCTGGCATACGGTCTTCAAGGAAGATATCGGCGTGGTTGAGGGCATGTATGAAGGCCGCAAAGCACCCGGCTATGACGGCGGCAGGTTCTCACCTGTCATGGAAGAACCCACCTGGAGATTTCATCACTGGATCGCCGAGCAGATGCTGAAGAGCGAAGCGGCGGAATAATTGACCCGGGAATACCCAGGCGCAAGCATGCCCTCGGGATAAGCCTTATGGCGGCAGGGAAGCGACTTGTCCTTGCCGCCATGTCTTTTGTTGATCCGTGATCAAACCCGTTCAGGGATACAGAAGTGATGAAATCACCAAGTACCGACTGGGAATTCGTGATCTGCTGTTTCAGTCCGGGCTGTTCACGCATGACGGACTTTGTGAAATTGACGGCGCTCCGGGGCCGACAGAACAGCGAGCCGAAAATATCAGCGTCGCGAAGAATGGCGGTGGCATCATCAAGGCGTGGTTTCCTTCTGTTTCCACCCCTTACCGTCTGCTCAATCATCAGGGCAAGTTTTCGGCGCATCCGCCCGGAGCCTGCTCTCAAAAACAGGAGACGTCCGGCGATAAGAGCGGATCGCCTTTCTTCCGCGCCTGCATATGAGCTTTGAAACCGTCCCCTATGGCCAAGGTCATGACATAGTGCAGCCAGTATCAGCCACCTATGGTCATGCTGATCAAGACCGGCCCATCTGCTGATGAGCGCGGCCTGAACCACCACGGCCAATGTATGCCAGGGATGATGATACCTGTTGCAATGAGGATTTGCCGATACCTTCCGGATGAGACGTTTTTCAAGTTTCCGCGGAACAGAGGGAGGTATCCCTCCTGCCCAGATGATCACTTCGCGGAACGGGGGAGATTTTCTTTGCCGGATGAAATTTTCAAGAAGGTAAAGGCAGGTTGGCCATCGCCGGACAAGATACCCGAGATGCGGGAGAACAACACCGGAATGACAGAGGCGTTTTTTCATTTGGTGCCGGAGCTCGCGAGACGGATGACCACCGAAAAGAGATTTCCGTCCTTACCCATGGTGATTTCATATTTTTCACAGAGCGCATGAATAAGATGGAGCCCGATCCCGCCCTCCTGGGGTTTCCGGCAGGACACAGCAGGTTTTCGGTTTGCTGATATGGCTGGTGATGCCGTATCCCTTATCCAGCAGTAGACACGCCTCGTCTCGTTGTTGAAACGGATTTTCATCGTAATGGAGCCAAGCGCATCTCCGCCGCCGTAGCCATGCCGGATGATATTCTGCATCACTTCACCAAGGGCCAGCTGGATATCTGTTTCGTATGTTTCAAGGCCGAGTGATCTCAATGTGCCGTGAATGAACTGTCTGCTTTCCGGAAGGCCGGAAACTGTTGCCGGAAACGTTGCGCTGAACACCTGCCCTGACGTCATCTGGTCCCGCCACCCTGACCAGAACCTGTTACGACCAGAAGGCTTGCATCATCATGGGTTGTGATATCACCGTTAAGGAACCCGCGCATAATTCCGGTCACGCGCTCAGCACTGGAAAGGCCTTGATGCTTATGCAGCATATCTGCAATTCCTTCAATCCTGAGCTCTGCCCCATCCTTGACCGCTTCGGTTATGCCATCGGTAACCATGTACAAGGCGGAGTGGGAGAGATTTCCCTGCCAGATATCAAATGTCTTGTCTGAAAGATCGACAAGACCAAGCGGCACGGTATGAGACGGGATCAGCTCAACGCCTGAAGAGCTGTCATCAAGCCGCAAAACAGGGCCATGGCCGCAGTTGAGCAGTTCCGCCTCGCCGGTTTTCGTATCAAAACGTCCGAGGGCTAAGGTTACAAAACGATCTGAGCCTGATTGCACAAGTTCCTGATTGAGAAGGCGGGCGATCGACAAGGT
>Ga0255780_10005060_pt1 | contig 11175 bp, 9 predicted proteins | sample 071ome_32_FD_179978 | JGI IMG/M metagenome (GOLD analysis project Ga0255780, IMG submission 179978) | Coastal salt marsh microbial communities from the Groves Creek Marsh, Skidaway Island, Georgia - 071405AT metaG (version 2) | ecosystem: Environmental > Aquatic > Marine > Intertidal zone > Salt...
CACAATGAGACCGGGGTCATTCAACCCTGGCAGGAGGTTGCTCGGATTTGTAAGCAAAGAGGGGTTTGGTTCCACTGCGACGCCACACAATGGCTTGGTAAAATGAACCTGGATGGATTGAATCATTGCTCGAGTTTTTCTTTCTCTGCCCATAAATTTGGTGGGCCCAAGGGAGTAGGGGCACTGGTTTCTGCGTCGCCGGTCCATTTGATTAAGGGGGGTGGGCAGGAAAAGGAATCGAGGGGCGGTACAGAAAACTTTCCCGGAATTCAAGGAATGCATATTGCCTGGGAGCGAAATTGTCTCTCACTTCAGTCCACTCATGATCATTCAGAATGGAAAACCAATTTTGAGAAAACCCTCCTTAATGAGTTACCTGGAACGATGATTCTTGGAGAGGGGGTGCCACGCCTCTGGAACACCTCTCTTTTATGTCTGCCAGATTTCGATAACCTGAGTTGGATCAGTAGGATTGATAGGTTGGGTCACCAAATATCTACTGGCTCTGCCTGCTCTACAGCCCGTGCTCAACCCTCATCTCTTGCGGGTGCTATTGGTTTGGATCAATCACAAAGCCAGCGACTGGTTCGGGTTAGTTCTTACATCGAAAATACCGAACAAGATTGGTTGGATTTGGCAGATTCCTTCATTGCGGCTTATCAGCAGTTGCTGGATGAACGTGGAGTAACTGGGGTCATTACACTTTAATTTATATCCAACCAAGTGCGACTCACCGGGATTAATCTACAAAATTTTCGAAACTTAGGTTCGGTGAGTCTGAAGTTCTCCAGTGACCGAATTTTTTTTATAGGGAAAAACGGCCAGGGGAAATCGAACCTTTTGGAAGCGATCGGGATGTGTTCGACCTTACGATCCTTTCGAGGAGCTATCTCCGAATCGATGGTAAAACAGGATCAATCAGAGGCATCTCTTTTTGCACAATTTCTCGATGATCATGGGAATGAAAGAGATATTTTGGTCAGTTTTGCTAAGAAAGGAGCGAAAGCGGTTCGTCTGGATGGAGAGCCTACTCAGCGATTAGTCGATCTATTGGGGCAGTTTCCTTTGGTTTGTCTATCATCCCGAGACTTTCGCTTGGTTCGGGAAAGCCCATCGGATCGCAGAAAGTGGATGGATTTGGTTTTATCTTCCACCTCTGCTGAGTATTTGTCTGCCTTGCAAAGGTATTATCGATCGATGAAGGAACGCAATGTATTGCTCAAAAAACAGGCTTCCGATTCTGAGTTGGTCGCTTTTGAGCATACATTGGCTGCCTCGGCGCATACCCTGTTTCAGGTACGAAAAACTTTATTTCCCGAACTTGAGCAAGCCTTTGAGGAGTCCTATTCAAAACTTAGTAACGATTTGGAAGTTGCCAAGCTATCCTACCTTCCGGATTCACAGGCAGATGATCCGGATCAATGGATGAATCTATTTGCCAGGGAGCGCATGCGCGACCGCCAGGTTGGAGCTACACGAAAAGGACCCCATCGGGATGACTTTGCCTTGCTCCTGAATGATCAGAATGCCAGTCAGTTTGGTTCGGAAGGGCAACAAAAGGGAGTTGTGCTTGCTTTGAGAATGGCAGAATTTTTATTCCTGAAGCAAAAGCTTGGCCGCATGCCCATCCTGCTTGCGGATGATTTTCTGGGAGAGTTAGACCAAGTTCGTCGGGCAAATTTTCGTAAATTACTTCCTCCCAGTGCTCAAACTTTTGCCACGGGTACTGAATTTCCTTCCCAGCAAGATGCAGATATTTGGGAAGCCTTCGAGGTTGATTCTGGGAATTTCATACCTTTTGAACCCATTCATAAAGAATGATTGAGCTTACATGGACCCACTGGGTTGTGCTTGTCATAGGTGCAGCGATTATGGGGTTAAGCAAGGGAGGGATACCTGGTGCAGGGAACCTGACCGTTGCTCTGTATGTGTTGGTTTTGGAGGATGCTCTGGGCCCATCGGGAGTGGCTCTGTCTGTAGGTCTACTTTTACCGGTCCTGGTTTCTGCTGATCTTGTTTCTACGATCGTGTATCGAAAGCATGTTGAATGGACTCATGTTCGTCGGTTACTCCCTTATTTTATGATCGGTGTACTGGCGGGTTGGTTAACCTTTGATTACTTTCAAGCGGAGGGTAGGGGAGAAAGTCTAAAGGTGCTCATCGGTGTGATCCTTCTGGGTATGACCCTGCTTCGCTTTGTATTTTTACAAGTAACCAAAAACCGCAAATCCGACACTCTGCAGGTTCCCCGTTTTTTGGGACCAGTCCTCGGATTAGTTGGGGGTATGGCGACCATGCTGGCCAACGCGGCTGGGCCCATTGCCCAGTTTTATTTATTGGCTATGAAACTGCCCAAATATGCATTTATTGGAACATCTGCTTGGTTGTTCCTCATTGTAAATGTTTCCAAGGTGCCCTTTATGTATGAGCTTGAAGTTCTAAATCTCGAAATTTTTTCCGTCTGTATTTGGTTATTTATCCCCGCGATGGTGGGAGCATGGATTGCTCCCAAAATAGTTGTCTATATCAGGCAGGATTGGTTCGAGAGAATGATTTGGTTCTTTATCGTGGTCGCTGGTCTGCGCATGATCTTCTAATATTTCTGTGAACAAATCATCGAGAAAGCTTTGGGCTCAACATTTGGCCGGTCAATCGACCAAGAGTAAGTTGGGTGTTGATCCCAAAATGCTTCTCAAAAAAGAGCCATTTAAGGGCAAAATACTTGGGGTAGACCCAAGTCTTAGGGGAACGGGTCTAGCGATATTGGAGTGTGATGGGAGGAACTATAAATTGCTTCATTCCGAAACACTTACGCTTGGAAATAAAGTATCATCGATCGCCTGTCTTGGGAAGATTCATGAACTTGTGGCTCATTTAATCGATTTATGGCAACCCCGCCACCTATCCTGTGAAGAGACTATTTATGTTCAAAACTTTAAGACTGCTCAAATTATGGGTGCATCCAGGGGAGCGGCTCTATCGGCAGCGGCCATCCGGGATCTCCCAGTTTTTGAATACGCACCTTTGCGGGTCAAGCAGGCTGTCGTTGGTTTTGGTCGGGCGAGCAAAGAGCAAATGTCGACCACGCTTGCCCAAATGCTTGGACTTCCTCAAGCCTTACCATTCGACCAAGCAGATGCTCTGGGGCTTGCTCTTTGCCATGCCTTGACATGGACTCCATCCTGACCTTCTTACCTTTAACAAGATTGGGAGTGGGTGCGAATTAAATTGAGCCACTCTGGATTGATTGGCATAAAGGACAGGCACAGCTTAATTCCCAACCTTTCAATTTACGCCTTCCCGGTGGAGCCGGGTTCAATCTTTAATACGAGTCATGGCAGATATACAGGATAGCACTGAGGTCATTCATCGTATTGATCCAGATACCAAGGGGGATAACTCGGTTCGTTTTGATGAGCTGGTTCGCCTGCTTGAGCATGGATCCGATGAGGAACTTCATCTGCACTTGGAGGGTTTTCACCATTCGGACTTGGCGGATGCGTTTGGATTACTGGATCGCTCTTTGCGCAAGCGGTTAATTGAGTCTGTAAAAGAAGGGCTCGATCCAGATTTACTCTTTGAGCTAGAGGATCACCTCCGGAAGGAATTAACCGACAGCCTGACGCCCGAGGAGGTTGCCGAAGTGATTACGGAAATGGACTCCGATGAAGCGGTCCAAGTGCTGGAGGATATGGAGGAAGGGGAGCGTGCTGAAGTGCTCAGTTCCGTACCCAAAGAAGAGAGAGAGGATATCGAGGTTGGTCTTGCTTTTCCTGAAGATAGTGCGGGTCGGAGAATGCAGACCGATGTGGTCTCCGTAGGTACAAACTGGACTGTGGGGCAGACGATTGATTATCTACGGGAGGAGAGTGATTTACCTGAGGAATTCTTGGATTTGTTTGTGGTGGATGAAGAAGCTCGCCCCGTAGGAATTATTTCTCTTTCTCGAATTTTACGTTCTCCAAGAAATACTTTGATGCGGGAAATCTCGGACGAAACACAAGTCCTTGTTCCTGCAGACACCCTACAAGAGGAGGTCGCTCTACTCTTCGAAAAGTACGATCTGACCACCGCTGGGGTTGTTGATCAATCGGGTAAACTTCTAGGCATGATCACGGTTGATGATGTGATGGAGGTTGCACGGGAGGAGTTTGAAGAGGATGTTTTGCGACTAGGTGGGGTAGGGGAAGAGACGATGGATGATGGAGTCCTGCAATCCTCTGCTAAAAGATTTACCTGGTTACTGGTCAATTTAATCACCGCCGCCTTGGCTTCCCTTGTGATTAGTTTATTTGATGCCACCATCGAGCAGATGGTGGCTCTTGCCGTCCTTATGCCCATTGTTGCTTCCATGGGTGGCAATGCGGGTACGCAAACCCTGACCATCACGGTTCGGGCTTTAGCCACCAAGGAACTGACTTCTTACAACACGATGCGGGCCATCCGAAAAGAGCTTCTGGTTGGGGTTCTGAATGGTGTGCTTTTCGCGATCATCTCAGGTGTCAGTACGGTTTTCCTCTTTGGCCAAGGAGTCGAATCTTCCCTTTTGCTGGGTGGAGTCATAGCCGGGGCGATGGTGATTAATATGATCATTGCTGGCCTTTCAGGCGTGATCTTACCTGTACTATTGAATCGGTGGGGATTAGATCCGGCTTTAGCCTCCGGCGTTTTTGTAACCACGGTTACCGATGTGGTTGGCTTTTTTGCGTTTCTTGGTTTGGCATCCTTGGTTCTTTTGTGAGCTAAATTCGCCGTTTTAAAGAGCCTAGAAACTTAGTTTTATGTTTTTCAGAAAAAACACATTAAATTATTTGACCTATATGCATAATTAGTTTAAATACAATTATAAACCCGTAACATACTAACTTATGATAAATAGCATCTTCTCCCTTCTTCTCATTCTCTCGGTATCATCAACTGGCTTTTGGTTTCTTACTCAGATCTAATTTCAAACAGACAAGGAAACCAATTTTATGCATCTCAAAATTGTTCATAAATCGATTGATCCACTCAATGATACCCATTGTCTCCATCTGCATGTGATGAATACCCGGGATAAGAGCTATTATTTACTTTCAGGAAGTGATCAGTTATCTTGGCAGAGTTTTTTAATGGATGGCTTGTTGGACTCGCAAATAAAACGCGTAATTGAGGTGTCTAGAGATGAACAAGGTGGAACGAAGATCATTCGAGATATGATTCGGTAAAACCAAGTGGTTTTCTTCTCGATAAGATTCAAATCATTATTAAGAGACTTCTATGGTGTAGAGCGGGTCGACTGGATTTGAACCAGCGGCCTCTGCGACTCGAACGTAGCGCTCTACCAAGCTGAACTACGACCCGCTTTTATAATATACTGATCAAGAGCCACGCGATTAGTCCGATATAGATAAGCCCTAAGATCTTCCAAATCATAATTTAATCCTTAAAGCGAATGGCTACAGCCTCTTTTGTACTTCGGGCGAGGAGATAGGGACTGCTTAAAATCGGAGTGCTCCAGCATTTACCTTGAAGCAACTTATCTCTGGAGATTTCCATATATTGGTCGGGAGACGCAAGAACAGTTACCAGCTGACCATCATCAGATAAAACCAACAGTTTTTTTCCACAACGAATCAGATTTCCCGGACCGAAGCCCTCCTTACTCCAAAGGATTTTTCCAGTCATAAAATCGATGCACTGAAGGGGAGCTTTCCCATATTCCTTAAACCCAAAAATTCCGTAGAGTTTTCCTTCGAAATACAAGGGGGTGCTCCAATGATTCATCAGTTCATTCCGCTTTCTCCAGACAGGTTTTGTTTCCCAGGAACTATTTTTCTTGGAAACCTTGAACAAACCGGCTCCCACTCCATAACCGGCCGAGCAAAAAATATAATTTCCTGCCACGACCGGGGAAGCAGCGGTCGATACCTTAAAAGGAAAATCTTGTTTCCAAAGCACTGATCCGTCCTTTGGGTTTATCCCGATAAGACCTGACCGACACAGAAAAATAATTTGATTCACTCCATCGATGCTTGCCAGAGCAGGAGTTGCATGGGTAGGCGTTTCATCCCCATTTTTCCAACGGATCTTCCCGCTGGATTGATCAAAAGCGAGAAAGCTTTGTCCAGGCCCACCCCCACATACAACCACCAATCCATTTGTGAGAAGGGGAGAAGAAGCATTTTTCCACATAATATTTTTACCTGAAAACTCCTTGATCAGGTCTGCCTTCCAAAGAACCTCGCCAGATTTGGCAGACAAAGCATGCAAAGTCATATCCGAGTCATAAACAAAAACCCGTTCCCCACCGATCGATGGAGTCGATCTTGGGCCATCTCCGCCCGAGTTATCAGAAGTACCAGCGTTTCCTCCCCCATGTCCATAGGAGGCAAGGCCAAGTTGCCTAGACCAAATTCTTTTTCCCGATGAAAGCTCGATGGCAATACACCATTCCCAAAGCAATCCATCGGCGTCTTCTTCAGCGATTAAAGTGTAAGCATATTCGTGGTTCATGGAAAAAGAACTAAACCCCAAAGGAGTGGGTGCTTTCCAAAGTGTATTCTCCAGTATGTTTGTATTTACAAATTCAGAATTTGCGGACTTATCAAAAAAAGGTCCATGGTACTGGGGCCAATTCCCAAACGAGGGAAGTGTGGAGATTAGGATGAGGAAAAGATACTTACACATCGCCACATTTTTTAGCCCTAAAACAATCGAGCAAGGACCAAATTAAGTTTTTGAGAAACAATGCTTTTTAATTTCAGGGAATAGGCTTGATCGTTGGGATAAGACTGACACTCTAGTAGGTTTTATTCTCATGAACATACACGAATACCAAGCGAAACAATTATTCGAAGAAGCTGGAGTTACTGTGCCCAAGGGCACGGTCGCTCAGTCTAAAGATCAATTCGAAAGTGCACTCTCTTCCTTCCCGGCAGATCAATCTGTAGTCGTGAAGGCTCAAATTCACGCCGGTGGTCGTGGTAAAGGTACTTTTACGAACGGTTTCAAGGGTGGAGTGCATGTCGTATCTTCACCATCTGAAGCCTTATCCAAAGCAGAAAATATGCTTGGTAATGTTTTGGTGACGAAACAGACAGGGGACGAAGGGAAAGAAGTTGGAACGGTATACTTCACGGAGGCATCCGATATCGATAAGGAATTTTACCTTGCGATCCTTATGGATCGTGCGACTTCGAAGCCTGTGGTGATCGCTTCGACCGAGGGTGGGGTGGATATCGAGGAAGTTGCTGAAAAAACTCCTGAGAAAATCACCAAAATTTTGATCGACCCGGCATTGGGAATTCGCCCCTATCAATGCCGTCAGGTTGCATTCTCTCTTGGACTAAGCGGGGATTCCTTTAAGCAATGTGTTAAGTTGGTCTCCAAGTTATATGATTTCTTTTGGTCTAAGGATTGTTCGCAAGTTGAAGTGAATCCCTTGGTGCTCACTCCCACTGGGGATGTTCTCGCTTTGGATGCCAAGGTAAATTTCGACTCCAATGCACTGTTTCGTCACCCCGATATTGTCGAACTCAGAGACTTAAGCGAGGAGGATCCAAAGGAAGTAGAGGCATCTAAATTTGATCTCAACTACATCGCACTCGATGGCAATGTTGCCTGTATGGTAAACGGAGCAGGGTTAGCGATGGCCACGATGGATATCATAAAACATTATGGTGGTTCTCCTGCGAACTTTCTCGATGTGGGTGGAGGAGCCAATGAAGAGCAGGTTGAAAACGCATTTCGTATTTTGGTATCCGATGATGCGGTGAAAGCAATTTTGGTTAATATTTTTGGAGGCATCATGAAGTGTGATGTAATCGCTACCGGAATCGTAAATGCCGCCCGTAAATTAGAAATGAAAGTACCCTTGGTGGTACGGCTGGAAGGCACCAATGTGGAGCAGGGAAAGAAGATCCTCGCCGATAGTGGTTTGGCTCTCGAGCCTGCCGATTCCCTTGCGGAAGCAGCAGAAAAGATAGTTAAGTTGGCTGCCCAATAAAAAATAGTAAATACCAATAAAAATTTTCAAATGAGCGTTCTTGTAAACAAAGATACCCGGTTAGTGGTTCAAGGAATCACAGGTAGTGCCGGTAGTTTTCACACCATTCAATGTATGGAGTACGGCACCAATGTGGTAGCCGGGGTAACTCCTGGTAAAGGGGGGCAAAAATTCCAGGACTCCGTACCAGTCTTCGACACCGTGCAGGATGCCGTTGATAAAGAAGGTGCAAATGTAGCCGCCATTTATGTGCCACCTCCATTCGCTGCTGATTCTATTTTGGAAGCTATCGACGCCGAAATTCCCTTAGTCATTGCCATTACCGAGGGTATTCCTGTGAAGGACATGGCGGAGGTGAAAGCTCGACTTGCTAACTCCAATACCCGCTTAATCGGACCTAATTGCCCAGGTATCATCACCCCAGGTGAATGTAAAATTGGAATTATGCCTGGATATATCCACAAACCAGGTAAAGTGGGCATTGTCTCCCGCTCAGGAACCTTAACCTACGAAGCGGTGTGGCAAATAACCTCCGCAGGGCATGGTCAGTCCACCTGTATTGGTATTGGGGGAGACCCTATCAATGGAACCAGCCATTTGGATGCGGTTAAGCTTTTCAACGAAGACCCTCAAACAGAAGCGATCATTTTAATTGGTGAGATCGGAGGGACTGCTGAGGAAGAAGCTGCCGCCTTTATCAAGAATCATGTGGACAAACCATGTGCAGCTTTTATTGCCGGACGCACCGCACCTCCAGGTCGTCGAATGGGTCATGCCGGTGCGATTGTTTCCGGTGGAAAAGGAACAGCGGAAGCTAAAGTGGAAGCTTTGCTCGATGCGGGTATTTCTGTAGCTGAGACACCATCTCATATGGCCGAAGCTTTATTTAAAGTCTGGAAGCCCTAGTTTTCCTTCCTACTACCGGAGTGATTCTTTCGTATCTGAAAGAATACTTCTTCCAGTGTCCGAGCTCGTTCAACTAGTCTAAGAAGCTAGTTAGCTTTTCGAACAATACTTTGGTCCTAGCTGGCAACAGACTGCCGGTAAGACTCAACTTCCCAGTTTTCGATAAACTCGCGGGCTGCATCGGACATATATTCGACGCCACCAAAGGCTTGGGATAGTTGAAGAACCTGAGCACCATCCATCGCAAACTCCAAGGCAAGTCCGGCGTTCTTCTCGGTATTCCCAAGTCCGTAGATCCTACCATTCGCAATCACCACTTTAGGGGCAAATCCATGAGTGGATCGATAAGCATCGGCATTTTCCTGAGTCAATTCAGCATCAAAAGGGAAGGCACGGGCATAAACCAAATGGTCAGGAGTGATTGGGCCGGGCACACAGGTAAATGATCCACTGGACTCTACAAATTTGGCATCGTCTCCAAATAGTTCCTGAATCGTATTTTCGGTTTCGGAATCTGTTTGCGAGTCAGCAATGGACAGACTCTCATTAATTCCCAGCCGGTCATATTCAGCACGCAAGGGTTCCATGATAGATGCATAGTGGGCACGGATTTCTTCGGCACTGTTGCCGGAAACAAAAATACCATGGTTCTTGAGCAAAATAACTCCAGGTGTTTTGCCATGTTCCGCCTCGTATTGCTCAATCCTTCCCTTAAGTTCCATACAGAGCGTATAACCAGCATCGATGTATTCCACCCACAAGGCTTCGGGGAAGAGCCGTTTGGCCACTTCCTCACCTTCGATCGAACAAGTCATTCCATTGACTAGAAGAGCGTGGGTGTGGACGACGTATTTAGTCGACAGCACATTGTGCAGAGGGGCCTCTACCGATGGGCGTCCCGATCCACCGGATACGGCATCGGCCATCATATTTTTAACCAGTTCTTCTCGGGCTGCGGAATCGGCAGGGGTCTCGGTGTTGTAAAGATCATCGATCTTGGAGCGGTTAAGCTGCACAAAAGTTTCCTCGGTAAGCCCGGATAGGGTGGTACCTGATGGTTTAACCCAAAGTGTGGATTCATTTTTGTAGGAGGTGTTTCCTCCTCCTCCTTTTACATATTCTGGAGTTCCAAATTCGTGAGATAATTGTGTGATGATGCTTAGTTCTTCCATGAGGCTTCCGATCTTAGCAGAACCCTGGACTTGAACGAGTCGAAATTTAGTACACCTCGGAAGAAAATATTCCGTATCCAATCCGATTTCTCTTTTCAATGATTCTAAACTTGGACTTTGTCTTGAGTATGAAGACACTGAAACATTTACCTCTTTTCTTTTTACTTTTTGGTTCTTTATTCGCTCGCGATAAAAGACCCAATGTATTGTGGATCTATTTGGAGGATGTCAGCGGATGGTTCAGTTGCTACGGGGAAACCCTGATTGAAACCCCTCATATTGATCAACTGGCCCAGGAAGGAATTCGCTTTGACCGGTTTTACACCCCCGCAGGTGTCTGTTCTGCCACCCGTTCTGCGATTGTCACTGGGATGATGCAGACAAGCATCGGAGCTCATAACCACCGTTCCTGCCGGGCCAACTTTCGGGGTAAAAATATGGATGAGTATGATCGAAATGATTTAGAGATTCCTACCATTCCAGAAATTTTTCGGGCACACGGCTACTGGACTGCCAACCACCAAAAGGATGATTACAACTTTCACTGGGAAGCAGAAAACCTTTATAATTTTCATGAGAAGAGTGGCCTCAGCCCAGCTTCCCTGCTCGATGGAAAAATGCTCGAGGGCAGGGGCGAAATGCCCTTCTTTTTGCAGGTGCAACTATCTGGAGGAAAAGGAGGGCCTCAGGGATTCAAAGTGGTGCAACCTGAGCAGGTAAAAGTGCCCCCTTATTACCCTGATATTCCATCGGTTCGAAGTTTGATTGCGGAGCACTACAACTGCCTGCTCAAGACCGACCGGCAGGTCGGGCAGATTGTCGGGTACTTGAAAGAGAAAAAGCTCTACCATAATACGCGTATCTTTTTGTTCAGCGATCATGGGATGAAACTGCATCGTCACAAACAGTTTCTCTATGAAGGAGGTATTCACATGCCATTAATTATATCCGGTGCTGGGATTCAATCGGGCGGTGTCCGAGATGATCTGGTCAGTGGAATAGATATCTCGGCAGCCAGTCTGGCCTCAGCGGGAATTGAAGTACCAGCTTACATGGAGGGCAGGGATTTTCTTTCCAATAATTACAAACCTCGTGAATTTGTGGTAGCTG
>Ga0255780_10005061_pt1 | contig 11173 bp, 7 predicted proteins | sample 071ome_32_FD_179978 | JGI IMG/M metagenome (GOLD analysis project Ga0255780, IMG submission 179978) | Coastal salt marsh microbial communities from the Groves Creek Marsh, Skidaway Island, Georgia - 071405AT metaG (version 2) | ecosystem: Environmental > Aquatic > Marine > Intertidal zone > Salt...
GTCAAGTCTTCATCCCATGGCTCGCAAGTACCCGTATCTTCGGCAGCAATGATTCTGAAATTGTGCTTTTTTGCAGAAGCCAAAATCTCGTCGGTGGTCGTGTAAATCACGGGTAAAAACCGGTCTGCCCTCATACTTGAGCGACGAATTGTTCGGCGCTCTTCATGCGTTTTTTCCACGTTGAGGAGAACTGCATCTGCGCCTGAAACTTCTGCGGTTCGAATGGCGAAACCGAGATTCGTTGAGTATTCGACCCCGTCGAAAAAGAACACAGTTCCTCCGTGAGCCAAGACTTCATCCAGCGTTGTATGCATGACTCTTCCGACGAGGGCGAGGGCGTCTTGATGTCCATCTGCAGACATACGCCACAGGTCGTTTGTGGAGCCTTCTTCGAGTTGAATACCTCGCTCTTCACAAATGGCTCGAATCTCCGTTGTATCTTTGTCGCGGTCGACAAGGACCAAAGCGATGTCAACACCTTGGTGCAATGCATGAAGAACAGCGGTTGCACCTGTGATTTGTCCCGCCATGTCGTTTGGTTCTGATGAATCCTCAAGAGGTTACCGCCTTTTCAGAACAATATCTATGTGGGGGGCCCATGACTACGCCTGTGAACACATCCGTACCGTTGTATAGAACCCACTGCGACCTCTTAAATGCAAACTGATCGTGAAAAACGGTGTTAAGCATAGCCCCTTTGGAACGGTTGCAAATCAATTACCTACTACACTTTTGTAAGACGGAGGATATATTCTGGCCAGCAATGTAAGAGTTGAAACATTTTAAACACTCAAAGATTGGACTGAATTGAGCATCATGGCAGGACGTAACCAGTACAAGTGCCCCAACTGTGATTTTGTTGGTAGACTTGGCCAACTTACCCGCCATCTGAAGGAAAATCCAGAACACTGGATGGCTCATTGTCAAGAGTGTGGCGTTTCCATTGTCTCAAAAAAAGACATTGCTCGCCATGAGGAAGATACGGGCCATTCAAGTGGGTTAACACCAGAGGACATCATTTCCCGAAGAACTATGAAAATTTCCGGAAAAAAGACTGTCAAGTCTGCAACAAAGCCAGCAAAGAAGAAAGTAAAATCAGCGACGAAGAGAAAGTTGATGACGATGGGTGTCAGTGAGGAGAATGCAACACTGCTTGCCACAGGTAGGAACTTTGCGGAGATAAAAAAATTAAAAGTGCCCGATTTCGTAAAGATTCTCGAAGATGAGAGTTGGAATAAGGTTTTGTCAATCGCTAAAGAAATTATTCCAGACCCTAAAGCCCGCATTCCTCACGATAAGGGTACTCTTGAAAAATTGATGGAAACACACGATATTTCAGATGGAGATATTGTGCTTGAAACCGCCCTCCGCTTTTCAATGAATAGAGGTGGAAATATCTCAAAAAAACAACTCTCAGGAGCAATAGAGTTCATCAAGAAGGGGGTTGCAGCCCGTAGCTCAGATTCTGGATTTGATGCTATGAAACGATCCAAAGTTTTCACACAGTTCCGAGCGATGTCACGAGAACACTATCAACGCGATCAACGCTTTAGTCATGCAGCAAAAGTTTCAAAAATTGTTGGATTTTCAGTATCGAATTTTAAAGGATTTAAGGAAGCAAGGGAATCTCCTTGTTTTGTTCCAATTCGCCCCCTGACCTTGGTTTATGGGCCAAATAACGGTGGAAAATCATCTATTTTGAAAGGGTTTAGTAGCCTTGGCCAAACATTCGCTAAAGTTCGCCTTTTGCAGGGTAATTTTGACTGGTCGCCTAACGGCATGTGGTACAAGCTTGGAGCAAGCCCTCACGTCCTCAACAACCCTAGCAAGACCGACTTCGTTCTTGGCTTCGTTTTGCGGAACGATGAACTACAGGAATTATCTGGAAGAAAATTTCACGAGATTCGATTCACATTTTCACTTGAAACCAATGAAGGCGTTCTGACTTCTCTTGAATTTAGGGGCGGAAATTTCGAAGATTATCTCGACCCAATTTTTACCATCGCTCAAGATGACTCTGAACCCACTAAAATGACTCTATCTGGAAACGCCTTGCATCGGTTCAAGCTGGAAGAATACAGTCCCGATCTGATGGAAAAGAATGTTCAAATGTTGGATAAACAAACGAAAATAACAACATCAATCGTTGAATATACCTCCATGCTAGCTCACCTTGAAGAAAAAGATGAACTTCAAGGATTAAGGTACGAATGTATCCATTGCAGTCACATCTCAAACAAACAAAAGCAAATGAAGCAACACCTCAAGCAAAAGCACAAACTTGCTAATCACTCAAGCAATTACAACACCCTCGGTTTTAATGCAGATGTTCTCTCAAAACTGGGGAGATTCAAGGTGCTTGCTGATGATTACTTTTCTCAAAATAAGAGTGATGATATGATTGACTTTGCCAACTATGATTTCCTTCTTGAGATGTTCAGAAGTTGTCTTCAAATAAAGAAAAAACCCGGTCAACATCCTAAAAATTTCCTAGATTTTGAAATCAATCTCGATGAAGACACAAAGAAAGAGTTGCTTGATGTCGACTCGAATTTCAACCTCGCAACAAACATGCATCATCGCATTAGGTGGTCTGGCCGGCCAGTTTCTTTCCATGGATCCTCGGTCATAGAACCCGATGTCGATCTGCTGAATTCGTTACTCTATTATCTGCGCAACAATTTAGATGAAATGGACTACTTGGGCGCTACTCGTCTGTTGCCTCAGCGATCCTACTCCTCTCAAACTGGTGGCCAAACCAGCCAAGGCGTCGCTGGCGAACGTACATTGGCCCATCTTGCGAACGACAAAAACACCCAACGTTGGGTTAATGATAATTTAGCGGACATTGTCGGGTTGAATATCAAAGTCAAAAAACGAACAACACAGATTACACACCACGATGGAACTAAGAAAACTTATCCTCTTGACGAACTAGATGTTCGAATTTCCCGTGTTGATTCTTCTGAAGACCGTTTGCAACTTCCTGACGTTGGTTTTGGAGTCTCCCAACTCCTCCCAATCTTGGCCGCAATCGCTACACCCGGACGGTTGGTCATTGAAGAGCCAGAATCAAACCTTCACCCAGGGGCTCAGCAGAAATTGATGAAGAAAATTATTGAACAAATAGTCAGCAATAAAAACGCTGAAGTTATGATGGAAACCCACTCTGAACATTTCTTACTCGAAGTATTGAGGGCTATATCTGACCCTGAATGTCCTCTTCAAGATGATGATGTATCCATTCTTTTCACCTACAACACGGTTGAACATGGGACTGTTGTAAAACGACATACAACCACAAATGGTACGCTCGACGAACGATTCCCAAGAGATTTCACAGGAGATTACGGACTCTCGCTCATTTAGGGGGGAAACAATATGCTGGAACTTTGGGTAGACTCATTACCGCAAAATTCAGCGGAAATTAATACAGATACTTGTGATGACTTCCTTCGGCTGGTTGAGAAGCAGTCGGTCATATTGTGCACGGAAAAGACCAACACAGAATGGAATGCCTTAGTCAGTGAATGGCAAACATTTTTTGACAACACCCTCCGCACGGGAAAATTTGAAGAGTGCCGAACATATTGGTTGATGCCTCGTTCCAAACAAAAAATACCAGGGGATTATGATGCCCACACTTTCTTAACAAAAACCCCTGATCAACTCCTTCGTATCGCATTATTACGGAAGCAAGATCCAGTTGTGACAAACGCAATGGAGTTTGTAAATCAATTTGGTAAGTTCACATCGGGGAGTAAGCAAATTACCGTTTTTGACAGGTATCTCCTCTTTATCCAAGAACAATTGATGCTATTTACCGAAAGTGGTATTGAACACCAAACTAATTTTCAACAGAAAGATTTCGATAGACAAATACATAGTTTGAATCTAATTCTACGTTCTCTACCAGAAAGTGTTGTTGATCTCAAAATTTACTCCGATATGTTGAGTTGGAGAGGGTTCAGAAATGTTGCTCTTCTCAAGGGAATTGAAACCAGCAAAGAGGAGTATTACACGTGGGCAGATAATTCGTTTGAGGCCCGAAATGCAGCGATGAAATGCATTTTCGCAGGTTTGGTTCGAAAAGACATTCCAACCACAATCACATTCTTTGATTGCTTCCAACCAAATTCTCAGTATACCAAAATGGAACACGATAGGTTCGTCAATTATTCACAAAATCGTTCTTTCATATCCTCAGGGGGATTCAACAATGTTTGGAGCGCAGTTTCTGATGATGGCCTCGAAAAGACCGATCTGCACCCAAAGACATTCATGATTCAGGTCCCAGATACAGCTCCGACTCCACCTAACCTTCGAATGATTCACAAAGATCGTATTGTTCCTAAGTAGAATGTGCTCGTACCGAAGTAAACACGGTCCACGAATAGAGCGGTCATTAGCATCGGGTCGGCCAGCAACTCAAGTAGGTTGGCTTGCTAACTATCATTTTCCAATGTTCAGACAGATCTCAAAGGGGGCCCTCTGACTCGTATACGGTCGCAAGGCTACCCACGGAGATACTCAAAAAGGTCCTTCATTTCGCTGGCACATGGTCAAACAACACAGCCCCAGATTCCTCATGATTTCACAACTCGCCCGTGACCAAGTCAGTGAAATTGAGATCGAAGAATTTCTCGCCATGCGCACGGACGGGGCAAGTCTTGTCGTCATTGACGTCCGAGACGAGTATGAAACAGCAAATGGGTATCTCGAAGGAGCGATTTTGATGAGCAAGGGCATCCTTGAGCGCGACATTGAGAAACTCAATATTCCAGATGACGAACGAATTGTCTTGTACTGCGGCGGAGGTTATCGAAGTGCGATGGCAGCCGTGGCGATGAACACCATGGGTTGGACCAATGTTCATTCGTTATGGGGTGGATGGAGAGCAATCACCTCTGCAGGCTTGCCGACCAGCACTGATTCACAAGAATGAGTCCTGTTGTTCAATGGACAGACTCATAAAGGGGAGTTTAATCGGCGAGACGCTGAGAAGTGGTGAATGCAATGGTACAAGGTCTATACCAGCATGTTCGACAAACATGGAAGCGTCCTAAAGACGTCATTCCTCACATGCACCGACAGCAACGAATGGCCGAGTGGCGACGAGAACCTGTGAACTGCAGAATTGAGCGTCCAACTCGTCTTGATGCTGCTCGACGTCTCGGTTACAAAGCAAAGCAAGGCGTCGTTCTCGTTCGAACTCGAGTTCGACGTGGTGGTCTTCGAAAAGGCAAAGTCCACATGAAGAGAAAGCCATCGAAGGCAGGTATCTCCAAGATCACCATGGCGAAAAACACTCAGCGAATCGCTGAAGAACGTGTAAACCGCCATTTCCCAAATCTCGAAGTTCTCAATTCCTATTGGGTTGGGCAAGATGGAAAACATAAGTTCTACGAAGTGATTCTTATTGACACACACCATCCAGCAATCGTCAACGACAAGCAACTCGGTGTCTTCTCTGGAGCAAACGGCAAAACATCTCATCGAGGTCGAACATACCGAGGAAAGACTTCGTCTGGTAAGAAGGGTCGAGGATTGTACAACAAGGGTAAGGGTTCCGAGCAACTCCGCCCATCATTGAAAGCAAATCGAAACCGCGGAAAGTGAAATTGCAAACTTTGCAATTTTCACCTCATTCTTGAGCATGAATTTATTGATGGTCATCGTCAGGGTTGTCTATGGTGCAAGGCGTAGAGTCCCTCAAAGGATGGGCAGGGCTCGAAGTCTTCCTTCCCAACGGAAGGAAATTGGGCGTTGTTCATGATGCGGTCATCGATATTCAGTCGTTAAAATGCACACATCTCTTTGTCAAAGACACACCTGATGACCTTGTCGAGGGAGGCATTCACCTTGCTGTCCCGTGGCGCTGGATTCGTGCAATCAACGATGTTGTGGTTCTTCGTTGGTTTCCTCCAACACGAATTCCTAGGAATCCGTGAGGAAGTACTATGGCCATAGAATCACACATTTTAGGCACATCATCTGCTCGTCCAACGTCATCAAGGGCAGTCAGTGGTTCTGTTGTCGTCACCGAAGAAGGAAATTTTGTCGTTGATGCCGGTGAAGGATTTCAAACCAGGTTTCAACAACAACGAAAGCACCTCAAGCAAATCGACCCAAAGTCCTCAATCCGCCCGTCAAAAATCAAAGCCATTTTTCTTACGCATGGGCATCTCGATCATACTTGGGGGGTGCTCCCATGGTTGCAGTCGTTGTCACTCGATGGACGGACACAACCCCTTGCAGTCGTCGGACCCACGAGCCTCAACGTGATTGAAGCACTGCGTACATCGACGACGCTATCAGCCGACGTTCCAGCAGTAGACCTCGTTCACCAATGTAAGTATTGGATGTCAATGGTCAATAGCGACCATGCCCTTTCGTATGATGTATCTTATGTTCTTGGTGACCCTCATACTCAACAATGGGTACAACTCTTAACAGAGGGTTCTGCAAACGTTCTTTCGACATCACTCTCCGAATTCTTAGGCCTACAAGATGTTGAAATCGAAGCCTTTGGAACCACCCACTCCGTTCCATCGTGTGCTTGGTCTTTTTTGCAAAAAGAACGCCTTGGTTCATTTGACCGAAAGCGAGCAGCAGCATTGAGGTTATCAGATGCACAACGAACAGATTTAGCGTCTGGAATAGATGTGGAATATGAAGGCACTTTGCTCACCTCGTCCTCGTTTCGAGGACCTTCTCGTCCAGCGTTGCGGCTGGTGATATCAGGTGATACAGCAGAATTGTCGCCATCATTGTCTTCCGTACAAGGTTGCAACGCATTGATTCATGAAGCTACTTTTGTTGATGAACAACAGGAACAAGCGAATGCTTTCCTTCATTCAACAGCAAGAGGTGCTATGCGTACTGCAAAACAAATGAATGCTCGTCATCTTTGTCTCACACACTACAGCAACAGGTTGAGTGACACCGAACTTTCGATTTCTCAAGCACGGTCAGAACACGCAGACATTGCCGTCACTGCAGCCAACGACCACGACAGGATTTTAGTGAAGGATTCGGGTGATGTGGTTCACAAATTTTGGGATGGCAAAGGTTGGCGTCAATGAAGCAATTGAGCAAATCTTTGAAAGCAAAAACAGTGAAGCCGCCTCTATGCGAATAGGTTTGGGCTACCTCGTTGTCATTGCCCTCCTCGCAACGCTTCTCACGCCGATTGCAGCGAGCGAAGGGCGTGCAGCACCAATTTGCACAACATATGATATCAATTCAATTCCCTCGATCATCGACGTGGACGATGGTTCATGTGTCATTGTTGAATTGGGCCAGTTAGAATCAGGGAGCGTTCATGAATTTGAGTTCATCATTGTGGATGACGCTCTTGATATTCTCTTCTTTGATGAAAATTCAATTCAAGGGTATCAACTCGGCCAATCCTACCGTGCCTCATTTGACCAAACAACTTCAACCGAATCTGCCAATGGTTCGCTTGAATTTCACTGGCAAGTTCCTTCATCAATCTCACCCAAAGAATGGTACATTGTTTTGGATAATTTGGCACATGATGGTGATGGTGGACAAGGTGACCAAGGTGGAGTGACAAGTAAAGTCGGTTTGGAATGGCAAATGAGTAGCGACTCCTACTGGACTCCATTTCACACACTTGTAAAGGTCAATCCGAATGATTTCCATGTTCTTCTTACACCCAATGATGCCCAATATGACGCTGGAACAGTCGTCGTCATTTCGATGTGGGGCCTTGACGGTGTAGGTGACCTTTTCATCCAAACCACATCGATGCACTCCACATATACAATGGGTGAAGTTGGTGTTCAGTATGTGACCGGAGGGGCAATTCAGAGTGTGGAGAACACAGCCTCGCTTACCTATGTCATACCAGCAGACCTTGACGGTCAAGGCCTCTATTTTGTTCTCGACAATACGGATACACCCCTCGGCGGCGGCGACGGGTCCACCGTACTTCGCTCAACGGTTCGAATTGAACTTTCACCACCACTATCTCCAGTTCTGGAGGTTAGTTCAACGCTTGCATCAACTGATGAACAGGTCGATTTAAGCGCACAGAATACGCCGAATTCATTGGGTCAAATCAATGCCTATTCATGGGATTTTGACCACTTGACAGACACCGATGGGGATGGAAATTTCACCAATGACATGAATGCTGTTGGCTCGAATGCTCAAACATCATGGAGTATGCCTGGAACCAAAGTCGTTACACTCACAGCCTCATCAGTTGATGGAAGAAAAACTTCAGTCAGCACCAACATCTCAGTTCAAGACAATGAAGCCCCCAATGCCATTATCGCATCTTCAGCAGTATGGGTGAACACTGCGTTCAATCAACTATGGGGCCAGAGTGCAATTTATTCATGTGTCGAAAGTAGTGATAATATAGGCATTAGCACTTGTGAATGGAATCTCGATGGGGAGCCACTGGATGAGAACGTGTCACTTACTTTGAGTTGGGCATCAATTGGGACGCACACCCTTCAACTCATCGTGTATGACGATGCGATGAATCAAGACAACGCGTCAATTACAATTCACGTTATCGATACGTCGACACCATCGATTTCCAATGCAAGTCTCGATGCACTCCCATCGAAAGCAATTCGAGGTCAGCCACTGCGATTTCAAACAGAAGTGTTTGACGAATATGATGATTTAGCACAGTTGAGGGTTCATTGGGACGTCAATCCTAATTTTGATGCTGATAGCAATGGAAATCCAAGAGATGATGCAGATTATCTTGGTTTTAATCCTCGGATCACATTTGATAAAACTGGGCTTCAAGATGTTGTTGTGACCGTATTTGATGCATCGAATAATTCGATTACTCACGCGTTTGCAGTCAATGTTGAAAATGCTGAAACAGTTTCCTCAAACACCGCTAAAATGGTCTTTACAGGTCTGCTCGTCCTCCTTGTTCTTGGCGGAATTGGGCTCTTTTCGTTTCGTTTGAAACAACAAAAGCAAGCAAAATTGCTCTTGATGGAGCGTGGGCTACCTGAAGAAGAAGCATTGTTGAGAATTGAGATGGTCCGTCAAAAGCGAAAGGTCACTCCATTCTCTTCAGCAGAATACATCGCAGGACTTGACCTTGGAGAGGTGCGAACTCAAGCATCCATCGAAGAAGACCAACGTCGTAAAGAAATCGAAGATATTTACGGAACTTCACCTCCATCGCCCTCCGGGGATAGCTCAATGCAAGATTCGATGTACCAGCCCCAGCAATCAACGACGATGTATCAACCGCAATCTTCGATGTCAACTGCGGCATCTGCAGTCGCCTCTGAAGCAGCAGAACTTTTGGGTGTCCAGATGCAACAACCTGTTCAAACGACACAATCGCAGAGCATTGAAAACTTTGAGGACCTCTTTGATGACGACGATGATGACCCTTCATCCTTCGAATCGACAAATGTATTTGAGCAGTCGAACACGAGCATAGAAGTCCAAAAGTCAAAAGTTAGTCTACCCGATTCATTCATTGTATCTTCAACTTCAACACCTGAGCCAGTTCCAAAACCTGTTTCCGCGTCACCGCCTGAGGTGCATCAACAATCTCAAATTGAAGAAAAAGCATCACGAAAAGTCGTTCATCAATGCACAGAATGCTCGGTTCGATTTGAAATCGACGTCCCTTCCCACCTCTCTCGAGTTCTCGTTGAATGCCCCTCTTGTCATCAAGACCAAACGCTTGGTTGAAGTTGACTCGAATTCAACATTTTTCTTACACAACAATGCAAATGTTTCTCAAAGGAAGTGGTCCGTAGGTGAACCATGGATGAGCGTGAGCCACGTCTTCTTGTCAAAGGATTGACAAGAAAATCAGACCATCGTGGCCTCTCAATCTTCCTCGTATGCCTCTTTTTAGTTGCACTTGCCCAACCAGTGACAGCAGACCTTTCAGTCAAAAGAGATGATTTCGGCGTCCTTGAAGCCCTTGCCGATACACTCGAGAAGCGAAAGAACAGTGGAGAATCTCTCGTTGCCATCGATGGAGCAAACCAAGCCTTGGCTCTAGTTGATGCAAATGCTCGTACTGTCGAAAGTGGGGATGCAATTGTTGATGCACAAGCGTTCTTGGACGACATGGAGATGAGAGAAACTACACCTCTAGTCGCACAACACCCTAGGCCGTATCAGTTTCTCCTCGATTCAACAACCCAACCCGATGGGCTGCCAGCAAATTTGTGGCAGACACTGTTCTCAATCGAAAACTTTGGTGTGAGCAACCTGCTTGGTTTTGGTTTAAACTCCTATGTCATTTACATGAATTTCACATCAAGAAACAACGGCCCAACATATGAGGCATGGGAATACGGCACATTTACCGGAGAACTCATTGTTGGAACAGACCTTGTGTTGTTTGAAAATTATATTGATGTCGATGGTGATACAAACCCTGATGTTTCAGTAGCATTAACACTTAACGGTCTTAGCACATTTGGAGAAGGATGGGGCGTTGAGTTTTCAGATGGCTTAATCCCGACAATTGATGAGTTATGGATTAGCCCTAATTTCCAATGGGAAGTTGATGTGATCAACGCAGAGGACTTACTTTGGGAGAATCTCGAACGGCTTGAGGTCTCCATGATGAAAGGTCTAGCCTTCGACATCACACTTTCAAATGCAGAATCATATGCTATTGTCGTGGATACGAGTTTTACTCAACCACCACATGAAGCGAGTGTCGGTGTTGGCATCGAAGAAATGACATTTGATGTCAATGCAATTTTCACAAGCGTTGCGGACTTGCTGTTTCAATTTGGTCTTGGCAATGTGAATTCCTCCGACCTTTCGCTTACCTCAATTTCAGCACCGTATGCCATCTCTGTTCGAAATCCAAATGCACCGGGAACATCTCGGCAAACAGATTGTGAAGATGAATCACACTATGACAAGATGCTGGACCACGGGGCAGCAAGCAGGCAACATAAATGCAGCTTAGGCATCGGTGTCGGCTACATTCATTTTGACGAAGTTCAAGACCCGAGCAATGTCGATGTCCTTGAGTTGGCCTACCTTGACGTTGGCTTCCATCCTGAATATGGCCGCACGTTCTTGCCCTCCGAAGTTGACATCACACTTCGGAACGATAATATTGGAAAAAATTCGTTTGACACTGTAGAAATTTTCTCAGATACAGGAATCGATGTGTATCTTCATT
>Ga0255780_10005063_pt1 | contig 11171 bp, 7 predicted proteins | sample 071ome_32_FD_179978 | JGI IMG/M metagenome (GOLD analysis project Ga0255780, IMG submission 179978) | Coastal salt marsh microbial communities from the Groves Creek Marsh, Skidaway Island, Georgia - 071405AT metaG (version 2) | ecosystem: Environmental > Aquatic > Marine > Intertidal zone > Salt...
AGGCACGCGAAGGGGGGGGGGTGCCCGCGAAGGGGCCACCGCTGAAGGGGGGGGGCACAAGGGCGCGCTGGGGGACAGAGGAAAAATGATGAAGCAGCAACACTCACCCGTCGCACTCATCCCTACTGAACGGGCACCCCATCGCCTCGTCGCCTGCGTTCCCGGAGATGCGGCGCCGGAATTCCACCTGGGAGGCTCCCGCACCCACCACCGCGTTCCGCCCGTCGTCTCCGCGTAAGGCCGCTTCAATGGGGAAATCACACGGGCGGAGAGGCAAAGCGTCGCACGAAGCAATACAGATGGCGTGCGCCCTGCTGCGTGCGTCGAATCATCCTTGTGTTGCCGTGTCCTGGGGCCTACCTCTGCAAGGGACCCCCAGTGGGAGGAGATTCCTCCTGTCTCCCCCGAGACCTGAAAACGAGTCAACTGCTGGACAGCACGGCGCAGCATGATGGCTGGGCAACGAAGTGAGCGTGCCGAGGGCCTGATTACCGATTCAGGGAGGGCCTCGAACCACTGTCGCGGTATGCCACCGTCAGTCACACGGCAGGGGCCAGAGCTGCTGACACTCCTAGCGCCCCGACTGCCAGCCCGGCGAGGCCCATCAGCATTGGCGCCGCTACGTGAGTCGCGATCTCGAGCCGAGATGCCACAAGGTCCCTCGGGGGTCCAGCCCTCCCGCTCTCCGCCGCCGCCCCTGGTCCGAGGAGAGGCTCGGCCAGGCCCCCCAGCACCGCCGAAGGGGTGTGGCCCTCTGAGGGTCCGTCTGCACCCACATCGACCGCACAGAAAGGCTCCACGCTGCGCAAGCGGTCCTCGCGCAGCCATGGGGGGAGACGGTCCATATCCGAAACGCAGGAACAGCCAAGGGAGGCGTCGTCGCACAGCTTCCCGTCCACGTACCCCACGCACGAGCACACAGGGCACACGGACGGGTGCGTCTTGTCGCGGTGCCACAGCAGAACGTGAATGGCCGCCGGGATCACATAGCACACCAGGGACACCCCCGTCGCCCCCGTGAGGGCAAACACGACCTCCGACCTCCCCTTGGCCAGGAGCCCTCCCGCGAGCGACGCCCCCACGATCACGGTCGTGAAGAGGGCATGGCTTGCCCACGTGCCGGCCTTGGGCCAAGAGGCCTTTTTCGAGACGATGCCTTCCGCGACTGCCCGCAGCGCCACGACGATGGGGACAGCCGAGACCAAGACGAATAGAAGCACGGCGACCTGGAGGAACGCGTACGCGGTGGGGCTGGAGAGGAGCGGGTTCCTCAACACGTTGCCCAGCGTGTCTCTCCCGAACGCGGCGGCACCGAAGACGCCCACAGATCCGAACGCGGTGATACCGTACAACAGGATGGTCGAGTCCACCGCCCTCTTCATTGTGCGCGTCCCACCTTCCCCGGCGGGCATCTCCGCGAGCAGGGGCATCAGCACGGGCTGGACGTACAGGGAGAAGATAATTATGCTGGTGGCCTCGAGCACGCCTCCCAGACCACCGGCGGGGGCGACGGCTGGAATTTCGCCTGACACGATCCCCGGGAAGCCCCAAGAAACACAATCCGCGACAAGAATACAAATCAGGACGGCCAATACCGGCAGTGCGGCGACCGCCACCACCTCCAGGGAACGCATCTGCCTCGTAAGGAGTGACAGGGGGAGGAGCATCATAGACGAGATGCCGATGGTGGCCGCTGCCCACGAGTCGAAATCCCATACTTTTCCCAGAACCTCATGAGCGGCGTCCCCGAGTATGACGACAGAGCCGCACATGTTCCCAAACATCAGGACCAGCATCGCCGCCGCCGCAAGCACGTGAAGGGTGCCCCCCCCAGCAGACAACGCGAGCAGCTCGTACTGCCGTGTCCCCGTCTTCTGGGACGCCCGGATGAGCAACCGGCACGAGTAGGTATTCACCGCCGACACTGTTACCAGGATAAGCGCGAAGACGACGAAGGACGTGCGAGCCAGCGTGTACGGCAACTGCGTGCGATGGAGCGTGGGGGGGCGTTGCAGCCATGAGCGCCCCTAACGAGCGGCCAAGGAGGCGCCTTCCGAGGGTGACACGGTCTCGCATGGCGAGTGTCCCCACTGTCTAAGGATCACCTCATGATAATCCGAGCAGCACGCATACACATGAAGATCGCACGCGTGAGTACGCGCGGAAAAGAAAAACGGAACCCAGATGCTACCAGGGTGGGGAAGAAACGCGGCTGCAAGCGCTGTGAAGCCAAACTTCGGCGTCACGGGTCCAATCAGCGAGTCGACACTCACCGGAAGAATCGATGAACCGGTGATTGTTAGACAGAGGGTCAGGACGGCACTCCAGAAGGCCCTATCCCTACCAGGGCCCTCCATGAGTGCCCGGGAGCTTGCGGGGCCACACAGTCGCCTGTATCGGCTGAAATATCCGCGGAAACCTTTCACGCAGAACAATCCGATTGCCCACTGACCTCTTTGAAGTATATATCTGAGCCTCCTCGCCCCTGGGGGCTGTCCTGATGATGTGAAGGCCCCTACCCGTCTGCCGGGGTAGGGGCTAAGCCCCTACAAGCCCGGCTTGGACGGGTGGCAGACAGCAGGGTGGCCCCTGCCTGCGGGGTCCGAGAGGGACACCACGCCGCAACTATGAAGAGCCAAGGTCGTATTCACGCGCCTCCACACTTCCAGGCGCGTCTGCAAGAGGATGTGGCACGCGCCGCCGCTTGTAGCGAACCCGTTGGGGGACTGGGATGGAATCTGCGCCCCAAATATGGCTTACTTGTAAGGACGGGTTAGGCTAGAACCTGTGCCCACGTTCCGAATGGATACGGAATGTGCATTTCAGGGCCGTGCTTGTGAAAGATGCAGACTGAGACACGGAGCGATGGTCATCAGGGTCGGCTTCATTGCCGCGTGGAAGACGAGGGGTCGTGAATGCAACGGTAGTAAGGCCGCCTGAGCATGGGACCGTTATTGACATCGACGCAGAGATAAAGTCGTTATCGACAACGACGTAGAGATGGATTCGTCAGCCTCTGGACCTTGAGCGACGAGCAGAGACCGGTACCGCAGGCCAACTTCGACCCCTGGGGTTCCACGATCTCCTGATACCCTGTTGGGTAACAGCTCTGGAGGCCTCATCCACTCGTCAGCCCGCCGATCCGCTCCATGGAAGACGCGTGGTGTCTACGGGTGTGGAGAGTTCTCTTGCGTGCTGCAGTATCCGATCCCGATCCAGGACGGGGCAGCATAAAGGCGTGAAAGCTCCGAGGGGCACCTGCGCTCCTCTTCTTGCTGGGTCAAACCCTTCAACTGAAGGCAGTTGACGGCTCGACGTGCCCCGACATCGCGCACCTGACTCGCTCACCTTGTACGACGAGCTCGTCAAGGCGGGTTTCAGCGTCGTTCTGACAATCACGCCTTTGAAGTTGGCCTCTTCTCGTGCAAGGCAAGCATCACCCGTGCCAAGGATCTCGGTTTCGATCTCTGGAGGCCAGTAGGCGAAGCTCCGGAAATAGATGGCGATTGCGAGCACGCAAGATGACCTCGAGCAAAGACATCTCTGATCACAATGGAAGCCGTCTGTCGAGGGAATGTCTTCCCGGTGCGCAGCTCACGGGTGATGAAGTGGTCGCCACTGGCAAGGTATTGTTCTTGCCGCACGGCTTGGAGAACACCGCAACGCATTTCAGGCAGCCTTCGCACCGTCGCATTTGGAGCCACAACAGGGGGTAAGCGCTAACAGCGGCTCAAGGGGAGCGCGGAGCTGACATACCGGCGATATGCACGTAGTGCGCTCTCCAGGGGGAGCCGGAGCGGGGTCGGATGTCGCAGATGCCCCCGAGCGCGCCGCTGCAAAGCCCCGCCCTAGCCGACATGGACTGGGATCACTCCGCTGGTGACGCCGATCGCCGAACGGTGGGATAAGTTGAGCACTTCGGGGCGGGAGTGCTATCGAGCCTGAGCTCGTAGGCCTGCATAAAGTTCAGCCAGTGACCTGCGCGCCGTCGCAAGAAGAGACTGGGGAAAATGCAGCACAAGGACCCGAGTGTTTATCAGAGAGTCTAGGCTCTTGTCCCTGAAGTGCTCGAGTTCTTCAGGGAGGAGATGGCACTCCTGGATGAGGAAACTGTGCAAAAGGTTGCTCGAGGAGGACGCGTGGGAGAAGCTGGTCCTTGCCGTCTACACACCCAGCCTTTTCAACGGAATGCATTGTAGCCGTGACGAGGCTAGCAATTCTTTGTGAACTTCTGCAAAGAGGATTCCTTCGCAGCTTTGGTCGCAACCATATGCGCCAGAGCCATGGCTGTGACCATTGGGTTCGCCCCTGTGGCGCTTGGGAAAGCTGACGTATCGCTGACGAAAAGACCTTTCACCTCCCATGACTCGCCGTTTGGGTCGAAGACCGACTGGGCCGGGTCTCCACCCATCCTTGCAGATCCCATCTGGTGTGCGGAAAGCACGGGTGTCCTCAAATACTGAACGCCAAATCGTGCCACGTTGGCGAGATACTGGTTCACGTCACGAGCCCCGTCCCCGCGCAGAACGCACTCGCTTTCATTGGACTGCGTCAGAGTGCCGATGCGTTCGGCCCCAGACGCGACAAGCGACTTCAGGCCGAGAATCATCGCCCGAGTCATGTCCCTTCGGTCTTCGAGGCAAGGCCAGTACTGCACACTCGGTTGCCCGTTGTCGTCAAGGGTTACGCTCCCCTCTCCGCGATCTCTCTGGTATACCAGGAAAAGTGCTGTCCTGTCAAGTCGCGACATTGCCAACCGATGCTGAGCCGGACTCGTCCAAGGAAGCAGCGCAGCAATAATTCCAGGATGCCCAACAGGCACAGCCATCATTGGGCCGTGATTGTCCTCTCTGCCCCACTGGGCAACCTCAACGCTGAACGCGGAGAACATCGTCCCACTCCACATTCCGACACGGCCGGCTCCCTCGGGAGCGGCTGAGTTGGACCTGACACTCTGCCCGTTTGGACAGGCAAGGTCCTCAATGTCTCGCAGCGTTGCATACCGAGGCGACATGTCCTTGACTGAAAGCAGCCCCGCGCTGACAGGCGCGTCCATCCCAGACTTGACAACGTTGTCCCCATCTGACGACCTCGAACCTGCCCGATACGAGCGGAAGTCGTCGCCAAACTGCCCCCACACGACTTGCGCGGGGTGCAGCTTGAGGTGCTTCCCGACATGGCCGTTGCCCTCGACTCCAGACCTGAGGAGGAGAGCTGGGGTGCCAATCGCGCCATTGGCCGCGAACACCTTGTCACAGCGGAAGAAGATTCGAAACGCGGGCTCGGGCCCACCGCTGCCCGCAACCGCCGCTGGCCACGGGCGATGCTCAACCAGCAAGCCCACGACCTCCCGAGCCCTCTGACCACTGGGGGACACTCTTGGACGAGTCACGATGCGAACAGCGAACGCCTCTGTGAAGCAAACGGCACGATGACGGCACGCGTCGGCGAGCCAGGTTGACGGCGCGTCTCGTTTGTGCCCACTAGGGCAGCCGAAGGCGCAGAACTGCGAACACTCGCCCGCCGGAGCCTGGCAGTTCCTTGGCATCGGCCCCGCCTGGCAACCCATCCTCTCGAGCGCATCCATGAAGACTTGGTCAGCGGGGCCGAAGCTGAAGCCGGAATCGCGCACCCCCATGCGCTCGCACACCTGCTCGACAGCAGTGTCGAACACGTCGTTCGCGAAGTCAGCACACCCATATGTCTCGCTCCACTCCTTCCGGATGTGCTCAGGAGTCCTCCAAGAGGCTCCCCAGTTGATAGTGGTCCCTCCACCGAGCGTCGCGCCAGCAAGGATTCCCACGCCACCGTCGTCCGTGGTGAGGAACCCGGATCGCTCATACATTGTCCTGAACCCATGTGCCTCCTCCCGGGGCAATGTCCTAGCTGGCTGCCACGAACTTTTCTCGATCACTGCCACCCTCATCCCCGCCTCAGCAAGCACAGAAGCGGCAACGGACCCCCCTGCGCCAGACCCTGCGACGACAACATCACAGTCCACGACAAGATGGCAAGGTCTCCGGCTCTTGTCTTTCTCCGCGGCCATGATCCACGCTTTCTCCTCGTCGAAGGCCCCGCGGGCCTTCCAGCCACGCCGCAGCATCTCCTCCGACAGGTACATAGTTGCCTGAAATGTGCCGCCTCCGTCCCAGTCGAGAGGATCCCCTGCGGGCCCTGCGAGCGATACGACGCTCCCTTCCAGGACGCCCTCGGCGCGCAGGTAATCATTCGACACTGTGATGCCCCTCCTCTTGAACTCGTCCCCGGGATAACCAATTAACGGCCACGTAGGGTTGGATGGCTGATCCACAGCCCCGTCACGGATAGGAGTACCTTCCCCTGTGCTCCCCGGCGACCCGGGAGTCGACACGCTAAGCTCCGGGGTTGGGGTGCGTGCGTAGTAAGTAGAGAGAATGCACGACTTGAGCACCTTGAAGCCAGCGCGAAGGTCCGGAACCCAACTCGTCGACCACCACAGGAGGACCTTGTGCCGCGTGGCCAAGGGGAGTTTGGGGAAGGGCCGCGGGAGGTGTGCAATGATAGGAAAGTAGCATAGGGCGAATGATAGCGGGGTTGAGAGGAGATGCAGCAGCAGCGCCAGTTTACCGAGCTGGAAGGCGGACAAGTTCCTCTCGAGGGTCTCGGCAACCTCCCTGCGGGCAGGGTGCAGACACTTCAGGGGTGGCACCGCCCGGGCAACTTCGCGACCCAAGGCCGCAGAAGGCCGTCATGGCCGTCATGGTGAGTTGATGACACTCATCGCACCTAGCAAAAGCTGCATCGATCCCGTCAAGCGCTAGAAGAGCGCAAGTGCGCGCCCGATCGGCATTGGGGAGCGAGCAGAGGTCCTGGATCCTCTCGGCATCGCTTGGGTCCACGCGCAGCTGCGGGCGGGGTCGATCGGAGTATTTACTCCCCCCCTCGCAACAGCGACCTCGGAAGTCAATACTTGGAGGCGAGACAGAACCAGAGGAACGGCACCACGCCTGGTAGAGCGAGCCCCCCTCCGTTCGGGTGCTGTTGGCCACCCGCGCCCGAGAAGCTCAAAAAGCGACTCGGCGATACTCACTAGCGCCTCAGATACAGCTAAAAGGACCCAAAGGATCTTCGGGGAAGACGTCAAGCTCCCCATGCTGTTGGAACGTCGCGGTGACGGGTGCGCCCTGCTGCCCCCTCGCTGCGCCACCCTGCTATGCAGGGGTTGCCCGGTTCAAGTGCGCCGCTCACTGGGTCCTACCTCTCGTCGGCACGCACGCAAAGCTTTGGCGGGGCGTAGCATCCGTCGCCGTGCTGCTTGGTTCGGTGCCGCGCCGAGACGCCGGCGAGACTGGCACACCTCCACCAGCGAGGCCCGCGGTATCTGCTCTTCGCCCAGGCGCGCTCCGTCCTCACAGCCCCCCCCCCGGGCGGCAGCGATGTCATAGCGCGCTGGGGTACACTATGCAGGACGACGCCGATGGGGCCCTCGGGGCCCCAAACCAGTCGAGCTGTGAGTTGGCCGGGCGAAATCCCACACCTACCCGGCGGGGGCAGCAGCGTCGCGCCCAGGCCTCCTCAACAAGACAGTCATTCTCGCCATATTGGCTTCACATCGTTAACAAGTGACCGTGACAACCCATTGCGTTGGGAATCGCAGGTATTCATGCACAGCTCCACCCACCAACGGCGGCGAGAGATGTGGTTACCGCGTTCTTCACGACGCCTCAGCTGACGCCTCAGCAGAGGCCCGAGATCGTCGTGTCGAAGGGGACACAGGTACTAGAACGATACATTTATCATATACAGCCCGCCCGTGGCCTACCGCTGTGCTCTGGCGTGGAAACAATGCTGAGACCCCCTTTCCCCCACTGCAGCTTGATGTGTACACTGTCGACGAGTCCACCGACCCGACTGAGGGAAGCCTGGGCGTGGCGATGCTGCGGCTTGTCGGGTCGTGGCCCCTTTGGGGCGTCATCGAGAGCATGACCACTCTGGTCTCCCCGCTGCGTGGGCAGCGGGACTCGGTCCTCATTGCCTTCCGCGACGCCCGGGTCACTGTTCTCTCGTGGAACTCCAACGCCCACACGCTCCACACCTCCTCTCTCCACATGTTTGAGGACGATCCCGTTATGGCAAGCGGCTTCACTGTCACCTCAGCCCCGCCCAAGGTCATGGCAGACCCGGAGGGCCGGTGCGCGGCTCTCCTAGCACGGGGAACAAAGCTCATCATCCTGCCTGCCGGCGAAGCATCCACCCTGACGCGGGGGGAGCGGGATCCGGCGGCCGGGTCCCTCGCAGCGGCTATTCGCAGCAATGGAGGGCGTGGGGACGAGGCGGGGAGCGAGTGGAGTTTCGCCGTTGACCTCACATCGCTCGGTATTTGGCACCCGAGGGACACAGTGTTCGTGCATGGGACGGTCGAGCCAGTGCTGGTGGTGCTCCACGAGCCGACGCCGACCACGGACGGCCTGACGCATCTGCGGAAGGACACGTGCATGCTCACGGGGATCTCTCTCGGGCTTAACACGCGGAAGCTCCCCGTCGTGTGGACTGTGGAGGGGCTGCCCCATGATGCGTGGAAGCTGGAGGCATGTCCAGCAGGGGGAGTTGCAGTGCTCACCCACTACATGGTCCTTCACTACGCCCAGGGCCATGGCCCGCGGGGCGTTGCACTGTCACCCAACGCGTACAAGGGGAAAGAGGCGCGGAGCCTCGCCCTAGGCGCCGAGGAAGTGCAGTACCTGGCAGCCAAGTCGCTTGCGTACGAGATGGCTACAGAACCGCCCTCCCATGCCCCGACACCACTGCTCACGCGCTGCGACGATCGGAGGGACCTTGCCGTCGATCTTTCTGCTGGGGTATCGGCGTGGATTCACCCACAGGTCCTGGCCGTGTCCCTGGCCGACGCCCGCGTGCTTTACCTCCAGTTTGAGCTGGCGGGGGGGGGCTGTCACCTCATCCGGCCTGTGGCTAGGGCGCCGCAGTTTGTGGCCTCATGCATGGCCGCCCTCCCCGCTCCGGGAGTCATGTCCGGGTACGGCGCGGCCTCTGCGTACGGCGCGCTTTTTGCAGGAGGCCGCACGGACGACTCGTTCTTGTTCGAGTATTTCCCTGCCGCAGCCCGGACGGACGATGCTGTAGGGGACGAGTCGTTGGGCGCCGCCAAGGCGGAGCCCACCAAGAAGGAGGAGGACCAGGACATGCCGGAGACAAAGGTCGATGCCGACGACGTGGACGTGCTCGGAATGCTATACGGCGACGGAGGGGATGACGGGGGGGAGGAGAGCGGCGAGACATTCTGGGAGCTCCGTGAGCTGGACCGGATCACAGGCACTGCCCCGTTCCGCGACGTCGCTCTCGGAGACCAGGCGGACTCGGGGGCGAAGAAGGACGTCGGAGGAAGCGCCCTTCGGGCGCGAGCTAGGCAGCTGGTTTGCTGCGTGGGCGATGGCGACACGGGGGGAGCACTTGCTGTGCTGCGGCAGGGGCTTGCTCTCGAGTCTGTTGTTGACGTGGAGGCGCCAGCGCTCACGGGGGTGTGGGCCATCCGGGTCTCGGGCGACAAGCTGTTGCGGAGCCCGAAGGATGGCGGCGAGGGCGGCCCGCAGGATGTGGCGGGCTTCCGCTCGGGGTGCCTCGCCGAACACCACGGGGTACTTGTCGCGTCCAGCCCTGGTGAGGCAAGGTTCTTTCAGCTGGGGAGCGGCATCCGTGAGGTCACGTCCGACCTGTCCTTTGAGCTGCCCGGTTCGCTCCTGTGCGTCGAGACCGTTTGTGGTGGCGACCTCGTTGTTGCGGTGCACCCGGGCGGCGTGGAGCTCCTGGAGCCCTGTTCGCAGCTGCTTGTCCGGGTGGCCTCCGTTGAGGTGGAGGAGGTCGCGAAGCGTCTCGTCAAGGCGCGCGGGACGAAGAGCGAGGCCAGGGCAGAAGATGAGGCCGGTGTGGAAGTTTTATCTGCGTCAGTGTGTGGGGATATCGCCGCGTTGACCCTCTCAGACGGGACGGCTGCTCTCGTTCACGTTGTGGGGGGTGCCGACCGCCAGGGTGGGTGCATGGTGGTCGACCTGTCCGCCAGGACGCTGGAGCTGCTTTGTCCGGACAGTCCAAGCACGGGCATATCTGCGGTAACAGTCTTCCACGATGACAGTGGGTGGGTCGCAGACTGCATTCGTGGACCTCTCACGAAGGTCAAGATGCCTGATGGCGGGCTGCAGGGTGCCGAGGATGATGACGAGGATAACGACGACGAACCCACGTGGTGTGGGGCAGTGCTGGTCGTAGCGCGAGAGTGTGGGTCTCTGGAGATGCACGAAATCACGGGGCAGGACAGTCCTCTGTCTAGTGCCGAGGCGGGGGGCTACTCGGAGACACTGTTTGTCGACCTCTCGACTTGCACGTCAGAGCTGCTCAGCGTGAGCGCTGCAGCTGACGGGCCCGGAATTCTTGCGGGAGAGGCCAGGAGTGCGACGCGTGAGGATGCTGGGGCGTCCAGTCCGACTAGACCGCCGGCTAAAAAGCGGCATCGAGTCGACAAGGCCGGGGACGATCTGCCAAGCCCAGCTGCTGGGGGTCGCCATGTTGTCCAGGTCCGGATGGACGTCTTCGGGCCCTGCGCGCGGCTGGGAAACGACCTGCGCAAGGGAGGGCGTTTGCTTCCATGGGCGAGAATCTGGAGAAGCGCCGCCCCAATTCTCACGCTCGTGATGTCCGACGGTGCCATTACCGTCTTCCGTGCCTTCCGGCCGCTCGGCACCAACTCTTTGCGCTTCCGTCGGATGGACGTCCGCATCCCCAGTCAGAGCCCTTGGATGGCGCAGCCCCGGGAGCCGGCGCAGCTGCGGCGGGCCGTCTCCAGGTTTGATGACCTTGGGCGGCAGGAGGGGGCGTGCGGGCTCTTCGTGGCCGGCCCTGTCCCAACTTGGGTAATGATCCACCGCGCCAACGCCATCGTCCACCCACTTGCACAAGCGGGGGGTGCTGTGCTCTCTGGCTGCTCCATCCACATGCTCGACTGCCCGTGCGGCTTCGTGCTTGCGACAGAGGCGAATCTCTCGATCGCAGAGCCCCCGTCGAACTTCCGCCTGACAACCCCCTGGATCCAGATGACAATCCGTCTGCGGTCCACTCCGCTGCGGGCTTGCTTCTACCCCCAGGCGCGCCTGTACGCCGTCGCCGTCCGGAACGCCAACCCG
>Ga0255780_10005066_pt1 | contig 11169 bp, 2 predicted proteins | sample 071ome_32_FD_179978 | JGI IMG/M metagenome (GOLD analysis project Ga0255780, IMG submission 179978) | Coastal salt marsh microbial communities from the Groves Creek Marsh, Skidaway Island, Georgia - 071405AT metaG (version 2) | ecosystem: Environmental > Aquatic > Marine > Intertidal zone > Salt...
CCGCGCCGGCCGGCGCCGCGCCAGCCGGCACCGCCCCGCGCCCGCGCGCCCGCGCGCCCCACTCGTCCACCGCCGCGGCCACGTCCGCGGGGACGTACCCGAGCCACGCCCGGGCCGCCGCGGCCGCGCTCGCCGCCCGCGCCCCGCGCACGAGCTCCGCCCACCCCTCGGCGTCGGCCCCCCACGCCGCGGCGGGGATCCCGTCGCAGTGCTCCCGCAGCGCCGCCACCGCGCAGCGCATCAGCGCCACCCGGGCGGCCGGGTCCAGCCCCTGGAGGCTCAGCAGCGGCTCCGTCACGGGGGAGGCCGGGAGGGGGGTGACGCCGGGGGGGGCCGGGGCCGCGGGGGCGCCCGGGCCCGCGGCCAGGGACTCGTCGACCCGCGCCCACACGGCGGGCGCGGGGACCAGGACGACCTCGCCCGCCGGCGCCGGGAGGGCCGGGGCGGGCGGCGCCGCGGGGGCGGGCTCGGGGGCGGGGGCCTCGGCGGGGGCCGGGGCGGGCCCCCTGCCGGGGGCGGGTGGCCCGCCCCCGCGCGTCGCCCGGCCCGCGGCGGCGGAAGCGGCGTATCCTGCGGGGCGGGGGGCAGACGAGAGGCCGTTCGCGCCCCGCGTCCTCCCGGGCGGGGGGAAATCGCGGGCGCGAGGGGTGCCGGGCCCCCCACCCGCGCCCACCGCGGGGCCGGGTGTCCACGCGGGGATCTCTCACCGACGAGGCCGCCGACGGCCAGTTGAAGCCCGCCCTGCGCCGATAGGACCAGGGATAAAGCCTCCGGGAGCACGCCTGCCGTCACCAGGCCGCCGCGCTGCCGCACGGGCACGCGGATGCCACGGGCGGGGGGCAGCAGCGTGGCCCGCAGGGCGGACGGCCCCGGGGAGCGCCCCGCCGCCTGGGGGCGCGCTCTCGAGAACTGCATCGCCCTCGTTTACCGCGTCTCGCGGACAGCCGGTGCGATTCCGAGGATCGGTCGCCCCTCGCGCTGGGGGGCTCCGCTTCCGGCAGGGCAGGAGGAGGGGGGGCGTGACTGGGCCGACCCTCGTGGCGCGACGCCGCTCCGGGTCCAGAATTTCGCGCGGTGGGTTCGCCGGGGAGGGACGAGGGGGCCAGCCGGCACCGCCTGGGCCGACGCGGGCGGGTGATGGGGCTCCCCCGGGACACTGGCGCCGCTCGAAACCCGGCCACTGGCGCCGCTTGCAGAGGCCCCCCCCGCCCCGCCCTCTGGGCGTCCTCGGCCGCGTCGCGGGCACCCGACGGGCCACTCTGGCGCTTCCACGGAGGTACGCGATCGGTTTCGAGTGAAAGAAAGGCTGGCCGTTCACATTGGCCCACTCGGCGACTCGTGTCGCGCCGCGCGAGAGAGGGGGGGGTCGTTGGGGCCCCCATGCCTTCGGGGAGGCCGTCCGGCCGGCGCCTCCTCGCCTCCGCCCTCCTCGCGTGCGCCGCCGCGGCCCGCGGAGCCACCGGCGGGGCCAGCCCAGACTGCGCGACGCCGGAGGACCTCACCTACGCGCTGCTGCTCGGCGGCGCTTCGGCTGAGACCGCCCTCTGGTGAGAGCGCCCGCCCCCGGCGCCGGCGCCGGCGCCGGTGCCCCCTCCCCCCCCGCGGCGCCCCCCGGGGGCCATCCCGGCGCCCCCTCCCCCCGCCCCCGCAGCACCGTGCGGGACGTCTTCGGCGGCGCCGCGGAGCTGTGCGCGTCCGAGCTGGGCGGGATGGGCGTATCGGAGGGGGACTTCGCGGCGTACGTGGCGGCCGTGGCGCGGCAGTGCGGGGGGCCGGGGGAGTCGTAGCGGGCGGGGCGGCGGGCGTCCGCGGGTCGCTTTGAACCCCTGACACTAGAGAATGCTAAGCGCTACGGGCGGGAGGGGCGGGCCCCGGGTCCCCGGCTCCACGCGGGTCCACGGCCGCCCCGGGACCCGCTCACTTGGGCAGCGGGGGGGGCTTGGTCACGAGCTTGATCATCCACGAAGTGAGCTCGGGGTCCTCCCAGGCGACGCCGGAGCGCGTGTCGAAGAAGGCGAGGCACCGCTCGAGCCAGCCGTCCTGGAGGAGGGCCGCGACGAGGTCGTCGGACAGCATCGAGGCCTCCTCGGTGGTGTCGGCGGCGTACGGCCCCATCGAGTCGGCGTGGAGGCGCTTGCTCGAGGCGTGGGCGCGGGCGAGGAGGTTCCCCTTGCCCGACTTCTCCCTGGAGGCGGTCGCCTGCTGTTCGACGAGCGTCTTGAACGTCGAGCGGCGGCTCAGGCTCCGGGCCATGAGGTTCCGCGTGCTCCGGCGCATCGGGCTGACGCGGCCCCCCGCGGCGGCCGCGTCCTCGCCCGCGCGCCGCCGCTGCGCGGGCGGCGCCACCGTCTCGCGCAGGGAGCCGAAGGCCCGGCGGAGGGACGTGGCCACGAAGTTGCGCACGTCGGACGGCAGCTCGACGGGCTCGGCGTCCGCGGCGGGCGCCTCGGCGGCGGGGGCGGCCTTGCCCTTGCCCTTGCCCTTGGCCGCCGGGGCCTCGGTGGGCGGCGGCGCCGCCAGGCGCCGCTGGCTGCGCCGGTACTGCTCGACGGCCTGGACGGCGAGGGCGAGGATCTCGCGCCACAGCCGGACGCTGCGCGACTCGACGGGCACGCGGAAGACCTTGAGCGGCAGGGCGCGGGTCGCCTCCTCGGGAGCCTCGAGCCCAAAGGAGGACTCGGGCCGCGCCCGGGGCCGGGCCACGACCGTGAGGACGCTCCAGGACGAGTGCTTGGGGAGGCCGGCGGCCTCGAGGTGCTCCTGCCCGGCCGGGCCCCTCTTGACCGCCGCGAGGGTGCCCTCGTGCAGCCCCCCCCACGCGTCGTACGCCTCCGGCACCGCGGGCACCGTGTTCCAGACGGCCAGCATCGCCCCGGGGGTCTCGAGGGGCAGCGGCGCCACGGGGTCCACCGCGGGGGGGCCGGCGGCGAAGCACAGCCGCTGCGCGTACTCCTCGCTCTGCGCGGCGAGGGCCCGGTGCAGCGCCGTGGCCTGCAGGGACCCCTCCTCCGCCATCCCCACCCCCCGCGGCCGCGTCGACGCCACCAGGTGCCTCAGGAGCTGCTGGAGCATGTCCCCGGGGGCGAGGGCGCGGGCCTGCTCGCCGGCGCCGCCGGCCGAGTCGGCGGGGGCGGGCTTGAAGCGGCCGTCGCGCTGGAGGAAGAAGGCCTCGCGGCCGTGGACCATCTCGCGCGCCCAGCGCAGGCCGGCCGTCCCGGCGACGCGGCACGGCGCCGAGAGCTGCGACCGCTGCAGCATGGCCTCGGCCCGGCCGACCAGCTGCGCCGCGTGGGCGGCGCGGGCGGGGTCGCCGAGGTGAGCGTGGAGCTGCACGGCCACGCGGGCGGCGTTGGCGAGGAGGGAGTGGTCGTGACCGACCTCGAGGACCCCCCAGGCCATGGCCCGGTGCAGCTGCCACATGGCCGCCGCGGCGCACCGCGCCTGGCGGTCCGCGGCGCCCCCGCGCCGCACGGGCCGGGGCCGTTCGCTGCCCTCCACGGCCGCGGGCTCGGGCGCGGCCTTGGCGTCGGCCCCCTTCTTCCCCTTGGCGTCCTTCTTCCCCTTGGGCGGGTCCTTGGCCGGCGGCGCGACCTCGGCCTCCTCCTCGCCCTCGACGGGCTGCCCCGGGGCCGGGACGTCGCCCATCAGGACCGCGCGGTCGTGCCACTCGGGGTCGAGCAGCCCGAGGGCCTCGGTTACGCGCGCCGGGGGCTTCCCATCGGGGGACGTCGGGTGCATCCAGAGGTAGGCCGGGCGCATGACGTGCATGGCCTGCGCTTCGGCGCACCGCAGGGCCGCCCGGGCCTTGAGGTGCGGGGAGCACGCCACGAAGTCGAGGACGCGGAGGGCCTCGCTGGCGGCCTGGACGGCGCCGACGAACTCCGTGTCGCGCACGAGCACCGTGGAGAGGCGCAGGAGGGACTCGGCGTACACCGTGGCCCCGCGGAGCGTCTTGCTCCGGTTCTCCGGGGCCTGGAGCATCTCCGAGAGGCCCAGCTCGTAGACCGACTCCTTGAGGAGCCGGCAGCTCGAGGTCCAGAGGGCGTTGGCGTCCTTACGGAGGCCCAGCGAGTCGAGCACGTCGCCCAGGTCCAGGGCGGCCTCTGCGCGCTGCTGCCGCTGGAAGACCGAGTTCATCGCGCGCCCCGCGGGCGGGTCGTCGACCAGGGCCTTGAGGGCTCGGCAGGACTCGAGAACGTGGCCCTCCGCAGCGAGGCACCGCTGCGCGAGCACCTGCCCCTGCCACCGCCGCCAAGAGTCGCGGAAGACCTCGGCGTCCGCCAGCAGCGAAGCCAGGGCGTCCCGCGCCGCCGCCGCCGCGCCCAGCTTGAAGCAGAGGCGGGCCACCCCGGCCTTCCCCTCGAGCCACACCTCCGGGGGCACCAGGGTGCGCTCCCGGATGTCGTTCGAGTCGTCCGGGAGGGGGCCCTCGGCGCACCCCTTGGCCCAGGCCAGCGCCTCGAGCGTGTAGTCCAGGGCCTTGGCGTACCGCCACTCCTGCTCCCGCACCCGCGCGAGCTGCAGGTAGGCCATCGAGACCACCTTGCGAGCCCGAAGGCTGGCGCCCTCGGCCGGCTCGGCCCCCACGGGCGCCTCGAACACCTCGGGCTCGTCCCCGGCCCCGGGGCCCTTGCCCTTCTGCGACGCCTTCTTCGCCGGCTTCTCCTTCGCCCCGCCCTTCTTCCTCCGGGCGGCCTCCTGCGCCCGGAGCACGCGGGGGTCGGTGACCTCGGGCTCCTGGCGCTGCGGGCTCGAGGGCCGGCTGCGCACCGTCCCGGTCCCCTCGGCCGCCGACGCCGAGATGACGCCCACGAGGATCTTGCTGGCGCTGTCCAGCAGCTCCTGGGGGCGCCCCCGGGGGGGGGGCGCCGCCCCGGCGTCCGCCTGGGGCACGGGCGCGGCCGTGACGGGGTCGGCGGCCCCCCAGCCCTCCGCGACGGCCCCGCAGTGGCGCAGGAAGTCGGCCCGCGCCAGCTGGAGCTGCGACGTCAGGCTCTTGCCGTACACCCGCGCGATGCCCGGGTGCACGGGCTGGTCCGCCACGTACTGGACGACGGGGAGGTTGGCCTCGTCCCAGGGGTACCGGTTGCCCTGGTAGGGGGGTAGCCCGCGGCCCGGGCGGGGGATGGGGTCCCCCGCCTCGTCGCGGAGCATGAGCGCCGCGCCCCCCCGGGACCGGGAGGGGAGGCCCTCGGCGTCGATGAGCTTCACCAGGACGGCGCCGGCCGGGGCCAGGCACCCGAGGTGGCTCAGCAGCTGCACCCGGAGGACCCGCGAGAGGACCGTCAGGTACAGGTTGCGCGTGACCTTGGCGGCGAGGTGCTCGGCGAGGCTGAGCAGGGGCAGGGCCTGGTTGGAGAGGGAGTTGGCGACGGCGACGCTGCAGAGCGTCTCGAGCGCCGACAGGAGGTCGGGGAGGTTGAGCTCGTACGGGTCGGCGAAGATCCGGGCCCCCTCGTAGATCTCCTCGGGGAGGTAGTCGCCGAAGTCGATCATGCGCTGCGGGTGCGTGAAGCTGCACTTGAAGCACGCCGCCGACAGGTGGCACGCGAGCTCGGCGGCCGAGACGCGGAGGTCCCCGCCGCCGTCGACAGAGTACCGGCACAGCTTGCCGACGAGCGTGATGCCGAGCAGGAGGCTCTTGACCCCGAAGCGCTGGAAGAGCGTGTCCTGGCTGCACGCCCCGATCTCAGCGCGCCAGTTCTCGACGCAGTTGTACGGCCCCAGGAGCGCGTCGAGGGCGTCCCCCCAGGCCCGGCACGCGAGCTTCATGTCGCCGAAGTGGGCGTGGACGTCCCCGAGCTCGTTCGTGGCCTGAACGACTAGCTTCCCCTCCTGCCGCACCTTGAGCGTCTCGATGACCTTGACGTACTCCTTCGGGAAGGCCACCTCGGGGGGGTCCTTGCCCCGCCGGCGCCGGCTGATGGCCCGGGAGGAGGTGCTCATGGCGCTCGACGCCTCGCTGGCCGCGTCGGCGAACTGCGTAGCTGCCTCGCTACCCCCCTGGCTCGCCCCCTCGCTGAGGAAGCGCCGGGGCTTCTTGCGCACCACGCGCCCCACGCCCCCGATGGCGTTCGCGCCCTGCAGCCCCAGCCGCTTCTGGACGTGGTTGCGCACGCGCACGAGCTCCTCCAGCGCCGCGTTGCCGTCCCGGATGGCCTTCTCCAGCGCCACGGTCCAGTACGCGATGTCCCGCCCGACCAGCGGGCACGCGGCGATGAGCAGGGGGACGACCTTGTCGGCAAAGACCTCCTTGGAGAGGAGGTGGAAGCGCTCCCCCAGCGCGAACATCATCTCGGGCCGGGCCTTGTCGCGCATGATGTGCATGCACGTCGTGACGAGGGTCAGAAGCCAGCGCATGTCCACGTCCCCGCGCTTCTCGAACCAGATGTCGGGCACCTTGTCCGACCCCATGTCGAAGCTGTCCGCGTCATCCTCGGGGAGCTCGGTGCGCGGCGCGCCGTCCACGAGGGGGGTGCCCTCCATGTGCGCCTCGAGGAGGTCCATGAGGCGGGCCATCGGGCCCGAGAGCACCCGCGCGATGTTGTCCCCGCCCTTGATCACGTTGAGGCGCCGCCCCGCCCCCGGCACCTCCTTCCCGGCCGGCGTCCGCGGCTTGGCCGCCCCCTCCACGTCCAGCGCCCTCTCGAAGTACTTCTTGTTGAGCTCGTCGAGCGTGATGGACACCTCGTGCGCCCTGGGCTCGGCGCGCAGGAGGTGGTCCTTGTGCACCTCGAGCACCATCTTGAGGGCGTCCCAGAGGTCCCCGCAGGCGTTGTAGAGGGTCGCCCAGCACCGGCCCCGGTACGCCAGCTCCACGGCCACCGCGAAGCGCCGCAGGGCCCCCAGGCAGGCCACCTCGTCCTGCCCCTTCTCCAGCAGCGCCTCCTTGGCCACCCCCGCCCCGGAGCCCTCGTCGTCGAACCCGCTCAGGTCCTGGTCGTCCCCGTCGTCGTGCCTGGGGTGCTCCTCCCGGGACACGTGGGGGCCCCGGCTGGCGTCGCGGTACTCGTGGCGCTCCGTGGGCTCCTCGCTCCGGGCGCCCGCGGCGCGGGCCGTGAGCGCGAGGCCCTCGAGCAGGGCCAGGCGGGACGCCCACCCGAGCGACGCAAAGTGCGTGGCCCGCCGGCGCCGCCGCTCGCGCCCCACGGGGAGCACGGCCCGCAGCCGCGCCTGCAGGAAGCGCGCGGCGGCGTCCCGGCGCCTGTACTCGAGCAGGGCCGCCTCGCGCTCCTCCTCCGACGCGCCCTCCCCCAGCCCCGCCCGCGCCGCCTCCTCCTCGGGCAGAGCCGCCACCTTGCTCTCCGCCACGGCCGCGTCCAGCGACCAGCCGGCGGGGGTGAGCCCCAGGAAGGTCACGAGCTCCCGCCGCCACCGCTGGACTTGGGACGCCCACTCGAGCATCTGCGCGTCCTGCCCGGCCTCGTAGGCCCGGCGGCAGACGCGGAAGCAGACCTCGACGAACCGCGGGTGCCGGCGCAGGGGGGCGTCGGGCGCCGTCAGCGCCGCCCAGAGGGCGGGCTCCGCCCCCGGCTCGCACGCGGCCATCCGGTGCAGGGCCGCGGCCACCACGTCGGCCTCCTCGGCGAGGCGGGCCTGGATGGCCGGCGCCGGGGAGTCGGCCAGGGACGGGTCCCGGATGAGCATCTCGTGCAGGCGGGCCAGCTCCTCCTGGCTCTCCACCCCGGCCGCGCGGAGGATGGTGGCGTCGAGCTGCCCCAGGCGCCGCACGGCCTCGGCCTCCCCGGCCTCGCCGAGGACCTGGATGGCCGCGAGGGTGAGCTGCGTGGCCGCGGGCGCGGCGGCCTCGCACGGGTGCAGCTCCACGTCCGTGATGGAGCGCAGGAGCACGCAGCACGCCCCCAGCCCCTTGGCCAGCAGCCGCGACTTGCGGGGCATCGCCAGGAGGGGCAGGAGAAGATTGTTGGCCCGCACGGCGCCCTCGGCGAGCAGCTGCTGGTCGTTGATGCAGGCGGCGATGTGCATGGCCATGAGCACCTGCTTGGCGCTGCGCACCCGGGATACCTGCTGCTCGATGTGGGGCACGTTCAGGTCGCCCGAGAGGTCCCCGCCGTCGCCGAGCTCGCCGGCCTCGCCCTCGAGGCCGAGGCGCTGCACGGCCACGTACATGGCCAGCGTGAGGGCGCGGAGGAGGGGCGGGCTGGCCTCCTGCACGGCCGCGCTGTCGAGCCCGCGTGAGTCGCTCGGGTCCTCCTCCCACAGCGCCCGGTCGGGCGTCCGCCGCATGAAGTGACGCATCAGCACCCGGTGCGACACGCGGCCCACGGCGAGGGCGCCCAGGTTGAGCGCCGAGGTGCACAGGTTGGCGTGCATGTGCAGCACGGGAAGGGCGTGGCAGAGGACGACGCTGGGCCCCGACTCGCCGAGCTCCCCGACGCGCTGCCCGTCGGCGTCGAAGGCGGCCACGGCGAGGAGGAAGGCCTTGTTCTCGGGGAGGCCGCGGATCTCGACCTCCGCGCCGAGGGGGCGCTGGACGCCGAGGCCCTCGAACTCGGCGGCGGTGGAGTTGATGCTCAGGGCGAGGCCGGGGCTGTGCACCTTGCCAAAGACGGCAAAGGTGGCCGGCGGCCGGGGCCCCTTGAGCCGGAGGGCCGGGTGGGTGACGGTCAGCACGTCGCGGGAGCGGCACAGGACCACGGGGGCCCCGGGCCTGGCGCGCCGCGTGGGGACGTGCCCCTGGAGGGACGACAGGAGGGCCTCCTCCATCGCCTGCGCCCGGGCCAGCGCCTCGCCGGCCTCCCCGAGCAGCTGGCACCGCCGCTCGTGCGTCGCGTGGTACGGGGCCATCTCCATCAGCAGCGCCGCCAGCGCGTACGGGTTGTCCCCGCACTCGTCCAGCAGCCGCCGCTCCGCCCCCGACGGGTTGCTCGTCGTCTCCCCCGCCCGCGCCACCCGCACCTCGTCCAGCCGCACCTCCTTCAGCGTCCGCTCGCCAAAGATGAGGTTCTGCTCGTCCCGCCGCTCGATCCGGGCCTCCAGCCGCTCCGTGCGCCTGCGCGCCGCCTCGCGCTGGTCGATCACCCCGCGCCGGAGCTCCAGGCGGAAGCGCAGGGACAGGACGTCCAGGTGCAGCGACGCCAGGGTCTGCTCCGTGTCGGTGACCGCGGCCACGAGGGGGGCCAGCTCGCGGCGCGCCTGGCTCCGGGACGCCGAGACCCACTTGAAGCGCGAGAGGTGGCTCGGGTCGAGCAGCGGGTGCGTCGGGCCCGCGGGGCTCGTCCCGGGGCGGGGCTCCCCCGGGCCCTTGCCCCCCCCGTCCCCCCCGCTGCCCCCGCCCCCCAGCGCCTCCACGGCCAGCGTGGCGTCCGTGCGGGCGCCCCCCGCCGCGGCCGCCCTCTCCGCCTCGAGCGACTCGCGCACCAGCCGCGTCCGCGCCGCCTTGGCCCGCGCGTCGGCCCGCCGCATCACCCGGACGCCCGCGTCGAGGTCTCCCCCCTTGTCCAGCGAGAGCCCCAGCTTGAGGGCCACGCCGAGCGCCGTGACGGCGTCCGGCAGCTCCACGGCCGCGAACGCCTCGTCCACGGCCAGGAGCAGCGCCTCGGCCTCCGGGTCCCGGTCCGGGCTCCGCACCAGGTAGGCATCCAGACGCCCGCGGCACGCCCCCAGCAGGGACGTTCCCATGGTGGCCACGAGCTCGGGGGCGTGGACGGCCATCTCGGCGGCGTCGCGCGTGAGCAGGTCCACGCAGGGGCGGCAGTGCTCCCACTCGGGGGCCTCGCCGCCCTCGGCGAGCGCCCGCAGCGCCGCCAGGCCCTCGGCCGTCGCCCGCAGGGCCGTGGGGTCCGCGGCCGCGGCCGCCGCCGGGAGCGGCTCGCCGGCCGCCGCGGCCGCGTGCGGCGCGCCGAGCCGCTTCTCGCACGTCTCTCGGAGCAGGTCGAAGAAATCCCAGTCCCCGCACGCGTACGCCGCCTCGAGCAGCGCCTGGTGCGCCGCCAGGCCGACCGTCCGCGCCCCGGCGGCGTAGGCCTCGGCCATCGCCCGGTCGTCCACCGGCGCTTCGTCCTCGCCCTCCCCCCCCCCGGCGCCGTCCCCCCCGTCGCCCGCGGCCTCCTCCTGCTCGGCGACCCCAGCCGCGCGGAGGCGGCCCAGCTCGACCTGGCGGTCCAGCCATGCCCCCATGGCCTCGAGGTGCGGGGTCGCGAGCTCCCTCGCGGCGGCCGCCACGGCGCGCTCGCGGGGAGAGGCGCGGCGGCGCGCCCCGGCGCGGCGGCGCGGGTCCTGCAGCGCGGCCAGGAGGGCCAGGAGGCGCAGGGCCTCGTCCGGGACGGCCGCGGAGGCCTCGGCGACCGCCTCGGCCGTCAGTGGCTCCCCCTCCTCCCCCCCGGGGGGCGGGGCCCCCGGGGACAGGCGGACCGTGAGGAGCAGCGACTCGAGGCCCTCGATCGTCTCGCGGTACGCGAGCATCGTCTCCGGGGGGCATGGGACGGGGTCGAGCGACTGCATGTCGCGGAGCTCGGCGACCCTCGCGACGCCCTGCTCCACGAGGGGCCGGGCGTCCTGGGCGGACCCGCAGGCCGCGAAGGCGGCGACAGCGAGACGGTACATCTCGGTCCGCCAGGGGAGGAACCGCGGGAGGCAGAGGTGGATGGAGCCCTCGACGGCGAGGACGGCGTGCACCAGGGAGGGGAGGGCCTGGGCGGCGTAGCCGGCGTGGACGAGGGCCTTGGCGCAGCGGTAGACGTGGACGCTGAGGTTGAAGACGAGCCAGTACAGACGCTCCGCGGTCGCGGCCGTGTCGAGCGCGGCCCGGAGCTGCCCCAGGGCGGCCAGGTGCCCGGCCAGGGTGGAGGGCAGCGTGAGCCGCGGGTCCTCGTCCTGCAGGGCCGCCACCCGGCACAGCGCCACGCCGGCCCGCGCGCGCACCGCGGCGGCCAGCCGGTCCTCCCGGGGGAGCTGCTTGGACGGCGCCCCCGCCAGCAGCCCCCCGTGGGCCAGGACGCGGTCAAAGCACGCCGTCGCGGCCAGGTCGTGCTCCCCCTGCGCGAGCATCGCGTCGCCGAACGACAGCACCACCGGGAGCCAGTGGTGATCGGCCAGCTTGTCCACGTAGTACTGGATCGTGTCCGAGATCCTCCGCTTCACCTTGAGCCGGCTCCTCGCCACTTCCCAGGGCAGGAGCTTCGTCTCGAGCGCCTGCGGCTAGAGGGG
>Ga0255780_10005077_pt1 | contig 11156 bp, 6 predicted proteins | sample 071ome_32_FD_179978 | JGI IMG/M metagenome (GOLD analysis project Ga0255780, IMG submission 179978) | Coastal salt marsh microbial communities from the Groves Creek Marsh, Skidaway Island, Georgia - 071405AT metaG (version 2) | ecosystem: Environmental > Aquatic > Marine > Intertidal zone > Salt...
CTACTCTTGGAGCCGCAACAACCGAATAAAGTCCACCCACAACAGGCTCCCCAAGAACGTGTTGCCCGTCCTCAACGCGAAACTCAACGCCCCGCAGACCCCCGGGTACCCCTTGAACACCGTCTCGATAACCCGCTCCTCCAACACCCCCGCCATCACCTGGTAGCGCAAGTTCGAACTCGTGGCCATGTACAACCCGTACGTCGCGCTCATCACCGCCACATCCTGCGGCGCATTCAACGGCACATACGACGGATCCAACGCACACCGCGCCGCCACCAACCCATTCGTCACCGCCACGCCCATCACACTCGCCCCAAACCCGACCCCAAACAGCTTGATCCCGTTCCGCACCACCGCCCCCACCCGCTGCGTCACCGTAAACGGCCGGTACCCCGCCGGCACCCGCTGGAACGCGTTCTCCGGACACCCCTCGAACACATTCATCACCTTCCCGATGACCGACCCACGCGCACCCAGCGATTTCGAGCCGCCCACCGCATACGTCGGCGCAGGCAGCCACACCAGCATGAAGTCTGCCGCCAGCGCCATCAAAATATTTGCAGCCACGAAATCCAGCTGACTGTCGAATTTCTCCCCGCGCTTCGCGTACTCCGCCGTACTCTTCGTGCAGATCCCGATACCGAGCTCGATCGCGAGCTTCAGCAGGAACGACGGGTCCCCCAACAGCCGGTCCCGAAACCCGGGAAACTGAGCGAGGTAGGCCGACAGCGGCGACTTGGTGAGCGCGATGTAGCGCGACAGCACGTCCGGTGGCAGCACCGATGACTTCATCGACGTGACCATGTCGAGGGGAAGCGAGTCGACCGTTCTCCCCGCGGCGAGGAGGATGGCCGCGTAGGCACCGTCATTGCCGTCGCCCTTGCCGTCGGAATCCGCAGGCGTTGACGGCGGCGGCGGGGACCCGGGTGTTTCGTCCGTGCGATCGTCGTTGTCGTCTTCGGGAAGGAAGGAAGACGCCGTGCCGATGTTCCCGACACGGGTGAGGACCGTCAGCGAACGCGCTGACTGAGAACGACCCACGAAGGAGGACGAGCACGACCGAACCGGCGTCCCGCCCATCGGCGTCGTCCCGCCCGCCAACATGATGGTACATTTGAGTCCATTCAATGGCCGGTCAAGGGAGCACGAGAGACTACCACTACTACCGCGGAAGCAGCACCGAGGGTTTGGTGGATGATGAATCTGGGCAGCACACGGCTGCCCCAAGGGCATTGCGCGCTGGGTGGCCGTCATAGGGCCTGTTAATGTAATGGAAATGAATGTGGCGCGAAAGGTCCGGCCTGCCGTTGTTGATGGGCTAGGTTTTTTCTGGCTGGCATGGCAAGTGGGCCTGCCCTGGGACGGCAGGGGGGAGACGGGAGACAGGACACGGGAGACAGGAGACAGGATAGGGAAGATCGCGGCTATAAGTGACACGGAGACGGCCAGGACGTGGCTTGCTCGCCGACGGTGACCAGCCCGGGCCGGCTCCACGGGGCACCTCCCTGGCCCGGCACCGATGCCGCAATACCGCACCTGCACCCGCCTTCGCATACAGCACACGAGCCTTTCCCGCGCTGGCTCTCCCGCTGCTCGCCCGATCTCTCCCTCTCCCTACCGCCTGAGACCACGGCGAGGTACGGATCCGACCATGCCGTGAAGCAGCTGACTTGCCGTGAACCTTTCGGAACCAAATCACTTCCTTTTCCTCTCCTCTTCCTTCCCGCATCAAGTACGTCAGTACGTAGCTTCGATGTACGCTTCGATCAGCTACGCTTCCGTGCCACGCCCGCTATCAGCGGGCGTGGCGAGAACAAGCGGCCCGAATCGGCAGAAGGCCGCATGCTCGGTGGCGCCCCGTCTTGGATCGGTCGGGTACGTATCTGTATCTGTGCACTCGTGTGCTATTCGTCGTCGACTGTCTGCGTGGGATACGCGGGCGGAAGCGGTCCGACAGAGGCGCAACACCACGCGATTTCATCCAAATTTCGCGAATTTCAAATTCTCGTTCTCGTTCACGCTCACCCCCACGAACCCCCCTCTTCTCTTCTTGTAGGTCGCAACGACGACAACAACGACGAACGGAGCCACCGACCGGTCGACGCTCGCGCGCCCGTCTCGCTCTGCCCCGTGCGACGCCCGAGACCAAGCTGTCGACGGCCTCGACGGGTGCGAGCGAGTCGGCGTCAAAGGTGATTCAGGTGTACCGCACGCCTGGTCTGTCGGCGAGCTCGGCAAAGACATTGTTGGAGAAGGCGCAGATCAAGGTGAGCGGAGGCATCACAGCCGTGGAGGGGGAGCTGTGCTTCAACGTGTCTGTGACGGGGGCGTTGACGGCGGGGCAGGCGGAGACGTTGGGGTGGCTGCTGAAGGAGACGTACGAGCCGGAGCGGCTCACGTCCGAGTCGAGCCTTGCGGCGGCGACGTCGTCGTCGACGTCGTCGTCGTCGTCTGGGTTTTTCGATGCCAACCCGACGATGGATCAGTCGGCCAGCGGGAGCAGCGCCTCGTACACGGCGGTGGTCGAGGTGGGGCCGAGGATGAACTTCTCGACGGCGTGGGCGGCGAACGCGTTGAGCATCTGTCAGTCGTGTGGGTTGGATGCGATTGATCGGATCGAGTTGTCGCGTCGGTACTTGTTGACGTCGACGTCGCCGTTGACTGAGGAGGCGTGCGATGCGTTTGCGGCGCTTGTGCATGATCGGATGACGGAGCAGCGGTATGTGCGGCCGTTGACGTCGTTTGCGACGGATACGGTGCCGGCAAAGGTGGAGGTGGTGGATGTTATGGGTGGAGGGCGGGCAGAGTTGAGTCGGGTGAATGATGAGATGGGGTTCGCGTTTGACGAGTGGGATTTGGACTATTATACCACGATGTTCAGGGATGAGCTCGGGAGGAATCCGACCAACGTGGAGCTGTTTGATATCGCGCAGTCCAACTCGGAGCACTCGAGGCATTGGTTCTTCAAGGCTGACATCTATATTGACGACGAGAAGATGCCGGAGGACTTGTTTGGGATCGTGAAGGACACGTGGAATAAGAACAGGAGGAACAGCGTGATTGGGTTCAAGGATAACTCGTCGGCGATTCGGGGCGGGCAGGTGGAGGCGCTGCTGCCGCAGGTGCCGGGGACGCCGTCGAGGCTGGTGAAGGCCAAGCGGGATTGGGATATTTTGCTGACGGCGGAGACGCATAATTTCCCGTGTGCGGTGGCGCCGTATCCCGGGGCGGAGACGGGGGCGGGCGGGAGGATCAGGGATACGCATGCGACGGGGATTGGGAGTATCATGGGCGCGAGTACGAGCGGGTACTGCGTGGGGAATTTGAACATGGAGGGGTATGAGATGGAGTGGGAGGATAAGAGCTTTGTGTACCCGGACACGCTGGCGTCGCCGTTGCAGATCCTGATCGATGCGTCGAATGGTGCGTCGGATTATGGGAATAAGTTTGGCGAGCCCATGATTGCGGGGTATACGAGGACGTTTGGGCAGCGGATGCCCAACGGGGAGCGGAGGGAGTGGATCAAGCCGATCATGTTCAGCGCCGGGCTGGGGCAGATTGACCACAAACATCTGGAGAAGAACGATCCGGAGCTGGGGATGCTGATCGTCAAGATTGGTGGTCCGGCGTACCGTATCGGGATGGGCGGCGGGGCGGCGTCGTCCGTGCCGTCGGGGTCGCTCTCGGCCGACTTGGACTTTAACGCGGTGCAGCGTGGGGATGCCGAGGTGGCTCAGAAGCTCTGGCGCGTGGTGCGTGCGTGCGTCGAGCTCGGAGATAAGAATCCGATCGAGCAGCTCCACGATCAGGGCGCTGGCGGGAACTGCAACGTCGTCAAGGAGATTATCTACCCGCTCGGGGCGGAGATCGACGTCCGTGCCGTCAAGCTCGGGGACAAGACCATGAGCGTGCTTGAAATTTGGGGGGCGGAGTATCAGGAGAACGACTGCCTGCTCATCAAGCCGGAGAAGGCGCACCTGCTGGAGGATATCTGTGCGAGGGAGCGCTGCAACATGCAGGTGCTCGGTGCGATCGATGGCAGCGGCAAGGTCGTCCTGGTGGACAAGGAGGCCCCGCCTGGCACCCAGAATCCGGTGGATCTCGACCTGGAGAAGGTGCTCGGAGACCTGCCGAACAAGACGTACAAGTTCAACAGGAGGGAGGAGCCCGTCGCGCCGCTCGACATCCCCGCCGGGACCACCGTCGCGTCCGCCCTCGAGCGCGTGCTCAAGCTCCCGTCCGTGTGCTCCAAGCGCTTCTTGACCACCAAGGTCGACAGGTCCGTGACCGGGCTGGTCGCCCAGCAGCAGTGCTGCGGGCCGCTGCAGCTCCCGGTCGCGGACGTGGCCGTCATGGCCCAGACCCACTCGGGACACACCGGCGCGGCCACGTCCATCGGCGAGCAGCCGCTCAAGGGGCTGATCAACCCCAGCGCTATGGCCCGCATGGCCATCGGGGAGGCCATCACCAACATCGTGTGGGCCGCCTCCACGTGCCTCGAGGACATCAAGGCGTCTGTGAACTGGATGTACGCGGCCAAGATGGCGGCCGAGGGCGCCATCATGTATGACGCCGCGACGGCGCTCAGGGACGCCATGGTGGAGATGGGCATCGCCGTCGACGGTGGCAAGGACTCTTTGTCCATGGCCGCCTCGGCCGCAGGCGAGACCGTCATGGCCCCGGGCAACCTGGTCATCTCTGCATACGTCACCTGCCCGGACATCACGCAGGTGGTCACGCCAGACCTGAAGGCCGACGACTCGGTGCTGGTCCACGTCGACATCGCCGAGGGCAACAGGCGCCTCGGAGGCTCGGCCCTCGCCCAGGTCTTCACCCAGATCGGCGACGCGTGCCCCGACGTCAACATCCCGACACTCATCGGCGCGTACAAGACCACGCAGGAGCTGCTGAAGAACGGCAAGCTGCTCGCCGGTCACGACATCTCGGACGGAGGCCTCGCGGTCGCCGCCCTCGAAATGTCCTACGCAGGAAACAGGGGAATCACGCTCGACGTGTCCTCCCCCGGTTCGAGCGCCTTCGAGGCGCTCTTCGCCGAGGAGCTGGGACTCGTCATCGAGGTGAAGAAGGCCGACGTCGACCAGGTCCTGGCCGCCTACGCCAGGGCCGGCGTCCCGGCCACCGTCGTCGGGTCGACCTCCGCCTCCAGGGACATCTGGATCTCCGTCAACGGAGAGATGGTGCTGCAAGACACCGTGTCCAACTCGAGGGCCATGTGGGAGGCCACCGCGTTCAAGCTCGAGAAGCTCCAGTGCGCGTCGGAGTGTGTCGAGTCCGAGCAGGCCGTGCAGAACTCGAGGGAGGCTCCCGCCTGGAACGTTCCGTTCAAGCCGGAGTGGACGCCTGGATCGGTCCTCAGAAGCAACAGGAAGGTCAAGGTCGCCATCCTCAGGGAGGAGGGCAGCAACGGCGACAGGGAGATGGCCGCCGCCGTCACCTTTGCCGGCATGGAGCCGTGGGACGTCACCATGCAGGACCTCCTCCAGAACAAGGTGTCGCTGTCCAACTTCCAGGGCATCATCTTCGTCGGCGGGTTCTCTTATGCCGACGTGATGGACTCGGCCAAGGGTTGGGCCGGCACCATCCGCTTCAACGAGGCCGTCAAGGCCCAGTTTGACGCCTTCTACAACAGGACCGACACCTTCTCGCTCGGCATCTGCAACGGATGCCAGCTTATGGCCCTTCTCGGATGGATCCCCGCGACAGACGGCGTCCTCGACGACGCCGTCCAGCCAAGGTTTGTGCACAACGAGTCTGGCAGGTTTGAGAGCAGGTGGTCCAACGTCCAGATCCAAGAGTCCCCGGCCGTCATGCTGAAGGGCATGGAGGGCACCACACTCGGAGTCTGGTGCGCGCATGGAGAAGGAAAGGTCAAGTTCCCCGACCAGGCCGTGCGGGACCGCATCATGAGGGACGGCCTCGCGCCCATCCGGTACACTGACCCGTCTGGCGCCCCGACCGAGACCTACCCCTTCAACCCCAACGGATCCCCGGACGGCGTGGCTTCCCTGTGCTCCCCCGACGGAAGGCATCTTGCCATGATGCCCCACCCGGAGAGGGCGTTTATGATGTGGCAGAACCCGTACTACCCCGCGGACCTCGGCCTCGGCGCCAAGGACCCGGGCCCCTGGCTCAAGATGTTCCAGAACGCGCGGGTCTGGAGCGAGCTCCAGGCCGCCACCAACAGGGTGACCATCTCGTCCGAGTACCAGGCCAAGATCAACGCGCTCGTGGCCAACTACAACCAGAACCAGCAGCGGAGCGCGTCTGGCGGCGCAAAAGAGCCCGTCGAGGGCGCGTTGCCCCGCGAGACGCTCACGCTGAACGACGAGGAGCTCGAGAGCGCCCGCAGGAAGGTCAACCCGCTCGTCCTGGTGGCGCTGCGGGTCGTCGCCCTGGTCCAGGCCTTCTGGAGCTGGCTGGCAAACCTGCTGTTCGGCGAATAGGGTATAGTTGTTCACGAGATCTTTGTCACACAAACGCACGAACGAATACGCAGAATTGGATGGCCCACGCCAAGACCTCTGTCGCCCAGATAGCTGCACAGATTTGCGCCGGGATCGCGGTCGCTACCGTTTTCTACAGAACGAGTTTCGTGACTGCACCGGATCCGGAATTGAAGGACACACACGCGCTGCTCGACGAGCTCGACCGTGAGTGCACCACCAACACCTCTGGCAAGATCTGGGGGCTTGAAAGGAAGAAGAACGGCCACAAACCGGGCGAAGAACCGTCCGGTAGTTGAAGGCGGCCCTGAATTCCGTTCAGTCCAATCAACGAGAGAGAGGGATGGACTTTCATCCGGTCTTGCGTCTGCAGCATCGGTCCGGCAGCAATGTGGTGCTCTTGCAGCCCTGGTGGAACGGGAAGAGCGCCGGCCGCTCGATCAGCTGCGATCTGTCGACCGGGGCGATCCAAGACGGGTCTTGCGAGCTGGAGGCTCGCTTCACGGAGGCGTTCGGGGTGCTCGGGCTCGTCCGAATGAAGACAACGAGTGCCCTGGTCGTCGCGACGGCAGTTAAAGAGGTCGGCGTGATGCGTGGGTTTCCGGTGTTTCTCGTTCAGAAGACGCGCGTCCTGAGCGGCTCGGGGGCGTCTGCGGCGGACCGGGCCGTGGTCAGGAGCCTCCGATCGGCCATGGATCCGGGCCAGTATGGACACGGGATGTATATTTCGGCTGGTGGTGACCTGAGCCTGACGTTTCAAAAGCATGCGGCGGCGGAAGCCGCCGAGCGCGAGGGGGACTCGGCCCCGCGTTCGGCCTGGCTGCGTGCAGACCCCTGGCTGTGCTGGAACAGGACCCTGGCGATGCCGCTTATCGAAGCTGGCGCGGAGAAGTTTGTTCCCGTCGTTGTCAAGGGATTCTTCGAGCAGCTGAAGGGCGTCGAGGTGTCTGGGCGGACGATCGACCTGACTGTCTTTGCGAGGCGGTCGGCAAAGCGGCCCGGCACGCGCCAGTGGCGGCGGGGGGCGGACGCCGAGGCCAACGTGGCGAACTTTGTCGAAAGCGAGCAGATTGTCGAGTTCGACGACGGGTCCATGTCGTCCTTCGTGCAAGTCAGGGGGTCCATCCCGGTAATGTGGAGCCAGGTGCCCGACCTCAAGTACAAGATTCCCATCGCCATCGGTCCGTCGGGGCGGAGCGAGGCCGTGCTCAAGACCCATATCAATACGCTCTCCAAGACCTTTGGCAAGGTCACCGCCATCAACCTCGCCAACCTGACGGGCAGGGAGGGCAAGCTGAGCGCCGCCTACGCGTCGGCCGCCGCGGCCGTCTCCAGGGAGGTCGAGGGCTTCACGTTCGTCGCGTTTGATTTCCACAAAGAGTGTGGCGCGACGAACTACGCCAACCTGGCCAAGCTCTGGGACAGGATCAAGGACGACTACGCGTCTTACGGTGCCTGGTCCAAGCCCGTCGGCTCGGCGGCCGCGGCGTCGACGCAGGCCGGCGTGTTTCGCACGAATTGTATCGACACGCTCGACAGGACAAATGTCGTGCAGGGTATGCTGGCGCGCAAGTCGCTGGAGCGCGAGCTGTCTTCCAGGGGCCTCCTGGCCGAGGGCGCCACCTTCGACTCGGCCAGCCCGGAGCTCGAGCGGCTGTTCCGCGCCATTTGGGCCGATCATGGCGACGAAATCTCCAGGCAGTACGCTGGAACGGGAGCAATGAAGTCGGCGTTCACCAGGACCGGCAAGAGGGACCTTGCAGGACTCTTGGACGACGGCGCAAAGAGCCTGACCAGGTATCTGCTGAACAACTTCAGGGATGGCGCCAAGCAAGACGCCCTGGACCTGGTCACCGGCACGTATCGCCCCGAACGGGACGGGACCAACCGGTCGGTGACCAAGATGTCGCCGGCCATCCCCCTCCTGGTGGCCTTGTTCCTCCTCCACGCGGCCCGTCGGAACTTCCTGGCGTCCGTGGAGTCGCTGTCGGACGTCTTTTCGCCGCACACGATGCGCTACGTGTGGCTGTTGGTCATTCTGGCCCTGTCGATCTTCAACGCGGTGAAAACGTTCGGCCGCCTCTTGGTCGACCGGCCCGCCTACCGGAGGGACCTCGCCGTCGTCTGGAAGTCCTAGTCGGACCGTTGGATGCATGAATGTTTATATCTAAAACTAAAGTACAGGGAAACTTACTGTGTGGCCTTCTGCAGGACCTCGTCGACAATGAAACGCTTGGTCTTCGAAAGCGGGCGCGTCGGCACGAGGGTGACAAGGTCACCAACGGCGGCCTCGCCCTTGTCGTCCTGGCACGTGTGGCGGACGGTCCGCTTGACGCGCTTGCTGTACAGCGGGTGCACAGTGATGTTCTCGACGGCGACGATGGTCGTTTTGTCTCCGGACGTGGAGACGACGCGTCCCTGGAGCTCCTGGAGATGAAAACGTGGAGATGGCAGCGAGTGAGCGAGGAATGAGCGGGGAGTGAGGTGGCGCGGTGCATTCAGACGAGTCAGAGGGAGACCGCGTCAGTGCCTCTTCACGTGGGAGGATGCAGGCGACGCCGATCGACCGTCACGAAGGCGTTCGTCCCGCTAATTCAACCACATTGCGCTCGTATCTACCAATGCAACCCGGCGCGCGGTGTGAATTCGAGCAGCGACGCCGGGCGGCGACGCATTCCTCTTTCTGAGAATTTGGAGGCGAATGGGGCGCACCACACGTACCTGCGCCGCACAAACGTGCAACTGCCTCCGGCCGGAAGCCTGACGTGCAGAAGCGAAAGTGGGCTTGAGCGAGAGGGCGTTCATGTTGTGATTTCGTTTAAGTGAGTTTGCGGAGGGGGCTTCACCACCATCCGAGGAAAGAATAACCCACCGCCCGACAGAGTGAAAATCGAGCCATGCCGAGTTCCGCCTCGCCTCGCGCAGAATCGCCATGAGACACCATACAAGACGACCGTGCAAGAGCTCGACCCGGCGAAAAGCCAACCGATCGGTCATCGGGTGCCGCAAATCCCGACGGCCGCGGTATCCACTCGCAAAGCCAGAGACCTCGATCTTTTACATCGAGGTGAATGTCGTACAGAAAGCATAGTGAAGAAGAACATAGAGTTGTTGTTCTGAGTTCATATATCGAGTTTCAAGGTGCCTCTCGGCCCACCCCATCGCTCATCGCTGAGTGTTGACGGCCGCCATCCTCCGCCATTTCCATCTTCCATCTTTCTACCCTGCCGATCGCGATCAAACATTCACAGCGACTGCGGGGGAGAGGAGGAGACGGCGAGGACGCCCGCCAGGTCGTTGACGTCGTCGGTCACCGCGCTGCGGGCTGCGGCCTGGTCGTCAAACCTGATCTTGGCCACCTTGCTCCCGATGAGCTCGATGTTCTCCACGTCGCCGTAGATCTCGAACATCTGATGCACCTTCTCGGACTGCGGGGGCTCGGCGAAGATGGAATACACCTCGCGCTGGGGGGAGGTTGTTGCTGCGTTGTTCTTGCCCATGCTGTCGGTTCTGCCGGGACCGTCTCCGTCCCCGACGAGCTGGGCGCCCTGACCGTTCTGACCGCCCCGAGCGTCCTGGGCGTCTCCGCCCTGATGGTGGCCGTCCGGGGTGAACGATCCGAACGAAGACTCGATCGAGTCCCTAAGCGACTTGTTCAGCGCCACGTCGTCCGACTTGGAGGCCGAATCCGTGCCGGATCCGAACAGGCCGCGCGCTTCGGCCTCGTCGGCCTCGTCAAAGAGACCAAAGTCGAGCCGAAGGTCCACGAGCGACTGCTGAATCTTTTCGATCCTGTTCATGTCGGCGTGGCCGGATGCCGCGTGCGGCCCGGCGCTCAGGCCGGCCGTTACCAGCGGCGAAGACAGCGGCGACACAAAGCTGTCGTGCGATGCGGATGACAGGTCCGTCTTGGCCGAGGTCTGCACGCTCTGACCGAAGTCTCCGTACCCAAACACCTGTCCCACCGAGTCGGAGCCGCTGTTCGAGACGTTGGGAGACGGCAGCTGGAAGTTGGTCGCCGCCGTGTCCTGCGACGGCGTGTTCATCGCTGTCGAAGGGTGCGAGCTCTGCAAAAAGCTCTTGGCCGGGCTGGAAGCCTGCGTCAGGTCCGCCCCGGAGTTGCCGGACGACACGCTCAGCGCCCGCGTGCTCTCGTTCTGCCGCGAGGAGTTCGAGACGGTCAGTGGCGCCGCATACAGCACCTTGAGCAGGCATCCGCTACCCTGTGGGAACTCGATGCCGTTCAGCTGCGCCTGCGCCAGCGTTGCGCTCTCCAGATTGAAGTAGTTGACGTATGCGTATCCCTTGCTGCGCCCTGTCACCCGGTCCCTCTTCAAGTTGAGGTACTCCATGCCCGGGTAGCACCGGAACAGCGACGCCAGCGACTCTTCGTTCACGCCCTTATGCACGACGACGAACAGACGGTTGCCTGACGAGCGAACGAGGAGTGCGAGTGAGCGAGCGAGCGAGCGAGCGAAGAAAGGGGGGCGCGCATCGGGCGGATTCAGATACCCACCTGGCGGCACCGAGTTGAGATCCATTGGCTGCTGCAGATGTGCCCCGGATGATGGTCCGGACGGCACCGCTTGGGCGGCGGACACGCCGTTGGTGTTCGTCAGCTCGGCTGACGAGAACGACCTGATGTTGAGCCCGTTGCCCAGCCCGTTGCCGAGCCCGTTGCCCAGCCCA
>Ga0255780_10005082_pt1 | contig 11150 bp, 9 predicted proteins | sample 071ome_32_FD_179978 | JGI IMG/M metagenome (GOLD analysis project Ga0255780, IMG submission 179978) | Coastal salt marsh microbial communities from the Groves Creek Marsh, Skidaway Island, Georgia - 071405AT metaG (version 2) | ecosystem: Environmental > Aquatic > Marine > Intertidal zone > Salt...
CGCTCAAATAAGGGATGATTTTTTGATTTTACCGGTGCCCACCCCACTGCAGGAACTTTAAGATTAACATCAAATTTCACAACGCTAGTGTTAAAAACTTGAAGACCTTTTGTTGGTCCTTCCTCTGTTTGGTTACAAAGAAGTTGCATTCCTAGACAGATACCTAAGACGGGTTGATTTAGAGTTTTTATAAAATCGATTAAACCAGTTTCGATAAGATGTGATTTAGCCGCCTTTGCATGTCCTACTCCAGGAAAAATAACATGCGAAGCACTCTGAATTATAGATGAATCTGAAGTTACAACGGTTTTGATTCCAAGGCGTTCAAAGGCAAATTGTACACTTTGAACGTTTCCTGCGCCGTAATCGATGATTGCTACCTGCGTCATAAACTACCTTTTGTGCTTGGAAGAATTAAATGCTCTGTATCTCTTTTCTTGGCCATTTTAATCGCTTTTGCAAAAGCTTTAAAAAGGCCTTCGATCTTATGGTGTTCATTAAAACCGCTCGCCTTAAGGTTTAAATTGGCTTTGGCACCATCGGCAAACGATTTAAAGAAGTGAAAGAACATTTCCGTGGGCATATCCCCTATTTTCTCTCTTTTAAAATTAGCATCCCACATTAACCAGGCTCTTCCTCCAAAATCAATAGCCGCTTGAGCTAGTGCGTCATCCATAGGGAGACAATAACCGTATCTTTCTACTCCTAATTTATTACCGAGTGCTTTAGCAAAAGCCTCTCCTAGAGCGATTCCAGTGTCTTCTATGGTATGGTGTTCATCGATGTGTAAATCCCCTTTACAATTTACAAACAAATCAAGCTGTCCATGACGAGCAATCTGCTCTAACATATGATCGAAAAATCCTAGACCTGTATTGATTTCAGATTCACCAGTTCCCTCTAGATTAAGGCTAATTTCGATATTAGTCTCTTTAGTTTTTCGCTGATGAGTAATCTTGCGATCGAGTTTCTTCAAGAAATCGGTAATTGAATTCCATTCGTTACATTCTAACGCAACATAGTTATTAAGCTCTTGAAGAGATTCATTCAATTCATCCTTACCTGATTGACTTGCATTAAACAGAAATGATTTGATCCCTAGATTTTTCCCTAATTCTACATCGGTGTATCGATCACCTATGACAAAGCTATTTTCAAGATCAAAACCTTGAGATATGAGATCCATTAACATTCCTGTTCTTGGTTTTCTGTTCGGAGAATTTTCAGATGGAAAACTAGAATCGATAGCTATTTTTTCGAAGCTAATTCCTTCAGATTCAAGAGTACGAATCATTAAGTTTTGAACGGGCCAAAAATCTTCTGAAGGAAAAGATTCAGTACCTAGTCCATCTTGATTAGTTATTAGTACTAATTGATAACCTAAAACCTTGTGGGCTAATCTTAAGGAGCTAATAACATTCGGAAAAAACACTAGCTTATCGATGTGATCGATTTGATAATCAGCTGGTTCTTTAATGATCGTACCATCACGATCTACAAACAGGTATTTTTTCATGAATTCAATAATTTAATAACACGATTATTTTCATCGGGGGTACCGACTGTAATACGGAGCATATTTTGACATCCATATTGCGAACTTCGATTTCTCACAACAATACCAGCATCCACAAAATCTCGATATCTTTTTGATGGATCGTCCACTTGAAATAATATAAAATTAGCCTCAGATTCATATACTTTAGCTACCCAACTACATTGCTTCAATGCTGATGATAGAATGGCTCTTTGATCTATTAGAATTTCTATCTCATGTTGAATGGTAGAATAATCTGAAAGACGGTCTAGAGCTAACTCTATATTAAGACTACTAATATTATAGGGAGGTTTTATACGATTGAGCCAACCGATAATTTTTGGATGAGCAACGGCAACCCCTAGTCGTGCACCTGCTAAGCCATAGGCTTTTGATAGGGTGCGCACAACTATGAGATTGGAATGCTCGTTTACTCTACTCACTAGGCTCTCCTCGCTAGAGAAGTCGATATAAGCTTCATCCACGACCACTAGTGCATTGGTTTCACTGATAAATCTTTGAAGTTTTTTCGAATCGAGCAATGATCCAGTAGGGTTATTAGGATTACACAAGAACACGAGTTGGGTTCTACCATTGATCTTACTTTCGAATAGATTCCAATCTAATTCAAATTGCTCATTAAGCGCTACCGTGATTAGCTCCACATCGTTCTTGTCAGCTAACACACTATACATTCCGTAAGAGGGCTTAAAAGTCAATGCGTTATGTTGTTTGGGTTCAACCACTAATTGCATAATTAAATCCAATACCTCGTCGCTTCCATTCCCGATAAAGAGGGTATTTTCTTGAATTCCCCATAGTTCTGCTATACGATCTTTTAGAACCAATTGATAGGGATCAGGATATCTGGTTGCTTTACCCTTAAAAGGATTTTCATTCGCATCTAACCAAATTTTAGAGATCGCACTATCTGAGAACTCACTTCTGGCGGATGAGTACACCTCAGAATTCATTAAATGTCTTCTAACATTTGCATCTATATCATACCCTTCAGCACCTTGATTAACCTCATTAAAAAGGTGCTTAAGTCGAACAGTCACCGCGTTTTCGTGGGCTTTCAACATTTCAGCACTCGCCATTTGTTCAACGATAGGTCCAAGGTCACGTATCCCTTGAGGACTCACCTTCTGAAAGGTTATTGATTTTGTATAACTATCTAGATTAACTCCACTATACTGCCGGGCAAATCCATTCGTGGGTAGCGTATGGTTCGTCCCTGACGCATAATCACCAGCACTTTCGGGAGTGTAATTCCCTATAAATACAGAACCAGCGTTTTTAACCAGGGCAACCATATCTTCTGCCTTTTCACTGGCAATAATGTAATGTTCTGGAGCATATGAATTGATGAATTGAGCTGCTTTTACTCGATCATCAAAAAGAATAACACTACTGTTTTCTAGTGCCTTAGTCGCAATCTCATTTCTTGGTAGGTTAGCAAGTTGAATCTTAATTTCTTCTTCTATCCTTTTTAGCTTTGATAAATCTGATAAAACTAATACTACTTGACTATCAGGTCCGTGCTCTGCTTGACTTAAAAGATCTGCAGCTACAAATTCGGGCATACAAGTTTCATCGGCAAATACGAGCAATTCACTGGGTCCAGCAGGCATATCTATAGCTACTCCCTGCTGTGTAGCGAATTGTTTTGCTACCGTTACAAACTGGTTACCAGGACCGAAAATCTTATCAACCGCAGGAATAGATTGGGTACCATTAGTTAAGGCAGCAATGGCTTGAGCTCCACCAACTTTATATAGATAATCTACCCCGCATAGTGATGCAGTGTAAAGAATGGCAGGGTCTACCTTACCGAATTGGTTTGGCGGCGTGCACAATGCGATTGATTCACAGCCCGCGATCTTTGCAGGAATAGCCAACATAAGAACCGTAGAAAATAATGGAGCAGAGCCACCAGGAATATAAATTCCGACCTTTTCAATAGCTACCTTGCGTTGCTCGCAAACTACTCCAGGCATGGTTTCAACGCTTATAGGTTTAGTCTTTTGCGCCTGGTGAAAAGATTCAATATTCTGTTTTGCTTTCTGAATAGCAAGTTTAAGGGTCGGATCCACTAAATTGTCAGCTTCATCGAGCTCTTTCTTACTGATCATAAGCGTATCTAATTTGACCTTGTCAAACTTTTCGGTGTAGGCTAATAGAGCTTCATCACCTCTATTCTTGACATCAAGAAATATCTCGCTTATTAAAGGGTATAAATCCTCATAGGTGGCTGTGGGACGTTCAATTATTTCTGCCCATAGCTCTTTTTTAGGGTTATTGTAGGTCTTCATTGTTACAAGAACATCTTTTCTATAGAACTCACTAGGATACCTTCTGCTCCAGCATTTTTAAGCTTTTCGATCATTAACCAGAATCGTTTTTCTTCGATTACAGTGTGTACTGAAACCCATCCAGACTCTGCGAGCGGCAAAACGGTTGGACTTTTCATTCCTGGCAGTAAGGATAAGACCTCCTGTAAATTGGCCTCTTGAACATTCATGAGTACATATTTATGCTCTCTAGCACGCAATACCCCTCTTAATCTAAATAAGAGTTCTTGAAAAGTTTCATTGGACTGATCTAATTTAGGAGAAACTGCAAGCACAGCTTCACTTTTCAATAAGGTCTCAACCTCCTTGAGGTTGTTCTTGAAAAGAGTGCTACCACTACTCACGATATCGCATATAGCTTGAGATAATCCAATATTTGGTGCGATCTCAACACTACCGTTAATGACGTGTATATGAGCATTGATATTGTTGCTATCTAGAAAGGACCGAAGTGTATTCGGATACGAGGTGGCTATCCTTTTATTTTCGAGATCCTGAAGTCCTTTATATTCTGTTCCCTTTGGTACAGCGATACAAACCCTACATTTAGAAAACTTTAATCTTTCAGCACTTTCAATATTGTTACCTTTTTCGATAAGTAAATTTTCACCAATTATCGCTAGGTCTACTACGCCGTCTTGCAGATATTTGGGAATATCTCCATTGCGTAAATAGTATACTTCTAACGGAAAGTTGGTGGCCGGTGCTTTTAGTTGATCCTTGCCATTATTGATAGAGATCCCAGCTTCCTTTAACAATTTGATCGAATCGTCGTGAAGTCTTCCACTCTTTTGAATTGCAATTTTTAGTCGTTCCATGATTGATTAAAATAAAAAATCCGCTTAAACACAAGGCTCAAACGGATCGTATAAAGTATTAACATACCAAACCTATCTCGCGTGAGCGTAGTGATAAGGATGATGGCGATGTGTTGTTTTATTCATTTCAGTTGCAAAAATAAGCTTGTTTTTTATTTAGTACTAATTATTGCCAAGAATAATTGGTAAGCCGCTGTCTCCTGAACCAATTACTATCACCTTCGCATTAGGCGATTCAGCAAGCTTAAGTGTAGCTTCAACACCTTTATCTTGGAGGATTTTATCGGTTAATGAAGCACTTAAAATTCGGTTCGCATCTGCCTTACCTTGTGCTTCAATGATTTGTCTTTGTGCTTCTTTATCAGCGGTAACTAATCTGAACTCATATTCTAGAGCTGATTGTTCTTGCTTCAACTTGCGTTCAATGGCCTCTCGAATGGTTGGAGGAAGGGTAACGTCTCTAACCAGAATTTCATTAAGTTGAATATATTGGTCTTCAACAATCATTTTTGTTTCCTCAAAGATTTCGGCCTGAATAGCATCTCTTTTTGAGGAGTATAATTGTTCAGGCGTATACCTACCTACTACCGATCTTGCTGCTGATCTTATGGCTGGGAGTAAGATACGATTCACGTACTGATCACTTTTTTCTTGGTGCAGTTTACCAAGTTGTGAATAATCAGGTTGGTACCAAGCTGAAGCATCGATTTGAATCTCAAGACCATTTGAAGATAAAACCTTCATTTTCTCGAAGAGTTCTTGTTGTCTAACTTCGTATACAAATACTCGATTCCAAGGAGCTACAATATGAAACCCTTCTCCCATAGGTGCTGTGTCTGTTACAACACCACCACCAAAAGTTTTATATAAAACTCCTGCTCTACCTGGGCCGATGGTTATCGCTGATTTAGAAATTAAAATGATAAGTAGGAAAAAACCTACTACACCAGGAAGTAAAAATTTGGGTAAACGCTCCATATCTATTTAAATTAAGTTAACATTCCTCCATCTACAAGAAGGACTTGGCCTGTAATATAAGAAGAAAGATCCGAGGCAAAGAATAAACATGCATTTGCTACGTCTTCTGGAGTCCCTCCACGCTTCAGTGGAATACCCGCGCGCCATTGTTCAACTACAACTTCATCGAGTTTGTCAGTCATTTCAGTTTCAATAAAGCCTGGAGCAATAGCATTTGCTCTAATATTTCTTGATCCCAGCTCTAAAGCAATACTTTTTGTGAATCCGATCATACCTGCTTTCGAAGCTGCATAATTTGCTTGGCCCGCATTACCCTTAACACCGACAATAGAACTGATATTAATGATTGAACCGTTTCGTTGCTTCAAAAAGACTCTTTGAAAAGCTTTCGTCATATTGAAAACAGACTTTAGATTTACTTCTATCACTTTGTCGAAGTCTTCCTCTGACATCCGCATTAGAAGATTGTCTTTGGTGATTCCAGCGTTGTTGATCAAGGCGTCTAAGGATTCGAAATCAGACATAACTTCTATTGCTAATTTTTCACAGGCCTCAAAGCTAGAAGCATCGCTTTTATATGCCTTAACAGTAACACCAAGCTTTGAAAGTTCATCTTGTAGTGCTAGTGCAGGTGCTTCACTTGAACTGTAAGTAAAAGCTACATTAGCTCCATTTTGAGCGAATACTCGCGCAATTCCACTACCAATACCTCTACTAGCACCGGTGATTAAAACCGTTTTTCCGTTTAATAACATGCCTTTCGAATTAAGCTAAAACTTCTTTTACCTTGGCACCAATCATCGCTGGCGAATCTACCACATGAATACCGCAAGATGCCATGATTTGCTTCTTAGCTTGTGCCGTATCATCACTACCTCCAACAATAGCACCGGCGTGTCCCATGGTTCTACCAGCTGGAGCAGTTTCACCAGCAATAAATCCAACTACTGGCTTTTTACTACCACTGCTTTTATACCAATTAGCGGCATCAGATTCTAACTGACCACCGATTTCACCGATCATCACAACACAATCTGTATCTTCATCGTCAATAAGTAACTGAAGCGCTTCTTTTGTTGTGGTGCCAATAATAGGATCACCTCCAATGCCGATAGCAGTAGAAACACCTAATCCTTGGCGAACAACTTGATCTGAAGCTTCATACGTTAATGTTCCTGACTTAGAAACAATACCTACTCTTCCCTTTTTGAACACAAAACCAGGCATAATACCAACTTTAGCCTCTTCTGGAGTAATTACACCTGGACAGTTAGGACCAATTAATCGACAGTCGTATTGCTTGATATAATCATATACTTTAACCATATCAGCAACAGGAATACCTTCTGTAATTGCAATGATTACTTTGATACCTGCGTTTGCCGACTCCATAATGGCGTCTGCTGCAAATGCTGGTGGAACAAAGATGATAGAGGTATTAGCTCCTGCCTTTTCCACAGCCTCTCTTACCGTATTAAAAACCGGACGATCAAGGTGGGTTTGCCCTCCTTTGCCTGGAGTGACTCCTCCTACTACATTAGTTCCGTATTCAATCATTTGTTCAGCGTGAAATGTACCTTCAGTACCCGTAAAACCTTGAACAATGATGCGAGAATCATTATTTACTAATACACTCATATCTTTATTTTGATTGCAAATTTAAAAAATGGTAATCGAATGATTTGCCTATGATTTTGTTTATTCTTTAACTCTTTCGATGTATGATTTCTTTTCAGTATCAATTTTGACCTTATCTCCTTCATTGATAAATAAAGGGACGTTAATTTTCGCTCCAGTTTCAACTGTAGCCGGTTTAGTAGCATTTGTGGCGGTGTTACCCTTAACACCAGGTTCAGAATGAGTAACCTCTAAAACAACACTTGCAGGCATATCTATTGATAATGGTGCACTATCTTCAGTATTGAATAAAATAGTTACCACCTCTCCTTCTTTGAGTAAATCGTGAGCTTCTAAAGCTTCTTCTTGTAGTGTGATTTGATCGTAATCCTCGGTATTCATAAAATGATAGGTCGAGCCTTCACTATAAAGAAATTGGAAACTACGAGTCTCTACGCGAACATCATCTATTTTATGTCCGGCAGAAAAAGTGTTGTCTAGAACTTTTCCTGTCGTTACACTTTTAAGTTTGGTCCTAACGAATGCGGGACCTTTCCCGGGTTTAACATGTAAAAATTCAATGATTTTGTAGATATCGTTATTAAAACGAATACAAAGACCTTTGCGGATGTCTGAGGTTGATGCCATAAATTATGAGTTGTTAAAATAGCCTTTCATAATACCTCGTTTAGAAACTCTAATGAATTCGAGTATTTCATCTCGTTCGTGGGTTGCTTCCATTTCAGCTTCGATGATCTGTAAGGCTTGAGTATTATTATAATTCTTTTGATATAAAATTCGATAAATCTGTTGAATCTCCTTAATCTTATCAGGTGTAAAGCCTCTTCTTCTCAGGCCTACAGAATTGACACCAACATAAGATAGAGGTTCTCTAGCTGCTTTAACAAATGGTGGAACATCTTTCCTAACTAAGGCACCACCAGTAACAAACGAATGATGACCTATTGAAACAAATTGATGTACGGCAACCATTCCTGCCATAACAACATTTGGCCCTACATTCACATGACCAGCGAGTGTGGAGTTATTACTAAAAATACACCCGTCGGATACATTACAATCATGTGCAATATGACAATAAGCCATAATTAAGCAGTTAGATCCAATAGTGGTCTTCCAACGATCCGTTGTCCCTCTATTGATGGTAACGCACTCTCTTATAGTGGTGTAATCGCCAATTACAGTAGTAGTATCCTCCCCTGAGTACTTTAAGTCTTGTGGCGGAGCTGAGATCACTGAACCCGGATAAATGAAACAGTTTTTACCAATTCTTGCACCCTCCATAATGGTCACGTTGGAGCCAATCCAAGTTCCTTCACCAATTACCACATTATTATGAATCATTGCGAAAGGTTCGATGGTAACGTTTTTAGCAATTTTCGCCCCAGGATGTACGTAGGCTAGAGGTTGATTCATTTATACTTATTTAGTTTTTACAATTTGGGCCATTAATTCAGCCTCAGAAACGAGTTTGTCTCCAACAAATGCTAATGCGCGCATGTGACAGATGCCACGTCGAATCGGAGTAATTAACTCACAATCAAATAGTAAGGTATCCCCGGGATTTACCTGATGCTTAAATCTCACATTATCCATTTTCATAAAAAAGGTCAGATAGTTTTCAGGATCTGGTACAGTATTCAGCACTAAAACTCCTCCCGTTTGAGCCATGGCCTCGATTTGAAGTACTCCAGGCATTACAGGGGCACCTGGAAAATGCCCCACAAAATAAGCTTCATTCATAGAAACGTTTTTCAGTCCTACGACCCTAGAGTCAGTTAGTTCTAAAATCTTATCTACTAATAGAAACGGAGGACGATGCGGCAACATATCCATGATCTGCACTGTATCCATTACGGGTTCCGTATAGATATCAATTTTTGGCACTCGCTTACGCTTTTCGTCCTTGATTTTCTTTTGCATCACCTTTGCAAATTCAGTATTTACTAAATGACCGGGCTTACAAGCAATTACTCTACCCTGTATTTTACTTCCAATAAGAGCTAGATCCCCGATTACATCAAGTAGTTTGTGCCTTGCTGCTTCATTGGGATACTTTAATTCTAAGTTATTGAGAATACCGTTTGGAGTAACTTGAACATCTTCTTTATCAAAGGCTGCTTTCAGTTTACTTAAAGTTTCATCCGAAAGCTCTTTATCAACATATACAATGGCATTGTTTAGATCTCCACCTCTAATTAGGCCTTGATCTAGCAACTTCTCGATTTCATGTAAAAAGCTGAATGTACGGGCATCAGCAATTTCTTCCTTGAACTCCTCAATTGAATAAAGTGAAGCATTTTGTGTCCCAAGAATCTTAGTACCAAAATCAACCATTACCTGTACCTCATAATTCTCAGAAGGCAGAATGATAATTTCAGATCCAGATTCTGCGTCTTTGTAATGAATCGGTTCAGAAACGACATAAACTTCACGAAGTGCTTCTTGTTCTACCTTACCCGCCTTTTCAAGGGCTTCTATGAAGTACTTAGCAGATCCATCTAAAATAGGTGGTTCGCTGGCGTTAATTTCAATGATCGCGTTATCGTAATCTAATCCAGTTAAAGCAGCAAGAACGTGCTCTGAGGTTTGAATTTCTACGCCGTTAAAATCTAAAACGGTGCTTCTTTGCGTTTTATTTACCCACTTTGCAGAGGCAGGCACCTCTGGACTTCCTTCAAGATCGACTCTTTTAAAAACGAATCCTGTATCTGGTTCAGCGGGCTGAAAAGTTAAAGTTACTTCTTGACCTGTATGTAGGCCTATACCAGATATACTTATCGCTCTCTCTAAAGTAGTTTGTTTCACTTCTCTGATAGTTTATTACTTAGTTGTTCTAATTCTTTGACTCTAGCTTCGAGAGAAACTAGATTTTTAAAATGAATGTATGATTTGCTGAAGGTATTATAGTCCATTGCTGGAGTACCTTGAATCTTCTCGTTGCTTTTGACTTTGCGGGTAACACCACTTTGAGCTTGAATCTTTGCTCCATCTCCAATTTCAATATGACCAACGATACCTGCTTGACCTCCAATCATAACTTGACTGCCAATCTTCGTAGATCCCGCTACTCCGGTTTGAGCGGCGATTAAGGTATTTGGACCAACAAAAACATTGTGTGCTAGATGTACTTGATTGTCGAGTTTTACACCCTTTGAAACACGAGTTTCCCCAAAGGTTGCTCGATCAATAGTACAAGAAGAACCAATGTCTACCCCATCTTCAATAATCACTTTCCCTAATTGAGGAATTTTATCAAAACCTCCGTTTTCATTGGGAGAGAATCCGAATCCAGGTGCGCCGATTACAGAGTTAGCGTGAATAACAACGTCATCACCTATTTCCGTGTCCGAGTAAATTCTTACACCGGGATATATTTCACAACGTTCACCGATGATAACATTACGGCCCACATATGATTGCGCGTGAATTTGTGTATCCGAACCAATCTTAGCTCCCATTTCAATAACAGCTAATGCACCCACATAAACAGATGCGTCGACAGTTGCACTTTCATGAATATTCGACGAGCTATCAACACCACGGTATTCTGGCTTTATTGCTTGCTCATAAGCTCTCAATAACTGAGCAAAAGCATAGTAAGGATCTTCTACCTTTAGCAAGGTAGTTTGAATCGGTTCTTTAAGTTCTATCTCTTTAGATACAATAACAGCTGAAGCTTCAGTACTGTAGAGAAAATTTTCATATTTGGGATTAGCCAAAAAAGAAATTCCCTTATCGCTTCCCTCCTCGATTGCCGAAAAGTGATCAATAATTTGATTAGGGTCACCAATTATCTCGGCTCCAATCCAATCAGCGATTTGT
>Ga0255780_10005095_pt1 | contig 11133 bp, 10 predicted proteins | sample 071ome_32_FD_179978 | JGI IMG/M metagenome (GOLD analysis project Ga0255780, IMG submission 179978) | Coastal salt marsh microbial communities from the Groves Creek Marsh, Skidaway Island, Georgia - 071405AT metaG (version 2) | ecosystem: Environmental > Aquatic > Marine > Intertidal zone >...
TTGGTATGTGAGTCCCTATATTTAGGTTTAGAAAATGTAATTCCAATGTACCTTCAAAAGTTGCGATGATGATATTACATGCCAACATAGTAGGTGATGGAAATAAAGATTTGATCATTTTACATGGTTTTTTGGGGATGGGAGACAATTGGAAGACCCACGCCCGTCAATGGCAAATTATGGGCTATCGTGTCCACCTGATTGACCAGCGCAACCACGGACGTAGTTTTTGGAACAGCACGTTCAATTATAGTGTACTTGCCGCGGATCTTGACCACTACATAAACTACCATCAAATTACCGAAACTTTGATACTCGGTCATTCTATGGGAGGCAAAACAGCGATGCATTATGCTTGTCAAAACCCCCACAAAGTAAAAGGCCTTATTGTTGCTGATATTGGTGTAAAAAAATATCCTCCCCACCATCAAGAAATTCTTGAGGGCTTAGCATTGTTACATAGCAGAACGCTCACCTCCCGAAGCCAAGCAGACCAAATTTTACAAGAAAAAGTTTCACACAATAGTATTCGACAGTTTCTTTTAAAAAATTTGTACAGAAAAACTCCAGAAACATTGGCTTTACGGCTTAATATTGATGTGCTAAAAAATGCTTCGGAGGCTGTAGGAGCGCCACTACCAGACACTTTTATATATGAGGGCCCATGCTTGGTTCTCAATGGAGGGTTGTCCAATTATATCCTCCCAGAAGATCAACAAGGCATTCGCCAACACTTTCCTCAGGCGACCTTCAAAACAATTCCAAATGCGGGTCATTGGTTGCATGCCGAAAACCCCAAAAGCTTTTTGGATGAAGTACACTCGTGGATGGCACGCCTCTAAGATTTCACAGCCTCAATCAATATTGTGATATTCTAATTTCTTCGTTTTCAAAAACGAGAGATTGCCTATTTTTACTTCGACTAAAAAATCATGGAATATACCATTCGCAAAGCCCAACAAAACGACGCAACTGCCATTTTAGCATTAATTCAAGAATTGGCAGCCTTTGAAAAACAACCTGATGCAGTAGCCCTTACCGTTTCAGATTTGGTACGTGATGGTTTTGGAGACCATCCTTTGTTTGAATGTTTTGTAGCAGAGCTAGAAAATCAAATTGTCGGAATGGCGCTTTTTTACCCTCGATACTCGACCTGGCAGGGAGCCACATACCACCTAGAAGACCTGATTGTTAAAGCACCGATGAAGCAAAAAGGAATTGGATCTGCTTTGTATCAGGCCTTTATTAGGCATGCATTTGCAAAGGGCGTCAACCGGATTGAATGGGTTGTGTTGGATTGGAATGCTCCTGCGATTGATTTTTATGAAAAAAGCGGTGCTCAAATACTCAAAGACTGGCATTTGGTGCAAATGGATCGGTCTGCGATGCAACACTATTTAGACCAAATCAATTCATGAAAGTTTTCAAATTTGGTGGTGCCTCGGTTAAAGATGCAAAAGGCGTTCGCAATCTGGTAGAGATAGTCAAAGACAATGGGCTACAAAATACCCTAATTGTGGTTTCGGCAATGGGCAAGATGACCAATGCCTTTGAGGAGGTTGTCGCCCAGTATATGATTGCCCCCAAAAAAACACCCGAAAAGTTACTGGATATTGCCGCCTACCATCTTGAAATTATCGAGCAGCTCTTTGAGCCACAAGCCCAAATAGGAGCCAAGGAACAAGTGTCCGCATGGTTAGAAGATCTTAAAATATTTTTAAAGCGAAATAAATCACCAAAGCAAAGCTTTGTTTATGACCAAGTAGTATCCCATGGCGAGTTGTTATCTACCCAAATCATACAGCAATATTTTCAAGAGCAAGGACTCAAAAGCCAGTGGGTTGATGCCAGGGACTGTGTCAAAACCGATGCCTATTACCGCGATGCCAATTTGGATTGGGAAGCGACAAAACAAGCCATTGATGCCCAAATAAAAAAGGGAGGAACCTACATCACCCAGGGGTTTATTGGAAGCGACGCAAACAACAATACCACTACTTTAGGACGTGAAGGGTCGGATTATACGGCTGCAATTTTTGCCTATGCGTTGCAAGCAACTTCGGTGACCATCTGGAAAGATGTACCCGGGGTACTCAATGCAGACCCGCGCATTTTTAATCCGACACAGTTGTTGCTTCATATATCCTATCGCGAAGCGATTGAGTTGGCGTATTATGGCGCATCGGTGATTCATCCAAAAACCATCCAACCGCTGCAACGAAAAGAAATCCCACTTTTTGTCAAACCCTTCAACGATCCCAAACAAAAAGGAACCGTAATCACTAAGGGGCATCCAATTGTCCCTCAAATTCCTTGTTTTATCGTAAAGCAAGAACAGGTATTAATTGAGCTGGCCAGCCGTGATTTTTCATTTATTATTGAAGAGAATATCAGCGAAATTTTCCAGCTGATGCATCAGTATCAAATGAAAGTAGAGTTGATTCAAAACTCTGCGATTAGTTTTTCGGTCTGTGTCAGCAACAAATATGGACGTCTCGAGGGCTTGGTTAACGCACTTCAAGCAAAATTTAATGTCGAAGTTGTAGTGGGAGTCGCTTTATATACCATTCGACATTTTAACCAAACGGCCATTGACCGCATCAAAAATAACGGAAAGAAAATTTTGTTAGAACAACGGACGCAAGAAACCATCCAATTTGTTGTCGCTAGCCCGGCAGTGGATTAAGGTGCTCTTTTGCAAAAGCTTTGCAGAAATCATCTATGGCCTGGCGTGTTTTTCTAAAGGCTGCTAAAATGGCTTCTTCGCTGCCTGATATTTTACTGGGGTCTTCAAAATTTTGGTGTAACCGAACCGCATTTTTTGAATGGAAAACCGGACAATGTTCTTGTGCATGGTCACAAACCGTAATGATAAAATCAAAATTGATGCTTTTGTATTCATCCACCAGATTTGAAGTATGGTTAGCGATGTCTATCCCCACTTCTGCCAGTGTGCTAACGGCTGTTGGATTTACACCATGGGTTTCGATTCCGGCGCTATAGATATTTGCTGTGCCTCCCGAATAATAGTTTAAAAAACCATGTGCCATTTGGCTTCTACAGGAGTTTCCTGTACATAATACCAATACATTTTTCATTTTTTCTCAATTTTATGATGAAAGTATGTTTCGAATTTATCAAGGATGACTTGAGCCAGTTTGAGATGACTCTCATAAGTCCACCCACCAATGTGTGGGCTCAATACTACCTGTTCTAAACAAATCAGGTCATCTAGTGGTTTGGGCATCTGAGGTGCACCAAAGACCGAGGTAAAGGACCGGGACTCGTATTCGAGCACATCCAATCCTGCGCCACGTATTTTTTTTGTCGTCAATCCTTCGATCAGACTCTCTGTATCCACGGCACTTCCACGGGCGGTGTTTAGGAGCCAAAAAGGATGTTTCATTTTTTGGATAAAGTCCCTGTCAATCAGTTTTTGAGTGGCCTCGGTTTCTGGAGTGTGTACGCTGATCACTTCTGCTTCTTGCAGTAAGGTCTCCCAGTCTACTTGTGTAGCAAAACGGTCTCCTTTGTCTGGAACAATGTCATAACAAAGTACTTTTACGTCAAAACCTTGAAGTTTTTTTGCAAACTGCTGCCCCGTATTTCCATAACCAATGATACCGACTGTTTTTCCTTCCAGTTCCCAACCTCGATGTGCTTCACGAAGCCACGCTCCGGCACGAATCGAACGATCTCCAGCCGGAATTTTTCGGAGCAAGGCCAAAAGCAATCCAAGGGTGTGTTCGCCTACGGCATTGCGATTGCCCTCTGGGGCAGCAAACAGTGCAATATTTTGCTTTTGAGCAAATGCTACATCAATATTTTCAAGACCGGCACCCAGTCGTGCAATAAATTTTAATTTTTTTGCTTTTTCTAAAAGGGCTTTGTCAAGTGGAAATCGACTTCGAATTACGATGCCCGAGACTTCTTCTAACAATGGCTGCAATGCGGCCAATGGGATGTCGTAGGCTTCTACATTTTCGTGCCCCAAAGCTTTAAAACCCGCAATAAGTGCTGGGTGATTTTGGTCAACATGAAGTATTTTCATGAGAAAAAATTAGAATCCAAGGATGATTTTTGCAATATAGAAGAACAAGAAAATCCCAAAGATATCATTGCTTGTAGTAATAAAGGGACCTGTGGCAATCGCAGGATCAATCCCCCGACGATCCAAAACAATTGGGACAAATGTCCCTACAAGTGCAGCCACCACAATGACGCTCATCATGGCACCGGCAATGGTTAGACTCAATAAAATTCCTTGGTCGATCAGCACCCCAAATCCGATGATTAGCAGTGCCAATATAAGTCCATTGATCAGGCTGAGTCCTACTTCTTTCAGCAACCGGTTAAACAAGGATCCCTTGACAATATCATTGGCCAAACCTTGTACGATGATTGCCGAAGATTGTACCCCAACGTTTCCTGCCATTGCAGCAATAAGAGGGGTGTAGAAAAATAGATTTCTCAATTCGGGTTCATTCATTACCGTTTCAAAATCTTTAAGAATAAAAACACTTCCGAGTCCTCCGAGTAGCCCAAGAATCAGCCAAGGTAAGCGGGCTTTGGTCAGGGTAAAAACGTTATCATCTGCCTCTACATCCGACGAAATACCAGCGGCAAGTTGGTAGTCTTTTTCGGCTTCTTCTTTTATGAGGTCTACGATATCGTCAATGGTAATCCGCCCCAAAAGTTCTTTTTTGTCATTGACAACGGGTATGGCCTCAAGGTCGTATTTGGACATGATTTTGGCCACTTCTTCACCATCTGTATCAACGGTTACATAATCGACATTTGGGATGGAGATGTCTTTTACTAATGCTTTAGAATTGGCTGTAATTAGATCTTTTAGCGATAGTCGGCCTTTAAGTCGATTTTTGGTGTCAACCACGTAGATCGAATGTACTCGGGTTACGTTTTCTGCTTGTGCCCGCATGCGATTTAGGCATTTTAAAACGCTCAAATCTTCTTCTACCTTTACCAATTCTTTGGCCATCAATCCACCCGCCGTGTTTTCGCCATAGCTAAGCAGCTCGCGAATATCTTCGACATAGCTTGAGTCCGACAACTGTGAAATTACTCGTTCTTTGCGTTCTTCGGAGAGTTCGGCAATAAGGTCTGCCGCATCGTCCGAATCGAGTTCTTCAATTTCATCAGCAATTTCTTTGGCCGATAGATTGTTTAGAATGGTTTCCCGCAGATCTTCATCAATTTCTGCAAGGGCTTCTGCGGTTTTGGTACTGTCCAGAAGTTTTACCAGATAGGTAGATTCTTCGGACTCGAGTTCGCTCAAAATTTCGGCAATGTCTGCATAGTGAAGATCGTTCAAAAGATTTTGCAAGGCCTTGTTTTTCCCCTGATCAATTAGGGAGCTGACCTTTTCCAAAAAACTTTTATCAATCTGAAAGGTGGACATCTTTGATTTTTTGTGCTAAATAAATAAACTGGGTTCCAGAAAGTTTTTCTGGCCGCAGCTCAAAGATAGCATCTTCTGTCAAATTCTTTGGTAATCCAAAGGATTTTAGCCCATTACGCAGTGTTTTACGACGTTGTTGGAAACTGGTCTTTACAATTTTAAACAAAAGTGCGACATCACAATCTGGCGTGTAGTCTTCTTTGCGTTTCATGGTTAGTACGCCAGAATCTACTTTTGGAGGTGGAATAAATACGTGAGGTGGAACGGTAAAGCAGTATTCGACTTCGTAGAAAATTTGAGTCAGTACGGACAAAATGCCGTAGGTTTTTGTTCCTGGTTTTTCGCAAATGCGTTGTGCAACTTCTTTTTGAAACATGCCCGAAAAAAAGGGGATTTGATTTCGGTATTCTAATACTTTAAAGACAATTTGTGTGGAGATATTGTAGGGAAAATTGCCCATGATTGCCAACGGTGCTCCTTTGAAATAGGTGTTTAGATCTAATTTTAAAAAATCACCATGGATAATGTTCTTGTCCAAATCTGGAAAATGGACTTTTAGATACGCTACTGACTCTGCATCGATTTCGATCAGATGCAACGTCTGTTTTTTTTGGATGAGGCATTGAGTCAAGACCCCAGTTCCTGGGCCAATTTCCAATACAAATGGAATTTCTTGCCCGTCAATGGTATTTGCAATCTTTTGCGCAATTTCGGGAGCATTTAAAAAATGTTGTCCCAGGTTTTTTTTAGGACGTACAGACTTCATTGATGCGTGCTTATTATTTCTAACTGTGTGCTGAAAATCAAAGCTTTGTTACCAAACTGTTCTAAGATTTCTTGTCGGTGGATGGCACTCTGTTGCGTCAAATAATGGTCAAGTTTTTTTTTGTCGGCTGCCGAAAATTGAAGGGCATAACTACCCGTAATTGCACCTTCTTCTGTACGCACCCGTAAAAGTTGCGCCGATGAAAATCCATTGTCAGACAACATTTTTGGGATATAGGTTTTTTGTACCCAATTGGTCCATTGGGTTTCAATATCAGAGTCTACTTGAAAGGTGACGTTATAGAGTATCATGTCTAGTCGATTCGCTCAAATCCCGTGTAGGGATGTAATGCTTTTGGAAGCATAATTCCTTCTGGGGTTTGAAAGTTTTCGAGGATTCCTGCCATAACGCGGGGGAGTGCCAACGCACTACCATTGAGGGTATGCACGCTGTGTTTTGCTCCTTGAGCGTCTTTGTAGCGAAGCTGAAGGCGCTCTGCTTGAAAAGAATTGAATGTTGACACAGAACTGATCTCGAGCCAGCGATCTTGGGCGGTAGAAAAAACTTCAAAATCATAGGTTAACGCTGAGGTAAACCCAATATCACCACCGCAAAGTCGGAGGATACGATAGGGCAGTTCTAAGTCTTTTAAAATATTTTTGACATGTGTTACCATGGCATCGAGAGCTGCTAGGGCATTTTCGGGTTTTTCGATGCGTACAATTTCAACTTTGTCAAATTGGTGCAGACGATTAAGCCCGCGAACATGGGCGCCATAGCTACCGGCTTCTCTTCTAAAACAAGGTGTATAACCTGTCAGAGCAATGGGCAGTTGACTTTCTTGAAGCAGCTCACCACGATAAAGATTGGTTAGCGGAACCTCTGCTGTTGGTATGAGATAGAGGTCATCTAAGGGCGCATGATACATTTGTCCTTCTTTATCCGGAAGTTGACCTGTTCCAAAACCAGAATCTGCGTTGACCAAATGGGGTACTTGCATTTCTTGATAACCTGCTTGGGTATTTTTGTCAAGAAAAAATTGAATTAATGCACGTTGCAATCGTGCTCCCTTGCCTTTGTAAACCGGAAAACCTGCCCCTGTTATTTTGCTTCCCAGCTCAAAATCGATCAAATCGTATTGGGTGGCAAGATCCCAGTGTGGCAAAGCGTTGTCGTGAAGTTTTGGAATGGTGCCTGCCTCGAAAACAACTTCGTTGTCTTGTTCTGAAGTGCCTGCGGGGACACTAGAGTGCGGAATGTTTGGAATTTGCGTACGTAGCTCCCACAAGGCATCGCTTGTGGTTTGTAAAGTTTCTTGAAGTGCTTTGGTACTGGCCTTAAGTTGCGCTGCTTCTTCTTTGAGGGGTGCCGCTTTTTGGGCTTGACCGCTTTTAAAAAGTGGGCCAATTTCTTTGGCCAATTGATTGGCTCGGGCCAATTGGGCGTCAAGGGTGGTTTGTATTTCACGTCTTTTTTGATCCAATTCAATGATTTTGTCAATCAAATCAATACGGTCAAAATTTCTTTTTTGAAGCCCTAGTATTACTTCTTGTTTGTGGTTGCGGATATCGTTTAGCGCAAGCATAGGATAGATACTATTTTTGGCAAAGGTAAGGCTTTATGCATTTTTCGGGCTTGATCCATGACGGAAATATGGTTAGGGGTTGGTGGTGTTTTGTTGGTGGAGTTCCAAACATTTGGTTTTATCCTTTTCTAACTGAGCTTGTAAGGCCTCTAGCGAATCAAATCGAACTTCATCACGTATTTTTTGTAATACCTGAATGACCAGTTTTTGGTCGTATAGCGATTGGTTGAAGTCAAAAAAATGCACTTCGATTGTGGCATTCTTACCATCAACGGTCGGTCGATTGCCAATATTCATCATCCCGTGGAGTTGTTGACCCTTCCAGTGGCTTTGCACCCAATAGACACCGTTGGCAGGGAGTATTTTGTACGGAAATTGGAGTTGCAAATTGGCGGTCGGAAAGGCAATGGTTCTTCCCAGAGCTTGACCCCTAACCACCAGGCCTGATAGAATAAAATGACGTCCAAGATAGCGGTTGGTTGTTTGCATATCACCGGTTGCAAGGGCTTGACGAATTTTGGTAGAACTTACCGCCACATCTGCAATGTCCTGTGCTGGGATAACTTTAACTTCAAAATTGTAAAGTTGTCCATAGCCAATCAAATCACTGACCGTAGCCTCTCTGTTTTTTCCAAAACGATGGTCATACCCAATGATCATTTTTTTGGTGTTGATTTTTTTAAAAAGTAAATCCCGAGCAAAGGTTTCGGCTTTGATACGAGAAAATGCCGTGGTGAATTTTTGAACAATCAAAATATCGATTCCCAATTTTTCAAGACTTGTAATTTTTTCATCCAAAGTATCAATCATGCGGACGCTATGGTCTTGCTGAAGTACAATTCTGGGATGTGGAAAAAACGTGAGCACAACACTGTGGCAATTTTGCTGTTGGGCTTCATCAACTAAACTTTTCAGAATTTTTTGATGCCCTATATGCACACCATCAAAGGTACCGATGGTCAAAATTGCTGGTTTTGCAGGCGAATATTTATCGAGATCGTAGAGGACCTTCATCAATTTTTTATATCTTTCAAATTAACAAATTTATGCTCAAGCATACAAAAATAATAGGCCTAAGCATCGATTTGAAAATTTAAAAAAACGTATATCTACAAACGGATACCTCGGTTGAATCATCGCTTGCTAATATTATTATTTTTTTTGGCATCCCTACCGATGCATGGCCAGCAGTATTGGTCAAAAAACCCGCCCTCTGCAACTCATTTGTTTGCCCTTAGCACACCCCAAGAAGGAACTGCATGGGTTTGGCAGCCCGACCAATGGCAACCTGCCGCTTTTTCGACAACGAACAAAACTTCTCTTGCACTTGCTTTGCCCAATGAGCAGTCAGAATTAGAGGTTTTTGAGCTCTATCCGTTAAAAATTTTGAGCGAACGCTTGCAGCAAAAATATCCCAATATTAGGACCTATGCTGGCAAAAGCAATACACGGCCGGGAGTTACTGTTCGAGCCACACTATCTCCTTTGGGGGTAAGTGCTTGGATACAATTGCCAGATCAGCAACATTTTTTCATTCAACCCCAGCAAAATATCAAAGGTTTGCACTGGGCGTATAAACGAAAATCTACTGATTTTTCACCCGCATTTGTTTGTAAAACTGAAGATAGAAGCCGTTTAAAAAATTTATCTACTTCAACAACCGCGAAGCTTACAGCAACCAATGATGAGGTAAAAACCTTTCGGATTGCGGTTACTACAACAGGAGAATATACCCAGCACTGGAATGACGGTGATGACTCCAATGGGACTGCCAAAGAAGATGCATTGGCCGCTATCGTCAACACCATCAACCGTGTGAGTCAGGTTTATGAAGTCGATCTGGGGATTCGACTGGAGTTGGTTACTGGGACAGAAACCTTATTTGACGATCCGACTACAGATCCATTTAATACTAATTTTAACGCCGAAGCCCAAAGTACCATTACAGAATTGGTGGGAGAAGCCAATTATGATCTTGGCCATTTGTTTGATTATGCCGCTGATCCAACCGGAGATGCAGGGTGTATTGGTTGTGTCTGCGAGGACAATCAAAAGGGACAGGCCTATAGCGTGCATCCTTTTTCTTCAGATACCGGCCCTTATTTGAGTGACTACTTTGATCTGGATTATGTGGCGCACGAAATAGGGCATCAGTTTGGTGCAACGCATACGTTTTCGCATAATGTAGAAGGCTTTGGCACCAATGTAGAACCCGGAAGTGGGAGTACCATAATGGGATATGCAGGGATCACTGGTGCAAACAACGTGCAACTTCATGGCGATCCCTATTTTCATGCAAAAAGCATTGAAAATATCTTGGATTATGTTGCTACGACCTCCTGTTATCAGGTGACCGCGATAACCAATCAAGCACCAGAAATCACCCCTGGAGACGATTATACAATACCCAAAGGAACTCCCTACAGGCTCAGTGCTCATGTTACCGATCCCGATGGCGATCTTTTGTATTATACATGGGAGCAGATGGATGATGGGGCAGTGCCACAAGAAGTTTTTGGGCCTGAAAACTTTGTGGGTGCTCAAGCACGTTCGCTTCCGCCATCTGAAGATGCTTGGAGATCAATTCCTAATATGGAGGCAGTTTTGGAAGGAACCCTTACCGAGGTAGCGCCAAATGTAAATAGCAACTGGGAAACCGTTTCTTTGGTGGGCCGTATTTTGAATTGGACCGTAACGGTACGCGATCGGTTTGCGAATGCCTTGGGACTCGAAGGACAAACAGTTCGTGATGACATTGTAATAACCGTAACCGATGATGCCGGACCATTTAGAATCAGTTCTCAAACTACAACAGGAACCACTTGGCGCTCGGGTGCTCGAGAATCCATCACTTGGGAAGTGGCTAATACAGATCAATCTCCAATCAATACAAGTACGATATCAATCTATTTGTCAATCGATGGTGGTGCAAATTTTGACGTTGTATTGGCAGAAAATATTCCGAATACAGGCCAAGCTTTTGTAACTGTACCCAAAGATGCTGACACCACCAATGCACGGATAAAGATTGTTCCTACCAATTCGATTTATTTTGCTGTCAATGCGGCCGCTTTTACAATCGTTACGCGTCCCTACCAAATGGAATTTGAGGAGTATAACAAAGACCTTTGTGATGTTGGAACCATTAGCTATCCTTTCACATTTTCTTTTGCTGAGTCAGACGGACAAGCGGTACAATTGACTGCAGAAGCCCCAGAGGGCGTTACTGTGACCATTGACCCGAGCAATTTTTCAAATAATGGAAATGGAACCGTAAGAATTGTTACCGATTCAAACACCCCATTAGGTCCTCAAAGCTTGGTCCTAAAAGCGGTTCGAGGTAGTTTAGAAGAATCTTTTTCG
>Ga0255780_10005107_pt1 | contig 11117 bp, 12 predicted proteins | sample 071ome_32_FD_179978 | JGI IMG/M metagenome (GOLD analysis project Ga0255780, IMG submission 179978) | Coastal salt marsh microbial communities from the Groves Creek Marsh, Skidaway Island, Georgia - 071405AT metaG (version 2) | ecosystem: Environmental > Aquatic > Marine > Intertidal zone >...
ATGAAGTGTTCTTCAGCAAGCTGATGAACCCTTCTGACCATCTTAGCCTTTTGAGCGTATTCTCCGTCTCCCGTGGGAGGCTTTGAACTTAGCTCTCTTTCGTGTCAGGTCATTTACGAAAGCCGTATATAATGCCCCACACTTGCATATTTCGTCAATAATTATTTTTAATTATTTTTGAAATAATTTTCATAGAAGACAGAAAATGCAGTGATAATAAGGGTTTTCGTCTAGCTTATAAATTTCTAACAAGGCGCAACCCCAGATATCTTGGAGCGCCGATTAGACTATTTTTAGCCTTCTCAATTTGTTCCGCAGTTTCGTTACCCTCATATTACTAAGTAAAGTCCATTGAGAATTCGTAATTTCTGTAACGGAAAAATAGAAGTCCCTGCTGATTTTTATTTCGCGCTCCAGTACTTCCCCATTTTTCAGGAGTTCTGTAGCGAGAAAGGTGCTCGTCGAAACTCTTTTGAACTTGATTCCCAGGCTATTTACCAGAATCGGTCCCCCGGGTTGTGTTTTACTTACCAGATAAAATGCAGTACCCAGGACAAGAACTGCAGTAAGTTTTCCCCAGTTAAACTTCATATTACCTCATCCTCACTACCCGAAAGCCCAAATCCAGGCGTCCTGAGATAAGATCATGTCCTTGTCTGGAAGCACATCGATTTGTTTCTTCATGGGAAGTAAAGCTGCCACCCCTGATACTCATCTCGCTGGTTGTTATAGTAGCCAGAGGACTAACAGACGGACTTCTTTGATAGTAGTCACCATGAAAATAGTCTTGTGTCATTTCATAGACATTCCCTGACATGTCATAAAGTTTCCAGAAATTTGGTGGTTTAAAACCAACGCCCCGAGTCATGGCTCCACCTTACAACTGTTTACTCTCAACAACCTTTCTTGAAACAGGTAACCATCTGCAAAACCAAAAAGAGGAACATTGATATAGCTGTTTCTCAGGCAATCCAAACCGTAAGCGTAGGTGAAGTTCGGTACCAGCGGGAAGTGTCGAATCATACCGACAAAATTGAAATCGTTGTCATCGAGATAGAGAAACAAGGGTTTGTCTTCATCGTCTACCTTGATGTGAAATGCAATTCCAAACTGAGTTACTTTCGCAAAGCCCGGGAAAAGTTCCGTATAACAGTCCAGACGCCTTCTAAACCTGGCAAACATCATTCGAAGATTCACAAAAGTAAAGGGAATCAAGGCGATGTAAATCAAGAGAACCTTAACGAGTTTTGCCATGGAATCCCGAAACATTTGGGTATCGAGAATCTCAAAACCTGTAAGACAGGAAAGCAGGTAATAGATATTGGAGCTGTAGTTATAAATCATATGATAGCTTGTTAGTGTTATCAAACTGACTCCGATACCTGCCTGAATCAACATGATCAAAATACCGTAGTAATGGAAATACAGATCAGGCCAGGATCTTTTGTACAAATCAGCCTTCAAAGCTTCAATCCACACAGGGATTTTATACTCCCCTAACTCACTGTTTTCCCCGAAGCTAAGCTCCAGACAACTCTGATAGTTTTTGATTACGTCTTGAGCGTACTTTAAGCATCGTCTGGCTATCAGCACCCTGAGAAGTAACTCCAGAGTCCCTTCGGACTTCACTGTAATTTCAGAACCCAAAGTGTCAGAGAAAGCCTCGGCAAGAAAGTTGGAAATCTGTGATTTGGCAAGCAATTGACGAAACCCGATATAGGACTGTTCCAGGGATGCGGGATCAAACTCATGAAACCAAAGTTCAAATTCAATAAGTTCAATGAATTTGGTACTGCTCTTTAAGTTGACCAGAAGTTTTTTTGATTTGGAGTACTTGTTGATTTCAAACAGGAGACGGGCATGAATCAAATCCTGTAAATTCTGAGTCAGACTCAACTTCCATAGATCATCAAGAGCCTGGTACTGAAAACCTTGTTCTCTGTGATCAAGCAAGCTCAGGAACTCAGGGGGAACAGTGCCTTTTTCGGCAATCACCAGAGGTTCATAAAGAACTCTGAAATCATCCCAATCAATACACTCTTGCATGTATATCTTTTGCCAGGTGAGACTTGGACCAGAGAAAAAATCTAAAGTCAGCTACCCAAATAACTGCTGTTTGAAGAACAGACAAACTCAGACCACTTGACTCTTTTTTGTCCTGAATCAATTTCTAATCAGCACAATCATCAAAGCAATGGAACAAAACGGCTCTTACTAACGTACTGTTGTGTATGAAGAAAACCCTTCTACTGACTTTTGCGTTCTGTTTGTTTCATCCACCTGTTTCACACAGCTGGCCCCTCTCTTTTGAAGATTTGTTCTTTTGGCGCAATGATGATGAGGAAGAAGAAGAAGTTGTTGAAGCTGTAGAGCAGCCTGTTGAGCAAGAAGAACAGAGCGTTGTGATTGAAGAGCCCGTCGAAGTGGGCCCACCGGCTCCCTTGCAGGACTTCAATGCCTATCTGACTATCAAATCCGAGTCAGGAAACAGCTCTTCACTGTACAAGCCCCTCTTTCGAGACGGAGACAAAGTCATCATGGAAATGAGCCTCTTTGTTCGCGATGGAGAAGCACCTGAACTATTGAAAGTAGAGGTCAGTTCAGGGAACACCAAAAAGGAATACGATTTCAAACAAGAGGGCTTTCGATACCAACTTGAGTTTCCCATCAATGATATTTTTCAGGTTCAGGAAGAGACCACTGATGAGTCAGTTGTAGTTTTTCGTACAACCAAGTCAGAAGACACGATCTATTTCATGGATGCTGCCAAGCAGTACAAGAAAAACCTTCCTGAAAATATTGCACTCTTTCACGATGAAAATGAACGCAATGAAAGCTATTCCAAAACGGAGGAAGAGTTTGACAGTTACAAGGTCCCCGGACACATGCTTTTTGAGGCCGGCCTTCTCCAGCGTGTGAAGATTGAAATCAAAACAGTTCAGGGTCAAGTCATTGAAGAATCTATTATTCGTTACGGGCAAGTTCCTGACTGGATTTATTATTCCGGACATTATCCTTACGATACTGGAGGATTCCTGGGTGGATCCAATATTTCTCCCTTTGATGTAGAAGGAAAAGGATTTGAGAAGCACCTGGAGGCTATGATTTTTGCTGCTTGCTATGCCGTGGATATCAACAATTACAATGGCAAGATCAAGGGTGCTCGAGCAGGAGTTAATGGTTCTGAGTGGTGGAAAAAGTTCAGAGGTACGGTTCTTGGATACTATGGAAGTGCTCCATCGAGAGGTACGGATGCGGCTATTGCCAAGAAATTTGCCTACCGAGTCTCCAAATTGCCTGAAGGTGAATCAAGCAGTAGTGAGCATTCCATCAAACTGGCTCAAACATGGATGAGAGTGAATACGGTGGATTACCGTGCTACCCAGGCATCTGCCATCGATTCCTCCGGAAACTACTACTTCATCCCAAGACGCTCTGTGAGACTCAGAAACACTACTTTTCGAACAGTAAGTGGCAAACCATGGATCGTTCAATCCTATGAAGACTGGCAGGATAAAAACAATCAGATGTTCATGGAAGGACAGATCCAGGAACACGTCGTGAACTACCTGAAAGAAGTTTCAAGAGAGAGCAACAACGGAAAGCCATTGAGCTATGATCAGGTGAAGAATGATGAGCAGCTCAAGGTACAGGCTCGAGAAGCCGGACTGGATCCAGAAAGCAGCAATTTCAAAGACTTTCTGAGAGGCCAACTGGAATACGAAGCTCGCATTTTTTACGATGTTCCTTCCAATGAAAGTTACTTTGAAGCTGCGACTTATTTAGGATCACAAAGAGCCCTTGAAGAGGTTGTAACTACTGATGAGATCAAAGATCACTTTACGCCAGATCAACCTCGTCCAAGAGCTAAGCTTCTTGATTCTGAAAATATTGAAAGCATGCGCTTTATTGAGTATGCCGTTCGCGTGATGCTTCATCCTACAATTCAAAAAGATCGGGAGAAAACTGAAGAACTCTTGAGGAATCATTTTGAATTGAACTCCAGGGAAAACGGGATTCTTGATAAACTCTTCAATTCATGAAGAAGTTTTTGATTCTTATTCTTTTTGCGACTTGCCTTGACGTCTCCAGGGCCAAAGATTGCAGCACGAAAAATCTGCAAAGTTTGTACTCTGAGAGTGAGCTCGAAACAGCTTTGCAAAAGAGTGCAGAAATCTTGTCCTGCACAACATCCCAGGCTGATGTTTTTCAAACAATCGGTTTATTGCAGGAAAATCTGGAACGATATCCCGGGGACACCTACTACATTCAAATTAACCTCTTAAAGCAGGGTAGTTCAACCAAACAGGATGTTTTACAAATTTTGGACCTCCTTGGAAAACTAAGGGTAGAACATGATTACTTCTATAAACCAAAAGAGGCGATCAAGGAGCTCGAACAAGTCGCCAGAGAAAAGGAAGGCAGGTTTTCATGCTATGCCCATTTTGAGCTCGGGAGTCAAAAAGTAGATAAGGAATCTGTGTACTGGTTTGAGAGATTTTTGGAGGAATGCAAAGACAGCTCTCCAGATTTTTCTCTAGTGTTGGCACTCATGGCAAAAGGTGCTGAAGAACTGCGGCTGGGATCCTTTCCCAAGGCTATTGAAAGTTATGAACTTGCCCTGTCTGATTATCCAAACGCAACTCTGAACCCGGAAGGCCCGTTGGAACCCTGGGTCAGGCATGGTCTGGCAAGTGCTTATCAGCTAAGTGGTCAAAAACAACTCGCCATTGAGCAGCTTCAATTGATCCAAAAGATGGATCACTATCCCGCTCAGGAGTCCGTAAAGCTGGAGCTGGATATGCTCCTGGAGGGGTCTGAATGAACACTGACAAGCCTGTTATTCTCTTTGTAGATGACGAAGAAATGATTCTCAAATCAATTCGTCGAGAGCTTAGAAAAGAGCCCTGGGACTGTCTGTATGCATTGAGTGGAAGTAAGTCTACAGACTACAAGGATTTACTGTTTACAGTGTGTCATGACCTTGCGAATTATCTCTCTTGTATCCAGTGTGCCAGCTCTTTTGTAGATGCACGTCCAGACATGGAAGCTTCCAAACTCTCTACCCTGAATTCTACGATTCTACAAAGCGCTAACATGGCTTCTACTCTACTGAGAAGAATCCGTGATCTTGAGAAAATCCAGAGATATCATCGTGTAAGTAGTCGGGAAGGCACCTCGGGAGAGACAGGTACCGGTTTCGGATTGCCTCTGTTTTTTCGTTGGGTGGAGAAGTTGAACGGAACTGCTTCGGTCAAGAGTGTGTCAAAGTCTGTTGACCCTCAAAACTGTGGTACTACCTGGACGATTTCCTTTCCCTCAAGGAGTAATGAATTATGATTCGAATTGCAATATTGAGTCTTTTGCTGGTGGGTTCAGCCTGTGCGAGTTCCACAATGGCTGTTATGGACGAAAAAGAGCGAGCCCCCAAAATCGTAGTCGGGAATCAGGTCGACCCGGAAACCGGGTATGAAACTCCACCATTAAAATTGTTCTCTGAATTCACGGAGGAACAAAAAAAGGAGTGTTTGAAATCTACAGCACTTAACTTTGCATTGGCCAGTAGTAGTGATCTGGAGCCCTCTACACAAAGTATTCAGGATTTTCATAGTCAATTGAATACTTTGGTCAGTAAATATGACAAAACCCCTCAATTTTGCCTCTCAGAGCCTCGCCCTTCCCTGATCATTGGTATCAAGAAGGAAGAAGCGCAGAAAATCCGAAAGAAGAAGAAATCCAGTCTGGATAGTCTCAAAGAAAGATACTCCATTGAATCTTTTGAGGTTTTTTCAGCACTTGATGCCCTGACGATTCACTTTTCAAAACCTTATGCTCTTTCAGTTTTGATGAAAGAGATTCAAAATCATCCTGATGTTGAATACGTAAACAACAATGAGGTTTACGGCGGATCACCACCTTCTATTCAAAGAAATTCAGAAGGTCAATTTGTATTCAGTCAGGGTTGGGGTGATTGCTTTGCCGGATGCATTCATGGTCGCAAGATTGTGCTGGAAGTCCAGGAAGGCTCAGTGGTCGAAATTGAAAATCGACAGTGGTGATTCACTCCTTCCGGTCCAGATTCTGATCAATCCCTGAATTCTCAACAGTCGTGATTTCCAGATTACCAGATCGAATTGCTAATCCGGGTTTTCAGGATGAATTCTGTTTATCAGATCAGAACCTGATTTGCTAGCAATGTTGAAGATCTGGACCATTCATTCCAACCCTCAGGTAGTGGTCGCACAGCTTTACTGGTCGAACCCCACAATTTTAGTATTGGTTATGCAAGCTATTAAGAAAAGTGCACACGGCAACTAAAACTCCCATTCAACCTTGTAAATAATTTTTTCTAGTGATTCAGCAATAGTGTCTTCAAGTTCTGCATCACGACTTTATGAATCTGTTTAAGTTCTTGCTGTGAGTAGTCTTGCCATTGCATTCTTTTTAGAATCGTTGAGCGATGAAATTGGAAAATCAGAAACTGACCAATCAAGGCATGGGAAAAAAGTATGGATTCAGGACTCTCTGGATCAATCCCCTTTATCCTGCAAAACACTGCATTCAGAGTTTCATGGGCCTGTTCAAAAATCCTGTCATAAAGGATGGGAAAGCCATAGCCTGGATTAAACTGCTCACGAATCACAAAGGGTGGGAGTTCCTTGAGGTTCTTATCAGTTACAATCTCGAGAATTTCCAGTACAAAGACATCCAGGGCTCTTAACAGCTGGTCTTGGTCAATCTCCACTTTCTCACACAATCCCTTCAGTACCGGAAAAATGGATTGGAGCCTGGATTCCAATAGATCGCAAACCTGGTGAGTCACTGACTCATAGAGATTCTTCTTGGTTCGAAAATAGTAGGGAATCAAACCCAGATTTACCTGCGCCTTTTTAGCAATCTGTCTTGTGGTAGTTGCTTGATAACCCTGAGCTGAAAATAGTGACAACGCCGCCCTTAAAATTAAGGCCTCCTTGTCATTGAACCGAGAATCCATATTGAAATTATACATCTGTATTGTACGTTTGTCTTATACAATTGTACAATTCATTCTCCAGGGGGAAATTTATGCACAAAATCAAAAAACTGTCAGGTCCCGTTTTTGCCATTATTGCTGGTATTTTCATTATTAAAATCAGTTTGGGCAAGAAAGAGGCTCCTAAAGAAGAAACCCTTCAAAATATACCAGTTAAAGTGCAAACCAAAAGATTGTCCAAACAACGTTGGTCACCAAAGTTAACTGTATACGGAACTGTTCATCCCCATGATTTTTATCAGGCTGTCGCGGAAGTCTCGGGAAGAATTTCATGGATTCATCCACAATTTCAGGGGGGAGCAATTTTCTCTAAAGAAGAGACACTTTTAAGAATTGAATCCACTGACTATGAAATCGATCTTAAGAGCGCTCAGTCAGGTCTCAAAGAGCTACAAAACAGAGTTCTCGAATTGGATAAACAGGAAAAACAAACCGTTGAAATGCTCGAACTGGATCAACAAAGTCTGACCCTTGCACTCAAAGAGTTTGAAAGACAGTCTGCTTTGGAGGAAAGAGGTTCCACCACTCAAACTGTGAAGGATCAGGCTCATCAAGCCTATCTCTCGGTAAAAACAAGGCTCAAACAAAAAGAGAATCAACTGGAAACCATTCCGGTTCAACGGGAATCATTGATGGCTAAAATTGAGTAGCAGGAACTGACAATCAAAAAGCTGGAGAGAATCGTGGAGAAGACCAGCTTTCGACTGCCCTTTGAGGGGCGGATACGAAAATCAAATCTGGTTGTAGGTCAATTCGTTAAGGTTGGTCAGGTCCTGTTTGAGGCCGATGGAACCTCAAGGGTAGAGCTTCACTCTCAGATTTCACCCAAGAACATGAAAGTTCTACTTGGTGGTAAAGAACATCAGGTCCGCTGGAGTGGAACTAACATGGGAAATCTGGTCGCCCGTCTCCAGTGGGAATCAGAGATGAAGTTTGTAGGCACAAAGTTTCCTTATCGATGGAAGGCGAACCTGAACAGAATCGATGGAGTGGTAGACCCCACGACTAGAACTTTAGGTATTGTATTTACTGTTGAAGAACCTTGGGAGAATCTGATTATTGTATCTCGAGCCAATGGATTTGAACTGAAACTCGGAGACTTCGCCCAGATTGAATACGACTTTGAATTTGAAGAAGATCAGGTGGAATTTCACTCCCAAAGAGCCGCCATCCTGAATTTAATGATGAATCCTACTGATGATGTATTGAATCTGACTGAACAAATCAAAGATTTCATCAGTGAGCAATCGCAAAAATATAACCAGAAAGTCGACTTTCACTTTACCAAAGACAACTCGGGCATCGTAAAAGACAGACTCAACATGCTGGTAAGCAATGCGATCCAGGGACTTCTGCTGGTCAGTGTTGTTTTGTATTTGTTCTTTGGTCTGAAATTCAGCTTTTGGGTTGTTTTGGGCTTACCTGTTTCCTTTGCAGGTGCCTTTTACCTCATGACTCCGCTTGGTCAAAGTATCAACATGATGAGTATGGTCGGACTACTTTTGGCCATTGGTATTTTAATGGATGACGCGGTAGTAATCTCGGAGAACATCGCTTCTCACTTTCAGAAAGGAAAAAGCCCTGTTCAGGCAGCCATCGACGGTATAAAGGAAGTATTTGCCAGCGTACTTTCATCATTTTTGACAACAGTAGCCATGTTTAGCGGTCTGATCTTTATATCCGGAGATATTGGTCGCATCCTGAAAGCCATTCCCATTGTTTTGATTCTGGTTCTTGCAGTGAGTTTATTGGAAGCCTTTTTGATTTTGCCTCATCACGTGAAAGAGTCTTTGGGTCATTTTGCGGGTGAATCCGGGATTCGCCATCGCTTTTTAAACTGGTTTGAAAGACTACGTTTGAATCAATTTGAACCTCTGATAAGGGCCTGCCTTAAGAATCGTTATCTCACTGTTTCCCTTATGGTGATCCTGCTCTTTGTAAGTGTCTCCATGATTACTGGTAGAAAGCTGAAGTTCAGTGCAATACCGGATCTCGAAGGAAACACAATCGTCTCACGAGTTGCCATGCCTCCGGGAACTCCCTTGCAAAAAACCAAGGAGGTCTGCAACACAATTCTGATGAAATTCCAGGAACTCGATCAAGAGTATAGAGAGAAGTATAAGGATTCTCTGATTCGAGGAATCTATACTCGCTACAGCCATAATGTGGACTATCAGGAAAGTGGACCGCATGTAGCAACGGTAACTGTTGATCTGATTTCTCCACAGGAGAGAAAGATGAGTCTGGTTCAAATCCTGAGTCGATGGGAAGAGCTGGTAGGTCAGATTGCCGGTGCCAGCTCAATCAGCTATCAGGAGCCTGTTCTTGGCCCTTCCGGTCGACCTCTTCATCTGAGACTCTTTCATCATGATTTGGAGGTCTTGTCCATTAGCTCCCAGTCTCTAAAACAAAAGATGTCGGGATACAAAGGGGTACACAATGTAATGACAGACCTGCGACCGGGCCAACCTCAGGTTAAAATAGCTCTTCAAAGCGGGATCATGGCTACTGGTCTAAGTAATCAGAATCTGGGAGAACAACTTTCCAGCGCCATTCAAGAAAACTTCATCTTGAAACCTACTACCTATCTGTTTTAGGGGTGAAAACCATTAGAGATGGAATTGAACCTACTATTTTCAGTGGTTCAACAGTGAGATGCCCCCCGGATTTCGGACCACTGCGTTAAGTGCATTAGCCCTTAGTAAAGTATAATAGACTAAGGAGTCAAAAATGGGACGAGTAAGAAGAAGTTTTGACGGGGCCTTTAAGGCCAAGGTAGCGCTTGAAGCAATTAAGGAAGAGAAGACCCTTGCACAGATCTCGAGTGAGTATGGTGTTCATGCAAATTTGATTCGGCAGTGGAAGGCTAGGCTTCTTGAGAACATGCCCAAAATCTTCACTGGAGAAATCAAAGCGGATGATGTTTACCAGGAAAAGCGTGAGGATAACTTGTTTAAGGAGATCGGCAAACTCAAGGTCGAGAACGACTATCTCAAAAAAAAAGTAGGTCCATACCTAAGCAAGAAAGAAAAGGACTTGTTGAGTTAGAAGGCTGTGAGCTTTCCATTCGTAGACAGTGCGAATTGCTTGATATCAACCGTTCCAGCCTCTACTACGAGCCATTGGGTGAAAGCTCAAGGAATCTGAAGGTAATGGATAAGACCGAAGAGATCTTTGAAGATCTACCATTCTTCGGCTATCGACGGATCACGGAAATGGTGAGCCGTGACATCCAGGAAAGAGTGAATCACAAGAGGGTCTACCGGTTAATGAGACTTATGGGGCTTCAGGCTGTGTTCACGCAGCCAAACACCAGTAAGCCAAACCGGCAGCATCTGAAGTATCCATATCTTCTAAGAGGACTGAAGGTGGAACGGCCAAATCAGGTTTGGGTCTCTGATATTACCTACATTCGTCTAATGGGCTCCTGGGTGTATTTGGTAGCCATCATGGACCTGCATTCACGCAAAATACTGAGTTGGAAACTCTCAAACACCATGAGCGCCGGCTTTTGTGTAGAAGCACTGGAAGAAGCCTTAACCAAGTATGGTAAGCCCGAGATATTCAATACGGATCAGGGAAGCCAGTACACGAGTCTGGCCTTTACTTCAGTACTTAGAGAAAACCAGATTGAGATTTCAATGGATGGAGTAGGTAGAGCGATAGACAATGTCTATATTGAGAGATTTTGGAGAAGCGTTAAGTATGAGCTAATCCATCTCAACGTTAGCCAGAGAATGACAGAACTGAGACTGAAACTTGAGAAGTACATTTATTTTTATAACCGGCGAAGACCACACCAGGCCCTCAGGTATGCAACCCCTGAAGAGGCTTACAGTGAGTTAACTAAAACCAGAAGAGGTGTGAGAAGTCCAATCTGGGCTTTTACCCCAAAAGATAGAAACTGTGAATTTGATGAAGTTAGTGCTAGCGATATCGCTAGGGAATATTCTAATATTTAGACAGAGGGAAATGCACTTAAAAGTCTAAGCTAACTGGTCTGACAACCGGGGGGCATCTCAACATTCATTTGGTTTCCGGTAAATTGATATAATGTTGTCAAAATGGCTGGAGAGTAAGCTGT